>WNFA01004807.1_pt1 | contig 15126 bp, 12 predicted proteins | sample 5400481 | NCBI WGS metagenome assembly WNFA01 (sample SAMN13153340, study PRJNA577476) | soil metagenome | isolation source: 120 cm saprolite under Douglas fir tree site 2 hole 1 replicate 2 | place: USA:California | collected 2015-04-18
TCAGCCGGGCTGGCCGACTGGCATAGCGAGGTTTTGCTGCTCCGGCGTCGGCTGCCGTGCAGCCAATCGCTCGGCTTGAAAAATCGCCAGCGTGAGCACCGCAATCGCGACGGCCTGGTGCGCCAACGCGAGCGACGCCGGAACCTCGTTCAACAGCGTGAGAATGCCGAGCGTCGCCTGCAACGTGATCGCTGCCGCCAGCCAGAATGCGCCGTTGACCACGGCGGGCGCGGCCCGCGAACGAACCGCGTCCAGCGCATGCAGGACCGCCAGCGCAAACAGCGCATACGCGGTCATGCGATGCTCGAACTGAACCGTGAGGACATTGTCGAACAGATTGCGCCACCACGGCTGCTCAAAGAACAGCCGCGCCGCGGATGGAATCAGCGCACCGTCGATATCCGGCCAGGTATTGTAGACCTTGCCCGCGCGCAAGCCCGCGACCAATGCGCCCAGATAAAGCTGCACGAAGGTCAGCACCACGAGAGCCACGCCGGCGATCTTCAGCCGCGAAGATGCAACCGATGACGGCCGGTCCGTCAGCCGCCGCAGTGTCCAGACGATGCATGCGAAAATCAGCAGCGCCAGCACCAGATGGGTGGCGAGACGAATTTGCGAAACCTCGACCCGTTGCGACAGCCCGGAGGCCACCATCCACCAGCCGACCGCGCCCTGCAGCGCGCCAAGGCCGAAGATCAGCCACAGCCGCCGCCGCAAGTCCGTGCTCAGGATACCGCGCCAGAGGAACCAGAGAAACGGCAGCAAATAACCGACGCCGATCACGCGCCCGAGCAACCGGTGGCTCCATTCCCACCAGAAGATGGTCTTGAACTCCGCCAGATTCATGCCGGCGTTGAGTTCGCGATATTGCGGTATAGTCTTGTAGGCGTCGAACGCCTCTGTCCATTGTTCCTGATTGAGCGGCGGCAGAGTGCCGGTGACCGGTTTCCACTCGACAATCGAGAGCCCGGATTCGGTCAGGCGCGTGGCGCCGCCGACCAGCACCATGATCGCGATCAGCGCGGCGACGCCGAACAGCCACCATCTTACGGCGCGGGTCGGTGACGCCTGTTGTGCGGGTATACCGATCATCGAAGCTGCGCTTGAATGAATTTGCTCGCCCCTTATAGTCCGCCCCTACCCGCGCGCAAGGCGCGCCGAGCTGCAACGGGCACCACATTTCCGTCATGACCATACGCACCCGCAAATTCTTCGGAACCATCGCCCTGCTCCTGCTCGTCGTGGTCTGGTCGCTGATGGGGATGACGGTGGCACAGACGCCGTGGCTGGCGAATTCCGGGCTGCTGCAGGCCGTCTTCTATGTCGTGGCCGGCATTGGCTGGGTGCTTCCCGCGATGCCGATCATCAGCTGGATGGCGCGGCCGGATGTCTAGAGCGGAATGACTTTTCTTCGAATCGTCATCCCGCTCTATCTTTTTGTTTGAGCATGATCTCCGGGCAAACGCTTCGCGTTTGTCCTGAGGGAAAACCGGTACCCACCCATCGGGTCGTGGCCCGAGGGCATGCTTTTCCGGATCATGCTCTAGAATTTCGCATCCGGACCGCGTTTCACCTGACGGAATGTGACGCCCGAAAGAATCACACGCATGACGCGCAGCGAGCGCTGTCGTCCGTCCCAGGCGATGCGCGGAAGCGCCTGCAGATTGGTTCGGCCTTCGGTCTGGACCACGCCCGATATCGCCGACACCGCGCTGGCGAAGCCGGCCTCCTCGGCGATCCCGACATGTTGCCGGCCAAACGCAGCGCGATCGCCGAACGGATAGGCGAAATGCCGGACATCCCGCCGGAATGCAGCTTCCGCGACCGCCCGCCCCATCGCCATCTCGCGCAAGGCGTCGACATCCCTGAGGTTGGACAGGACAGGATAGTTCACCGTCGCGCTCGCCATCGTCACCAGCGGATCGGCCGCGAGTTTTGTCAAATCATCCCAATCCATCATTGCTTCGCGCGACAGGGCTGCGAGGTTGACGGAGTAGCGCTTGCAGAGGTCGTTGATCGCGACTGACAGATCCGGCGGCGGCAGCGAGCGCATCCAGCCCGCGAGGAAATCGTAGAGCTGATATTTTTCTGACGTATCGCCGACATTGAACCGCTGCTCCTTGCGATCCATCACGAGGCTGATGCGATTCTCGCGCGCAATCACTTCTTCAAGCGCCAGCCACCATGCCTCGCCAAGACGGTCCGGAAACGCCGTCGGCACATAAATGGTGAAGGGAACGCCGTGTTTCGCCAGCACCGGGTAGGCTGATGTGATCATGTCCTTGTAGCCGCCGTCGAATGTCAGGCAGACAAACCGCCGCGGCGAGGCCAGCGTCACCGCCCGCCGGCAGACCTCGTCCACAGAAACGATATCGAATCTCCAGCGCTTCAACGCAGCGATCGCTCGATCGAGAAATCTCGGCGTGATTTCGCGGGATCGGAGCGGTTGAAAGCGCGTGGCGCGCCGCGGACGCACGCATTCGAACCGCAAAATGACACCGGCGCCGCCGGTGCGCCGCTGCATCAGCCGCGAGTAGCCGCTGAGATAAGCGAGCTCCAGCCCCGCACGTGCCAGAAAAGGGTTTTCAGATGGCAACGTCTCGTCCCCTTAATGCGGATTAATGCGGATATTTCCGTCCCGCCGCGGCCGCCCTGTCCTTACTCTTTGTTGACCTTTCTTTGCAAAGGTCGGCTACGCCGAAAAATATAAATAATTTCCTGTAGACGGGTTTTGCAATGACCATGGCCGCCGCGATCGAAAGCCGAACGGCGGATGAGCTCGCGTGGTCGAAATCAAGCCGCATTGCCGGCGTCGATATCCTTCACGATCTTGTTCAGGCCGAGGCGATCTGGCGCGCTCTCGAAGATCCGCAGCAGTTCTCCACGCCGTACCAGCGGTTCGATTTTCTTGGGCCGTGGCAACGCCAGGTCGGAGAGCGTGAGGGTCTTTCACCGTTCATCGTTATCGCCTACGACGCCGAGCGTCGTCCGTTGTTGCTGCTTCCGCTCGCGCTCAGCCATCAGTGCGGCGTCCGCACCGCTTGCTTCATGGGTGGCAAGCACGCCACCTTCAACATGGCGCTCTGGGACAGGGATTTTGCCGCCGGTGCAGCCGCTGTCGATCTCGACGCCCTGATATCGGGAATACGCGCGCGATCAGCGGCCGACGTGCTGGCGCTGACCCGACAGCCGTTGCGCTGGCGGGATTTGCCTAACCCGATGGCGCTGCTGCCGAGCCAGCCCTCGGTCAACGATTGTCCGCTGATGACAATCGCTCCCGGCGCGCCACCGACCATGCGGATCAGCAACTCGTTCCGCCGCCGGCTCAAGGGCAAGGAGCGCAAGCTGCGGACGCTGCCGGGCTATCGCTATGGCGTGGCCGTCACCGATGCCGAGATCAAGCGGCTGCTCGATTGGTTCTTTCTGGTCAAGCCGCTGCGGATGGCGGAGCAGAAATTGCCCAACGTGTTCGCCGAACCCGGCGTCGAGGATTTTGTCCGCGGTGCCTGCATGGCGCAAGTTCCGAGCGGCGGCCACGTCATCGATATCCACGCACTTGAATGCGACGACGAGGTGATCGCGATCTTCGCCGGCGTCGCCGACGGGCATCGGTTTTCGATCATGTTCAATGCCTACACCATGTCCGATAATTCGCGGGTCAGCCCTGGGCTGATCCTGATGCGCAACATCGTCGATCACCATGCCGAGCGCGGCTATCTTGCGCTCGATCTCGGGATCGGATCGGATGACTACAAGCGGCTGTTCTGCAAGAGCGACGAGCCGATTTTCGACTGCTTCATTCCGCTCAGCCCGCGCGGCAAAATGGCGGCGGCCGCGATGTCAGGCATCAACCGCGCCAAGCATCTGGTGAAGCATAGTCCGGCGCTGTTTCACATGGCGCAAAAGCTGCGCGACGCGCTTGCCCGCTGACCGCGGCGTTTCTCTCAAAACGAGGCGATGATCACGTTCAGGCCGCCACGACCCGCGGGCCGGGCTCCACGGCATCCGAGGGCTGAACCGGCTCGCTCAGCATCGTCAACCCGGTGAAACAACCGGCTGCTCTCAGCTGATCGCACATCGACGTCCGGGCGTCCGCGGTCATCGACGGATCCGGTACCACCACGGCGCGCGCCTGCGCTGTCAGCAGTTCCGCAGGCAGGTCGGAGGCAGTGCCAGCATCCAGCAACACGTGATCATAGACCCGCAGCAATGCATCGATCGCAAGCGCGAGCCGCGGCGATTGCAGTAACGCGCGGTCCGAGCCCGGACGTCCGGCGCTCACCAGATGAACGCGCGACGAGCGGTCCTTGGTGATCACGTGCGAGAAGGAGGTCTCGCCCAGCATCAGTTCCGCAAAACCCGGTGCGTCCGGATCGACCGAGGCCGCCGAGATTGCCGACGACGACGCCGACAGACCGACCACCACGACCCTTGAATCGCGCGCGAGCAGGCGCGCCAGCGTCAGCGCCGTCAGGGTGATGCTCTCGTTTGCGGCCGTACCAAGTATCGTGACTTTGCGTGCCGCGTCGCCCGCTTTGTGCACATCGTCCGCCAGTTGCTCGATCTCGGTGGGCCCGGCGGCGACATCGGGGTGGGCCTCTTTGGGCAGGGGAGCGGGATCTTTGGGCAAGGGAGCGGGCTCGGCGGCGAAAGCGGCAACAGCAGCAGCCGCTGGCGCCGGCGTTGGCGCGCGCTCCACTGGGACCGGTGGGGACGTAAACGCCGCTGTCGTGCGGGGCGCCGTCATGCGCAAGAGTTCTCCGGTTGCGATGGCGCCTGTGCTGAGCATCAACGTCGCCAGCGTCGCGATCAGCACGATCGGCAGCTTCTTCGGGTATGCCGGGGTGTTGGAAACGCTGGCGCTGGAGATGATCCTGCCGTCCGCCGGTGCGGCGTCGATATTCTCGCGGGTGGTCGCCTCGCGATATTTCGCCAGATAGGATTCCAGGAGGTCGCGCTGCGCCTTGGCTTCCCGCTCCAGCGCCCGAAGCTGCACATCCTGGCCATTGCTCGAGGTCGCCTGCTTCTTCAATTGCTCAAGGCTGGCGCTGAGCCCATCGACCCTGCCGCCGGCGATGCGTGAATCATTGTCGAGCGAGCGCGAGATTTTGCTGGCCTCCTCGCGAAGCTGGCGGTCGAGATCCGCAAGCTGCGCCCTCAGCTCCTTGATGCGCGGATGGTTGTCGAGCAGCGTCGATGACTGCTCGGCAAGCTGGGCGCGCAGCGTGACGCGTTGTTCGGACAGTCGGCGGGTCAGTTCGGAATTGAGCACCTCGGAAGCCTCGATCGGCTTGCCGCTTTGAAGCATCTCGCGGATCAGCCGCGCTTTCGATTCCGCGTCGGATTTCAGCGCGCGGGCGTTGTTCAATTGCGTGTTCAGTTCGCCCATCTGCTGGTTGGAGAGCGTGGTGTTGTTGGTGCCGACAAACAGGCTCGACTTCGAGCGAAAATCCTCGACGCGGGATTCCGCCTCCGCGACCTTCTTGCGCAGATTGTCGATTTCGCCGGACAGCCACTGCCCGGCCGATTTGGCCTGCTCCCGCCGCGCGCCCTGCTGCAACACCAGGTAGCCTTCGGCAATCGAGTTGGCGACCCGCGCCGCCAGATCCGGATCGCGCGACTGGAATTCGATGACGATGACGCGTGATTTATCGATGGCGTAGGCGGTGAAGCGGTCGAAATAAGCATCCAGCACGCGCTCTTCCGGCGTCAACGAGAACGGATCGCGACCGATGCCGAACAACGCCAGCAGCGATTTTACCGGCGAAATGCCCTGCAGCACCGGATCGAATTCCGGCCGCTCGGCGAGCTTGTTCTTCTTGATGATGTCGCGCGCAAGATCGCGCGACAGCAATAGCTGCACTTGACTGGTAACGGCCTCGGCATCGAGCGCGTTGCGCTCCTCGCTGCGTTCGCCATTCGGCCGCAGGAAAATGTTCTCGCGTCCGTCGATCAGGATGCGGGCTTCGGATTTGTATCGCGGGGTAACCAGATTGACGGCGGCAATCGAGAGTACGGCGGCAAGCGCGGTCGGAACGATGACCCAGCCCCTGTTGCGCACCAGCGCCTGGCCGAGCGCGCGCAAATCGAGATCGCCAGATTCGGATGCCACGGCCGGCTTGTCGGTGGCCGGCGCGGGCGTCGGGATGGCGGTCTGGACCACCGGCTCTGCCGTGGCCGCCTTATCTTTGCCCGCACGCCAGAACGGTAAACGCATCGCACACTCCCGCAGACGCTACGCGCCGCTCAACCTTGGCGATTACACTCCATTAAGGTTGCCGCTGCGTTAATTTCACGGATTTGCGCGCGCCAACATCGAGGCTTGATCCAGGCTTGGCCCGCCGCGCTCATGCTTTGTTAACCATGAAAGCCCTTAATCGGAGCAAATACTTCCTCAGGGTTATTAGATGCGAGGCGTGCACGCCGTTACACTCTGTCTGCTCACAGCGCTCGCTCTGTCGGGCTGCATGCGCATGTCCGCGCCTGTCGCAGGGCTGCAGCCGCAAAGCGATCTGGATTCGTTGGCCTACGGCCAGCCCACCAACCCGGCTCTTGAACCTTCGTCGCGATCCGATGTCGCGGATTCCGGCGGCGCCATCAGCGCGCTTCGCAGCAGCTTTGCCGCGGCACCTCGGCGCGCTGACGCTCCGGTGCCGGTTGCCTATGCGGCCGCGCCAATGCCGCCTGGCCACGATGCGGTCTATCGGCTCGACGCCGGCGACAAATTGCGCGTCGTGGTCTATGGCCAGGAAGGTCTCACCAACAGCTATGCGATCGATGCCGGCGGCGCGATCACGATGCCGCTGATCGGCGCGGTGCCGGCGCGCGGACGAACGCCGGCGGGCCTCGCCTCGGCGATATCAGCCAAACTGCGCAACGGCTATATCCGCGAACCGTCGGTGGCGGTGGAGATCGAGGCCTACCGGCCGTTCTTCATCCTCGGTGAAGTCGCAGCGCCCGGCCAGTATCCCTACATACCCAACATGAGCGTCGAAAGCGCGGTGGCCATCGCCGGCGGATTTTCGCCGCGCGCCCTGCGCGACCGCGTCACGCTGACCCACACCGACCATTCCGGTTCATCCCGCTTTGTAGTGCCGCTCGGCACCGCGCTTGGCCCCGGCGACACCATCCTCGTCGGCGAACGCTGGTTCTGATCATGTCCATGATGGCCGATCAGCCGCTTCGTATCCTGCACGCCGTGCGCACGCCGGTCGGCGGAATCTTCCGGCACATCCTCGACCTCGCCAACGGGCAGGTCGATCGTGGCCACCAGGTCGGCCTTATCGCCGACAGCCTGACCGGCGGCGAACGCGCCGAGGCCGCGCTGGCGGCCATCGCGCCGCGCCTCGCGCTTGGTGTTCATCGCCTCGCGATTCGCCGCGAACCTTTTCCCACCGACGTGCTGGTATGGGCGCGTTTCATGCGCCTGATCCGGCGGCTGAAGCCGGACGTCCTGCACGGACATGGCGCCAAAGCCGGCGCCTTCATCCGCCTGAAAACCGGCTCCAAAGCCACCATTCGAGTCTATACGCCGCATGGCGGCTCGCTGCATTACCGCCTGAATACGATCAAGGGCGCGCTCTACAGCCGCCTCGAACGCGCGCTGATGGACTCTACCGATCTGTTCCTGTTCGAAAGCACCTTCGCGCGCGATACCTATCAGCGCACCATCGGCACGCCCAAGGGGCTGGTGCGCTGCGTATTCAATGGGGTGACCGCGGAGGAGTTCGACCCCGTCGTCAAGGCGGATGATGCCACCGACGTCGTCTATGTCGGCGAGTTCCGGCACATCAAGGGCGCGGATCTCTTGATCGATGCGGTGGCGCGGCTGCACGCCGACGGCAAACCGGTGACCCTGACGCTGGCGGGCGATGGCGAGGAACTCGAGGCGCTGAAGGCTCAAATCCAAAGGCTCGGTCTGACCGAAGCGGTCCGCTTCATCGGTCACGTCAAGGCGCGCTACGGTTTTTCGAAAGGTGGTGTACTGGTGGTTCCGTCGCGTGGGGATTCGATGCCCTATGTGGTGATCGAGGCGGCGGCGGCCGGAATTCCGATGGTCGCCGCGAATGTCGGTGGCATCCCGGAGATCTTCGGATCGCACACCGAGGCGCTGTTTGCTCCCAATATCGTCAGCGCGATGGCGGACGCCATCGAGATCGCGCTCGAAGACCCCGAAGCCGCGCAGGCGCGGGCAAAATCCCTTCGCGAAAGAATCTTTCTGCATTTTTCGCAAAAGGCGATGGTCGAGGGGGTGTTGGCGGGTTACCGCGAGGCGTTTGCAAAGCGTTAACCGCTCTTAACCGCGATACCTGCTCTTTCAACTGTTTGTTCCGATTTGTCCTCTAAGCCGTGAGGCGGGAAATTCCGCCTTGGTGCGCGCAAGCCAAGGCGCCTGTGCAAGAACGGACGTGGATAAGTGGAACCGATCAACGCACGCTCCATCTTAGATGCCGCGGCAGCGGCTACGGCGGTTCGCCCTCCAACGGAGCGGCGCCAGCGGCTGTCGCATGCCGCGCTTGCCGTCGCCAACCAGAAAGTGCGCAGGGCGTATTCGCCGATCGTGATTGCGGGCGCGGTCCGCGTCGCCGATTTTGTGCTGGTCAGCCTGGTGGGCGTCGCGCTCTATCTCGGCTATGTGGTTCCTCTCAGCGGCTTTCATTGGGAATACGTCGCCGCCATCCTGGGCATGACCGCGACCGCGGTGCTCTGCTTCCAGGCCGCCGATATCTACGAAGTACAGGTTTTCCGCGGACAGCTCCGGCAGATGACGCGAATGATCTCGTCATGGGCATTCGTGTTCCTGCTGTTTATCGGCGCATCGTTCTTCGCAAAACTCGGCGGCGAGGTATCGCGGCTCTGGCTCTCGGCGTTTTTCTTTGTTGGCCTTTCCGCACTCCTCGCCGAACGGCTGTTTCTTCGCGCGCTGGTGCGCGGCTGGGCGCGCGACGGCCGGCTCGACCGCCGCACCATCGTGGTCGGCTCGGATCAGACCGGTGAGAAGCTGATCGAGGCGCTCAAGACCCAGGAAGATTCCGACATCCACGTCCTCGGCGTGTTCGATGACCGTAACGACAGCCGCGTGCTCGACACCTGCGCGGGCAGCCCCAAACTCGGCAAGGTCGACGATATCGTCGAACTCGCCCGCCGCACCCGCGTCGACCTCGTGCTGTTCGCGCTGCCGATTTCGGCGGAGACGCGGATTCTCGAAATGCTGAAGAAACTATGGGTGCTGCCGGTCGACATCCGCCTGTCCGCCCACACCAACAAGCTGCGCTTCCGCCCCCGCTCCTATTCATATTTGGGCAAGGTCCCGACCCTCGATGTGTTCGAGGCGCCGATCACCGACTGGGATCTGGTGATGAAGTGGCTGTTCGACCATGTCGTCGGCGCCGTCATTCTGCTGCTGGCCTCGCCTCTGATGGCGCTGGTCGCGCTCGCCGTAAAATTCGACAGTCCCGGGCCGGTGCTGTTCCGCCAGAAGCGGTTCGGCTTCAACAACGAGCGCATCGACGTCTTCAAGTTTCGCTCGCTGTACCACGATCAGGCCGATCCGCTGGCCGTCAAGGTCGTGACCAGGAACGACAGCCGCGTCACCCGCGTCGGGCGCTTCATCCGCAAGACCAGCCTTGACGAATTGCCGCAGCTCTTCAACGTCGTGTTCAAGAGCAATCTTTCGCTGGTCGGCCCTCGCCCGCACGCCGTGCAGGGCAAATTGCAAAGCCGGCTGTTCGACGAAGCGGTGGACGGCTATTTCGCGCGGCACCGCGTCAAGCCCGGCATTACCGGCTGGGCGCAGATCAATGGCTGGCGCGGCGAAGTCGACAGCGAAGAGAAGATCCAGAAGCGGGTCGAATTCGATCTCTACTACATCGAGAACTGGTCGGTGCTGTTCGACCTCTACATTCTTCTCAAGACGCCGCCGGCGCTGATGACGAAGAACGACAACGCTTATTAAGCACCGCCCCCAAGACGGCTGGCATGACAGCTGGCAAGACAGCCGGTTCGGGCGTTGGGCTACCGGTTGCGTTGCGTAAGTTGGCGAGTGTGTGATGGCGTATGTGGCGACAGCCGAGGACTCCCTACCGCCGATGACGGCTGCGCCGGGCGTTCTGGCGCTGCAGCGCGCGCTGGTGTGGCTGGTCGGCGCATCCGGCGCGATCGTTTTCATCGAACCCAGCCCCTACGAGCTGGTGACGCTCGCCGCCACCGTCATCTTCTTTGCGACCGGCTTGCGGCTGCGGCTGGTATTCATGCCGCTGTTGCTGCTGCTGTTCCTGGTCAATATCGGCTACTGCATCAGCGCCGCCTCGCTGATGGACAAGCCCGAGGTCGCCAACTGGATCGCGACCTCCTGCTATATGGCGTTCACCGTGATCTTCCTTGCAATGGTGCTGTCCGAAGACACCGCGGCCCGGCTTGACATGATCAGCCGCGGCCTGACGGTGGGCGCCTTGATCGCGGCGACCGCCGGCATCGCCGGCTACTTCAACCTCGTCCCCGGCGGACATGACCTGCTGACGCTGTATGACCGCGCCAGCGGCACTTTCAAGGACCCGAACGTGCTCGCCGCCTTCCTGATCCTGCCTGCGCTGTTCGCGCTGCAAAGCGTCGTCTCCGACGATTTTCGAAAATCGTTCCGCAGCGCGATTGCGCTCGGCATCATGGCGCTCGCGATCCTGCTGGCGTTTTCGCGCGCGGCCTGGGGCGGGCTCGCCATCACCTCAAGCTTCATGCTGGCGCTGATGGTCCTGACCAGCCGGTCGCGCGCGCAGCGTTCGCGCATCATCATGATGACGGTGGTCACGGCGATTATCGTGGCGGCGCTGATCGCGGTGCTGTTGTCGTTCGATTCAATCGCCGAGATGTTCAAGCAACGCGCGAGCTTCGATCAGAGCTACGACGAGGGCCGCTTCGGCCGGTTCGGACGGCACATCCTCGGCGCGGGGATGGCGCTCGATTTGCCATTCGGTATCGGCCCGCTGCAGTTCCACAAATATTTTCCCGAAGACACCCACAATTCCTACCTCAACGCTTTCATGTCCGGCGGCTGGATCGCCGGCGTCTGCTATCCGGCGCTGGTGTTCATCACCGTCATCATGGGGTTTCGGCATATCTTCGTGCCTGTGCCCTGGCAACGCGCCTATCTTGCGATCTTCGCGGCGTTCCTGGGCACGGTCGGCGAAAGCTTCATCATCGACACCGACCACTGGCGGCACTTCTGGATGATGCTGGGGGCCATGTGGGGCCTGTTCGCCGCCGCACAGCGCTACGATCAGGCGCTCACGACAACCGCGCAGGCTTCTTAGCGCCGCTGCGCTTGCGCTTCGGCGCTTCGATCATCGCCTTCAGTTCCTCGGTCGCAGCCAGCATCGTTTTGTAGCATGGACTGGATGTACGCCTATGATCCCCGCACCGCGGGATCTAGCTCTCGACGTCAAACGTCAGACCGGCGTGATCGACAAGCCGCTTGATCAGGGAAACGCCCATGGCAGCGCCGGGAGTCCAGATGCCGCCTGGAATTTCCGGCGTGTCGCGCAGCAGGCAGATCGCGCATTCCCCGATCATTTTCGAGGTCGATCCATAGCCGGGATCGCGATCGCCGCGCACCGCGACGCGCACCTGACGTCCGTCCGGTGCAAGGCCGACGAACAAGAGATCGTAGTGGCCTGACTCGCGCTCTTCCTTCGACGGGCCCTCGCCGGGCTTCGGCCCGCCGCTGCCCATCTTCTCCGAAGTGTTGGCTGCGAGGATCCGTCTGGCGCTCTCTTCGCCCTGCTCGCCCGGGCCGGTCAGCACCATTTCGTCATAGACAAAATCCCGGCCGTAGGGAAAGCCCATCAGCATGTTGGAGCGGTGCACGTTTCGGGTGTTAATGTTCGCCATCACAAAAGGCGTCGTCCACGATTCCAGATCCCCGTCGTAGAGCGGCTTGTTGCCCGGTGGCTGCTTTGGGCCCTCAAAGCCCGGCGTCAACGCGAACGGATTTCGCAACAGCGCCACCAGACTGAGGTCGTTGGCCGCGGCAGAGAAAATCGCTTTCATGCTCGCCGCGGTGCCGCCCGACAGCGTGCCCTTCATGACGCGGACCCGTCCCTTTATCCGGCTGACCGGCGCGCCCAGCAGCTTTTTCGCGGTCTCCTGGCAAAAGAAAACCCCGAGTTCGAACGGGATCGAATCGTAGCCGCAGGAAAACAGGATGCGGGCGCCGGTGTTTCTTGCCGTGGCCTCATGCGCATCGATCATCTGGCGCATCCAGACCGGTTCGCCGCAGAGATCGAGGTAATCGGTACCAGTGGCCGCGCAGGCCGCGACAAGTTCCGAACCGTAGTACTGATAGGGACCAACCGTGGTCAGCACCAGATTGGCCTGGTCGACCATCGCCCTCAGCGAAGCCGGATCGCCGGCGTCGGCGGCAATCAGGGGAATATCGGCAGGCGCGCCGATCGCATCGCGGACGGAAGCGAGTTTGTCCAGGCTGCGGCCGGCCATCGCCCATTTCGGAGCGGCCTTGCCGGTGTAATGCGCGGCGAGATATTCGGCGACGAGTTGCCCGGTAAAGCCGGTGGCGCCATAGACGACAATGTCGAATTTCGACGAAGACATATGCGAATTTCCTGAGGTGACTGTTGGGTTCTTCTGTCATTGCGAGCGAAGCAAAGCAATCCATAGCGGTCCCGCACAGAAAGATGGATTGCTTCGTCGCGGAGTTTATCATCGGGCCGGCCGAAGGCCGGACCCGTTGGCTCCTCGCAATGACGGTCTACTCCATTTGAACCTATTTCTTGCCGTAGGAAACGCCCATGCCGGCGCGCACATCGCTTTGGATACCATAGGGCGCGATCGGATAGCGCAGGCCGTTCTTCGCAAGCGCCTTCATGCCCGTGATCGCCTTGGCCAGATGCGCAGGCGATAACGCCATCAGCATCTCTTCGTCCGGCACGCCGCCATAGCGCCGCTCGGCATAGCACGGCAGCGACAGGCTGGGCTCGCCGGTCTTGAGCGCCCGGCCCCATGAATCCGCGCACGCGGTCTCGCCGACCACGCCCCATTCGAACTTCTTGTAGCCGGTCCATTGCAGGCCGTTGATCAGGATGATCATCTGGCCCGGCGTCGCATAGACCAGGCAGATATCGGGCGGATCGAGCCGGCCGCTGGCGAGCGGGCTCACCACCAACGCTTCGTACCGGCCATGGGGAACGACATCGAGCGCCTCCTGGCGCTTGCGCGCGTCCTCGGCATTTTCGTGCCAGATGCCGACATAGGCTTGACCGGCGAGCCATTTCTCGTCCTGCGGCGCAAGGCCGATCACGGCGCGGCATTGCGCGCCGACGAGATCGTCGGCGGTGATGCCGACGGTCCAGCCCAGCCGCGAGGCCATGCTGACGATCTGGTCGGTGGTGTGAACCGCCGTCGGCCGCCGGATCTTCGGGATCGCCGCCATATCCTCCGCCCGCGCGAACATCTTCATGCCGATCACGGTGGTCTTCAGGCGAAGCAGGCTGTTCAGATCCGCCACCATGCCGGCCAGATCGATTTTTTCCTCCTGCGTGGCTGCTTGCGGCATGACTGACACTCCCTGAACGGCAGGCTGATGGCTGCTCATTCAGCGTCATACGCGGGCTTGACCCGCGTATCCATCCATTTTCACAAAGAGCTTTACGCGAAGATGTTGGATTGACGGTCATCAGGCGCGAAGACGGCGCTTGGCGCCTTTTGCCCGGCAATAACAGTAGGAACATCGACAGAACGCCTCGCCGAGGGCACACTCACCTCCCCTGCCCCCAACCCGAAGTCCCCCTCATGACGCATCATCATCTGCATTCCAGCCCCGAGACCTGCCATTGGGGCTTTTTCGAAGCCAAGCTGAAACCCGTCCTCACCATCGCCAGTGCCGACGAAGTCACCGTCGACACCATCAGCGGCGGTCCGGACGTGGTCCCGGACCGCGGCAAATTTCACGTTCCGCCCGAACTCGCCGAGGTTCACGCCAAGAGCGAGCGGATGCTGCCGGGCCATATCCTGACCGGCCCGATCGCGGTGGAAGGCGCCGAACCCGGCCACGTGCTGGAGGTTGAGATCCTCGACGTCAGGCTCAGGCAGGATTGGGGGTACAACATGATCCGGCCGCTGGCGGGCACGCTGCCGGACGATTTCCACGAGTCGCGGCTTTTGAATATTCCGCTCGACGCGAAGCGGATGGTGGGGCGGCTGCCATGGGGCCTCGATCTGCCGCTAAAACCGTTCTTCGGCGTGATGGGCGTGGCGCCGCCGCCGGCCTGGGGCCGCATCACCTCGCTGATCCCACGCGCGATGGGTGGCAACCTCGACAACAAGGAACTGACGCCGGGTGCCAAACTCTATCTGCCGGTGTTCGTGCCGGGCGCGCTGTTTTCCTGCGGCGACGGTCACGGCGTCCAGGGCGATGGCGAGGTCTGCGTCACCGCGATCGAGACCGCGCTGCAGGGACGCTTCAAGCTGACGCTGCGCAAGGATTTGCGGCTCAACTATCCCCGCGCCGAGACGCCGACGCACTATATGACGATGGCGATGGATCCCGACCTCGACCAATGCGTGGTGCGGGCGCTGCGCGACATGATCGTGTTGCTCGGCGAGAAGCGCAATCTGTCGCGCGAGGACGCCTACACGCTCTGCAGCCTGGCCGCGGACCTGCGGGTGACGCAGACCGTGAACGGCTCCAAGGGCATCCATTGCATGATCGCAAAGACGGTCGTGCATGGATGAGCGGGAGGCGCGTGGCGAGCGCGTGGAAAGCAAGAGCATGATCCGGAAAAGTGGATGCCGGTCTTCCCTCGCGACAAACGCGGAACGCGTTTGCGCGGAGATCATGCTCAAACAAAGAGATGAGATCATGATCCGATTCAATCTAGGGCGCGTGCTCGTAAATCAAGCTTGATTGGTGCGGCTTGCTCGAGGTCCGCTATGCCCCGATAGCGACCAAATTCTGCAGCGCAGCGAAATGTCGCGATGTGTAGAGTCGAGGTGTGACGCGGTAGCTTTAGGCTCGAACATATCTGTTGCCGCCCCTTTCGTTCGGCGGTGCCTTACTGGTTCGACCATGGCCCCGTTTTCACACCCCGCTCATCGGTAGGGTCGAGGACTGGCGCG
>WNFA01002850.1_pt1 | contig 15125 bp, 14 predicted proteins | sample 5400481 | NCBI WGS metagenome assembly WNFA01 (sample SAMN13153340, study PRJNA577476) | soil metagenome | isolation source: 120 cm saprolite under Douglas fir tree site 2 hole 1 replicate 2 | place: USA:California | collected 2015-04-18
CAGCGGAGGCATAGGTTTTGTAGGTAAAAATAAATCCCTGGCCAAACCACGAGCTGCGGCCCTCGTTGTCGAATTTCTGGATATTGACGCGGGGAATGCTGAATCGGCTATTACATCCGGGGCCGATGGGCTGCTCTTCACCTGGGACGGCAAAAAAGCATCGTCGCTTGAGACACTCAAGCAAGCCATTGAAGCCGCTCAAGCAAGCGGTGAAAATGTTGTCAGCGGACTACAAATTACAGGCAACTGGAATAAACTCGAACGCGAAAACTTCGAGCATCTCAAGGAACTGGGCGTGAACTACGTCGTGTTGCCATTGCTAGCTCCCGCACGACTACTCGCGCTCCAAATCAAGGATTTGGAGCTGGTTGTCTCTGTGCCGATGCAGGAAGGGGACATGTACCCGCTCTTCATACGCAACCTGACTGCTTTTGATAATATCGCGGGGGTGCGCCTGGACTTCTCACTGGCCACCGATATCGGCAGAATGTCTATTGAGGATGTTTTGCGCTACCGCGCCGTACGCGAAGCAGTGCGCTTCCCCGCCTTCCTGAACGTGAAAGGCGATCTAAGCGAAGACGATGCTTACACCCTTTTGACATTGGGCATTCAGGCTGTGATTCTCAAGGCCAGCGATGCCGATGCCACTACAGAGCAACAGATCAAAGCGCTCCGGGAACTGTTGGAGAAGGTACACCACGAAGAGAAAGATACTATGTCCGGCCTGACAAGCAGGGCATAGGTAAAGCGAACGAGAAAATCGAATGCTGGGGGCGGGAACGCGCGCGTTCCCGCCCCCAGCATTCGATTTTCTCGTTCGCTTTACCTACCAATACAACTGGCGGCGCGGTATGCGTCGTAACAACCCACGTGTTGTCTCCCAAACATGCGTTGGATTGACATTATTGCGCCAATAGTAATAACATCCCACCCCATCCGGCTCTACGTTCAGCATCTGGAAGAAAGCGGGCTCCAGTTCCTTCTCGCTGTTTTCGTCAAGATTAAAGTTCTGCAACCAGAGCTGACTGCGTTTATTTTGCAGGCGAACCGTCTCGACAACGCTCCGACCCCACTTTTCTACTATTGTAACGTCCTCACTGAGCAAATTCCAGAAGAGATGACAGCCGATAGTATCCAGGTGTGGAAGCTGTGCCAGGTCCTCAACCTGGGAAATATCTTGCGGAAGTAATACCACCGTTGTTTTAATATGTTCATCGATGTGCTTGACGCGCTCGCACAACTCACCGAGAAAATCGATCATAGAGCGTCGTCGGAAACGCTCCAGGTCAGTCACATCAGGACAGAGAGCACGGCATACCGAACAAAAACACGTCACCTCGAGACTGCAAGGCTCGTCAATCAGAATCCCATTTATAGGGTATTTGGTAAGGTAGTGCTCAATTTCTTTGAAAAGCCAGCGACGAAACGATTGGTGATTAAAGCAGGAAATTTCATGATGGCGTCCATGGCGATCCATCACGCGCGATTGTGGATGGCGAAATGTATACCAGCTTGGCATATGTGTTGGACCAGCAAAGAGATTTCCATAACGCCCAAGGCTTAAGTGTACTTTTAACCCCACATCCTGAGCCTGCTGTAGGCCACGTTCCAAATCACGGGGCCAGCGTTGTTCCTCCATTTCATGTATAGCGTAGACGATACTTCCTGCACCTGCCGCGCGAATCTGATCAAAATCAAGTTTTACAACATCGGGATGCAACAACGAATGATAATAAGCGACTGTAATTTCCATGCAACCTACCACAAGATGGATGAAGAGCAATACAGGAAAAAAGGGTCGTAGAATATACCCACCTGTATAAGGCAGAGTATAGCATAGAAACGAACGGATGCTTGATAGACAGTAATTTAGTCCTATCACAGATTGCCAATATGCCCATGCACTGGACCAATGATCTTATTTTCCTATGTATGCTTGACAAGTATCTCATTTCTATGCACAATGCACGCATGAGTCACGCACAGCGAGCACGAACTTCTAGCGACGTTTGCTTTGTTCGAGCGTACGCAAAGATCAATCTAACACTCGATGTTCTAGGGCGCCGGGCCGATGGATATCATGACCTGGCAACGGTTATGCAGACCGTTGATCTTTACGATACTATCTGCCTCACCGCTACCGAGGACAGCCAGGTACAACTGGCATGTACAAAGCCTGAACTAAGTAACGACGACAACTTGGTTGTACAGGCCGCGCACCTGGTGCGCCAACGCCTCGCAATCAGGCAAGGAGTTTTGATCGAATTGCATAAACATATCCCTATGGCAGCCGGATTAGGAGGGGGAAGTAGTGATGCCGCTGCTGTCATACTTGCTTTGCAGCAGTGGTGGCGACTGCACCTATCCCTTTCAGACCTGCTCGATATGGCGACTTCATTGGGTTCAGATGTTCCATTCTTCCTGACCGGAGGTCTCGCGCTCTGCGAGGGACGAGGTGAACGGGTGACCGCTCTTGCTCCCTACTGGCCCAGGTCGATGCGCTGGTTACTTTTACTTAAGCCGGCTATCAGCATATCAACTGCGGCAGTATTTCGTAACCTGCCCGCCAGTGATTACTCTGATGATACACATAGCCGAGCGGTTAGCAGGGCATTAAACGCAGGGCAGACGCCACAGTTGGAAGACCTGCATAACTCTTTTGAGCGAAGTGTGCTGGGACGCTATCCAGAGGTCGCCCGTGCTAAGGGAGATCTACTACAAGCAGGCGCTCCATTTGTGCGCCTATCCGGGACAGGTCCAACGCTCTACGCGCCGTTCTCTGAACTCGCCAATGCTCAAAAAGTGCAGGAACAATTGCAATCACAGGGATACGAAGTTTACCTGTCGCGTGCAATCCACCCTAATGTGGTGGATGTAAATGTTTATTAGAGCGAATATAAGGAGGCAACTTCACCATGGCTGATCAGTATTACTGTGTCAAGTGTAAAACAAAACGAGAGATGAAGGACCCACAGAGAGTTACCATGAAGAACGGTAAACCAGCACTCAAGGGTCAATGCGCCGTCTGCGGCACAACTATCAACACTATTCTCGGCTCTGAGAAAAAAGGCTAAAACTCTTGGGTCGTGATAAATCGCGTCCTAAAGGGGAAGGGAAGGGAAGTGGGGGCGGTGAGCAGGCAACCTGCTAGGGCGACCGCAAGGGTCCCCGCTCTACCCCACACTACTCCCGCCCTTACAATGATACGTAGCGGTTGAAGAACTTTTCGTAGTCATTGTAAGGGCGGGGGAGGAGTTGAGCGGAGTGGGGACCCTTGCGGTCGCCCTGGTGAGGGGTTAGCGATTCGGGGTCGAGTACGCTTCCTCCACCAGGGCGACCGCAAGGGTCCCCACTCCGCTCAACTCCTCCCCCGCCCTTACAATGACTGGATAGGTGTGAATCCGCCGCATAAGTGAATTCATAAACCCTACCCTCGCAATTCCTTGTGGTCCCCCTGGGGATGAGACGTATCAGGGAGAGAGCTTAATGACACTCCAATCACCCTCATTAGTTACACCAAGAAATAACGAGGTGCAAACTGCGTCAGCATATTATTACCGTCTTATGTTACATACTACGCATTCCGTTTGCTCTACTTAATAGAGTCAAGCAACGTGCCAGGCAAAATCCACGTGCCATTGTAGTGATAAAGCCGTGTTGTCTTGGTGATTTACTGATGACAACTCCCCTGCTGGAAGTCATTCGTTCCGCCTATCCCAATGCCACTATCACCTACGTAGCAGGCTCGTGGTCGAAGGTCGTACCAGAACATAACCCGGCAGTCAACAACGTGATCGATTGTGGCACAGTTGGTATACCCAGACGCTATAGCATCTATGACTATATGAAACTTGCACGCATACTGCGCAAACGCCACTTTGACCTGGCCTTCGTGCTGGATCGCTCACCCATGCTTACACTGTTGCCCTGGCTTGCAGGAATACCTCGCCGCGTTGGTCCCGATAGCCTGGGACGCGGTTTCTCGCTCACCGATCGGGTGAGGATCTCTTCTTCACCCGGCCGGCTGCAACACGAAGCTGAAATCTACCTTGATCTTGCCCGTGCTATAGGATTACCCACCAACCATTCGCGCATGCATTTTGAGCCCACAAGTGAGGAAAGACGAACTGCGAAAACATCCTCACAACTTCAGGTGGCACTGTTTCCAGGTGGAGGTAGCAATCCAGGCATGGAATTGACTGCCAAACGGTGGCCGCTGGATCGATACAGGGAATTGGCGCGAAAACTCGTGCTGGAGTCAGGTGCGCGAGTATTGCTGGTTGGAGGGCCGGGCGACTTGGCACTCAATCAACAAGTGCTTGAAGGACTTGATGTGCCTGCTGGCACAGTCGAGAACATAGCGGGGAAAACCAGTTTTGGAGAGTTGGCTGCACAGCTCGAACGCTGTGCCCTCTTCATCGGCAACGACAGCAGCCCGATGCACCTGGCAGCGGCTGTGGGTATCCCCGTTATTGCTATCTTTGGCCCTAGCAGCCCACAAGAATATGGGCCTTATCCACTGGACGACCCAAAACACATCGCACTCTGGCGTCACCCGACTGGTAAACCTTGCTTTTTCCAGGGCAAAATGCAGACCTGCGCGCAGTGCACATGCATGCAATCGGTGACCCTTGATGACGTGTGGAATGCGGTGCAACTCCTCATCCCCAGCACGCAGAACAAAGAGGTCGCACCTTGAAACGTCTCCTTCGCGCCTTGATTCTATTATTGGTACGCCTGTTTGGCGCACCGGGTGCGCATACAGCAGCACAAACAGCAAGAAAAAATCCTTCGACTGCACCACGCATCCTGCTGATACGCCCCGATCACCTCGGCGACCTGGTGATGACCACGCCCGTCTTAGCCACGCTTAAACAACATGCACCCGGTGCGCATATCACCATGATGGTAGGTCCATGGTCAAGTGAGGTTATCGCTCGTCACCCTGCTATCGATCGCCTGATAATCTGCCCGTTCCCGGGCTTCCAGCGTGCAGCACAAAAAGCATTGGCCCCGTATGTTCTGCTGTTTAGTGTTGCGAAACAACTACGGTGTAGGCAATACGATCTAGCCATTAATCTACGCCCCGATTTCTGGTGGGGTGCCGCCTTGCTCTACCTGGCACGCATTCCACGGCGGGTTGGTTACGCGGTTGAGCCTGGAAAGCCATTCCTTACCCATGCTTTACCATTTCAGTCACCGGAACATGCCACCGTTTCTAACCTGCACCTCGCCAGTGCCGCCTTGCAGATATTGGGTTACCTACCACTTGAAGAACCATACACACCAGAGCGCTACCCACTACAGTTCATCCCTACAGCCGAAGAACACAAATGGGTCACCGAACTTCTGAAAAAAGAGGGCATCGAAACAGCTACTCCCATCGTGGTGATTCACCCTGGCAGTGGAGCAGCGGTCAAACTCTGGCGCACTCAGGGATGGTCAGCATGCGCGGATGCGCTCACAAAATCATTGACAAATAATCCACCCGTTCGTATTATGCTTACGGGCAGCAAAAATGAGCGGCCTATGTTGGAGGAGTTAGCGCGGGGTATGGAATCACCAGCGCTGCTGGTGACCAGCGCTACTATAGGCCAACTGGCAGCGTTACTAGGAAGAGCGCTAGTTGTGTTGAGCGTCGATAGCGGACCGCTTCACCTGGCAGTAGCACAGGGTACGCCCACGGTGCAACTTTTCGGCCCAACCGATCCGCGCATTTTTGGTCCCTGGGGAACACGCGAGCGGCATATCGTGCTGGCATCCACACACCGTTGTCCAACGTGCCCAACCATTCCCTGTGGACGCCTGGATTTTCGTCCACAGGAATTAGCAAATCATCCCTGTGTGCGTCTAATAACGGAGCAGCAGGTATTGGAGGCGGTTGATAAGCTAACCCCATTTTTGAAAGGCCATATTGATACCAGGCAAAGAGCGCAATAATGCCCTTTGACCCATTCATCCGGACACCCGTAGGGGCCGATTTATCGCGCCCAGCGCCGATTTATCGGCCTCGCTGGATTTTCGCTCTCCAGATGAAAAAGTTAAAAACCAATGTCACAAACATACGAACAACTGCATAACCTGGATAACTACGGCTATCCTCTGCCGCCAGGCTCGCAGCGAAGGCTGCGCAAAACAGCTATACGCGCCAGTAAGAATATCCTGCTCAGGTGTATCTATCTCCTCTTGAGTATCATCGGAGGTCTGCTCTGGCTGAGGAGATTGGGAAAGAAATTTCCTCCTCTGACGCCAGAGAATGCACATCCACGACGTATACTGGTGATTCGCCTTGATCTTATCGGCGATCTCGTACTCTCAACGACCGTCGTTCGGGCCCTGAAACGTACTTATGCAGAGGCTGAGATTGACCTGCTCGCGTTACCTACAAGTGCCAAGGTCGTCATGCACGACCCTGATCTTGCGGAGATCATCACCTACGATCCAAACGTCTGGCGACGTCCCAAGGCCCTGGTCAAAGCTAAAAACTGGCGAGATATCTATAGCCTGCTGCGTTTGCTGCACGCACGCCACTACGATATTGCTATCAGCGTCTTTGGCAGTTGGGCAGGCATAATAGCAGTGTTAAGCGGTGCGAAACGACGTGTCGGCTTCGGACGTGAAAACTATCCGGGCTTTATGACCGATAGTATGCCTGGGCGCCATTGGAATCCGGGTGATCACAAGCACGAGGTAGATTACTGCCTGGAACTGGCAAAGGCTGCCGGCGCAACTACCAGCCCGGCAGATCGCATACCGCACCTGTACGTTGATCCGCTGGCGAGCCAGCAAATCGAGCAACTATTAAGGCATGAGGGTATACAGGCGGGAAAACCCTTGATTGCCTGTCACGTTAGCTCAAATAACGGACAATCCAAGCGCTGGCCTATTCCCTACTGGGCGACTTTGATCGATAAACTGATTCGCGAGCAGGATGTTCAAGTCGTATTGACAGGAGCGCCCGTTGATTTACCGCTCATCGAAAGGGTGACCTGCCGTATGCAAGAGCGCGCAATCAACCTGGCTGGCAAAACAAGCCTGCCCCAGCTTGTCGCGCTCCTGCAACGAACAGACCTGGTCATCAGTGGCGATAGCGGCCCCATGCACATAGCGGCAGCCGTTGGAACGCCACTTATTGCCATACATGGCCCTACGGACCCGGCATTATCGGGCCCTGTGAGTCCCAGAGCAACGATTTTGCGTAGTACTATTTGGTGCAGTCCATGCTACAATGCAATGGACACGGCCGACTGCCGTTTTTTCACAACGCAATGCATGAAAAATATCTTGCCTGGACAGGTATTCAAGGTTGCACAAGAAAAGTTGAAATATGCACACTAGACATATCACTCTTCCACCAGACGCACATATCCTGGTCGTTAAGCTGGCAACGATTGGCGACCTGCTCTTAGCCACGCCAGCGCTGCGCGCCTTGCGTGAAACCTATCCACGGGCACGTATCGACCTGCTTGTCACGCCCGCCTCTGCCGGCCTGCTCGATGGTTGGGAGGTTATTGACCACATTATCGTGCTGGATAAATATCTCTTTGACTATCCGCAGCAGTTGCTCAAAAACCCGCGCAATCTGCTCCGTCTCAGGCCACTCTGGCACAATTTACGCGATGGTGACTATGATGCGGTCCTCTTGTTCCATCACCTCACGCTCTTTTTCGGGCGACTGAAACACCAGGTCCTAATGCGAGCCACGGGAGCAAAATGGCGCGTTGGCTTAGATAACGGGCATGGTTGGTTTCTCAATGTGCGTGTCAAGGACAAAGGTTTCGGTGCCATGCACGAAGCCGAATACAATCTCGCGGTAGCAGAGGCTGTAGGCGCGGCCACGAGCGATAAACGCCTGACTGTACCCATAAAAGAAGAGGAACGCCAGCAGGCCCGGCAACTTATTTATGGGGTTGATCCAGCAGAAAGCGTCAAACGCCCGCTCATTACCATGCACCCCGGCAGTGGAGGATATAGCATAGCCCGACGCTGGGCTCCTGAGCGTTTTGCCCAACTGGCCGATACACTTTATCACGATGCCGGCGGACAATTGATCTTATTGGGCGGCCCTGAAGAGGCGGAACTGCACCAGCAGATCATGAGTATGATGCACTCCGGAATGCCCGTACGCAGTATTGCAGGTCAAGGTAGCATTCGAGTAGCAGCAGCAGCTCTCGAACAGGCTGATCTCTTCGTGGGCAACGATTCGGGCCTGATGCACCTGGCGACTGCGGTAGGCACTCCTACCGTCGCGATATTTGGCCTGACGAATTCCCAGGCATGGGGACCTTACACAGGCGGCATAGCAGCGCGGCGGGCTGTCGTGGTAAAATTGGATTTGCCATGCATGCCTTGTTTCTACCGAGGCCATGACCTGGGAACGCCGGAAGGGTGCGTGTACCACGATTGCCTGGCGATGCTAGGTGTTGATCCCGTGGCGGTGGCTGCCAGGAGGCTGTTGTTGGAGTCAAGAGAGCAACGAAGGATAGAAGAGGCAATTAAAGGAGATTGACATGAACACAACGACATATACATCACCAGTAGATAAGCTGCTTACTTTAGGCGAACCGGAGTTTGTATTGCCGGAAAAATGGCCTGACTATCTTGAACTTGGCCTTGGTCCAGAACATATTCCAGAACTGATCCGCATGGCAACAGATCGTGAACTACGCAATATCGAACCTGAAGAAGATGAAGAAGAAGATCCCGAATTTTGGGCACCTATCCACGCCATACGTGCACTGGGGCAGCTTCACGCTGAGGCAGCAATTGAGCCACTGGTCAACTTGCTTGCTGAACTGAAAGACGACGAGTGGATGCTAGAAGAACTGCCATCGGTCTACGGCTTGATTGGACCAGCAGCCATTCCCGCACTTGCGGCATACCTTTCTGATTCATCTCATGAAATGTACTCGCGTAGTTATGCTGCAAATGGATTGTTAGAGATAGGTGAGAGACACCCGGAGAGTCGCTCAGAATGTATCGCAGATATCAGCAAACAATTGGAGGCATTTGAAGAGAATGATTATGAACTCAATGCTTTTCTGATCAGCGATCTGTCGCACCTCAAGGCAGTAGAGACTCTTCCCCTCATTGAGCGCGCTTTTGCTGCGGATAGGGTTGATGAATTTGTGATCAGCCTAGATGATGTACTTGTCAGGTTTGGCTTGAAGGAGCGCGAGGAAGTTCAATTTCAAAACCCATTCGGCAATTTTTTAGAGAGACGTGGTACACCTTTAAAGCCCGAGCAGATTAGGATCGTACCACCAAATACACCTGATAATCAGCCCTTTGCACAGAGAGCTACAGGCAAGACAATAAAATTCTCAGGCAAGAAGGTTACGAAAAAGCATAAAAAGAAAAAGAGGTAACTTCGAGGCATTCACAGGCAGGGAGGTAGATCATGCTACCCCCTGTGCCCTTTTTACAGGTCTTGTGAAATTGCCAATCTCGACTTCGGGTAATTCCTGCTTAATTATCTCTATCATTGTACGCATACCCAAAGCCTTACCCATCGATTCTAGGGCTGGCATGCGCGGCAACAGCACTTCGGGGTCGATATTGAGGTTGCGCAATTGGATGAGCCGCAGGCCTGTCTCCTTCACGAATGAAAGTAGGGCCTCTACTTCGCGTTCGCGGTCGATCATACCTGGAAAGCAGAGCAGGTTGATGGAGCTATAGACGCCTGCATCACGCGCCCGTTTCAGTGACTCTTTGACGTCTTCAAAGCTATACCCGATGGGACGGTAGTAGGCGCTATATGTTTCTGGATGCCCAGAGATGGTGCTTGCACGGATAGTATCGAGTCCGGCATCGTAAAGCCGCTGCAGCCAGCGTGGATTGCTGGCATTGGTATTGATGTTAATTACCCCTTTACCGGTACGTGCTCGCATGGCTATAATCGCTTGTTCAATACGCCGCCACTGTAGCAAAGGCTCACCCTCACAACCCTGTCCAAAGCTCACAATTGCATCTTCAGCCTCCTCAAGGTGAGGTATGGCTACTTCGAGTATCTCCTCAACGGTCGGAATAAAAGTCAGGCGGTCCTGTGGTGAGATCAGGTCTTCTTCTTCCTGTTTGGAGATGCAGCCAATGCAACGCGCATTACAGCCCGGCGAGACAGCTATCGCCATCTCCCAACGTCTGAAGAACAGGTTGCTGGCTGTCGGACACGAGTAATCGAGAGCGCAATGGGCGTGTTGCGCTACAACACGATTAGCGGGTAATGCAACCTGTTTCTCACGCACGAACCCGCTTAATACGCGCCTGTTGAAAGCGCGAGGATGCCATTTGCGGGGATCGTCGGTTCGTAACGCTGCTACATATAGGCGACCGTTCATGCCGGCAACGGCACTGTAACCAAAGAAAGGCAAAGGCTCGGTATCCGGAACCTTTTCGTATGCAGGCAATAAAGTGCGCGTATACCCGATGGGCAGCAAAGCAGCAGCAGCCCATCCACGCGATCTGACGATAACGCGTCGCTCGCCCGAAAGCTTCTCTCCTACAGCGAGACGATCAGGCATCATCGAGAGCGTAACGCCATCGGGCAACGGAATAAGATCGGTGGACTCGAGAGGCTGATTGCCAAAAGCGAGGGCTCGCAAGCGCGGCTCCTCGCGTATTTCTCCCTCAGGAGTACAATATACGAGATGTGGAATAGTCATGATAATCCTTGTTACCAGCAAGCAGGCATTTTAAGTAGCCTGAGCAAATGAATGTACCTAGTGTACTGGAGGCGGCGTTATCGGAATGCGTGAGCCTGTAGGCATTTCGTCTAAAAATTCATCATCGAAGTACCTGGACAGGGTTGCTGTCTGCGACTGAGTGGTCACACGCTGCTCAAGTTCTCGAGTTATTTCGTAGACAAAGCTGAGCAATATATGTTCGCCACGCATACTCTGACATACATGACGAATACGCGGATGCTCCGACTCCATCCAGTCGTTGACCATAGCCTCAAGTGCAGCCATGCTGTCTCCGCATTGAGCGCTATCGAAGCCTTTGTACCTGTACACATCCTGATCCTTTCGACCTGGAAACATCATTAAGCCACCCAGACCAATTCTTCCAAAATGTCGAACGCTATTGTAACATTACAACAATTATTTTACCATACAGGCAATCATTCTCTGGATGAGGAAAGGAGTACTACCATGCAGCAAGAATATCCCATCCTGGAATTCGATAAGACACCTGAAGCAATCCTTGAACCAAAACGTCTTATCAGCCCTATCGATATACCCGAACACGCCGTCGCCTGCTTTTTTCAAGATGTGATTTCCAAATTATCGCAACAACATAAGGCCACGGTCATCAAACACTTGAGAAGCGAGATCGGGACACATCCTATTTACGAACTTGATGTTGAGGGGAAACACCTGGCTGTCTTTCATCCTGGTGTCGGCGCACCGCTCGCGGCAGGTTTGCTCGAAGAAGTGATCGCCCTGGGGTGCAAAAAATTCATCGCGTGTGGTGGCGCCGGCGTACTCGATGGTAATATCGCTGTTGGACACATCATTGTACCCACCACGGCTTTACGAGATGAGGGCACTTCCTATCACTATCTCCCGGCGAGTCGCGAGGTCAGCGCCAACCCGGAAGCCGTGGCAGCCATCGAAAAAGTGCTGAAGGCACATAACTGCGAATATGTGCTCGCCAAAACCTGGACAACCGATGGCCTCTACCGCGAAACGGCGGCAAAGGTGCAGCGTCGCAAAGCCGAGGGATGCATAGTGGTCGAGATGGAGGCCGCGGCATTCTTCGCTGTCGCCCAGTTTCGCGGCGTGCCGTTCGCCCAGTTACTCTATGGCGGCGATGATGTCAGCAGCAATGAATGGGATTCTCGCTTATGGGATACTCATACTAACGTGCGTGAAAAACTATTCTGGCTGGCTACTGAGGCCTGTCTTTTATTGTAGGGCTATTAAAGACCCCTACGTAGGTTACTAAACCTTATAGGGACTCATGCAGAGGTCAGTCGCTGAGGTGAAGATCATATTCAAGAGAAAAAGAAAAAAAGTAGCCAAAGGTGCCACGTTTCGTCTGCTCATCCGACATACTATGTGAGATCTCATCCAGAACAAAGGAAGATGTATGAAACGACTAGACACGGATGAAGCAGATGACGTAGGAGCGCTGTCGCTTTATGATCGTTTTGCCGCAACGATCTTTGACTATCTCTCCCAGCAGCTCGCAAGTCGGCAAGACGCAGAAGATCTGCTGGTGGAGGTCTTTCTGGCCGCGCACAACCAGCCTCCGCTCTTCCCCCTGAGTGATGAGCGCCAGCTGGCCTGGCTCCGACGCGTTGCTAAAAACAAGGTGGTCGATCACTACCGACATAACGCAGTCGTAAGGCTGCTTCCCCTGGAACAGGCCCTTTGCGCAGCGGATCGCGCTCTGACGCCCGAACAGCGTGCTGTGCAGCGAGAAGACTACGAGCGACTCTACCAGGCCATTGGGTGCCTGTCACTTGAGCAACAACAGCTGATCCACCTGCGCTATGGCAACGAACTGCGTCTGGTTGCGATCGCAGATCTGTTGGGGCGACCAGAGGGAACGGTACGCAAGATGTTGGCGCGCACACTCTTGAAGCTGCGCACGCTCTACGAACAGACAGAGAGGGGAACCCATCTATGAAGCCACTCGATGATTTCCTGCCCGAAGAGACACACAATCCAGAGCTGATCACATCGCTGCGGCAAACCCATCGCCAACCTGAGCCCATCACTGCCAGCGAGCGTGAAGAGACCATCGCTCGTGCACGAGAGCGCCTCTCCTCGCAGATCAGCGGGACGGCCGCACATGATGAGGAAGTGCCCATACAGGTGGCAGGCGTTACAGACTCATCCTTGCCACCTGCCCTGGTTCCAGCGCAAATGCCTCGGCGTGCACGTATGGTGCGCGTGCTCAACACGATCGCTGCTACCCTGATAGTTGGAGCCATCATTGGAGCCTCGCTCGTGCTCTTCAGCCACCATGATGCTCCTTCCCAGGTCGCTACTCTAGATAGCCGAGGGAAGCATGTAACAGTCACATCCTCTGCTGGTGGCTTTGAAATGGTGATGCGCCTGACTGCCGGCCCCTACTTCCTCAGCGAAATGCTGGCGGTGGACATCTCGCTTACCAACCATACTGACAAAGCAGTTAATCTCGGTTTCCCATTCGAGAGGTATTCGTGTGGATATAACAGCAGCTATGATACAGGTGTGCAAATAGTTGGTGGCAGCAAACCGGAATACACGCTTCCTCTGCCCACAGACCATAGCTGCCCCCCGTTCCAGCTGGGTAGCAGAGTATTGGAGCCCGGCCAGACCCTCTCAGTGCAGAGATATCTGCCCCTCACGCTGAGTGGACAGATGACCTTGGTAGGAAAAACGCCGTTTTATAAGCCAGGGGCAAACAACTTTCCTGAGCCCGCTACCAGTCCGCTTGATAATCACTGGCCATCGCTTCACATTACGGTCAGCCCCCATATACCGGCCGATCGTACGCTCTCGTTGCAGCGCACCAACACGCAGGTGACTGTGCTGGCGCCATCGGGCAAGCAACTGGTGTACATGTATACGATAGCTTGCACACACACGGAGGGCGGCAATTTTGGTTGGGAACCCATCTCGACAACCACGATCAAGCCGTATGACGACTACTGCCGTGGAGTGCAGGTGGACTGGACCTTCGCCTTCGCGGTGCCGGGCTATGCCATCCTCACAGGAGAAGGCAAGTTCCAGGCGCCATGAACAGGAGTTACTAACCTCGGCATAACTTTTTAAACTTTTCCCAACACGTGGACGAAGCACTGCTGGAGAACCTCCCACCGATGACGAAGACGTGCTTTTGCCAGCAGCAGAGCTCCTCGCAGAAGAGAGAGACTCTGACAACAGACATTTTTTAGTTCTCGGCGCTTAGCAGGTTCCACACCCCCTCCTGCGGATTGGGGGTATCGCTACGCAAGGTGTCATTGGCCGCAAAGTAAGACTGTCTCAAGAGAGGGTAGAGTACCGAATTGCTGAATGGAAACGGAACACGAGTCCTTTTTCAGGTTCAGAATGTCGAAAACGGCCTCATTTCTGGCCTCTTTTGCCAAACCAGTACCGTCTCCATGCGAATCAGGAACTGACAAAGAGGTATTTCGAGCAGCATATTCACCTACTTTGCGGCCTATGACATCTTACTGTACTTGGAATTACTTCCAAGTACATATACAAGAGGAATTGGCACATGTCTAATCTTTCGCACAAAAGTACTAAACAGCCAGTTAAGCTCATCAATTGAGGCGCGGTGGGTATAGACCAAATGCAAGCCCCACCCGATTTATCGCTGGGTGGGGCCGTCAGGCTCGCTGTCTCCAATGCCTGTCTCTTCCCCCTTCATCAGCTTCACAGCCTCCGCACTTGGAATAAACTGAACGCTGGTGATCTTGCTGTCATCAATCACTTGTGATGTCCCAGGGAAATGATGCGCGTGGATATAGCTCCGCACATCACCCTCCGTAAATGCTGGTATATGCCCTAGAAGTGACGCCTGGATAGCTGGCACACCGGAATACCGACTTCCGACGCTGGTAGCCAAGGTAGGTGCTGCTGGGGGTCGAACGACCGCAATAGCGGGTCTTGTCAGCGCTAATACAACGAGTACAAGCACAACCGGAGCTACCGCGAATACACGTGGGATGCGTATTCTTGTCATAATCCTCTCCCTCTTTCTTAACACGAGCTAGTGCCAACGGTACAGGCATATAATTTTCCACCAGTAGAGTCATGGTTGGGGTCTTCCCCGTTCACCCATCCTGCATACGGTGGGTCATTAGGTAATCCTGGTAAATCTATAGTCCAAGCATACGGTGGGTTGTGCCAAAAGTGCCAGTTTCCGTTCAAGTCCTCATAGGAGTTGCTTGTAAAGGTGGTTCTTGGGGCATTTACACCCTGCCCGCCATCCGTTGCAGACAACTCTTCCCCAAACTCGGCATCATTAGGGTACATTGTATTATTAGTGCTCTGTCCGGTTATCTGCGTCGAGGAATGGGGTGTGATAGTCACATTCCAAGCCGAGGCGTCGGTGCTACTCTGCGATATTTTGTCCACGACATTATACCCGTAATCACCAGACCCCACGTATGCGGGGCAGTGGAT
>WNFA01002512.1_pt1 | contig 15124 bp, 16 predicted proteins | sample 5400481 | NCBI WGS metagenome assembly WNFA01 (sample SAMN13153340, study PRJNA577476) | soil metagenome | isolation source: 120 cm saprolite under Douglas fir tree site 2 hole 1 replicate 2 | place: USA:California | collected 2015-04-18
GCCATTGGGCAGGCATTGGCTCTGCCCGCGACCATGACGCTGTATTCCTTGATTGGAATCCTCGTGACCTCGGCGACAGTGGTCATTTACGGCACGGCAATCTGGGACCCGGTACAACTGCTCAGCCGATTTCATTCTCCCGCCGCCGTGATTATTTCGCTGCTGGCAATATTGCTGGCAACGCTGAACGTCAACATTGGCGCCAACGTCGTCTCACCGGCCAACGACTTTTCCAATCTGTGGCCACGGAAGATCAGCTTCCGCATCGGAGGCATAATCACATGCTTCATGGGCATCGCGCTGATGCCGTGGAAACTGCTGGCCGACTACAAGACGTTCATTCTCGGCTGGCTGGGCGGCTATGCGGCTTTCCTGGGGCCGGTAGCGGGAATCATGATTTGCGACTACTACGTGGTGCGCCGGCGAATCCTGCTGGTTGAGGATCTCTACCTGCGCGGGGGAGCGTACGAATATTCGCACGGCTTCAACTGGGCGGCGCTCGCTGCGTTGGTTGCGGGAGCTGGAACCGCGCTGGTGGGATTAGTCATTCCTCCATTGCGCGTTCTATACGATTATTCGTGGTTCGTGGGTTTTGGGATTTCTTTCGGCGTGTATTACGCCCTGATGGCTTTCCAGAGCAAACCGGAAAGTGGTAACCACCCATGATTTGGAGTAAGCGAATCATGGCTACTGATGGCGCCGCTCATTCCTGAAACGTCACGCAGACACCGTTAGGATCAATCGCGCCGAATTCTTTTGTTCCCCAAGGCTTCGTTTGCAAGGGCCCGTTGGGATGAACCTTGCCGCCGCGTTTCTGGTATTCGGCATACAGTGCCTCAATACCTCTTACAGCGAGTCGCACCATGGTCTGGTCGCCGACCTCCCGCGCAAGCGCCTTGTCGTCCATGCCAGCAATGTGGAGGTGAGCCTCGCCGCGACTAATACCTGCGTAGGTCGGTGGAGTGCCGTCGCGAAAGGTTTCCGTGAAGCCACATATCTGCGTCCACCACCTCAACGACTCCGAGGTGTCAGCGGCTGGTAGAACGGGGATAGCGCCTTTGATGATCGGTTCCATTGATGAAGGATAAACAAATCCAGTTCGGATTGCCTACGCGCTCGCGCGAAAAGCCGGCAGAACTTCCTTCTTATACGCTTCCAGCGTGTCTTCCTCGTCGCCGCACATCAGATAGACATTGAACTGCGTCACCCCAAGGCTCGCCAGTTTGCGCAGCTTTTGCCGATGGGCTTCCGCCGGGCCGACCAGGCAGAAACGATCCACGACGTCATCGGATACGAATTTCGAGTTGCTGCTGTCGACTTCGCAATGCTGCTGATAGTCGTAGCCGCCGCGGTTGCTCACATACGAAGTCAGCGCGGGAGGCAAATCCTTCGGCTTGTAGCGAGAGATCAGGTCCACCACGTGATTGGAAACCAGTGCGGGGAACCAGCGCACTCGTTTCCGTGCGACTTCCAGATCATCCGAAATCCACACCGGCGCGGCTGCCATGACTTCGATACTGTTCGGGTCACGCCCCGCGGCTTCCGCGCCCTTCTTCACAAAGCTAAGGCACCATGCGATCAGGTCGGGATCGGCAAATTGCAGGATGACACCATCCCCGACCCTGCCTGCCAAGTCCAGAACTTTGGGTCCGTATCCGGCAACCCAGACCGGAGGCGAGCCGCCCGCCCAGGAAAGCCGCGTGGGTTGACCTTCGTAGTCGATTTCACGCGCGGCCGTGAGCTCGCGAAACGCCTTGATAGCACGCTCCAGATCGCCGGCTCCGACGGGCTTCTTGCCCAGCACACGCCGCGAACTGTCGCCGCGTCCGATGCCAAGCTCCATGCGACCGCCAGAGATTAGATTGAGCGTGGCGAACAGGCTTGACGTCACCGTGATGTCGCGAGTCGCGGGATTGGTGACGCAGGTACCGAGGCGCATGTTCGTGGTATTCGAGGCCATGAGTGTAAGCAATGGATAAGGCTCCAGCCACAGAACGTGAGAATCGAAAATCCATCCGTACTGGAATCCGGCAGCCTCGGCCTGCCGGGTGAGAGCGACAATACGCTCCACGCTCATATCGGGTTTGATCGTGATGCCGAACTTCATACCATCCACCCGCCTGAAAACCCGCACTCGAAGGCAGGCAGTTTAGCATAGAATGCCTCTGCCGCAGGCAGAGGAGAACACGCATGGGTTTTGACACCATCATCGCAAATGGCCGTGTGGTCACGGCCAGCGACACCTACGCCAGCGACGTCGCCATCAGCAACGGGAAGGTCGCCGCGATCGGGCAGAGTCTTCCACGTGAAAATGCCAGTCGCGTCATCGACGCTGCCGGAAAATACGTGCTGCCGGGCGGAATCGACGTTCACACGCATCTCGACATGCCTTTCGGAGGCACCACGAGTTCCGATGACTTCGAGACGGGTACGCGGGCCGCAGCCTTTGGCGGCACAACCACTCTGATTGACTTCGCGATCCAGTACAAGGGCCAGACGCTCAGAACGGCCTTCGACACCTGGATGCAAAAGGCGTCCGCCAAAGCCGTGTGTGATTATGCTTTTCATTGCATCATCACGGAACTGGCCGATGCCCAGCTCGACGAGATGAACGCTTTGGTCCGGGAGGGCGTGACCAGCTTCAAGCTGTTCATGGCCTATCCCGGCGTCTTCATGCTGGACGATGGCAGCATCTTCAAAGCGCTGCGAACAACGGCAAAGAACGGCGGGCTGGTTTGCATGCACGCCGAGAACGGAAACGCGATTGACGTCATCGTGCAACAGGCTCTGGCAGAAGGGAAGAAAGCTCCCAAGTACCACGCATTGACTCGGCCGACCACCGCCGAGGCGGAAGCGACCGCAAGGGCCATAGCGCTGGCGGAAATGGCCGGTGCGCCGGTCTACATCGTGCACTTGAGCTGCAATGAGGCGCTGGAAAAGGTCCGTGAGGCACGTGATCGCGGCCTGCCCGTTTATGCTGAGACTTGCCCACAATATCTTTATCTCTCGATCGAGAATTTCGATGTGCCGGATTTCGAGGGGGCGAAATATGTGTTCACCCCACCTTTGCGCGAGAAGTGGCACCAGGAAAAACTCTGGAATGGTTTGAAGCGCGACCACCTCCAGGTGGTTTCAACTGATCACTGTCCGTTCTGTTTCAAGGAACAGAAGGAACTGGGGCGCGGCGATTTCACCAAGATTCCCAACGGCGGTCCCGGTGTGGAGCACCGCATGAGCCTGATCTACTCCGGCGGCGTCGCGGAGGGACGTTTCAGCGTGAATCGCTTCGTGGAACTGGTTTCTACGACTCCGGCGAAGCTCTTCGGCCTCTACCCGCGCAAGGGTACGATTGCCGTTGGCAGTGATGCCGACCTTGTGATTTTTGATCCCAACCGGAAGCACACGATCAGCGCCAAGACTCATCACATGCGGGTCGACTATTCAATGTTTGAGGGGATACAGGTCACGGGCATGCCGGATACTGTGCTCTCACGCGGGCGAGTGGTCGTGGAATCCGACAAGTTTCTTGGGCGTGCCGGCGCTGGAGAGTTCGTGAAGAGGTCCACGTATTCGCAGCCGTAAAAAGCCCTGCTCCCTTTGTGTCCTCCGGAAGATGTCGGCATGATCTCTCTTCCCGCGTACTCCAATTGGGATCTGAGACTTTGACAGACAGAAAGCCTTGAATCGCAGAGGTCGCGAAGAACGGCCGCAGAGTGCGCGGAGACGGCAAATCGCTTTCCTCGGAACCTTTGGGTTCGGCGGAATTGCGCCACTCGGAAGATCTACCGGGTGGATCTGCGAGGACTAGCCGTTCCCACGAATCCTGCGATGACACGCCTGGGTGCGGTGTTGCGCCAGGCGGCTTCGATCGCTTTGAGCATGGTTTCTTTGTCGGCGGCTTTCAGGTGGACGCTGGTGGCGCCGCGGCGTCCCCAGACGCCGTTCACGGGCACGAACACCTCGGGATAGTCCTTCGAGAAATAATGCTGCTGCTCGGGTGGGAGCTTGACCATCCCGCGGGACTTGTCAGGATATCCGAGCGTGGCGAAGATTTTTCCGCAGACGCGAAAGTCAGGATGGTTCATGTGGGCGCGCTCTTCAGTTTCGGGGAAGGAGAGGGCAAGGCGGCGGAAGTCGTTGGCGGTCATGGGGACGTGCTCCTCGAAAGTGTGCGTACGCCAGTATAACGGCGGGTGGGGCGTGCAGGTTACGGCTACAGCAGCGCAATTTCAGATGGAAGCGAGCCAAACGCGCGATTCATTGTGTCGCAAAGGACGCGACACTTCGCGTGGCTCGCCCAGATCCCTCGTTCGGCAGAAGGCGCCTCACTCGGGATGAGAATCGCTTTGCGCCCCGGCGTTTCCACGGTGGTAGACTCCGCGCATGAGCGAGTCCGGCTCCAAACCCGCCGCGCGCGTTGCCGCCTCGGAGAAATCCTCCCATGCCGCGGGCCCGGCTCTGTATCTTGTCGGCACGCCCATCGGCAATCTGGAGGACATCACGCTGCGGGCGGTGCGGGTGTTGAAGGAAGTGGACGTGATCGCCTGCGAAGACACGCGGCAGACGCAGAAGCTGCTCAACCACTACGCGATTTCTACTCGCACCACCAGCTACCACGAACACAACGAGATGACGAAGTCGGCTGAACTGGTGAAAGAGCTGCAAGAGGGTGCGAGCGTCGCGCTGGTGACGGATGCGGGTATGCCTGGGATTTCCGATCCCGGATATCGGCTGATTGCGCTGGCGATTCGGCATCATGTGCCGGTGGTGCCGATTCCGGGGGCGTCGGCGTTTCTGGCGGCGTTGGTGGCGAGCGGGCTGCCCACGGATTCGTTTCGCTTCAGCGGGTTCCTTCCCGCAAAGCGTGGGGAGCGGCGGGCGGCGCTGGAAGCGATCCGGACTTCGCCACGCACGCAGGTTTTCTACGAGGCTCCGCACCGTATTGTCGAGACGCTGACAGACGTTGTCGAGGTTCTGGGAGAAGCCCGGCATGTTGTGGTCGCGCGTGAAGTGACCAAGCTGCATGAAGAGTTTCTGCGCGGGCGCGCGGGTGAGGTTCTGAAAAATTTGAAGGCGCGCGACGGGGTCAAGGGAGAGATCACGCTGCTGATCGGGAAGGCCGAAGAGGCGGAGTTACAGACGGCTGCGGCGGGGGCCAGCGTTCGTCAGAGAGTGGAACAGATCATGGTGGAAGAGAAGGTGGACGAGAAGGCCGCGCTGAAGAAAGCGGCCAAAGAGCGGGGGGTGTCAAAGAGCGAAGCCTATCGGGAGTTGCAGAGGGGGAGGTGACTTCATAAGTTAAGTCCGGGTTGTCATCTTGAGCGAGCGAAAGACCTATGAATTATGCAGTCGAGTGCAGGGGTCCTTCGCGTTGCTCAGGATGACGCGGTATTTATGCCAGGCGTCTGCGGGACACCGCACGAGGTCGTTGTGCTGTTTGCGCGTTGAAGAAAGTGGCGAAGGAGCGGGGGATTTCGAAGAGCGGGGCGCACCGGGAGTGGCAGCGGAGTCGATAACTCAATGAGGAATCTCTGAGATCGAGAAACGAGCGTACCGAATCCTTTTCCGGTTCCAGGTGTAAGTCATGTGCAAAGCACCGTCCTTCCCCTGAATGATCGCAGGGTAGGAGTATTCGCCCGCCTGATCTTCAAGCGTAGAAAACACGCGAAAGTGTTCTCCATCCTTGCTGACAGCCAAATTTAAGGGCGTGCGCTTGTTGGCACTGTTGTTAAAGATCAGAACAACACCTACATCAGGCACGGAAATTGCGTCAATTCCAGAATTTGGATTGGGCAAGTCAATGGGCCTCGCTTGCGTCCAGGTTTCGCCTTCGTCGAAGGAGTCGGCCACACATATCTTTGCGATTTGCGAAGTTGAACGCGCATAGAGCCGCAAGTGTTTCCCGCCAAGTGAAACGATGGCTGGCTGAATGATGCCATAGGCTTCATCGCCGTAGGATGGCCGCGCGTCTGGAGGGCTTATGTGCTGCGGAACCGTGATTGGGCCGAATTTCGTCCAGGATTTGCCGTTGTCCGAACTGCGCTCAATCCAGACAGTCCACGACAGGAAATGTTCTACAGAAGTACCGCTCACAATGGTTCCGTTCCGCAGGATGAATGGTTTGACACGTATGGGTCCGTAGAGTCCGGCGGGAAGGCGTTCCGATTTTGACCAGCTCTTGCCCTCGTCATCGCTCCAGATGCGTGCCGCCTTCCACGTGGCCGGGCTTGCTCCGAACTTGTAGTAGAGCCAAAGTCGCTGGTCCTTCGTATGGAACAAAACGGGATTCCATGTCGGTGTCTTAGGCTCGCGCACGAGTTCGACCGGCGCGGACCACTGTCCACCAGAGCGGCGAGAACTCCAAATAGCGACATCGCGCCGCCCCTCCCCACTACCCCCAAACCATGCCGCCAGCACGTCTCCGTTGCGAAGTTCAACAATCGTAGAGGCATGACACGAGGCGAATGGCGCCGAGTTAAAAACGAACTCGCTTTTCTGTGCGACTGGGATAGAAGGCATAAGAAATGCAGTGAGTCCGACTGAAATTTTGGCTCTCCAGTTCATGCTGCGATCGTGGAACAGCGTTTCGACTATCAGGAAGCTCACGCAATCGCCAAACTTTGAATGACGGGAGATTCGATTGGCTACTCCCCCGCTAACTCCCGCTTTACCGCCTCGCTGACCACCTTCCCGTCCACGCGCATGCCGGCTGCGTTAAACCGGGCCATGGCGTTTTTCATCACTGTGCCCATGTCTTTCATGGTGGGGGAGCCCATTTCGGCGATTGTGGCTTTCACTCCGGCGATGATGTCGGCTTCGCCGGCGGCTTTTGGTAGGTAGGTTTCGATCAGGACGATTTCGGCGGCTTCTTTGTCGGCCATCTCCTGGCGTCCGCCCTTGGTGAACTGCTCGACGGATTCCTTGCGCTGCTTGATCAGCGTGCTGAGGACGGCCTGGGATTCTTTGTCGTCGAGCGGGGCCATCTTCTCGACCTGGCGAAGGTGCAGTGCGCTCTTGACCATGCGCAGGGTGGAGAGGCGCTGCTCATCGCGTGCCTTCATGGCGGTGGTGATATCTTTCTGGATCTGTTCGACGAGGCTCACGGGAGGATTATAGCCATCTGTTGGAGACCTCACGTACCGCTGAGGTCAAAATCCCCACCCTAGCCGCAAAGAACGCGGCTAAGGATGGGGCACCCAGCTCACGGTCTGCTGGCTTTTGACCGATTTTCGCCCGCTTCTTAAGCAGCTCTTCGAGCATCTCATACAAAGGAGGAAATTGCCGTGAGCAGACTAGCCATTTGGGCGCAATTGGAAGCCAAGCCGGGTAAGGAAAAGGAAGTGGAAGAGTTTTTGAAATCGGCGCAACCGCTGGTGGAGCGGGAGCCGGGCACAATCAGTTGGTACGCAATCAAAATGGGTCCAGCCAAATACGGAATTTTCGATACGTTCGCCGACGAAAATGGGCGGAACGCCCACCTCAATGGTGAAGTCGCGAAAGCGCTGTTCGCGAAGGCGAAAGATCTCTTTTCCAAGCCTCCTGACATTGCGAAGCCGGAAATTCTCGCGGCGAAACGCGCGCGCAGTTAGCTGGCGGCAGCCCTCTTCTTCGTGTTCTTCCGTGTCCTTTCTGGTTTCAAGACCCTGACAACCACCAAGGACACCCTTCGGCCTTGCTCAGGGCAGGCTCCGGAGCACAAAGGGCTCGCCGTGACAAGACGTGTGTCAGAACCTGCCAGCATCCGATAAACTACTGAGGACCACAATTCTCATCCTCTCAGGACATCAGCGCTATGTTGCGTAAGAATCGTCTCTTCACTCCTGGGCCGACGCCGCTGTTGCCGGCGGCGCAGACGGCCATGGCTTCGTTCACCGCGCATCACCGCACCGCTGATTTCCGCGCGCTGTTTCAGCGCGTCCTTGCCGACATGAAGGAGTTTGTCGGCACCCAGAATGACGTGCTGGTGCTGGCATGTTCGGGCACGGGCGTAATGGAAGCTTCGGTTTCGAATCTGACTTCGCCGGGCGACAAAGTGCTGGTGCTGACGGCGGGAAAATTCGGCGAACGCTGGACGGGGCTGGCCAAGGCATTCGGCTGCAACGTCGACGTCCTGAGTGTCCCCTACGGCGAGACATTTTCCTTGAGCGACTTACGCGCGCGGCTTACGCCGGACGTACGGGCCGTGTTCGTGCAGGCAACGGAGAGCTCGACTGGTGCGCGGCATGATGTGCAGGGCATCGCGAAGATCGTCCGCTCTACGGGCGACGATACGTTGCTGGTCGTGGATGCCATCACCGGGCTGGGGACTACTCACCTCGATGTCGATGGCTGGGGAGTGGATGTGATCATCGGTGGATCGCAGAAGGCGCTGATGATGCCTCCTGGCCTCGCCTATTGCGCCGTGAGTGAGCGGGCATGGACGCGCATGGAGAGCACTAAATCCCCGCGCTACTACTTTGATCTGCGCAAGGAACGAAAGTCAGCGGCCAAGGGTGAGACTGCGTACACGCCGGCGACTTCGCTGTTTGCAGCGTTGGGAGCGGCGCTCGAATTCATTCGCGGCATGGGCAATGGAAATCTGGCGCAAGGCCGCGAGACGCTGGTCAACAATGCGGAACTGTGCGCCGAGATGACGCGGGCCGGGGCGAAGGCTCTTGGATTGAAGCTTTACGCATCTGCGCCGGCAGCAGCGCTCACCGCGATCTCTTCGCCGGAGGGAATCGATTCGGGCAAGATTGTCAAAGAATTCCGCGAGGCTTTCGACGCGGTGGTGGCGAACGGGCAAGGCGAGATGAAGGGCCAGCTTTTCCGCATCGCGCACATCGGCTACTACGACTACCTGGACACGATTGGCATCCTGGCCGCTCTGGAACATGTGCTGGCCCGGACCACCGCCAGAGCCGTCGAATATGGTGCGGCGGTGCGCGCGGCGCAGGAGGTTTACGCGCGCAGCCAAGCTGACAAGCGACAATTGGTGGGAGCCTGAGGACTGCGGTTACGCAGTCCTCTGCTCTAATCGATCGCGCCCTAATTGATCGTAAAGGGCATCGGCGTCGAGGTGGCATCGGATGTGCCGCCACCGTATACACCGCCGGGCTTACCGGGATTGGTCACCGTAACTGCAACGGTTCCGGAATTCATGATCGCCGAGGCGGGGATGTTGACCATAATCTTGGTCGTAGTCACGGAGGTGGGCGTCACCTTACCGCTGAAATTTACGAACGCATCAGCGGCAAAGCTCGTGCCATCGACTTCAAGCGCGAACGTGGCGCCGCCCGAGGTTGCGCTGGACGGATTGAGTTGAGTGACGTGGGGCATTGTGCCAGGCGCTGGTGGCGTGTTGGCAGGTTTGGAGTAGCCGCAGCCCATACCAATAGCAAGCAGGCCGACTAAGAGTAGCATCTGAGCGGATTTCATACTGTTCTCCCAAGGGGCGGGGGGCCCGTTAGAGAACAGTGTAGGGAAGTAGCAGCGTCTGAGATGTCAGTGGAGTGTCATTTTCCTGTCAACGTCTTGTCACGCGCAATATATCGGGAATCTCATTAAAGGTCGAAGGATGAACTCATCGGTGAAAATCGTCGTCGCGGAAAAGATATCAAACGCAGCAGTGGAACAACTGAAAGAGCCTGGCTGGACGGTGATTACGGCGGACCAGCTCGACGGCAAGCTTGCGGAGCATCTTGAGTCCGCTGATGCACTGATTGTGCGTTCAGCGGTGCAGGCGGACGCTGCGCTTCTGCAACATGCAAAGAAGCTGCGCGTGATCGGGAGGGCGGGCGTTGGCGTGGACAACATCGACCTCGATGCCGCCACGCATAAGGGCATCGCCGTCATGAACACGCCGGGGGCGAACGCGGTGGCGGTGGCTGAGCAGACGCTGGGCATGATGCTGGCCATGGCCCGCCAGCTTTGCCGTGCCGATGCGCTCATGCATGCGGGTAAGTGGGAGAAGAAGTCTCTCCAGGGAACGGAACTGCGAGGAAAGGTTCTGGGCATTGTCGGACTGGGACGGATTGGGATGGAAGTGGCGCGGAGGGCGCGAGCCTTTGCCATGGAAATTGTGGCGCATGATCCGTTTGTGTCGCTCTCGGTGGCCAAAGAGCAGGGCATCCGCATGTCCAGCCTGGACGAACTCTATGCGGCTGCGGACTACATCACGTTGCATGTCGGACTGACTCCTCAGACTACGGGAATGATCAATGCGGGATCGATCGCAAAGATGAAAAAAGGCGTGCGCCTGGTGAACTGTGCCCGCGGAGAACTGGTCAACGAAGCGGATTTGGCGGAGGCGCTGAAGCAGGGGCAAGTGGCTTCTGCTGCCATTGATGTTTTTACCGAAGAGCCGCCAAAGAATTCGCCGCTGCTCGTGCTGGGGAATGTTGTGCTCACCCCGCACACTGGCGGGTCAACGCGCGAGGCCCAGGATGCGGTAGGCGTGCAAATTGCGCAGCAGGTGAAGGAATATCTGAAACACGGAGTCATTCAGAACGCGGTAAATGTGCCTTCGGTGTCGGCCGAAGAGTATGCGGCGATGCAACCTTACATTGTCCTCGCGGAGCGCATGGGAGCATTCCTGGCGCAAATTTCCGAGGGGACGATGGAGGAGATCTCGCTGCGTTACAGCGGCCACATCGCGGAGTGGAAGACTGAGCTGATCCGCAACGCTGCGCTTAAGGGCGTCCTGAACCAGGCGCTGGAGGAGAAGGCGAACCTGGTGAATGCGGCGTCCATCGCGGATACGCGTGGGTTGCGGGTGCACGAATCGCACAAGGCGAAAGCTTCCACGGGGGGGGCGGGCAGTGTGATCTCGGTTCTATTCAAGAGCTCGAAGGAAGAGCATCTGGTGAAAGGAGCGGTGTTGCGGAAGAGCGCGCCGCGGCTTTTGCAGATCGATGGCATTGATATTGAAGCGCCGCTGGAGCGCAATCTGATCTACGTGCGCAACCGGGACGTGCCAGGCGTGATTGGGAAGATGGGCACGATTCTGGGCGATCATAAGATTAACATTGCGGACTTTTCCCTCGGGCGACGCGCGGGGAATGGTGAGAATGGAAAGCCGCGCGAGGCGATTGCCGTGGTTCACGTGGATGGGCGCGTCCCGGAGGACGTGCTGCGGGAGTTGTGCAAGGTTCCGGCGGTGGAAGTGGCGAAGGCGGTGGAGCTGTTCTGAAGGCGTTTTTTACCGCCGAGGTCGCCGAGCCCGCAGAGAAATCAATGATGAACGGCAGCACCTTCAGCAGCCTGAAGAATTCATCATTAGAAGTTTAGTGGAGAGATTCCGGTATCGTGTTCCTCGGCGGACTCAGCGCTCTCGGCGGTAAAGAAGCTTTTACGATTCAGTATTATCGCGGCGGAGTTTACGGCTTTCGGCGAGCAGTGCCATGGAGTGCATCAGGTTTTGCAGGGTGACGATGCCAACCAGGCGCTGGTCCTCGACCACGGAGATCATGCTGGAGTTGCGGGATGTGAGTTTGCGGAAGGCGGAGCCGAGGGACTCCTGCCTCACGGAGACTTCAAAAATCTTGTTCATGACCGCCTGGACGTAGCCGTTGCCTTCGGCTCGCAGCGCGTCGAGAATGCGCTGCCTTGAGATCACACCCACCATATCGCTGCCACGCACGACCGGGAAATCGTCTTGCAGTGAGTGGACTGCTTTTTCCAGTGCGTCCTCCAACGTGTCGGCGGGTGAAAGCGTGGCAAAATCGGTCAGCATGACTTCTTCGAGGCGCACATTGTCGAGGACGGACTGGAAGACGATGGCCCGCTCCTCGAGCTGGGCGGCGGAGAAAATCACGATGCCGATCATGGTCAGCCAGGCATTGCTGAACAAACCCGCAACCATAACTACCATGGCAAGCGCATGGCTGATCGACACGGCGCGGCGGGTGGCGTCGGCGGAGTCGAGAGTGCGGGAGAATACCGCGCGCAGGATGCGTCCGCCATCGAGAGGATAGGCAGGTAGAAGATTCAGGCCAGCCAAATAGAGATTGGCCCATACCAGGCTGCGAGAAAGGGTTCCGGCTTGCAGGAAGGGCGCCGTCCATAGGCTGATTCCCGGAGCAACCACGCGCACGACTCCCGCGGTAAGAGCCGCCAGAGTGAGGTTGACGACCGGACCAACCAACGCAAGTTGGACCTCTCGTTTCCACAAGGTGTTTGAAGGGGTTTTTTCAGCGCGGGATTCCTCAAACAGGGTCACGCCGCTCAGGGGCAGAAGAATCACAGCTTTCGGTGTCAAGCCGTACCGGCGGGCGGCCAGCATGTGCCCAGATTCATGAGCGCCAACGCAGGCCAGGATAATGCCCACGAGCGCGAGATCGCGCGCTCCGTTGGCCGATCCGTGCGCGTTGTACTCTGTCCAGAAGACGAACAGGGGCAGGAGGAAGAACGTGAGGTGTATCCGCACCTCGACCCCAAAAAGTCGCCCCACCTGGATGGACCAGCTTCTCATAAACCTTCCGATCCATTTATTTTACATGGGGGACCAGAGTGATGGCCGCAATCAGAGGTACACAGTCATGCGAGTGATCGCAGGAAAATATCGCGGCCGTCCACTGCACTCGGTGCGCGGGATGGACATTCGTCCGACGTCGGACCGGCTGCGAGAGACGCTGTTCAATGTTCTGACGGCGGGAAATCCGGCGGCGCTTGAGGGCAGCGTTTGGATCGATCTGTTCGCGGGCACCGGCGCCGTCGGGATCGAGGCCCTGAGCCGCGGCGCGAAGCAAGTCTATTTTGTGGACTCGGCTGCGCCGGCCGCCGAGTTGATCGAGAAGAATCTCCAGAGCCTGGAACTCACCAGCGGCTTCAAAGTCCTGAAGGACGACTTGCCGCGGGCGTTCTGGCGCATGGAGCGGGAGCACGTGGCGGCCGACGTAGTTTTTCTCGATCCCCCTTATCGCCTGACGAATGCGTATGGAGACGCGATGCGGGCGTTGGTGGATTCGTCCCTGGTATGGGCGATGTCGGTGGTGATTGCGGAGCATGAAAAGAAGTTTGATCCCGGCGAGGAGTTTGGCCCGCTGCGGAGATTTCGCAAGCTGGCGCAGGGGGACGCCGCACTGAGTTTCTACCGTATGGGGACGGGCGCGGACGTACGAGGATAGTTCGAGGAAAGTCCGGTTACATGATCAGTTCGTCGCCGCGGCGGACGATCGGGTGCTGCATTTCCTGCAGGTCGTTCTTGACCATGTTCAGCCCGTAGACGCAGCCTTCGAAATTCTTCGAGAGCATGGCAAACAGTGGCGCGACCTTGGCATACTCGAAGTGCTCGAACTTGGAGACGATGTAGTAGCTTTCCTTGCCGGCCTTCATCCAGTCGACAAAGTTTTCCAGGCGCTGGCGGCGCAGGCGAAAATGGTTGAGGCTTTCGGGGAACATTCCGGCGAAGAACAGGGTGTAGTCTCCAATATGTTTGCGCACCTGGCGCTCGCGATCAAACGAGGGCGCGGGCCCGTAGACGGGGTCTGATTCCAGCAGCATCTCTCCGACATCGTCAAGCGGCCGATTGACGGCGTTGTGAATCTTGTACAGTTGCTCGGCGTCGCAGAATTCGGCGAGCAGGTGCGAAACGTACGCAACAATCTGCGGATCGCGAATGCCGATCTCCTCCGCGTAGTGGCGTCCGACCAAACCCTGAAAAAGCTCCTGCAGTGGGTGCGATTCCGGAATCATTTTTTTCAGCCCTCCGAGCGTCCAATCCAGAACAGCGTTTCTAGTACTTGCGTGACAGATACCTCAGGTCTCTGCGCATTGCAAGTGACTTTTGTTTATCCTTGCGATTCATATTGCTGATCGTTAGACGAGGCGTGCCCGGGCGCGAGTTGTAGCGCACATTGTGTTGGCACTGTCAGGGATTGGCTGCCAATCAAGCCTCTACAGCGCCCTACAGCGCTCGCTTTCGCGATCTCGGCGCCTGGGTATTGCGACTTCAAGGGTCCTTCATCTCTGGACTACCTCCTCCGCTGTAACATGAATTCACATCGAGGAGGTCGAATGGCACGGCAGAACATTTCAAGTGGCGCAGTCTGGGAGCCGATCGTCGGTTACTCCCGGGCGGTGAAGATGGGCTCCCATGTTTACGTTTCGGGTACAACCGCGTTCGGGCCGGACGGAAAGATCGTAGGAGTGGGAGATGCTTATGCGCAGACTGTCCAGATATTGAAGAACGTCGAGAGTGCGCTGCACAAGGCCGGTGCCAGCATGAAGGACGTAGTGCGCACCCGCATGTATGTCACGAACATTGCGGAGTGGGAAAAGATCGGGAAGGCGCACGGCGAAGTATTTCGCGATATTCGTCCTGCGACCTCGATGGTGCAGGTGAGCGCGCTGATCTCGCCGGAAATTCTGGTGGAGATTGAGGCGGACGCGGTACTGCCGGAGGGTTGACCTCCAACGATCAGGTGAGGGGCTTGGACATTTTCACGAAATGGCAGGGCACCTTCGGATTCAAACCGGGCGTGAAGGGTGCTGTGCCGGTCTCAAGGTATCCGCGGCGGCGATAGAACGCGGGCAATTCTTTGCGTACGTTGACGATCTGCAAGTCCATGAAGCGGCTGCCTGCCTTGGCGCAGTGATCCTCTGCCGCAGTCATCAGCTGCGAGCCGAGGCCGGACCTCTGGCGCTGGGGATCGACGGATAGCAGGCCTAAGTACGACCGATCGTCCCGCACTTCGACGTAAACGCAGCCGCTTAGAATGCCGCTGGCGTCTTCGGCAATCAGAAACTTTCCCTTCTGGAGCAATCCCAGCACGGTTTCCAGATCGATACGATCACGGTCGATGAGAAAGCTCTCGGCAAGTCGAAAGGCCGCGTTGATGACTGCGGTAATGGCCTCGGCATCCGGCATTTGCGCAACACGTATGTGCAGAGCCTCTCCGGTTTCGGGCTTGATGGGTAGTCGCATCTTCGAAAGCAAGCTCTGGGATAAGGGTATAGAATCCTTCCCGCCAAATCATCTTGTCGGTATTAGATGGGTCGTCCGGTCAATTTCTGGGGACGGCTCGGGAGAGATCGCGTGAAGCATCTACTCTGGATCCTATTTCTTGCGTTGACCACGAATGCAGCCGAACAGGAGGCCAGCGCGCCGGCGCCGCAGGTAACGGTCATTCGCGCCGGCACTCTG
>WNFA01002763.1_pt1 | contig 15118 bp, 11 predicted proteins | sample 5400481 | NCBI WGS metagenome assembly WNFA01 (sample SAMN13153340, study PRJNA577476) | soil metagenome | isolation source: 120 cm saprolite under Douglas fir tree site 2 hole 1 replicate 2 | place: USA:California | collected 2015-04-18
CCCTTGGGGGATGAATCTTGAGGGTAAGGAGCACTATGAAGACGCTGTATGCTCGACCGCTGTTGGCCGCCATACTGGCCGTAACGCTCGTGGGAGGGCCCATTTCCCCGGCCTTCGGGCAGGAAGCGCCGCAAACTCCTCAAGCTGCGCCCGCTAAGACAGCCACGCCAATCGTGCCGGTCGCTCTCGGCTCGGCAAAGCACAACTATACCCGTGGGCCCAAGTTCTTCCCGAATCTCCTCGCTCCCTACAGTCCGATCAGTATCGAAGCGCCCGGCCTCACCAATTCGCCCCGTATCGACCAGCTCATCCATGACGGAAAACTGGAGTTGAGCATGCAGGAGGCGGTGGAGTTGGCGCTGGAAAACAGCATGGACATCGTGGTGCAACGTTACAATCCCTGGTTCGCGGACACCAGCATCCTCAAGGCCAATGCCGGAGGTTTTGGCTTCACCACTCCCGGCGCGGTGTTTGGGGGTTCGAGCGCGAACAATCCGCTGCTCAATTACGATCCGGTGATCACCACGACCCTGAGCATCGACGACCGCAACGTGCCGGTCAACAACCCTCTTACTTCCGGTACGGGCACGGGGCTTTCCTCGCTGGCCAGACTAACGTTGCACACTTCGACCTTTAACACACAATATTCCCAGGGTTTCCACACCGGAACGACCTTCTATTCCTTCTGGGACAATACGCGCTCTTCCTCCACATCGGCCGCGAACTTGTTCAACCCTTCCGTGCAATCTTCGATTTTCGTCGGATTCCAGCAACAATTGCTCAACGGATTCGGGCGTTCCGTCAACACGCGAAACATTCGCATCGCCAAAAACAACCGTAAAATCGCGGACTGGGCCTTCACCCAGCAGGCCATCACTACGGTGACCAATACGATCACCGCTTACTGGGAATTGGTTTTCGCCAGGGAAAACGTAAGAGTCCAGGAGCAGGCCGTGACCGTGGCGCAAAAGCTCTACAACGACAACAAGAAGCAGTTGGAAATCGGCACGATGGCTCCGCTCGACGTGACCCGCGCCGAATCCGAACTCGCCACCGACCGCCAGAACCTGATTGTGGCACAGACCGTGCACCTCCAGAATCAGCAGATCCTGAAGAACGCTATCAGCAAAAATCCGCTCGCGCCCAATCTCGTCAACGTCGAGATTATTCCAACGGAACTACCGTCCCGGCCGGAAGCCATTGAAGCCCCCTCGTTTGAAGAAGCCGCAAAGGAAGCATTTGCGAAGAGGCCGGAGCTGCAGGAAGAAGCGCTCAACCTCTTGAACGGAGAGATCGACCTCAAAGCCACACGCAACGCGCTGCTGCCGACCGCCACCCTTAGCGCGCAATACGGAAGCGTTGGGCTCGCGGGCAATCAACCGAAATTCGGCACTCCTGTTCCGGGACTGGGAACGCAGCTTGTTGATGGGAATGGCAACCTCGTGAACGTCTTCATTCCCACGGCCACCGTACCCGTAGTTGGCACATCATCTGCCGGCTTCGGCGACGCCATGAGCTCGGTCTTTCACAACAATTTCCCCGACTACCAAGTATCGTTGAACGTGCAGATTCCTATCCGCAATCGCTCCGCTCAAGCGGACAATCAGCGCGCTATTCTTTTCCAGCATCAACTCGAAGCGCAGTTGCAGCTGTTGAAAAACACTGCCCTGCTCGACGTCCGCAATACCTACATCGCGCTCACTCAGGACCGCGCCCAGGTCGATGCCGCCAGCAAGGCGCGTGAGCTGCAGCAGCAGACGTTTGATGCGGAGCAGAAAAAGTATCAGCTCGGCGCATCGACCGTATACCTCGTCATTCAGACGCAACGCGACCTAATCAACGCCCAGGGCACGGAACTGCGCGCGTTGGCAAACCTCGTCGAAGCCAAGGCCAATTACGAGCGCGCTGTCGGGCGTACTCTCGAAGTCAATCGCGTCACCATCGCCGATGGCAAGACCGGCGAAGCCGAGCGCGAGACGCTCATTCCCGGCTCGCTGCACGGCCAAGTGGTCGGTACTGAGAAACTCTCGTTTAACGCCGGCCAAAAGTAATCTGCTCAAAACTTGCTCTGCTCGGCCAGGGGAGCTACTTCAAGGAGCAACTTCCCTGGCCGGGTTTCCTTTTCCCCGGACCCACATTGGCCTCCTCTTCGAATCCGGACAGCCCCGTCACTCCGTGATGCACGCTTGACAAGCAAGAGGCACGGGCATACGGTTTCTCGCACGGCCAGTCTTTTCTTCTCGGAAGTTCCCCATGAACTGCGAAATCATGCTTCAGGAGGAGAAGCTATGAGCGAAACTGTGAATTACAAGTACGGATTCTTTACCACGCTTTTGATTTCCGGAGTACTCGTCTTGGGATCGCGGAGCGCTCCGCCACAGGAAAAGCCGCGCACCCCCGCCGATGGCCATGATATTCATGTCCTGGCTCCGCACAAGATGGATGGCAAAGTGATGGGACCCTACCATCACTACTGCAAACCGGTATCGAGTGACGTGCTAGAATGCCTGATTTACGAATCCACCGAACCCAATGCGCTTCTCAAACAGGTGGAATACTTCGTCGCCAAGAACGTCTCACGGTCCAACGTTTCTCTCGAGACTTGGAATGAGTTCTATCACGACCACACGGTCGAGATTGCCACTGGCCGGGTGCAGGTTCTGGACCGTTCACCTGAGGAGGCCAAGAAAATTGCCGAAGCCGCCGCTCAAACCGACGGCATCATTTTTCACCTCTGGTTGCCCGACGATGGGAAGGCCCCAAACGGAACCGTGGGGCATCCGCAGTCCGTGGGCCACAAAGAATTGACCGCCAAGGAATACAGGGCCAAGTGACAACGGCAAATCGCGCGGGAGGAGCCGGTCCAGTTGCGCGACCTGGACCGGCTTTTTCGTTTCCATACTTTCTCCTCGTTAGGTCGTGAACTGATGTTCTCTTGTCTGCCGCGCGGCCAGACTACCCTTGCCCCTCAGGTACCTTTCGAATAGCATTAATCTTTGCGGTCTTTCGAACAGATAATTGAATTCTTCCCGGGGGCAATGAGTATGAGCGAACGATCCAAGGGAACCACCGAAGCCGCGCCCCCGGCGGAAACATCTTCGGTAGATCGAGCGCCCTCCGCCAAAGAACAAGCCTGGGAGAAAAACACGCTCCAGCCGGCGCTGAAAAAAAGCCCCGAAAGACAGTCCGAATTCACAACCATTTCCGGGTATCCGATTCGCAGGCTGTACACCAAAGCGGATCTTCCGAATTGGGACCCTGAGCGAGATCTCGGCTTCCCTGGCGAGCCGCCGTATACGCGCGGCATCCACTCGACGATGCACCGCAGCCGGCTTTGGACCATGCGCCAGTTCGCGGGCTTTGGAACGGCCGAGGACACCAACCAGCGCTTCCGCTATCTCCTCGCGCAGGGCCAGACTGGCCTCTCCACGGCCTTCGACTTGCCTACTCTGATGGGCTATGACTCAGATCACGCGCTCTCCGAAGGAGAAGTCGGCAAGTGCGGCGTGGCCATCAGTTCGCTCGCAGACATGGAAGTGCTCTTCGATAAAATTCCGCTGGCGAATGTCACGACCTCGATGACCATCAATTCGCCGGCCGCGATCATTTGGGCGATGTATTTGGCCGTCGCCGAAAAACAGGGCGCGGATTGGAAGAAACTTTCGGGCACGCTCCAAAACGACATATTGAAGGAATATATCGCGCAGAAGGAATACATCTATCCGCCGGAACCTTCGATGCGGCTGGTAATCGACACGTTCGAATTCAGCGTCAAGAACACGCCCAAATTCAATCCCATTTCGATCAGCGGCTATCACATCCGCGAGGCCGGCTCGACCGCCATTCAAGAATTGGCCTTCACACTGCGCGATGGCATGGAGTACGTCGAATGGGGAATGCGCCGCGGACTCGACGTCGATCAATTTGTGCCGCAGCTCTCCTTTTTCTTTAACGCGCACAATGATTTCTTCGAGGAGATCGCCAAGTATCGCGCAGCGCGCCGCATCTGGCACAAAGCCATGGTCGAGCGCTACAAATCAAAAAATCCGCGCTCCTGGGCTCTGCGCTTTCATACGCAGACCGCCGGCTGCTCTCTGACCGCGCAACAACCCTACAACAACGTCGTTCGCACCGCGATTCAAGCCCTCGCCGCGGTGCTCGGCGGCACGCAATCACTTCACACGAATTCGCTCGATGAAGCCTGGGCGCTGCCGACGGAGTTTGCCGCGACCATCGCACTGCGCACGCAGCAGATCATCGCCCACGAAACCGGTGTGACGAATACCGTCGATCCGCTCGGCGGTTCCTACTTCGTCGAAACTCTCACCAACGAAATCGAGCGAGACGCGTGGGAATACATCGAGAGAATCGACGCCATGGGCGGCATGGTTGCCGCCATTGAGCGCAGCTACCCGCAGCGCGAAATCGCCGAAGCCTCCTACCGTTACCAGGTGACCGTAGATAAAAAGGAAAAAATCATAGTCGGCGTGAATGATTTCGCATCCGGAGAGAAGCCCTTGGACGTTCTGCAAATTGACGAGACGGTGGCCCACCGCCAGGCCGAGCGGTTGAGCAAGCTCCGCGCCGATCGCTCCCAAGCCGAGGTCGCTCGCCGCCTCAATGCCCTGCGCGCCGCGGCCAAGGGAAAAGACAACCTCATGCCGTTCATCTACGATGCCGTGAAATCCTACGCCACCCTCGGCGAAATCTGCGATGCCCTGCGCGACGTCTTCGGCACCTACGAAGAAGTCGCTATCACCTAACTCTTCTCTGTGCCCTCTGTGAACTCTGTGTTGAAACCCCCTGCTCCATGACCGACAACGAAATCACCCACGAGATCATCGGCGCCGCCATCGAAGTCCACAAACTACTTGGACGCGGCCTGCTGGAATCCGCTCATGAAGCATGCCTGTGCCATGAATTCGCGATTCGCAAAATCGGCTTTCAAAAACAAAAACCGGCGCCTCTCGTATACAAAGAAATAAAGCTCGCTTGTGATTTTCGGATAGATTTGCTTGTGGAGAAACGGATTGTGGTAGAACTCAAGTCGGTCGAGGCACTCGCACCGATCCATGAAGCCATCATGCTTACATATCTTAGGCTGTCGGGTCACAAGCTCGGCCTGCTGATCAATTTCAACGTTTCAGTCCTTAAAGATGGCGTCCGCAGATTTATGATGTAGCAGCGAAGGGCGGTTTTTTTCAACACCGAGGGCACGGAATACACTGAGAAGAGGCAGAGAAATGCCGGAGAAGAAAATCAGAGTGCTGATCGCCAAGCCGGGGTTGGATGGCCACGACCGCGGGGCAAAAATAATCGCCCGTGCCTTGCGCGACGCCGGCATGGAGGTCGTTTACACTGGATTGCGCCAAACCCCGGAAATGATTGCCTCCGCCGCCGTTCAAGAAGACGTCGACGTCATCGGCCTCTCCATCCTCTCTGGCGCCCATAACACCATCTGCCCCCAACTGATGAAACTCCTCCACGACAAAGGCATGACCGACGTCTCTGTCCTCGTCGGCGGAATCATTCCCGAAGCCGACATCCCCGCCCTCAAAAAATCCGGCATCGCCGAAATCTTTCTCCCCGGAACCTCCACGCAAGACATCGTGGAATTCATCCACAAGCGCGTCGCGCTTTCCTAGTCATCGCCCAAATTGACCTCGGCGCCGAGTACAACGCCCTCACCGCTTCCCCTCGTCTCTTTGTCTCTGCTGGTATTTCTGCCGCGCGGCTCGATGAATCTGTTTCCATAGCTCTTTTTGCTCTTGTCGCGCTTCGGGATCTATTTTCCGCCGGAAGAATTCCTGCTCGCGCAAAAGCTTTCGCCAGTTCTCAACGCGCGCCGGATCCAATGTTCCCGCGCTTAGCACCGCGCATCCTGGCTCCGCTTCATGACGGCAATCGCCGAATCGGCACTGCGCCGCCAGCGAATCGATGTCGGCAAATGCTTGCACAACGCCGTGCTCCGCGTCCCACAGTTGCATCTCGCGCAAGCCCGGCGTGTCCATTAGTAGCGCGCCCCCTGGCAAGATGAACAGTTCTCTCGTGGTCGTGGTATGCCGTCCCTTGCTATCGCTCTCGCGAACCGGCCGCACTTCCTGGACCGTTTGTCCCAGAAGCCGGTTCGCGATCGTTGACTTGCCTACACCGGAAGACCCCAATAGCACCAACGTGTGCCCCGGCCTGAGAAACTCCTCCAGTTCACCAAATCCCTGCCCCGTTCTCGCGCTGACAACGCGCACCGACATCCCTATCGCAACGCGCTCCATCTCCGCGGCCTTCCCGCGCGCCTCCTCGCAAGCATCCGCCTTATTCAACACGATCACCGGCCTCGCCCCGGACTCCCAGCACTGCGCCAGATACCTCTCCACTCGCCGCGGATTGAAATCGCCATCCAATGCGGACACCAGCAACGCCGTGTCCACATTCGCCGCGATCACCTGCTCTTCCATCTTTTTCCCCGGCGATTTGCGGACAAATTTGCTCCGTCTCGGCAAGACCTCCTGGATCACGGCTTTCGAGTCTGCCCCGTGGAGTTCCATGACCACCCAATCGCCTACCGCCGGCCAGTCCGCGCCCTCGTCCGCGGCAAGACGCAGCTTGCCGCTGGCTTCAGCCCAGCATTCGCCAAAGTCTCCCGCTACTCGCCAGTATTTCCGTTGCTGTGCAACTACGCGCGCTGGCCCTGCGTTCTCCCAGTCATCGCCGCGCAAAAACGCTTCAAAATACGAATTCCATCCCCATCCAATAATAGACATGGAAAATCCTCCCGCAACCATGGCGCAACACACGGCCGCCGCTAGTGCCAAAATCAAACAGCATCGATTCAACTGGATTTGAATTGCGGGAGGGGTGACGCGGTCAGTTCATGCAAGCCACGGAGACACACCGCCCGCGAGAACTTTGGCAATGGTTCGCACAGGCGCCTCCGTGGTTGAAATAAGAGTCCCCGCGGTTGCGCGGGAACCTTCTCAATCAAATCTTAGCGACGGGTTCAGTCCGAGTCAACACTCGAAACATTCGAGATCAGTGAACGATCTTCCCATCCGTGTCCCGAATCTCGACCTTGCCCAGATTCAGCTTCTTCATCTCTTCTTCGATCTTCGAGCGGTCGCCTACCGCAAGAACAATCATCTTCTCCGGCTGAACGTATTTCTGCGCCATGGCTTGCGCCTGCTCGATGGTCACGGCGTTGATGTGATCCGGCAGTGTCGAGTAATAATCCAACGGCAAATCGTAGGTAAAAAGCTCGGCAAAGGTCCCCGCCGCTTCCGTGCCCCGCTCGAACCTCCCCGGAAGCGAGCGCGCGATGGAATCCTGCGAGAGGGTCAGCTCCGCGGGAGTCATCTGCATTTCGCGCATGCGCCGCAGCTCCTTGAAAATCTCCGTTGTCGCAGGGGCCGTGACGTCCGTCCGCACATCCGAAAACACCAGGAACGGACCCGCCGCGCGGTGATAATTGAAGAACGATCCAGCGCCGTACGTGTAACCGTGCGCTTCGCGCAAGTTCATGTTGATGCGGCTTGAGAAAAGTCCTCCGAGATCCGTGTTCATCACCTCCACTGGCGCGTAGTCCGGCGTCGATCTCGCCAACCCCATCGAGAAGCACACCAGCGTCGTCTGCGGCGCTCCCGGACGGTCCACAAGAATCAACTTCGCGTCCGTTGTCTCCGGCGAACCCAGCGCCGGCGGAGCGGGCCTCCCAGCCTTCCAGGCGCCGAACCGCTTTTCCAGCAGTGGCTTTAATGACGCCAGCTTGATGTTGCCTGTCACGACCAGCGCCGCATCGTCCGGGAAATAATTCCGCTGCCAGAAATGCAGCAGGTCCTCGCGCGAGATTGCTTTGATGGACTCCGTCGTGCCGCTGTCCGGGTATCCGTACGTGTGTCGCGGTCCGTAGAGCGCCCCGGTCATCACTCGGGACGCCATGGCAGACGGCTCGTCTCTTTCCTGTACAATCCAGGTCAGCCGCTCGGAGCGTACGCGCTCAACCTCTGCCTGCGGAAAGCTCGGATGCAGCGCCACGTCCGCCAGCAATTCCAGCGCTTCTGGAAAATTCCGGGAGAGTGACCGCGTGGATATTCCAGTCGTGTCGGTCCCCGCGCCTGAATTCAGCGTGGCGCCCAGATCCGCGGCGCGATCCGCAATCTGCGGCGCGGTGCGCGTCGTTGTTCCCTGCTGCAGCATCCGCGCCGTCATGCTCGCAAGCCCCGGGCGATCCACGGGGTTGACTCCGCTTCCGGCGTGCAGCACCAGGTTTGCGGCTACCAGCGGCAATCCCGGCCTCTCGCTGTACAGCACCGTCAGCCCATTCGAAAGCTTGAATTTTTCCGGCACCGGCAGGTGCAACGCGCTCGCCGGCCCGGGCTTCGGCGCGTCCCCGCGCCATTCCGCGTCTGCGTTTAGAGGCTCCCCGCCATTCTTGGCCGCATCTTTCGGTTCTGCTTTGGGAGTCGGAACTTCCTCGCCGAGATCCTGTTTTCCGGGGACACCGTAAACAACCACTCGTTGATTTGCATTGAGCTGGCCCTGCGCGAAAGCCTGGACTGCCTCGATGGACGCATTTTCATACCGGGCGATGTCGGTGGCGAGATAATCCGGGGTGCCAAGATAATGGTTGTAACTGTTCAGCCGGTCGGCTACGCCCCCGTCGCCTCCGAGTGTTTCCAGACCGGCGATGATCAGCGATTCAAGCACGTTTCGTGCCCGGGCAAGTTCCGCAGCAGTGGGCCCCGTCTTGCGAAATGCTTCGAGCTCGCTATCGATGGCTTTCTCCAGGTCTTCCGGTTTCACTCCCGGCCTGGCTGTCGCTTGAACCTCCAAGAGCGAGCCGAGAATCAGCGACTGTTGATTCACCGCAACGTCCAGTGCTATCTGTTTTTCATACACCAATTTCTTGTATAGCCGGCTGGACTTTCCGCCACCCAGAACCGTGGCTGCAAGATCCGCCTCGGCGTCGCCCGGCTTGAAGATCGGCGAGGTCAGCCAGCCCATATACACGCGAGGAAGCTGCACGTTGTCCTGGACCACGGCGCGCCGCTCGGTCGCGATTGCTGGCGTGTGCGCTTTGATCTTGGGAACGTCCTCTCCGCGCTTCAGCGGCCCGAAATATTTTTCCACGAGTCCCCGGGCTTTTTCGGGATCGAAGTCTCCGACGATCGCCAGGCTGGCATTGTTCGGAGCGTAATAGAGCTTGAAGAAATTCTGCACATCCTCGAGTTTCGCGGCCTGAATGTCCGAATGTGAACCGATGATTCTGCCGTAGTAAGGATGCTCCTTCGGAAAGATCTGGTGGAATAGCCCTTCTTCGACGACGCCATACGGTGAGTTTTCCAATCTCTCGCGGCGCTCGTTGCGCACCACGTCCTGTTGACGGGAAAGATTGGCCTGGCTCAGCTGGTCGGGCAGGTATCCCATGCGGTCCGACTCCAGCCACAGCGCGAGCTCCAGTTGGTTCGAAGGCAGCGTCTCGTAATAGTTGGTGCGGTCAAAATCGGTCGATCCGTTAATATCTGAGGCGCCGGCAGCTTCCAGCAAGCTATTATGCGCGTTGGTCGGCACGTGCTTCGACCCTTCGAACATCATGTGCTCGAACAGATGTGCAAAACCCGTGCGACCAGGAACTTCATTCGCTGCACCGACGTGGTACCACAGATTCACGGCCACCATCGGCAGCCGGTGATCTTCGGAGAGGATGACCTCCAGCCCATTGTCCAGCTTGTACTTTTCGAATCTCAGTTGCGGCACTTCGAGTGGCGCGGGCTTGACCGCGGCCGGCTTTGCGGGCGCGGGATGATCGGCCGCCTTCTCAGGCGTTTTTGATGGCGCCTGCGTTTGCGCTGCTCCCAAGCGCGCAAATGCCAGAACGGCAATCAAACCAAACGTGCAAACACTCTTGTAGAAACGCTTCATCACGGTGTCCTTTCGAATTGGCACAATTTGGCGTTCAGCCAATGGACAGCACTCGCAGGTGTCCTCAGAGATCCCGCTGTTAGCTTACCTTGCTTCTGAATGAGTGCAAGTCTTTTGCGTTCTCGTTTGGCCCGGCGGAGCCGCGATCTCTACTTGGCCCGCTGCAGGTATTTCTACAGTTTCACTTCGCTGATCTGGACGATCCGCCTCGGAGACATCGTCCGTTAAACCTGCCTCATTGCCGGGAGAAGGAGTATTCACCGGACGGGTCGCGCTCCTTCAGTGCTTTAACCTGGCCGTTCTCCATCACAAACTCATAGATGGTGTCGGAGAACTGCGGAGTCTTGAACTGTAGATCTTTGACCGGGATGAGTTTGACAGGAGGCCCGCCCGGGAATACCAAAGAAAGTCCGTCTCCCCGCTGATAAACTACCTGGAATTTGACGTGAGCGGGCGTCAGGTAATCTCCCGCGAGCTTCTCGAGAAGCGCTGCATCCAGGGTCTCTGGCTTTCGTGTGAAAACCACTTCAGCCTCGTCCAGGGAAATCACCGCGGCATCAATGTCCCCCTGCGGATTGGTCCGAAAATTGACCGAGAACTTGCCGTACTGCTCGTCTTCGGGTGTATCGAACCGCTCGTAATGGAAATGGTTCATCGGAAACTGGAACGCGTGAAAATGGAACTGCAGTTGGTTCTCCTTCAGCCCGATTTTGAGAATGCCGTAGGCTGGATTTTCATATTCAGCCGCATAGTCCGCCAACGCGTGAGATGGCTTGGTGTTTGGAACGCGGTCGGCGCCGGCCTTCGCGCGTGCTTCTGTGCCGGCCTTCTTGCTTGCGAGTCGTTGCTCCAGTCGGCGTTTACTCCAGGGTGTTTGCTCCAGACCCAGCAGCCGCTCGTACACGTTATAGCTGACAACGTTATACAGGGGAGCGCTGTGATCGCTGATCACCAAGACGATCACGCCGATCTTGTCGTTGGGCATGAAGGAAACCTGCGAGTGGAACCCGGGAAGGTCTCCGCCGTGGAAGGTGAATAGCCGTCCCCGGTAAGAGGCGGTTTGCCGCCCCATGCCGTAGGCCGGATTCAGTATCTCCCAGTATCCGAGTGCTTCGCCAAGAGTGTTTGGCAACCCAATGGCCGGTTGCATCGTGGCTTTCAGCACATTTGATGGCAGGACCTGCTTCCCGTTGTATTTTCCGTCATTCATCAACGCGATGAGCCAGTGCGACACGTCCTCGATATTCGAGATAATCGCGCCCGCGGGAGCGACCCCCTCGGTGTCCTCGTAGTAGGGGATCTTGTACAACTCAAACGTGTCGCGCTTTTCTCGGAACGGCACTCCGTGGTCCGGATCCTTCACCATCTCGGAGATCGAATAGGTAGTCGCACCCATGTTAAGCGGTTCGAAGATTCTCTCCCGCACAAACTGCTCCCACGTCTTCCCGGATTTCAATTCGATGACGTACCCGGCAGCGGAGAACATCAGGTTGTTGTAGAGGAACGTTTCGCGCATCGGCTGCTGCGGCTCGAGGTATTTCAGCTTTTCGAACAACTCCTTCCTCTTGAAATCCGATTTGAACCAGATCGAGTCGTGCCGGGTCACGCCCGTCCGGTGCGACAGCATGTCGCGCAACGTCACATTGTCGTTGAGCTGGTCGTTGTAGAACTGGATCGTCGGCACGGACTCGCGCACGGGCTTATCCCAACTGAGCTTTCCTTCCTCTACCAGCATCCCCGCCGCCACGGCGGTGAACAGTTTCGAGTTCGAAGCGATCTGGCATAGCGTCGTCGGAGTAAAGGGCAGCTTCTTCTCGTAGTCCCTGTACCCATACCCTTTGGCGAAAACCAGCTTGTCATGGATTACAATGCCAACATCGATTCCCGGCGTATTCCAATCCTTCAGGACTTGTTCCATGTAGGAGTCGAACCCCTGCAGCTTGTTCGCGATCTCCCGGTCTTGCGCCAGACCGCAAAGTCCAAAGATCATTACAGCAAGCCCCAGGGTGAGCACGCGAATCGAGTAACCGGCTAAGTTGGACCCGAGTTTGGTTTCTTGGGACATGAGAACAGAATCTCCTCTCTGGATTCTTCAAGCGGGCATGCCCGGCATTGTATAGCGTCTTGGCCGATTCGCAATGGTTTCCACTGCGTTCGTGACAGTCCGCAACATTGGCGAGTACCGTTCCAGCCAGGGGAGCGGGACCGTGCCTTCGAACCGAGTCTCTGAATGCCGGCGGTGCTCGTCCGAAACGGGACTACCACTCCAGCCCCGCGGTCGCACAATGGTGGTGAAACTCGTATACTGTCAAACTTGGTTCGCGCCACTGTCGCTGCCAGAAAGTTTTCTCAAAGATCGCTTGTGCGTGAGGACTTCGAGTGTCTGATTCCGTTCTGAAAACAAGTGCGAATCTGAAATCTCCTGAGTTCGAAAAGAACGTCCGCCGCATCATTGACTTGCTGACAAAAATCAAGAATGAGGAAGAACAGATTCGTCAGGGGGGCGGCGCGAAAGCCGTCGAATCGCAGCACAAAAAAGGCCGGCTCACCGCGCGCGAGCGCATCGCCAAGCTGATCGATACGGGTGCGCAGTTTTTCGAACTTGGTATTTTCGCGGCGTTCGAAATGTACGAGGAATGGGGCGGCGCACCTTGCGCGGGCACGATCACCGGACTTGCAAAAGTGTGCGGGCGAACGTTTATGCTCATCGCGAACGATGCAACGGTGAAGGCTGGCGCGTTTTTCCCGATGACCGCAAAGAAAGTGATTCGCGCGCAAAACATCGCCATCGAAAACAGAATTCCAACAATCTATCTCGTCGATTCCGCGGGAGTTTTCTTGCCGCTGCAGGAAGATGTTTTTCCGGATACGGATGATTTCGGGCGCGTCTTCCGGAACAACGCGGTGATGAGCGCGATGGGCATTCCGCAAATCACCGCGATTATGGGTATGTGCGTGGCTGGCGGCGCCTACCTTCCAGTGATGTGCGACCACATTTTGATGACCGAAGGCTCGGGATTATTTTTGGCGGGACCGGCGCTGGTACAGGCCGCTATCGGCCAAAAAACTTCCGCCGAAGATCTGGGCGGCGCGAAAATGCACGCGCAGATTAGCGGCACGGTGGATTTCCGCGAGCCGGACGACGATGCATGCATCGCGCGGATTCACGCGCTCGTCGACAAAATCGGAACGCCGAACGCTTCGCCCTTCAGCCACGTGAAATCGCGCGACCCACTCTATTCAAGCGAAGAGATTTACGGAATCTTTTCAAGCGATCCGGGCAAGCAGTACGACATGCGGGAAATCATCGCCCGCGTGGTCGATGCGAGCGAATTCGAGGAATATCGCGCTGAGTATGGTGAGACGCTTCTGTGTGGATACGCGCGCATCGGCGGCTGGGCGGTCGGAATCGTCGCCAATCAAAAAAAGCACGTGCAGACCCTGGCTCGCGGCTCGGACCAGAAGCGTATCGAATTTGGCGGCGTGATTTACACCGAGTCCGCAGAAAAAGCCGCGCGCTTCATTCTCGATTGCAACCAGAACCGCATTCCGCTCGTTTTTCTGCACGACGTGAACGGTTTCATGGTCGGCAAGGATGCAGAGTGGAGCGGCATCATCCGCGCCGGCGCAAAAATGGTAAATGCGGTGGCGAACAGCGTGGTGCCGAAGATAACCGTAATTTGCGGCGGCAGCTTCGGCGCCGGAAATTACGCCATGTGCGGCAAAGCCTACGACCCGCGCTTCATGTTTGCGTGGCCCACGGCACGCTTCGCCGTGATGAGCGGCGATGCCGCAGCCAGCACTCTCGTCGAAATAAAATTGAAGCAACTCGAGCGCGAAGGTAAAAAAGTCGACGAGATACAAAAAAAGGAATTGTACGAATCTGTGCGCGCCACCTACGAACATCAAACCGATCCGCGCTACGCCGCCGCTCGTTTGTGGGTCGACGCCGTCATCGATCCCGCCCATACTCGCGTTGCCTTAATCTGGGCCCTCGAAGTCGCCGCTCTCAATCCCGAAATCCGCGAATTCAAGACAGGAGTCCTTCAGACCTGATGAGGAAACGGGGAGGTATTGCGATTCTAGCCGCGATGCCCGCGTGGATTTACTTTGTGCGCTTCGATATCGAAGCGCGGAAATCCCCGTTCGGCTATGAACTGGGGTCAGCCGTGTTTCCTTATCCGCAGTCCGTGAGAGCCGTTGGGATCTTTGCCTCGCTCTTGACCTTTTTGGGACTTTGCATCCTCGCTCTTGATTTCGACCGTTGGATCAGAAGAAGCAGGTCTAAGTGACCACGACAGTTAAAATCATCGAGTGTCCACGCGATGCTTGGCAAGGGTTGCCGGATCTCATTCCGACAGAGTACAAGACCGAGTATTTGAGAGACCTTGTGCTTACCGGATTCAAGCATATTGATGCGGTGAGCTTCGTTTCGCCTAAACACCTCAAACAGATGGCGGACAGTGAAGAGGTGATGGCGAAACTGAACACTTTCTTCTCCAAAGACCTTCCCGCTGGCCTGGAAGCACCGGAGATTATTGGAATCGTGGTGAATGAGAGGGGCCTTGAGCGGGCGCTCGCTACGCCGGGAGTGACCACGGCGTTTGGGAATCCGTACGACGAGCCATGGGGACCGGAGATCGTGGTGGAGGCGCTGGAGTGGCTGAAGGATATTCGAGTCCGCACCGTTTCGCTGGCGGACACGGTGGGCAACGCGGCGCCGCAACTGGTCGGCGATTTGTATCGCAGCGTGAAGGATCACACCGCGGGCATCGAGCTGGGAGTTCACCTGCACAGCCGGCCGGACAATGCGGAAGAAAAGATACGCGCAGCCTACGAAGCTGGATGCCGGCGTTTCGACGGCGCGCTGACCGGGATTGGCGGCTGCCCGTTTGCGGGAGACAATCTGGTTGGGAACATCGCGACGGAAGATGTTATCGCGGTGCTGCGGAAAGCGGGCGCCGATCCCGGGATCGATTCTTCGCGGCTGGCGAAGGTGCTCGAAATGACGAACGAGATCCGCGCGAAGTATGCGCATGCCCCACTGGTGAACTAGAATCACTCCGACCGGGCGTTCCTGACGAATAGGGGCTTAGCATGCTGCGCTTCTACCTCCGGGGCTCCCGCGTTCAAGAAGAGTTACCGGCGCACGCATCGAGGGAGATTGCTGCCATGTATCAAACACTTCTGCTCGACATATCTG
>WNFA01002518.1_pt1 | contig 15103 bp, 15 predicted proteins | sample 5400481 | NCBI WGS metagenome assembly WNFA01 (sample SAMN13153340, study PRJNA577476) | soil metagenome | isolation source: 120 cm saprolite under Douglas fir tree site 2 hole 1 replicate 2 | place: USA:California | collected 2015-04-18
CGACGACCTTGGCCGGATGATCCGGAACACGGTCGAATCGTGGAGGCCGCAGCGCGGCCCCGACTGGTCCGGCGTCCTCATCCGACTTGCCAACTCGGGTCCCCCGGCGTGGCTCCTCTATACAGCCGCCAGTGCGGCGCTCGTTGTCATCCTGCTCGCGGCCTTCCTGGTCGGCTCAGCGCTCCAGATTGGCGCTCTCGGGCCGCAGCCGGTGCCCTCGAACCTGCACTAGGCGAAGAAGGAGACCTCCAGGCCGAGGCCCCGCTCACGCGCGGCCGGTACCACCACCGAGGCCGCCGCGAGGTCCCAGATCGCCAGGCCGTGCGACTCGAACAGCGTGATGCCCGGCTCCTCGGGTGCGCGCCACTTGCCCACGAGCACCGAGCTGAGCTCGACCGCGCGGTCCCAGTCGAACTTGCCGGCCCCCTGGGCCCGGATGAGGTCGCCGCTCTCGAGCTGGGCGGTGGCCAGCTGGTCGACGACGACCGTGCGCACACGCGCGACCAGGTCGGGTGGGATCTCGGCCTTGTGGGGGAAGTTGGATCCGGCCGCGACCACGAGCGCATGCGGCTCCACCCAGTCCGCCTCGACCACGGGCTCAGCGCTGGTGGTCATCGTGATCACCACATCAGCGCCTCGGACCGCCGCCTCGGCAGATTCCACTGCGGTCGTCCGGACGCCCAGCTCCGCCTGGCGGTCGTGAGCAAAGGCTGCCCTGCGCTGCGCGTCGCGACCGAAAACACGCAGCGCTTTGATCTCGCAGACCCTGGACACCGCCAGCACCTGGGTCACTGCCTGCTTGCCGGTGCCGATGATCGCCACGGTGGCCGGCGCTTGTGGCCGCAGCGCCTTCACCGCCACCGCGCTGGCGGCGCCCGTTCGGTACGCACCCATAAGCTCGGCCTCGACCAGAGCCTGCAGGCTGCCGTCCAGCCCGAACATCGAAACCAGAAAACGCGCTCCGCCCGCGGCGACCGAGTAGGCCTTGACGCCGGTGCACCGCCCGCCCGGATAGGTCGCGAACATCACGTTGAGCAGGCCGCCTGGGGCAAAGGCCCGGCGGCGCGGCACGTTCTGGGCGATTCCCTCGCCAAGCTCGCGCATCGCGTTCTCGACGGCGCCGATCACCGCATCCATGTCCACCACCTGACTTACGTCCGTCTCACGCAGCACGAGGGTCATGGCGGGGAGAATACAAGGCCATGGTCGCAAGCTCGTTAAACGTTGGGCTCATAGGCCTCGGCACCGTGGGAGGCCAGGTGGCCGAGCGTTTGCTCACGTGGCAGGCGCAGCTCGCCCGCCGAGCGGGAATCGAGCTCTGCCTGCGCCGGGTGCTCGTGCGCGACGTCAAGAAGCCGCGGGGCGTGGCGGTCGCGCCTGAGCTGCTGACGGCTGATCCACAAGAGCTGCTGGACGACCCGGCCATCCAGATCCTGGTCGAGGTGGCGGGCGGCGATGAGCCGATGCACGCGTACCTGGAGCGGGCGATCCGCGCGGGCAAGCATGTCGTCACCGCCAATAAGGTCGTCATGGCCAAGCATGGGCCGGAGCTTCTGGACCTCGCCGCCGAACGCAACGTCGACGTCTACTTCGAAGCCGCGGTGGGAGGCGGGATCCCGCTCATCAGCACGTTTCGGACCGACCTGCAGGCCAACCGCATCGAGCGTGTGTCCGCCGTCATCAACGGCACCACCAACTACGTGCTCGGCCGGATGGCGTCTGCCGGCTTGTCGCTCGACGACGCGGTGCGTGAGGCTCAGACGGCCGGGTTCGCCGAGGCCGATCCGACCGACGACGTCGGCGGATTCGACGCCACCTACAAGCTGGCGATCCTCGGGTCGATCGCCTACGAGATCAAGATCCGCCCCGACGACGTTTTCCGCGAAGGCATCGAAGGCATCGAACCGATCGACTTTCGGTATGCGCGGGAGCTCGGCTACGCGATCAAGCTGATCGCCCACACGCAGCGCCATCCGGGGCGCGTCGAGGCGCGGGTGCACCCGGCGATGGTCCCGCTCGACCACCCCCTCGCCCAGGTCGAGGGCGCCAACAACGCCGTGTTCGTCGAAGGTGACCTGGTAGGCCAGGTGCTGCTCGTGGGTCAGGGCGCGGGCGGGCGGCCGACGGCCTCCGCGGTGGTCGGCGACCTCATCGATCTCGCGCGCTCGATCCGTCGCGGCGTGCAGAGCCGGCCGTCGTTCAGCTTCGATGACCGCATCGGTGTGATCCCCATGGGCGAGGTGAAGACGCGCGCATATTTCCGCATTCGCGTCGATGACCGGACAGGAGTGCTAGCCGCCCTCGGCCAGGTGTTCGCGGAGGAGGGGGTCAGCATCTCGAGCCTCATACAGAAGGACGCGTGGGTGGAGGAACAGACGGCGGAGCTGGTCGTCACCACCCACCCAGCTCCTGACGCCAGCCTGCAGAAGGCACGCGAACGCATCACAGAGCTGGCGCCCGTGCACGCCGTGTCCTCGTTCCTGCGCGTCTTCTAATGCCCCGCGCGCGACCTTCTTATATGGGCGTGATCGCCCGCTGGCGCTCCTAAATGGGGGTGATTGCTCGCTACCGCGAGTACCTTCCGGTGGGGCCGTCCACCCCGGAGGTCGACCTCCACGAGGGCTCGACCCCGCTCGTGCCGAGTCGCAACATCGGCCGCGCCCTCGGCCTCGAGCGGCTCTTCTTCAAGTACGAGGGCCTGAACCCGACCGGTTCCTTCAAGGACCGCGGCATGGTGGTGGCGGTGGCCAAGGCTCTCGAAGCCGGGAGCAAGGTGCTGATGTGTGCGTCCACCGGCAACACCTCGGCTTCGATGGCCGCCTACGCAGCGCGCACGGGGGTCCGCGCCATCGTCGTGGTTCCGTCGGGCGAGATCGCGATGAACAAGCTCTCACAAGCCCTGATGTACGGCGCCAAAGTGGTGGCCCTCAAGGGCAACTTCGACACGGCGCTCGATGCCGTGCGCGACCTCACCAGCCGCTACCCGGTGGCATTGATGAACTCCGTCAACCCCAACCGCCTGGAGGGGCAGAAGACAGCTGCCTTCGAGATCGTCGATGCCCTCGGCGACGCTCCGGACTACTTGCTGCTTCCCGTCGGCAACGCGGGCAACATCACCGCCTACTGGAAGGGTTTTCGCGAGTACCACAAAGCCGGCCGCTCGACCCGCCTGCCCCGAATGGTCGGCGCCCAGGCCGAGGGCGCGGCTCCCATCGTCGCGGGGCATCCGATCCCCAATCCAAGGACTGTCGCCTCCGCCATCCGCATCGGCAATCCCGCGTCTTGGGAGGGCGCGACCAGCGCTCGTGACGAGTCAGGCGGACTCATCGCCGCCGTCACCGACACCGAGATCCTGTCGGCACAGATCCGCCTTGCAAACACTGAAGGGTTGTTCGCCGAGCCGGCCTCGGCGGCGCCGCTGGCGCTTTTGATCAGGCTGGTGATGGAGGGAAAGATCGACAAGGACTCGACCACCGTCGTCGTCCTGACCGGCTCAGGCCTCAAAGATCCGGACGCTGCGCTGAAGAATGTCGAACCGCCGATCGAACTCGATGGTGATGCCCGTACACTCGCTAAGGTTTTGAAGCTGTGATGAATCCTGCGCCCCTCTCTCCCAACTCTCCCCCCGATGGGGGGAGAGCGATCAGGTTTGGGATCTAACTAGTCGTGCGCGTTCGCGTGCCCGGCTCTATCGCCAACATCGGCCCCGGCTTCGACTGCATGGCCATGGCCATCGACCTCTGGCTCGAGGTGGAGGCGGAGGCGGCGGATCATCCGTCGTGGGACTTCGAAGGCGAAGGCGCCGAGTACCTCGCGGCGCACGACAACCCTTTCAGCCGCATCAGCATGAAAGGCCGCGTCCGCAGCGAGATACCGCTTGGGGTCGGACTGGGCAGCAGCGCCGCCGCCCGGCTGGCGGCGTCCGCGCTCAGCAGCCCGTGGGATGTGAAGAGCCACGTCATCGACGCCGGCGCGGACGAGGGCCACCTCGACAACGTCGCCGCCTCGGCGGCCGGCGGCATCCGCATCGTCACCGAGCAGTTCGACGAACGGCTGCCCAACCCGGGCTGGGGGCTCGCGGTGTTCGTGGCTCGCGCACCGGTTCCGACGGAAAAGGCTCGCGCGGTGCTGCCCGACTCGGTGCCGATGGATTCAGCGGTTTACACAGCGGCACGTACGGCCCTGCTCGTGCGTGCGATCACCGCCAAGCGGCCGACACTGCTGGAGCATGCTCTTCGCGATCGCATCCACCAGCCGCACCGCCTTCACCTCTATCCATGGACGCAGGACGTCATGGATGCGGCCGACAGGGCGGGCGCGTATGGCTCGGCCATCTGCGGCGCCGGCCCAAGCGTCTTTGCGTTCTGTGCGACGTCCCAGGCCGCGCGCGTCGCCAAGGCCATGGCCGCGGCAGCGCCCCACCACGGTCGCCCCCTCGTCACCCGCGTCACCGACAAGGGGATGTTCAGGACTCTGTGATCGTTCAGAAGTACGGCGGTACCTCGGTGGGGACCGCCGCTCGCATCCGGCGCGTCAGCCGGCGCATCGCGAAGACGGTCAAGAACGGAGAGCAGGTAGTCGCCGTCGTCTCGGCGATGGGACACACCACCGACCGGCTGATCGCGCTCGCGCGCAGCGTCAACCCCGAGCCGCCGGCACGGGAGCTCGACATGCTGGTCGCCAATGGCGAGACGATCACTGCGCCACTCGTTGCGATGTGCCTGCAGGGCATGGGCGTCCCGGCGGTCTCGCTCTCCGGTCTCCAGGCCGGCGTACAAACCAGCGCGCACCATTCGCGCGCTCGCATTCATGCCATCAAACCCGACCGCATCCTCGAGCTGCTGCGCGAAGGCAAAGTCGCGGTCGTCGCCGGCTTCCAGGGAGTTACCGAAGACCTGGAGGTCACAACCCTCGGTCGAGGCGGGTCGGACACCACTGCGGTCGCGCTCGCCGCAGCACTGAAGGCCGACGCCTGCGAAATCTACACCGACGTCGACGGCATCTTCACCGCCGACCCCAGGATCGTGAAGTCGGCGCGCAAATTGAGCCACATCCGCTACGACGAGATGCTCGAGCTGGCCGCGGTCGGAGCGCGAGTGATGCATCCACGCGCGGTCGAGATCGGCGAGCTCTACGGTGTGCCGATCCATGTGCGGTCGAGCTTCCACGACGGCGTGGGTACGATGATCGTGGCCAAAGTTCCAATGGAAGACAGACAGCGCGTGCGCGGAATCGCGCAGGAATCAAACGTCGGCAAGATCACGGTGATCGGCGTCGCTGATCGTCCTGGCGTTGCCGCCGCCATCTTCGAGCCCCTCGGCAAAGCCGGGATCTCGGTCGACGTCATCGTTCAGAACATCGGGCGCGCGGGCCGCACCGACCTCACTTTTTCGGTGGCGGAGTCCGATTTGAAAGCGGCCGAGAAGCTCGTCAAGACCGCCGCGAAGACGGTGGGCGCCACCAGGGTGGCGTCAGCCGGCGGAATCGCCAAGCTCTCGATCGTCGGCACCGGCATGCTCGGCATGCCCGGCATCGCCGGTCGCATGTTTCGAGCGCTGGCCGACGCCGGCATCAACATCGAGATGATCAGCACGTCAGAGATCCGCATCACCTGCCTCGTCGCCCGCGACCAGGTCGAGAAGGGAGTTCGCGTCCTGCATAAGGCGTTCGAGCTGGACCGCGATTAATTGCCGGTAAACGTCGCGATCGTCGGCCCGGCCGGGTCGGGCAAGACCACTCTGTTCAAGGCCCTCACCGCGGGTCGCGGGGCGGACGGCGTCGGGATGGTGGACGTTCCCGACGAGCGCCTGCAGCGGCTCGCCGCGGCGGTCACGCCGCTGAAGGTCACCCCCGCCCAGGTCCGGGTCGAAGACACGCCGCCCGGAAGCAGGGCCCAGCGCGTCGCTTTTGCGCGGCAGGCGGATGTGCTGGTCAAGGTGGCCCGATGCTTCGGACCAGACCCGCAGCCGGCGGCCGAGCTCGAAGAGTTCGCGCTCGACCTCGTCCTGGCGGACCTCGCCTCCGTCGAGCGCCGGCTCGAGCTCGTAGCCAAAGAGGTGCGGGCTGGAAAGAAGGATGCGGTCGCCGAAAACGAGGTTCTGCAGCTCGCCAAAGGGCACCTCGATGCAGGCCAGTCACTGCGCACCCTGGCGCTCGAGCGCGAGCAGCGAGAGCTCCTGAACGGAGTGTTTCCGGTCACCCTCAAGCCTGCCGTGTACGTCGCCAACGCCGCCGACGAGCTGCTCCCGGCCGGCGGCGAACCTGGTCCCAAGGTAAGCCGGCTGGCAGCGGCGGAGAATGCGCCCGCGATCGTTCTGTCGGCGCGCCTGGAGGCGGAGCTCGGCGAGCTGGAAGAAAGCGAACAGGCGGAGATGCGCGCGAGCTTCGGCATCGACGAATCGGGTCTCGGGCGCATCGCGCGTGCCGTTTGGGAGGCCGGTGGACTCATCACCTATTTCACCGCGGGTGAGCCCGAGGTGCGGGCGTGGCCGTGCGAGCGCGACGCACCGGCGCCCGTCGCCGCCGGCAAGATCCACACCGATTTCGAGAAGCACTTCATCCGCGCGGAGGTCACCTCCGTAGATGAGCTCGTGGCTGCTGGATCGATGGAGGCGCTTCGTGCGGCCGGAAAGCTACGTATCGAAGGACGCGAGTACAGAGTCAAGGACGGAGACGTCGTGTTCTTCCGAATCGGGCGCTAGAACAAGGACCGACCCCCGAAGAAGCCCACCCAGAGCAGGTTGGCCACGAATACCAGCACTGCCAGGACCAGGATCAACATCACCCACCGCATGTCACGCTTAACGATGCCCTAAGAGGCCGACTTGCGTCTTTGCAGCGGCGCCGCCTAGGTTCATCATTTATGGCCGTGAGTGGGCGGGGGCCACTTTTGTTCAGCGGGGCGCACGTGTGGGTGCGGGTCGAAGGCAACGATGCCATCCTCGGCCTCAGCGACTACCTGCAGGATCAGATGGGCGAGATCACGTCCCTCGCGCTCCCCGACCTTGGCGACGTCCTGCACGCCAAGCGGCGCATGGGGCATGTGGAATCCGAGGAAGCGTCTTCGCCGATCGACGCGCCTATCAGCGGCGAGGTCATCGAGGTCAATGCCGAAGCGCTCGAGAACCCAGATGTCGTCAACACCGAGCCGTATGGCTCGGGCTGGCTCCTGCGCGTCCGCATCGAAGATCCAGGGGAGCTGGAGGACCTGATCAACGAGGAGGAATACGCCGACCTGACTACCGAGGTGTGAGGGCGGCCAACATATGTAAAGGCTTGACACTCCCCATATAGAGCGGTATAAATGCGCCCGGGACACAACATGTCGTAGCCCACGTCTTATTCGGTTGAGTCCCCCGGCCCAACAGCAGGCAGGCGGCAACCCTCCCAACGTCGCACCCTACGCTCCCGCAACAGCTCCCCCTGCCGCCTGCCTGTCTTGGAAAGAAACTAGACTTTCCACCTCCATGAGTCGCAAGAGCCGCAAGAAGGGACGGAGGTACCGGCAACCGGTCCGCGTACCCGGAAGCGGCGCGATGGGTGCGACCGGCACGGCTTCGACACCGACTGCGATCCGCTCTGTCTCGCAGGCCCGCGTGGGCGGAGACCAGGCCACGGTGCGGGCGGTGGAGATGTCGCTGGGAGCCCGCAACCAGGTCGTGAGGGGACCTCGAGGCCGCATGGTCGTCCAGTCGGGCGACCCCTCCATCCCGCTGGACCGCGTGCCTTACTTCACCAGAGACCTGGTGCGGCTGCTCGTGGTCGGCGCCGCGATGGTCGTGCTGCTCGCGGTTGGTTCGTTCGTCGTCCCACAGCTGGTCAAGTAGGAACCGCCTCGTCGAAACCATCGCGGCTTAAGTCGTGGACATACCCGCGATCGGAAAGCTAGAGTTCGGACGACATGTCAGTTCGCACCAGTAATTCAGGCCAAACGGCGCTCAAGCACACGTTACGCAGCCGCAAGCGGAAGGGGCAGGTTCACCAGCACCCTGTCAACGTGCTCCATCACGAGGAAGCCACTTTCGGCGAAAGGCTTGCCGACAAGATCTCGGCCGGCATCGGTTCGTGGGCATTCCTCATCATCCAGACCGTCGCGGTTGTCATCTGGATGGTTGGCAACGCTTACCTCTACTTCCATTTCGACCCCAAGCCGTTCATCCTCCTGAACCTGCTTTTCTCGATTCAGGCCGCGTACACCGGTCCGGTGCTGCTGCTCGCCGGCAACCGGCAGGCGCAGAAGGACCGGCTCACGCTCGAGCATGCGTCGATGGAGGCGGACAAGGCTGACGAGCAGAACGTCGAGATCCTCAAAGCCATCGAGAGGAACACAGAGGTCACAATCCAGATCCTTCGCCACGTCGAGGCTCTGGTGACCGGCCATATGGAGGACGACGCCAAGAAGGTCTCACAGCAAGGAGCGTAGCCGGGGCCTCTGCGGAGGCCCGGTACACTCAGGCCGTGCGGATCATCCTGTTCACGGGCAAGGGCGGCGTGGGCAAGACGTCAGTCGCCGCTGCCACCGCCGTCAAATGCGCCAATTCGGGTTACCGGACCGTGGTCATGAGCACGGATCCCGCACATTCCCTGGGCGACTCCTTCGACATCGAGCTGGGCACGGACATGACCCCGATCGCGCACAACCTCTGGGCTCACGAGGTTTCCTCGCTGCATGAGATGCAGCGCCACTGGGAGAAGCTGCACGAGTACGCGGTCGAGGTTTTCGCCGCGCAGGGCCTCGACGAGATCGTCGCCGACGAGGTCGCCAACCCGCCTGGCATGGACGAGGTCGCATCGCTGATGTGGATCAAGCACTACGCGCAGCGCGACGAGCACGACGTCCTCATCGTCGACTGCGCGCCCACGGGCGAGACCCTGCAGCTGTTGACTTTCCCCGACGCCGCGAAATGGTGGCTCGACAAGATCTATCCATGGTCGCGGCGCGCGATGCGCGTAGCCCGCCCGGTCCTGCAGCCGATGATGGGCATGCCACTGCCTTCGGACGAGATCTACGCGTCGCTCAAGGACCTGTTGCTCGACCTCGGGGGCATGCGCAAGGTGCTCACCGACCCGGCGACCACCACGATGCGCATCGTCCTCAACCTGGAGAAGATGGTGATCAAAGAGGCGAAAAGAGCGTTCAGCTACCTGAGCCTCTTCGGCTACGCGACCGATGCGGTGATCGTCAACCGCATCCTTCCCGACGTGCTGCAGGACGAGCTGTTCCAGAAGTGGCAGCGAATTCACCAGCGCTACGAGGTCGAGGTCGAGCAATCGTTTGCCGGCATCCCGATCTTCAATGTGCCGCTCTTCGACCGGGAGGTGGTGGGCGTCAAAATGCTGGAGCGGATGGCAAAGGCGACCTACGGGGACCAGGACCCGGCGCAAATCTTCGTCACGTCGAACCCGCAGCGGATCGACAAGGACGGAAACGATTACGTGCTGAGCCTCAAGGTGCCGTTCGTAGATCGCTCCGCCGTGGACCTGAGCCGGCACAACGGTGAGCTGTACGTGACGATCGGCAACTACCGGCGCGAGATCTCATTGCCTCGGGTGCTTTCCAAGCGCGACACCGCCGGCGCCATCATCAAGGACGGCGAGCTGCGCGTGCGGTTCTCTCGCCCGCCGGCGGTCCCACGGCATGGAGCCGCGAACCCCTTTGGGGGCCTCCCCCCGGGCGGGGGGAGGGCAAAGTGAGCCGCGACGGCGAGAAACTGATCGAACTGGTCAACGAACTCGCCTCTCGGGTCAGCCACCTCGTCTCGGACATGGTCCCGCCCGCCGCTCAGGTGCACCTGCTCAACGCGCAGCGTGAGCTGATAACCGCACTCATGCTCATCTACGAGCATCGCGTCACCACGGACTCGACCGGGCGCACGCGACGCGCGGCGCCGGGCGCGCGCCGGAGCACGCAACGACGCCGCACGCCGGCCCGCACCGGCAAAATCCCGATCGATTGAATCAATTCACGAACTTCCTGGTCCTGACGGTGATGCTCGTGCCTGCGCTGCTGATCGCCATCCCGGTCCATGAGATGGGGCATGCGGCAGCGGCCTACTTTCAGGGCGATCGATCCGTGCGCTACTTCGGCTACTTCACCCTGAACCCGCGCCGCTTCCTGGATCCGGTCGGGATCATCGCCGTTTTCATGCTCCTGGTCGGATGGGGCCGGAAGGTTCCGGTCCAGCCGAACCGCATCAGCACGGCTCGACAGCGACTGGTTTTCGCTCTTGGGGGCCCGGCCGCGAACCTCATCGTCGCCATCGTGCTCGGCCTGGTGCTGCGAGCGTTCAATGCCACCGGCATTCACGCCGCGCTGACTCCAATCGGCCTGCTCGCAACCCTTGTCTACGCGGTCGTCTTCCTCAACCTCTCAGTCTTTGCCTTCAACCTGCTGCCGATTCCCGGCCTCGACGGCTGGGACGTGATCGAGACGATCTTTCGCTCACGCAACCCGCGCTTCTTCTTCAACGTTTCGGTCCGCCGGCGTGAGGTTTGGGCGGGCGTTGCCATCGTGATCTTTGTCGGCTATTTCATAGGCATTCCGGTTCTCAGCATCGTGATGGAGCCATTCTTCAAGCCCGCGAGCCTAATCTCTGTAGGGCAATGCATCGGTTACGGGGTGCCCAGATTCAACTACCTGAATCCCTGCCTGCTGTAGGCAAGCTGATCAACCAGCCGCCGTATGCGGCGCTGGTGGAGGAGTTCGGCCGCGCCCAGGTCGTCGAGGCGATCCGCGAGCAGGTGGCCGCCGAGCGCAACGATGCGGCTGTCGATGACGATGAGCGCAGCCGGCGCGTCTCCGCGAGGCTGCGTGCCGCGGCCATCCCTCGCCTCCGCCGCGTAATCAACGCCAGCGGGGTCATCCTGCACACCAACCTCGGCCGCGCCCCGCTGTCGCGCTCGGCGATCGAGGCGCTCGCGGTGGCGGGCGGTTACAGCAACCTCGAGCTCGACGTGGAAACCGGCCGCCGCGGGGAGCGTGCGGACCTGCTTGCGGGACTGCTCAAGAGGCTCTTCGATTGCCAGGCCGCTCTGGTCGTGAACAACAACGCGGCCGCGGTGCTGCTGGCGCTGACAGCCCTGTGCAAAGGCCGCGAGGTGGTCGTCTCGCGCGGGCAGCTGGTCGAGATCGGTGGTTCGTTCCGGATGCCCGATGTCATGCGCCTGTCGGGCGCACGCATGGTCGAAGTCGGCACCACCAACCGCACGCGCGCAGCCGACTACGAAGAGGCCATCACGCCCAAGACCGCGGCGCTCCTGCGCGTGCACACCTCCAACTACCGCGTGTCGGGCTTCACCGAGTCCGTTTCGCTCACGGACATGGAAGCAGTGGCGCGCCGCCACGACGTGCTCCTCATCGACGACCTCGGCAGCGGCGCCATCGAGCCGATGGCCGACGAACCCACGGTCGCCGAGTCGCTGCGCCTCTCGGATGTGGTCACGTTCTCGGGCGACAAGCTCCTCGGCGGGCCTCAGGCCGGCCTGATCCTCGCGCGCAGCCCGAAGGGAGTGGAGGCGGTGCGCAAGCTGTCGCGGCATCCGCTGGCGCGCGCGGTGCGCATCGACAAGCTCACCCTCGCCGCGCTGGAGGCGACGTTGCGGCAGCGCCTGGCCGGTCGCATGGAGGACATCCCCGTGGAGCGCATGCTCCGCATGCAGATCGAGGAGATCAGAAGGCGCGCCGGCCTCTGGTCGGTGAAGCTCGAGGAGCGCGGCGTCAACTCCACCGTCGTCCCCGGAGACTCCGCCGCGGGTGGCGGCTCGTTGCCCGGACATGCGCTCCCCACCATGCTCATCGCGCTGGCCGGCCCCGCCTCGCGGCTCGCGACCGCGTTGCGGCGCGGCGACCCGCCCGTGATCGCGCGCATCGAGAAGGACGCGTGCTGCCTCGACCCGCGCACCGTCCTTCGCGGCGAGGACGAGCAGCTCATCGATGCCGTGGAGGCGGCCGTCAAGACCCTAGGGGCCCCCGCGAACTCAAGGCGAAGCCTCTGAGTTCGTGGGGCTATCTGAAGTGATCCTCGGCACCGCGGGGCACATCGACCACGGCAAGTCAACCCTGGTCACCGCGCTGTCCGGGATCGACCCAGACCGCCTGGCCGAGGAAAAACGCCGCGGCATGACGATCGATCTGGGTTTCGCCCACATGCGCCTTCCAAGTGGCCGTCAGATCGGCATCGTGGATGTTCCAGGCCACGCGCGCTTCATTCGCAACATGCTTGCCGGCGCGCACGGGATCGATGTGGTGCTGCTCGTCGTGGCCGCGGATGAAGGCGTCATGCCGCAGACCAGGGAACACCTGGAGATCATCGACTTGCTTGACGTCCGCCGCGGCGTGGTGGCGCTCACCAAGGTCGATCTTGTGGACGAAATGTGGTACGAGCTGGTCGAGGGCGAAGTCCGGGGGGCGCTCGCTCACACGGCGCTGGAAGGATCAGCGATTTGTGGGGTTTCAGCGGTCACCGGCCAGGGGTTGAGTGAGCTGGTCTCGAGCCTCGACGCGGCCTTCGACATGGTCGAGCCCAAAGCTGACCTCGGGCGTCCGCGGATCCCGATCGATCGCGTCTTCACGATGAGCGGCTTCGGCACCGTCGTCACCGGCACGCTTGTCGATGGCACGATCGCCGTCGGCGACGAGCTGCAGGTCGTGCCCGGCGGCGCGACCGCGCGCGTGCGCGGGCTGCAGCAGCACAACCAGAAGATCGACACGGCGGTGCCTGGAAATCGCATCGCGGTCAATCTCATCGGGGTCGAGAAGAGTCAGGTCGAGCGGGGTGACGTGCTCGCCCGGCCAGGCGCGCTCCAGGCGACAAGGCGGGTGGATGCGCGTGTGCGCGTGCTCGCATCCGCCCCTCGGGGACTGCGGCACGGCGCCGAGCTGCTCCTTCACACAGGCACGGTCGAGGTCGGCTGCCGCGCGATTCTCCTCGAGGGCGACACGATCGAACCCGGCGCGGAGGGTTGGACCCAGCTCTACCTGGAACGCCCGATCGCGGCCGCGAACGACGACCGCTTCATCCTCCGCATCCCGAGTCCTTCGCTAACGGTTGCCGGCGGCCAGATCAAAGACGTTGCGCCGCGAAAGCATCCCCGCCACGACGCTGCCGTGCGCGAGTCGCTCGAGCGAAGGGCGGCAGGCGACGTGTTGCAGGAGGAGCTGCGTAAATACCCGCGCGGCGTCGCGTTAAGCGCCCTGCTCAAGGCCACCCTGGCGACAGATGCCGATGTGTCGCGCCTCCAGGCGCGCCGCGTGGGCGAGTGGCTGTTCGCACAGGAGGCCTGGTCGGACGTGGCCGACCGCGCTGTGCGGGAGCTTGCCGCCTACCACTCTGAGCACCCGCTCCGCCGCGGCATGCCGCGCGAGGAGTTGAGGAGCAGGCTCGGGATCCAGCCAGGCGTGTTTCCGTCGGTCGTGAAGGCGCTCGCCGAGGAGCAGCGCGTCGAGGAGAGAGATGGCGAGGTGGCGGCCCTTTCACACCATGTCGCCGACCAGTCGTCCGGCGGCCCTGCCGCGCTGTTGATCGAGATTCTGGGAGCCGAGCCCTTTGCTCCGCCATCGCTCGCGGAGGCGATGCGGACAGCCGGCGCGACGCCCGAGCTCGTTCGCGCCTTGGCGCAAAGCGGCGAGCTGGAGCGGCTCAGTGACGATGTTGCATTCACACGCGACGCGTATGAGCGTGCCGTTGTGGCCGTGAGAGAGTTGATCGCGACCACAGGCTCCGTAAGCGTGGCTCAATTGCGGGACCGGCTCGGAGCGAGCCGGCGTCCCATGCTCGCCCTCCTCGAGCACCTCGACGCCGTCAAGGTCACGCGCCGCGTCGGCGACTCGCGCGTCCTCCGCTAGGCTTTGCGCCGTGCGCATATCCGAATTGCTGACTCGAGGGCGGCCGACCGTTTCGTTCGAGTTCATGGCGCCGCGCGATGAGAGCGAGGTCGAGGTGCTCGAAAAGACTGTCGCGGCCCTGGCGGGTCACGCTCCCGACTGGGTGTCAGTGACCTATCGCCTGCGCACCGGCGAGAAAACCCTGGAGCTCGTTACGCGGATCAAACGGCACTACCACATCGAGGCGATGGCGCATCTGACCTGCGCCAACTCACGCGACGAGACGCGGCGAATCCTCAACTGGATGGAACGCGAAGGCGTCGCCAACGTGCTGGCATTGCGCGGGGACCCACCCGGACCAGGCGAGCCTTTTCAGCCCGCCGACCCCGAGCTCAAGCACGGCAGCGACCTGGTTGCGTTCGTGCGCGGCAATGGCTACCGGCTCGGCATCGGCGCCGCCTGCAGCGCGGAGAAGCACCCCGAGAGCCCCAACCTCGAGCACGAGTTCCGCTACCTGCGTTTGAAAGTCGAAGCCGGCGCGGATTTCCTGATCACCCAGCTGTTCTTCGACAACAGGTTCTACTTCGACCTGGTAACGCGCGCTCGAGCCGCCGGCATCACCGTGCCCATCGTCCCAGGCCTCATGCCGATCCCGAGCCGCCGATCGCTCGCCTTCGTCACTCAGATGTCGGGTGCCACCGTGCCCCCCGCGCTGCAAAGGGCGATCGATGAGTCGCCCGACGACGACGCCATCCGCAGGCTCGGAGTGGACCACTGCATCAAGCAGTGCGCTCAGCTGCTCGAGGCCGGGGTCCCTGGTCTCCACTTCTACACCTTCAACCGCGCCCGCGCCCCGATCGAGATCCTCGGCGCGCTGCGGGGCCAGCAGTTGCTCGCCTCTTAACCGCTACAGTCCACTAGCCATGCTCGCAGGGATAGATCTCGGAGGGACTCAGGTGCGCGTGGCTTTGGCGCGCTCGGATGGGCAGCTGGTCGCGAGCGTCAAGACCAAGACTCCGCTGCTCAAGACGCCACAGGGAATGGTCGACTGGGCGGCAGCGGAGATCGACCGCCTGCGCGGCAACCAGAAGGTGACGAGCATCGCCATCGGCGCTCCTGGACCCATCGACCTCAGGCGCGGCATTCTCGTCAATCCGCCCAATCTTCCGTGGCGAAACGTGCCTCTGGTATCGATGCTGAGCCGCGCCACCGGCGCCAAGGTGCATCTTGCGAACGACGCCGACATGGCGGGCCTGGGCGAGTTCCACCGCGGCGCCGGCC
>WNFA01002912.1_pt1 | contig 15102 bp, 11 predicted proteins | sample 5400481 | NCBI WGS metagenome assembly WNFA01 (sample SAMN13153340, study PRJNA577476) | soil metagenome | isolation source: 120 cm saprolite under Douglas fir tree site 2 hole 1 replicate 2 | place: USA:California | collected 2015-04-18
TCACATTCGTGGCCGTCGTCCCGCCCAATTTCACCGTTGCCCCGGACAGGAATCCGGTGCCCGTGATTGTCACCGGCGTGCCTCCGTTGGCCGTACCCGAACTGGGCCCGATGCCCGTCACCGTCGGCGCCGGATTGGATGAACCCTGCCCACTGGCCCGGAACGTAGCCATCTGCATCACCCAGGCAGCCGAAGCGCGCATGGCTGCGGTGGCGTTGTAGCTCCCCGTACTGGTCACGCTCCTGTCTTCCGCGATATCCCCAAAGTTGGTGATCACTCGATTCGTGTATCCACTCCCGGCCGCGTTGTAGATATCGAACGTCATCCCCGCCCCAAACACCAGTTCATTGGCCGAGGTCGTCGTCGCCGACCCACTATTCCCCGTCAGCCCCGTCCCCGACGCCCCCGCAGTCACATCCAGCGGATTCGTCGTGTCCGCCCCACTGTACTCCAGCACCCGCACGTCCGGATACGCCGCCGTCTGGTTGAACACTACTGTCACCGTGTTGCTCCCGGCGATGATGTTCTTGGCATAGTAGATTGACTGGCTCAGCGCCGTTCCCGTAGTCGGACCCACCGCCCGAGTGTAAGTGTTTCCCCTGCTGTCCGTGACTGAACTGACCGCCGCCGTGGTGTCATTCCACCCCACCACCACGATGTTCAGGTTCCCCACCGTCTGCGCTGCCGGATACGCCACCGCCAGCGTCGAACCCGACGGATTCGACGTCTTGTAGTTCACCTGCACAAAACCGATGGACCCGCCCGTCGACGATGTGTAGGTGTATCCTCCGCTTAACGTACCGCTCTGACCGTCCGTATTGGTCACCACCACGTCCACCGTCCCCGCCGCGTGCGCCGAAGTCGTCGCCGTGATCGTGCTGCTGCTGGTCACCGTCACATTCGTGGCCGTCGTCCCGCCCAATTTCACCGTTGCCCCGGACAGGAATCCGGTGCCCGTGATTGTCACCGGCGTGCCTCCGTTGGCCGTACCCGAACTGGGCCCGATGCCCGTCACCGTCGGCGCCGGATTGGAGCGGAATTCACTACTTGAATGGATTTCGCTACTGAAGGCACACCGCTGCTGTTGATCAAGAACAACATGTAGTATCCGGGCGGCGCGATGTTGCCGTTGGGCGGAGCAGTAACCGTTAACAATCCGCTGCCGGCTGCAAAGGCCAGTCCGACCATACGCTGATCCATACCAAAAGCGTGGGTTACGGTCCCATTGCGGACCAGTGCTACCGACGTGATACTGGCTGCATCGGGGGTCTGCACGGTAAAGGCATTGCCGTAGCTTCCGCTGGCGGGAGCGCTGGTAATGGAAGGCCGGGTGGCGAGAGTTCCATCCGACTTGAACAGGTACGCCGGCTTATAGATCTCCATGCGCGACTCGTATGTGCCGCGCGAAGGGTTGCCACCAGCGAGCCACACTGTCGCGTCGGGCAGCAGGAGGGCTACGGAGTGATACAAGCGCGCGTATACATTCGCTCCAGCCGAGGAAAAAGTGTTGGCGACAGGATCGTAGAGATCAGCATTCAGGCTTTTTGAACTCGCCGATTCATCGTTCACGGAGCCGCCCATAGCCAGAACCTTGCCGCTGGGTAAAATCACCGCGTTCATCTCGATTCGCGCCTGGGACATGCTCGGCCCATAGGCCCACTTTGGGCTCGACGCTCCCATGTCAATGATTTCGGTGGTGGCGGTGGCTGGGCTATTCCCGCCTAAAAGCATAATTTTCGGGTCGTAGCTGTTCCCCGGCGTTAACGGAAGCAGAACCGAGCTGCCATAGGTCCGCGAGCTGCCGTACTTGGTCGTGGCGACGTTCTGGGTGAAGGTCGTGGTGGACGGATCGAAGATGTAGGAAACCGGTGGCGCTCCGGATGCAAACACCTTGCCGTTGGGCAGCAGGTGCATGCGGGGATACAGATCCGGAGTGAACGGGGCGATGTACTGCGTACTCCAGCCTGAACCAACCGTGTAGATCTCAGCCGCGGTGTTGGTGTTGCTGCTCTCGTTTGCCCCCGAGAACGTCATGACCCGGCCATCGCCGAGCGTGGTCAGAGTCGGGTACCAGCGCCCATGGGCCATATTCGACGTGTTGGTAAAGGTATTCGTCGCCGGATCGAAGATGGAGGACTTCAGCTGCCCCTGAAAAGGGTCGTATTGTATGGTGCCGCCATTGATAAACGCGCGCCCATCGGGCAAAAGCGACATGGCGTTGCAGAACATGTCCCAGCTCACGCTGAATTGGGTGAAAGTCCCGGCCACAGGATCAAACAAGAGTGCGCCCGAGTTGTTCGACGGGCCGTAGGGTGCGCCGGAAGGGCAGCCCGACAGTGAAGGGGGACAGTTTCCCGAACCGGCCACGACTAAGATCTTGCCGTTGGCCAGCAGCGCCACATGAACCGGGTTAATGGGCATGGTCTGTGACATGGTCGACCACTGCCCTATGGTCTGCACCTGGCCCATTAAAGTTGAACTTGAGAGTCCAAGCAGAACTAACACTAAAGGAATTAGTTGGGAAACAGCCTTATACACAAACCGCGTCATGACCTACCCCCAAGGGCGAGAACTGTAATCCCATGTAGATGGCAAGAACCTGAAGCTGCTCAGAGGTGGGTCCAACCTTCGAGCGGAACTCTATAGAGGTTGGACCTGGAACACCCGGAGCAGAAACCGGACCCTCAAACTACCAATCGACGTTCAACGCCAATGTCCAGGCGACTCCCTGGGACACTTGCGTTAGTCGACAACCTGGGGGAGGTTCAGGGGAAGGGGCCAAACTTAGGTTGACATTTCGTGTTTAGGATAACACGTCGTGCTTTTGATCGGCTACTAAAAAGGCGTCATAAAATCATTTTCCTGCAATAAAAAGCTTCCGCCCACTTCTGAGGGGCGTGGCACTCCACTCCGCGCAGCCGCAGAATGGCCTGAAGCGTATCTTCCGTGAGCCAATCTTTGGTTCGTTGAGTTTTAAAGATATCCAGGATGTAAGCAATCTTTTTCCGGCAGAGGGAGTGGCTCAAGGGCACGAAAAGGTTGGGTTGGCCGAGGTCACCGTCATACTTGGGGATCTCATATTCCAGGATAAGTTCCCGGCGAAAAGTGTTCCAGGTGAGATCAGACACAACCCGATGGTCTTGGTGACGGTCATGGCGATAGTGAGTCAGGATGATGTCGGGTGAGAACCGCTTCTTAAGAGTTTCTACATACTCCTTAATCGCAGCCCCGTCGTAGGGAAAGAAACCGTCCCGGAAGTCCTCCACCAGAACTTTTCCTTTTCGCGCACCCTTAAGAAAGAGACCGGCGCTCTTGAGCGCTTCTTTTTTCCGCTCCCGGCTGGAACTCAAAACCGCCCAGTAGACTTCCAGGCCTGGATGTTCCTCCAGCCAGCGGAGGACCGTGCCTCCGCAACCGATCTCAATGTCGTCGGAGTGCGCACCCAGGCACAAAATCCTGCGCGCGGAATTTGCCGGATCGAAAGGGTTCAGATTAACACCAGCGGTGTGATCTTCCAGTTGAGGTGGCGGGTATGGTGGCCGGCCGTTGCTTTACAACTTTATAGTATGGCTCGCCGCCGCCACAGGCCCGGGTCTATTACCCGCTTTCTCTTTCCACACTTCCCACGGAGCTCCGCCTTTGGTACAGAGGTCGTCCAACTCCTGCTTTTCCTTGAAGGTGTCCATACTCTTCCAGAAACCCTCGTAAGGATAGCCCACGAGCTCCTGTCGCGCAATCAGCCGGTGAAATGGCTCCTGCACCAGTTCCTCGCCGTCGCGGATTTGATCGAATATGGAGTGCTTGAAAACAAAGTAGCCGCCATTAATCATCAGATCGGTGTTGTTCATGGTCCGGATCTCCTCTACCAGACCGCCGCTGCCGATGCAGACATGATGGCAGCTCAACGGGGGCCGGACGCAAAGAAAGGCTGCCGTTTTGTCGCGCTCATAAAAGTGATCGATCAGCTTGGGAAGATAGAAGTCGGTGAGATTGTCACTGTAGTTGGCCAAGAAAACTTCTTCCCCCTCCAGGTATTTCTCGACCGCCTTCAAGCGCTGGCCGATGTTGGAGTTGGCGCCCGTATCGGCGAAGGTGATGGTCCAGTCATGGATGTCGGAATTAAAGCTCTCTACCTTCTTGCCGCCATTGGTGAACACGAAGTCATTGGAAAGGAACTCGTTGTAGGTGAGAAAGTAATTCTTGATTGCATCCCCTCGATACCCCAGACACAAGATAAAGTCTTTGTGTCCGAAATGGGCATAGTACTTCATGATGTGCCACAAGATGGGACGGCTGCCGACATGAACCATGGGTTTGGGGACGTTTTCGCCGGCTTCCCTGATCCGCATGCCCAAGCCACCGCAAAAGAGAACTACCTTCATACGACTCCTGTCTAAGACCTGGAATTCTGGCCGTCTTCGATTCTGCTGCTCATCTAAATAACAATAATTAAGGAGAGTGCTAAACCACGCACGCGGTAAGGGCCTTCTCCGCGGCCTGTTCCCCGCTCTTGAAACTCTCGTCCGTCCACATGTACCCCCAGTCTCCGTATCGTCCGCAGTAGGCGATGCCGAGATCATCGAGATACCCATGCACCGTCTTGAGCGCAGCCGCGCGTTCGAGGTCGAAGATGACATTGGCGTGCCGCACTAACAACGCATTCTTGAACAAAATGCGGTCATCTTCGCGGAGCAGGCCGCAGCGATGCAAGTCCTTGATCACCGGTTCAATCCAGTCATCCGGCGATCCGGTCAGTGGCCGGTACTTGGCCGAGAAGTAGACTTCGGCCTGAATACTGCCGGCCCCCGGAGGGACGTTCCGGACGGAAAGCATATGGGGAAAGCTGAGCCGCGTAAAGCAGATGTCTTCGTCGTAGAAATAGCTCATGTGGGCCTGGGAAAGGTCCTGACGGTCAACGCCAACGTTCACCAGCACGCAGGTTGAGCAAGCCAGGCGTCGAGCCGCGTCGAGCACGTCTGGCGGCGTATTTCGGATCATGGGAATGAGATCGGTCAGCGCCACCGAGGACACCAGCCCATCATATTTCGTCACCACGCCATTAGAGAAGCAGAGCTCTCTCTTGCCAGGATCAACCGCTACCAGTTCGTGGCCAAACTTCAGATTTCCCAGCGGTACCAGCTTCTGCAGGTAGGAGACGAATCCTCCCTCCGTCGGATAGCGAAAGTGGGTGATGTAGTGAACGTGCGGGGCGGATGCCGAGAGCGCGCCCCGCAGAACCTCTTCCAGGCTGGGACGATAAATACGGGGCCCCAGCCAATCGGTGCTCATGTTGTCGGCCGTGGTCAGGTGATACTTCCGCGTGTACGTCATGGGAAACAGCTCCGCGAAGGTCCTGCCAAAGCTGGCCAGAAGCCACTCCGCGTAGTTCTTGATCGGCCGTTCGGGCGCGTGATGCTCCTCCACGAAATCAGTGATCACTTTAACGATCACGTCTTCCGGCATTCCGTACAGGTGGAGTTGCACCGGATGCTGAGGCCAGTGGCCGCGCCAATAGTTATTTAGGTTGATCTGCACGGTTTCGTACTGCTGAGCCACGGCGTCGGCAAAGAGTTCCTGAATGCGGGGATCTTTGGTAAACGAAATGTGCGGGCCCTGATCGAACAAGAAGCCGCCATAGCGCAACGACGCCGTGTGACCCCCGTGATAAGTGTTCTTGTCGTACATCACCGGGGTGATGCCTTCGGCGTGGAAGCGGTAAGCGGCACCGAAGCCGCCCATTCCGCTTCCCAGAATGACGATGTTTGGCACTAAGAAAGCTCCTCCTGATTCATAGGTCTGTGCTGCTTCACCGAAGCACGCTCGCCGGCTCTGGCTGCAATGATTGGGTTGATGCCGCCTTGGTCACCACCGGCCAGCGCGCGTTCTGTTCCCGCCAAAGGGTCTCGATCATTCGTCCGTGAGGTAACTCCACATCATCGAACGAGATCACGCTATCTTTCGCAACATCTCGACGCAGGGTACAGCCGTCAGAAAGACCGATGGGCAAGGCAGACATCGCACGAGACGCGGCTGTGTTGTCGATCAACCCGTAAGCGCAGAACCCTCCAACTCCGTCCAGACGCTCACCAGCTTTCAGATCACGCTTAGCCATAGTCACCACCTGACAAACCGGACCTCCCAGGGGCGCGACCGTCGGGTCGCGGTGGATGACCGCCCGGCCGATGGTGGACGCGATCTGGATGTGAGGGAGATGAAAGGGCGTGTAGAAGACGTAAAACGGACCCTCGCCAATCTTGTAGTACGCGAGCTGAGCCTTTTTTAGCGGCGATTCTTCGTGCACAATGACGAATGCTCCGGTGTGAGGAGCCGCGCCCAGGGCATAGTCCACTAGGCCCGTGTCCAGCATCTGATCGGCGGGCAGCAGGTTCGCCATCTCCCTGACGTACTTACAGGAAGGACCGTACATTCCCCGGCGGCCGGCGTGGAATCCGGTTGCATTGGCGAGAACGGTCGTCTCCATGGACAGCTTCGTAGCGTCGGCAAACGACGTAACTTTCTTCGCGTCCTGGTCGTTCTTCTCGGCAAACGCGCGCTGGGTGTCGGGATTACGATAGTAGTCCACCATGCCTTTAATGTTGCCGGCAGCGACGGGACGCAGGCCGGTGGTGCGGAGATAACGGAGCAGGGTCATCGCCACGCCCGGTTCGTCACCATCGGTATGGGTCACCACCACTCCCGCCTGGTCGGCCCTGGCCTTGATAATTGGGCCCAACAGCGAATCCAGCTCAGCGTTTACCAGGACCACATGCTTGCCATGGTCGAACGCATCAAGCACTACACTGGCGCCGGCTTCGACCGTGCCTGTCACCTCGAGCAAAATGTCGATCGCATCGCAACCGGTCAACACCGACGGATCGTCAGCCACCACCGGTAGCCCGCGAGCGATCGCCGCTTCGGCATCACGAGCAGACCCGGCGCGTTTCCATTCCTGGACGCCAGCCTCCCGGAATGCTCTCTCCGCATGCGCAGGGGTTCGATTGGCGATTGCCACCAGCCGCATGCCCGGTACCGGCGTTCCCAGTTGCAAGGCGATGGCGCGGCCAGTCGCTCCCGCTCCCACCATCCCGACGCGAATCGGGTCCCCTTTAGCCTCCCGCTGTTGCAGGGTGGTATCTACGCTCATCATGCTTTCTCCTTCACCAGGTTGTTACTGGCGAACTCTTCCCGGCGGCCCTTGCCCACCAGGGGCCAATTGCGATCTTGCTCAGAAACCGTGGTCGCGGCCAATGGCCAGTCAATGTTGAAGACGGGATCGTCGAAGCGCACTCCGCGCACCGCCTCTGGAGCATAGAACGCCGAGGTCATGTAGTGCACTTCGGTACGATCCTCCAGGTTCTGAAATCCGTGTGCGCAGCCCTCCGGCACGTACAGCATGCGCCCGTTCTCCGCGCTCAGGTCTACGCCGAACCATTTCCCATACGAGCGCGAGTCAGGCCTTAGATCGAGCGCGACATCGAAGGCGGATCCCCGAGTGCAACGGACCAGCTTGGCCTCGAGGGCAGGTGCCTGCTGATAGTGCAGGCCACGAATCGTTCCCTTGCCTACGCTGAACCCCATATTTGCCTGGACTGGCAAAAAGTCGATGCCATGCTGCGCGAACTCTCGCGTGCACCAGGCTCGCATGAACCGGCCACGATCATCCTGGTGGGGGCTGGGATCGATGACGCATACACCCACGAGTTCGGTTTCTGTGAAACGCATCCCCTTGCCTATTTTCCTGAACTGTAAGCCGGCGTTTCGCCGAGCACCGCGGGTCGTATATCGCTGCTAGGCTGCCTCCGCTTCTGGATCCGTCTCACTAGACTCTCAATCGTCCGCTTGGGATTGAGCACGGCATCCAGAATGCGGTACACCACGTATCGGCCGAGTTTGAAGTAGTTGATCCCAGTGCCCAGCTCCCGCATCCGGCCCCGGTGATAATCCCAGAATTCCTTATTACGCAGTTCGAGCACGCTTTGGGCTAGGAATCGGTAGTATCGCTTGGTCGCCTGACGCAGACGCAGCGTGCGCTCCTCATCGGTCAGATAAATGGGGCCAAATCTCACCAGCTCTTCGATGTCAGCGGCAGGGTAAGAGTTGACTCTCTCCAGGTAGCCGGTTGTGCGCGAGTCCTCTCCGCCCTTCCGATTATACGAGAGTACCTGATGCACGTAGCCGAAGTCGTGTTTCTGAAGCAGGTCCAGATAGGCTTCGGTATCACCGTGATAATTACCGAGCTTGTAGAAGGGCTGCATTTGTTTCACCACGCTGCAGCGGAGCAGTGAAGCAGACGGGCCGCCGAAAACTTTAAGTCCCTTCAGCAAGCGCAGCCGGCACACCTCCTGCCCTTTCATCACCGTGCTGGGATAGGGCAATCCGTCCCAGCCGACACGGGTCCCGGCTAGGACATACGAGGTCACCATTCCTACATTTGGATACTGCTCCGCCAACCTGACCATCTCGGTGATGCATTGGGGAAACAGCCAGTCATCCGCACCGACCACTTTGCAGTATTTGGCACCATCCGGAACGAGACTGAACGCATTGTTGTGGTTGTCCACCACCGACAGAAATTCAGTATTGTTGTGAACCCTGATGCGAGAGTCCTGTTTAGCGAATGATTGCGCGATTTCCAGCGTCCTGTCGGTGCTGCGGTTGTTGACGATGGTGTACTCGAAGTTGGTGTAAGTCTGTGCGAGCACGCTCTGTATACACTGCGCCAACAACTTCTCCCCGTTGTACACGGGTGTAAGCACGCTGACCAATGGTTCAGCTTCGCTAGCCATTCTGGACTCCCTTCCTGATGATCGCGCTGATGTTGCTCAGCCTTGGAGGCGACAGCTTACCCTTTTGGCAACTGCGGCGATTAGGCTGACGGTTCCCGGCAAATTGCTGAGCCAAGTCAGCAAACTGTCTCCACGCTCCTGCTTGGATTCTTCTGTTGTCCTGGCGTCCTGGGTTCCCGCAAGATCCCGGTTCGCAAGATCCACAGCTGGGGGTTCCTCTCAGTTTACGACACTGCGAAAGGGCTTCGGAACAATATCCAATTCCGCGTCGATTACCTTGGTAAGGAGACGCACAACCCCTTTTCCGTCAAAGGCATGGGGACCTCATGGGCGTTGAGGGATAGAGTCCAAGGCAGAGTCGCCGTCAGGCCGTTAAGACCCGACTTCGACGTTGACCCCTGCAGCCGTTGGGAGAGCAATACCGAGGCGCTGGCTGATGGTGCAAGCAATTTTATCGACCAGTACCTCCCAGTCGTGTTGACGAGCTACTTTCTGGCGTGCTGCCCGTCGAGCAGGCGAATTTTCTCTGCCTGATAGGGCGTGTTCGATTGCTTTCGACCAGTTCTCAGGGCTGTTTGCGATTCCCAGGACGGGGGCGAATTCTTCAACGGAGCAAATCGGCGCCGAGACCACAGGCTGCCCACTGGCCAGATATTCATGCATTTTCAGCGGGTAGATATATTTGGTGTAATCATCCAGCCGGTACGGCATGGTGCAAACATCGAAATGCTGTGGGTAGCCCCCCAGGCTGCTCGTCGGCTTCCCGCCCAAAAAGTGGACGTTGGGCAGATCCGAAATCCGCTTGAGTAGATCATCGATGTCAGAATGGGGCGATTTTGGACCAACAAAAACGAACGACCATTGCGGATGGATAGAGCTCAACTCAAATAAGAGTTCCCAGTCAACCATGCGCTTGATCCAGCCCACGTACCCGATGCGGGGTCTGGGGATATCGCGAAGGTCTTCGGGCTCGGGTGCGGAAGTTGCGTAAAGCTGGTAATCCACGCCATTGGGCACGAATTCTGTGTGGGGGTTGAATCCACCTTTTTTTCGCAGCAGTGCCGGCGAGTGGATGAAAACTTGTCCGACGGATTCAAGCAGCCTGCGCTCAACCGGCGAGACTTCCGTTTCGGTTGAGGAGAATGAATACTCATCATCAATGTGATAGACGCTGAGGTCGTAGGAAGTCTGGTCAATCGCATCCGCGAACTCGGGCCGCCAGATATACAGAACCACTTTCGTACAGCCGCGAGCCCGCAGCCGATCGCTTGCCCGCTTGAGCCGCTCCCGCGACATGAGGCGGCCGAGCCATGCCGGTCGACCGAGGCGCGGCAACCAGAACTCCGGCCGGTAAACCTCGAAGCCCGCGGGCGTTGGCGGAGCCTCCTTTGCAGCAGCACGACGCGAGCGCAGTGCCGACAGAGACCGGCGCCAGCTGGGGGGGGCGTCCACCCAAACCACATGAAAGTACTGAGCCAACCGGCTGAGCACCTGGTGACGCGGTTGCCACTTCGGCTCCCAGAGGTCAGGGACCAGGGCAATAATTCCGACGTTGCTCAACTCTGGCTGTGAATACTCTGTTCTCGACGGCGTTGCCATATTTCCTTGTCCGTTACTCAAAGACACTTACGCTATAACGCTGGTATCACCCAACCATGGTGGTGGTCGTGTCATATTCAGGCGTCAAGCCTTCCGAGAAGCTTCGGCGCTTCATCCAGCCACGAACCTGTGTTTCAACCTCTTCCCGGAACACGATCCAGAACATGACCGGGAGCAGTGGAAGCAGAGCGGCGATTTGCAGAAAAAATATCGCCATACTGCGCGCCGGCCAGAATCGCTCAGCAGCCGCGCAAGCGAGCGCAAAGGGCAACACGGCGAGCGCGGTTCGAATCCACGCCTGCCACAAGTATGTTCTGACCGGAATTTGTACCAGCCGGCAAATGTAGGCTGGCCACAACACCAGCTCGATGATCACGCTCGGGATAGCTGAACCCCAGGCCACACCGTAGATCCCGATTCGACGCACCAGGATCACGCTCAAAATAAAATTGGCCGCGCCTTCGACCATGGCCCAAAGCGCGATCCGTTTGTGCTTTTCCATCCCGTACACGATCCCGGCGCTGGTAACGTTCGCGGAGCTGAAGACCACCGATAACAGGAGGATTTGCATTACCATTCCCGACGGCTGGGCGTATTGCGCTCCCATCCAAAGGCAAATGAAGGTGTGTCCGCGAAAGAACAACCCCGCTTCGATGGGAAGGGAAACCAGCAGGGCGGCTCGCGTTCCGTGGATCAACAGACGCCGCAGATTCTGCAGGCTGCCTTGTGCTTCAAAGGTACTGGCGAGGGGCGTAAACGTGGTAGTCATCGAAGAGACGATCTGACGCGTATAACCGATGAGGAGACCGCCGATCGCGTATAGCGTGACCGCAGCAGGCGACAGGAAAGCGCCAACCACTACGTTGTCCGTGTAGTAGGTCACCTGGACAGCCACATTGATCAAGAATGCATAGAAGCTGTAGTTCCAAAGCTTGTTGAGGGTAGCCCGATCCGGACGACCGAAAACGATCTTAAGCAGCGGGTAGATCCGGAAACACAAAATGACGGTGACAGTGTTGGCCGTCAGCGAGGTGCACAAATCCCATAGAGCCAAAGAGAGGATGCCGTGGCCCGAACGCAGCAGGAACACGATGCCGGCGGCGCGAACAACCGCCTGCAGAATGGAAACGCTACTGGTCAGGTCATAACGATGAAGAGCTACCAGGACGCCGCCAAACACACCACACCAGAGATTGATGGCCACGGTGACCGCTGTGATCAGAACCGCAATTCGCGCGGTTTGTTGGAGCTCGGAGGGGATAGTAAAAACGTGGTTGAATGCGGCGGAGGCGAGCAGGCCAGCGGCGATGATGGCCAAGCTGATCCATAACCTGATCCACAGAGCGCCGGAAACCGCCCGGCTCGATTCCTCGTGATTCTGCTGGGCCGTCCCTTTGGAAACGAAACGAGTAACCGCCCCCCGCAGCCCCAGGTCGAGAAGGTTCATATAGGAGACGAGTGACATGATGATCACCCAGACTCCGTACGTCAGATTTCCCAGATGATGCACCACGAACGGCGACAGGAAGAAGCCGACCATCGTGGTGATGGCCAGCGCCATCCAGTTCGACAGCACGTTTTGCGCTATGCGTCGGGCGCGGGGCATAAAGTCTGAAACTCCTGATTCGCTTCGAGCAACGATCAACAACGCTGGTCGGAACCAGGCTGATCGGAACGAGACGGCTTACCATTGCATGCCTACCGCCGCAGCGTAGGCTGCGATGGCGGCCGGCTCCGGTCTTAGTTTCTAGTTCTCACAACCGGACGTTCTCAAGGTCCTCGACTCTCATAAAGAGCCGGCGCTGGAGAGCTGGGCTACTTGTGTCTCGCTGTGGCCAAGGTATTCCCGGTACCAACGGATGGTTTCCTTCAACCCGTCCTCCAACTTGAAGCTCGGGGCCCATCCCAACAAACGACGGGCTTTGCTGGAATCGAGGGACTGGTCTTTGATCTCACCCTTGGCTTCATTGCGGATGATGGGCTGCAAATCTTCGCGTCCCATTAGGCGGAGCACCGCGAGCGTCATCTCCATCACCGTGACCCGGCTCTGCAAGCCGAAATTAAAGGCTTCCCCCTGGACTCCCTTTTCGGAAATCTTGGAGGCTAGCAAGACATACGCGTTGACTACGTCGGATACGAATATGTAGTCGCGAGTGTAGCTGCCATCGCTGCGCAGCAACGGTCTCTGGTTGGCTAACACACTGCGAATCACCCCCGGCACCAGCTGGCTCCAGTTGAGATCGCCGCCACCATAAACGTTGCCGCAGCGCGTGATCGCGACTGGAAGGCCATAGCTGCACGCGTAGCTGAGAGCAATCATGTCCGGGCAGCTCTTGCTTACGTCATAGGGATTGCGGGCTTGTAGCGGCGTGTCTTCCCGATAGGGCAAATGTTCGACCTCGCCGTAAGCTTTGTCGCTGCTGGCCACCACCACGCGCTGCACAATAGCGCTGTGGACCCGGCAGGCTTCGAGCAGATTGTAGGTGCCACGGATGTTGGCCTCAAAAGTGGGTAGAGGGCTGCGCAAGGCAGTCCCCACCAGCGTCTGTGCCCCCAGGTGGAACACCGTGTCAGTTTCATGTTCGTTGATCGCTCGTTCCAGGGTCGCGTAGTCCTCTAACGGTCCGTTAACCACCCGGGTCCGCTGGATGTCGCCGCTGCGGATCAGCTGACTTTGCGGGTCCCAGTCGCGCACAAGCACAACCACATACGCTTCTTGCTCGAGTAAGTATCGGACCAGCCACGACCCAATAAATCCCGTCGCCCCAGTTACGAACACCCTACGTTCTTTCCAGTTCATCCCGCCCCCAGATTAAGAAACCTGCACCAACCGTTGAGTCGATTCGTCAAAACCTGTGCCCCGCAAGACCACAGTTTGTAATGGGCCAGTTCGCGGCTATTCGGTCCAATATTTTGCTCAAGAGCTTTTGGATATCACCATGATATCCGACTTGCCGGGGACACCTGAAGTCACTTAAGTCACTTAAGTGCAGGAGCCATGAGCGACTTGCGTCTCCAAAGGCTACTCCCCAGCTGTCTCGACGTGCCTTAAGGTCAGGCCAGATTTCCGGTTAGTTTCGATTTGCGGAAGTGATCCATGAGGTGATGTACCTCCAACTGAAACCTCGGCATGCCAACGTTCGCGCCATAGCGATTTAGTTCCACTAAGGAAGTGCGCGAATCGTTCGGTCCGGGAATGGTGGAAACAGCGGCCGAGATCTCACACTCCCGCAAAAGCTCAATTGTTTTCGAATCGTAGTCGTGGGGCCCGCCATTGGGATACGCAAAAAACTTGCATGGCCGTCCGGTCAGGCGCTTAACCGCCTCCACCGAGCCCAAGATCTCTTTCCGCTGTTCCTCGGGCGACAGTAAACTCAAAATCGCATGCGTCTCAGTGTGGGAGCCGAACTCCACCAGCCCGGACTGGAGCATGGTTCTGATCGAACTGCTATCCAACATACGAAAGGGGGACTCCAAGCCGAAGCTTGAGAATGGATCCACCTCAAGCTCTTCATAGATTCGCCGGACTAGTCGGCCAACTTCGGCCGGCGAGTGCTCTTTGATAGAAGCTTGCAGTTTGACCGATGCCGCTGCTCGGCGCCGGGGTTCCGATAAGTCCAGATCCTTTTCATTCCACCGGAGGGATTGTTTCCGCGTCGACGACAAGGCACAAATGATATGGCAAAACCACACGGTGTCGGATGAATCCACCAGTCCGGTTGTCAGGAAGATGGTGGCCGGAATCCCGTATTGCTTCAGCACGGGGAAAGCGACGTCAAAATTATTCTGATAGCCATCATCGAAGGTAAGGACCGCCGTAAGCTCGTTAACCGCGTCATGCTTGAGCAATTCAATCGCGCTCGACAAAGATACGACAGAAAAATGCTGGCGCAGGTACTCGATTTGCCGCCGGAATGAAGACTCGTCCATAAAGCACGGGTCGCTCACCCGGAGCCGGTCCCGCACCACGCCATGATACGTGATGATTGCAAGCTGATTGCGATGGAAGCGCGAGTGCAGCAAGCGCTGCAGACCTGACGCCGAGACGAGCGTGGCGGCCAGGGTTTTCGCGGAATTGACGATGCGAGAGGGCATGGGGCAGCCTGGAACGTTACCGCAGGGACTTCTCTCGGACCGAGGAGGACGTAGCCTTGTTTTTTTTCTCCACGAGTCCATCGAGCAGATCCGCGAATCGGCGCGCCATTTCCTGGTGTGTGTAATTTCTCACTTTGGAGTCCAGGCCCTCATAGGGCACCCGCCCCGTATTCCGAAACGCACCATATGCCTTGACTATCGCATCGCGGAGCTGCTCTTTGGTTAGCGCGTGAACCCCGGCTCCGGTTTCGTCGAGGACCTCCGACATCACCCCGTAGGAACCGCCCAGGGCCAGGATGGGTCTTTTAGAGCCGAGGTATTCAAACAGCTTGCCGGTATGCTGGCCCCGCTCCTTGAGATCATGCCAACCGATGAGCAGTAGAATCTGCGACTCTGCCTGGCTCTGCAACGCTTCAGCCCGGCTCACGACGTCGTGAATCTTGACCACGCCCTCCAGACCATATTTGCCGACAAGCGCCTGCAGCCACGGTTCGAAGGGTCCGTAAAATCGCACCACTACATCGGAGCGGACGAGGGCTCCCGATTGCAATAATTCAGACAGAACTTCCAGCAAAGGGGTGGGGTCGCGCTTCCCCTCGTAGAGCAGGCCGGTGTATGTAAT
>WNFA01002521.1_pt1 | contig 15098 bp, 15 predicted proteins | sample 5400481 | NCBI WGS metagenome assembly WNFA01 (sample SAMN13153340, study PRJNA577476) | soil metagenome | isolation source: 120 cm saprolite under Douglas fir tree site 2 hole 1 replicate 2 | place: USA:California | collected 2015-04-18
AGCGCGAGGATTGACGCTCGGCGCATCCCCCGGACACTTTACGGCCATTCCCGGGCGCGGCCTGGAAGCAACCGTCGAGGGACATGGAGTGCTGGTCGGCACTCGTCGTCTGCTGAGCGAGCGTTCTCTCGCGTATGATACGCTAGAGGACCAACTGGCCGCGTTGGAACAGGGAGGCAAGACCACCATGCTCGTAGCCATCGATGGCGAAGTAGTGGGGCTAGTGGCAGTGGCCGATACCGTCAAAGTTGGCTCACGAGAGGCCGTCAAGCAGTTACATGTGCAGGGGCTTGCTGTCTGGATGATTACCGGTGACAACCTGCGCGCTGCACAGGCCATCGCCAGACAGGTGGGCATCCCCGCCGAGCATGTGCTGGCTGAGGTGCTGCCAGAAGACAAAGCCAACCAGGTGAAACGGTTGCAGTCCCAGGGGCTGGTGGTCGCCTTCGCGGGTGACGGCATCAACGATGCTCCCGCCCTGGTGCAGGCTGACGCCGGTATTGCGATGGGTACCGGAACGGATATCGCGATGGAGGCCTCGGACATTACCCTGGTCAAGGGCAACTTGAAGAGCGTCGCAACCGCGCTGGCGCTCTCTCGCGCGACGCTGCGCACCATCAAGCAGAACCTCTTCTGGGCCTTTGCCTACAACGTCATCCTGATCCCAACCGCGATTCTTTCACCGCTCATCCCCTTCCTGCGGGAGAATGCCCCGATCTTCGCGGCGGCTGCGATGGCGCTCTCATCGGTGACGGTGGTCAGCAATTCGCTGCGTTTACGACGGACGTTTTGGACGAGAAACAGCAAGCAGCGTGTTACATGAAAGGAAGACGTGAGATGCAAGAAGAACGGAAACCGGATGTACTGAAACGACTCTCGTACATCGAAGGGCATGTGGCAGGGATACGCAAGATGGTAGAGGAGGATAAGTACTGTATTGACATCTTGCATCAAACGCACGCGGTACGCAAGGCGCTGGAGAAACTGGAGGCGATTGTTGTCGAGGGACACTTGTGGACCTGTGTCCCAGAAGGCATCAAAGGTGGTCGTGAAGAAGCCGTGATCCAGGAATTGGTTCAACTCTACACCATTGCAGGCAATCAATAGCTGCCTTTCATCCTTCCTGCCTGAGCGCAGCTACATGCGCGAGCAGCGTTAGAAGGATAGGTTACAGATACTGTCATCAATGATGACACATGATCAATGAGGAGGAAATCGAGCATGGAATCGACAACCCTGATAGCTCCCGACATTTCGTGTGAGCACTGCCAGCATGCCATTGAAGGAGCGGTGGGCAAACTGGCAGGCGTGAGTGAGGTCGCGGTTGATATCCCGACCAAGGTGATCCACCTTACCTACGACCCACAGGAGATCACCCTGGCGAAGATCGAGGAGGTCCTCGACGACGTTGGATATACAGCGGCTAAGTAGCTACTCTGGTTTTGTAGAGGCGCGTCCCATCGCGCCTCAATGGTCGATCTGGAAATCTTCCATCACATTAAGAACAGAGATGGTGTTGAAAGAGTGAGATGTACGTATGAGCTATCAACCGGTTCCAGCCCTGGGCAAAGATTTCCTGACCCCCTTCTTTGACGTGTTGCTTGAAGTCGTTGGTTGGGGAACCTCCCTGCGAGAAGGGGTCTTAGAGCGAGTCCACATCCAGAACGATGAGCAGATGCTGGATGTGGGGTGTGGGACCGCCGCGCTGCTGATTCGAGCCAGGGCGCACGCTCCTGGTGCGCACCTGGTTGGGGTCGATGCTGACCCGCATATTCTGGAGCTGGCCAGAAAGAACATTACCAGGCATGGGGTGGAGGTCGAGGTCACAAAGGCCCGGGCCGAGGACCTGCCCTTTCCCCCTGCCTCATTTGAGGTGGTCACGAGTACCCTCACGTTCCACCACCTGCCCACCGCGATCAAACAACGCGCCATGACCGAAATCCACCGCGTGCTGAAGCCCGGTGGGAGGTTTCTCTTAGCTGATTTTGGCAGGCCAGAAGGGCTGCTCCTCAAGACCTTTTTTGCCCTGGGCGCACTGCTCCAGTCGGATGAGGCCAGATACATCCAGGACAATCAAGCGGGGAGACTCCCGCTGTTCCTGGAAGAAGCGGGGTTTGCGGCCCAGGAGCTCCCCCCGCGCTACCGGGGGGTGCAATTTCTCCTTGCGACGAAGCAGGAAGCTCGTTGAACAGGGACGTGCTGGTGAGCCTGGGCGTCCTGGTTCTTCGTCGTTGGTCAAACAGTGCTCTTTGCGCTGATGCTGGCGGTGACGGCAGTGGTGATTGCCTGTCCTGATGCACTGGGCCTGGCAACGCCTACAGCCGTAGCGGTCGGCACAGGCATCGGAGCCAGGAACGGGATCCTCATCAAAAATGCCACGGCCCTGGAGCAGATCTCCTGCATCCAGGCCATCATTGCACCATCACTGAGAGAACCTCAGGCTCGTGTTTTACTGGATGAATATCTTCGCCAGTTGACAACGAGGCTAGACGAAGAAACTACATGGTAAAAATCCACCTTTCTCACGTTTTACTCATGACTGACTACTTGCGACAGCCACATGAAGTGGTGGTGACGTGTTCATTTGTGCTCATTTTTAGGTATTTTTTGAGCTCTCCACCAGATAATGTGGTTGACTTTTAACAGTTGTACCATTACCTGCTGAAAGCGAAACTAAATGCTCATTCACATAATTAGATATACCGTTCATTTGTTCGTTGTAGAAGACATGTAAACCATCATTTGAGTGAAAGGAAGGCTCCAATGCCAGCGAAAAGTTTCTTCGAGTCAGCAAGGGAATCCGCTCGTGGGTTCTATGCTTCAGTAGTGCGTCATGAAGTCAGCGATGCTAATGTGCGCGGCTATCTGCGCATGACCAGCCAGATCGAAGATATCTGGAACCAGGTTGAGCAAAAAGTCGCTACGCTCATTGCCCAGGGTGCCAATCCATGGGATGCGTACACGCAAGTCGCCTACGCACTCGCGTTTGTGCGTGCCGCTCGTACCCACACGGTCTTTGTGCAGGAGCTGCTCGCAGCCGACGCGGCGGCTGATCCATCCACAGCTGGTTTCCTTCCCCACGTTACCTATGAGCAAGCTGAGGTCCTATGTACGCAGGTTCAATCAAACCTGGAGCGGGCTGTAATGGCTCTGGGCGACCCCAACTACGACTCAGATGTGATGCTCCCCATGCAGCTGGGGCCGCGCATAGAAAGTGAAGGCGCTCCGTGTCCACTACCGCACCTGCAAGGCATGATTGCTGCTGCGCGCGAAACACGTGACTGGGCAGCAGGACTGCTGGCTCAGTACGAAAATACGCTATCGGGCGCAAAGGTACCTGTGCCAGCCACTATCACCGCACATATCGAGCAACTGAAGGGCAAGCTCGCTCTGGCAGACGTTCAGTTGCGCGCCGGTATCGACCTGGTGGGGCAGATTTCTCAGGAAGGCACCACTCCCGAATTGCATGAAAAGGCTGAAGATAGTCTCTGGAAAGCCATGCAAGGCTTTTTCCTCATCAGCCAGACGGTAGCGAACCCCGCATTCCTTACTCCCAGGCAACAGCTTCGAACACAGACGATGCCGCGCCAGCAGTACCACGATATGCACGTCTCGGTAGAGAATCTCTGGGAACTGCTTGCCACAGACTCGGCCCGCGCCGATTTGCGCGATCAACAACTCCGTGGCATTACCCCTTATCAGGAGCTCATGCCTGGAGGAGAGGTCAATCTTGCAGCAGAGATGAACGAACTTCTTGGCAAGATGCGTGGAGTGCTCTCAGCTGAAACACTGCAATTCCTTGACGAGATGCAAGCTGCTGTGGAACGCGGCGATGCCATGCGCGTCCTCTCGTGGGGTGAGTGCCCCTTTGATCCTGTCTATCGCACGAAGCGTTCGCTGATGCTGGTCGGAACACGAGTACCGGCAGATGACGAGGTCCACTGGGACATCCACAAAAATAACTACTATGGTGCAATCGCATACGCAAAGCGCTTCGGGCGCTCAAGCTCCTGGAGCGAGTGCGAAGGAGATGACGAGTAGGAGTTCCATGTTTGTACGTGCAAATGGGTGAACAAAACGATTGCACCGGTGTAGCCTGGCAGCCGCAACGGGGGTACCAGGGCTGCTTGATGTTCCCCCGGCGACCTCGCTCCATTTCACTCATCAAAGTCATGTTGACAGAACAATAGTTGAGAAGGAGAAAGAGCATCATGGGCCTTTTGTCACATCTGCAGAACATCTTTACCATGAAGGCTGACGCAGCCTTGAACGCAGCCGAGGAGCCGGGGCAGGTCTTCGATTATTCATACACCAAACAGCTTGAACAACTGCAGCAACTGCGCCGCGCGATTGCGGAGGTGGTGACGAACGAGAAGCATATTGAGCTGCTGGAGGCGCAGGTGGAAGAGCAGTCTAACCATCTCCAGGCACAGGCAGCACAGGCACTGCAGGCGGGGCGCGAAGATTTAGCGCGCACGGCGTTGCAGCGGAAGGAGGCGTTGTCAGCACAGATCGATGCGTACAAGCAGCAGCTCGCACAACTGGCTGCCCAGCAGTCGCACTTAGAGGAGGTGGAGCAGAAGGTAGCACAGCGCGTCGAGCAGTTCCGCTCACAGAAGGAGGTGGTCAAGGCGCAGTACCAGGCGGCCCAGGCACAGGTGAATGTGAACGAGGCCGTTACTGGCATCTCCAACGAAATGACCGAGATGAACCTCGCCATGCAGCGCGCCCAGGAGAAAGTGTTGACCATGCAGGCCCGCGCTGGCGCTCTTGATACCTTGTTGGAACACGGGGCACTTGGCGACCAGGGATTGCTGGGTGCGCCCAACAGCGATATCGACCAGCAATTGCAACAGATCTCTGCCGAACACGATGTCGAGGCGCAACTTGCTGCACTGAAGCAACAAATGAGCGGCCCCTCCGCAGGTCAACCGCAAATCGGCGGTCCAGAAGCACACACGCAGCACCAATAAATCCAGGAGTCACCTCCCAGAGTATGCCTTATAGTCCCCTGAGAGGATTCTCAGGTGTAGGTTTTTTGGGAACGCAACTGTCGTTGTCGTAGAGCGGACGAGTAGACTCGCAGAGGTGCTTTGAAAAGGAGGAAGAAAGCGGATCTCCTTGCGAGTAATAGTCACCAAAACCATCACTCGCAAGGAGATACCCATGAACAAGTATATCGTCAAACTCGATGCAGAGTAACGTGGCACCCTGGAGCGGCTGATTGCTAGTGGACAGGCGGCAGCACGTAAACTGCTTCATGCGCGGACTTTACTGAAGATTGATAGTGGAGAGCAAGGCACAGGCTGGTCTAAGGCTGCAACATGCCAAGCTTGTCGATTTCGATAAACCAGAGGGCATGGTCGGTACCCATCACCATCGCCAATGGTTCACTACCGGAGGCCGGGATGCGATAGTAGATGAAACGCTTGGCCGCGACATCGAGACGTGCAATCACGTTTTCTGCCAGAATTGTCACCCAGACGTCGCCCGATGGGGCCACGACCAAGCCGTAGAGGCCGCCCGGGTCCTTTCCAGTGAGCGAGGCGTAGTAGGGGGTGGTCCTTCCGGTACGCGGATCGAGCCGAAGCAGGAGGCCTGAGCTGAACGAAGTCACCCAGATGGTCCCGTGCGCATCACTGGCAATCTCCATCAGCGAGACCTTCGGGCCTGGTACAGGGAAATAACGGATGCGGCCTGTAGCCGGGTCGAGGCGGCCGACATGGTTGATGCTCATCTCAGTGAACCAGACCATGCCTTGTGGGTCGACGGTCACTCCATAGGGGTCGATTGTCTGTACACTCTTCTTATCTGCAAGTGGATAATGTTGCATGCGACCGGTGCGTGGATCGAGCCGCCCCAGGGCGTCGGCGTTGAATTCGGTGAACCAGAGCGTGCCGTGGGCATCCAGTACCAGGTCGTTTGGGGCGCTTGGAATCGTCAGCGTCTTGCCCGGGTTACCGGGATCGGGGATCGTGAGCCTGGGCAACGGGTAGAGTTGAAAGCGACCTGTTGTGGGGAAGTAGTGGCCGATGTAGTTGGCGTATTGTTCGGCAAACCAGATCGTATTGTCAGGCGCGACCTGTATCCCCATCATCCCGTAGCGTCCGTGTGGCGGGGTCATCTGCTCAAAGCTCCGGGTGCGCGGATCAAAGACGGCGAGATAGTTCCGACCCATTTCCCCGAACCAGACCCGTCCTTCGTGGTCGATCGCCAGCCGCATGACCTGGCTATCCGACTGCGGGAAGGGGTACTCACGAAACACACCAGTTGCCGTGATGGCCCTGGTGGGAGGAGATGACGTCTTGGTAACTGCTACAAGAGTCGTACCGGGCTGCGTCACATTCGCCCGTTCCGAAGATCCGGCACCGCCACTGGAGAGTGCAGCGATAGTAACGACGCCCAGCAGCAGCACGAGCAGCAGGAACCAGGCATCACGGCGTCGCCGTGCCGACCAGTGGGTGGTCTGCTGCTGTGTATGGAAAGCTGCGATGGTTCTCGGCTGAGGAATCTCAGCGTCGATGTCCTGCTCTCCAAGTGGAGGGGAATGTCGTATGTTGCTCATCATGCTGTCACTGATGGTATGATCCGGGAATCTGCTTGCTCTCCTCAAACTGCTCTACCAGTATATACGCTGGAAGTTACTATCACCGAGTGGAGCATATCTCTCCTATGCTCCGCCACAACACTCTTCCGCATTGATCACTGCCGCCACGTGTGCTGCAGAAATGTGCTGTGTCGCAATCAGGTACTTCGCTAACCCCGCATGGACATACCACGCCCAGCATTGGCAGCAGCACCACCCGTGATCATTCGTCATGGTTGCTGCCTGGTTATACGTCGCCTGCTGGGCAGGAGTTAAGTGAATGCTCTGGTCATACTGCAACAGTGTTTTCGCAAGGGATACAGGGACGTTATAGGGGTCTGTGGGGATCTGGGAAATATGCGCATAGGCTTTGAGCGCATGTATTTGCTGTTCATACTGTGTCCTATCCATTGGGGAACAGCAGGAACCTTGTAGGTAGCTGTCTTGTGCCATATGTGCCATGTCAGCAGAAATTGCCGCTCTATTGCCTATGTTCGAGCAATAGTCCGTGCTTGCTTTGCTCAGCACGGTAAACCGCTGCTGTATATCAGAGCTGACTAATAACTCCTGCGGAGTCATCGCCATACTAGTCCTGCTGGACGGACTTCCCAGCGGAGTCACCGCCCTGGTAGTACTGCTCAGCGTACTTCCCATCGGCATGACAGTCACAATCGCTATATAGAGGACACCAATACTCGTCAAGAGTGTCAAGAACACCAGAATACCGTTTTTTCTGTGTTTCGGCATGTCGCTTCTCTTTACTCTGCTCTGTGAGTGAGCCGGTAATTATGTGTCAACCTTGCACCAGCGTTTGCGTAGTCACTGGCCCAGGATCTTCTCAATTTCATTGCTGCTATATCAGGCTTAGCGAGCAATCAACTGCAGGTTGCTTTGCAATGTTTGCGCGGTCAATTCTCCGATCACCTTGCTGACAATTACCCCCTGACGGTCAATAAAGAAGGTTTCCGGGACGCCAGTCACGCCATAGTTAATGGCAACGGAGCCACTTGCATCTATGACGTTGGGATAGGTGATCCCATATGTGTGCAAAAAGCTCAATCCATCGCTTTGTCTATCTTCAAAGTCGATGCCGATAAAAACGATTCCCTGGCCTTGTACTCGTCGCCACGTCGCCTTGAGGAGCGGCGCTTCTTGCTTGCAGGGATCGCACCACGATGCCCAGAAGTTGAGCATCACCGGCTTCCCCTTCAAGCTGGCCAGGTGAATAGCCGGAGCAGGACGAGCACTCAACGCAGCTAAGGTAAAATCTGGCGCAGGGTGCCCTATGAGTGGACTGCTGCTACTTTGTGCACTGCCCGAGTGAGACTGATTCTGAGCAGGGGTCAGCAGTTCTGAGCCAAGCAAGGCGAGCAATCCGGCATTCAAGAGGATCGCCACGATAAATACGATGATGCGCCGCTTGCGATTCTTCTTTTTTGATCGCGCGGGGAATTGCTCGGTGACTATCTCGCCAGGTGATACACCTTCAGATGGCTGCTCTTCAACTTCCATGTGTATTGCTTTCTGCAGAGGAGAGCGTATGCGCTTGGCACTCCCTCTCGCGCTCGATACCTGATACCACCTTGCTTTCAATGTGGCAATTGGATTATAGTTCGCGGCGGTATGACCGTCAAGGGTACTATCATCAATAGTAAATTCAAGCATGCTTGCAGCGCTTCCAGTAAAGAGTGGTCTGCTATGATCTACCTTTCGTTGGGAGGTCTTCCTCCTGTTGTTGTTGCTCGGCTACCGTTCTGCGTACCGTACGCATGGAGGACACAGTGCTGCGCCGACCGATACCGATCCCACTTAAGAGGCCGAGCAACAGGACAAGTACCCCGACGACAATGGGAACCCAAAGCGGCGTGCCAGCGGTTGCTGGCGCCGTCGGGGTTGTTCCAGTATTGGGTGCGGGCTGTGTCGTTCCACCTGGCGTCACCGTGAAGACGAAGGCTCCCTCATCAGGGTCACCATCTACAGCCGAGACAGTGATCCAGCGCACGACATAGATACCGTTCCCAGCGGCCTTGATCGTAATGGACATCTGCCGGGGATCATTGAGAGCGACCTTTGCATTTCCCTGACTGATGAGGTCGCCGCCGGGTCCGTAGACAAAGAGATTGCTTTTCCTGGGATCGGGATTGATGTTCTCAAGGGTGAATACGGTCACGGTCGTAGGAGCCTGGGCGATGGTCGAGCCGATGGCGGGTATGGCCTTGTACACTTTGGCGTGAGCAGGGACCGTTGCACGAGTAGATACGCTGCTATGCGCGGAAGCTGTTCGGCCAATGAGGAAAAGCAACCCCAGGCTGAGGAGCGCCGCCAATGGGAGATGGATGGAGCGATGCCGTGTACGCATAAGAAATATCCTCCTTCTCAAGGAGCAATCAGAATGGCACAGGCTCCTTGACGGTGGCCTCGTGGAGTGTGTTGTCAGGGGTGCGTATCTGTATGCGTATCTGCCAGTGACCGCCCATGACGAGATCGCCGGTGGCGCTGAAATGGCCTTTCCCATCGGGTTGCAAGTTGACGGTATCGGTACCCATATCCATGTCCAGGTGTGTGGTGTACAGCGAGACGCCCACGTTGGTGGTCGGTTTGCCCGTGCTGTTCTCAACCACGCTTACGGTGAACACGTTGGGGCCAGCCGTATTCGGATTCACCGTGAGCGCAATCGTGAACTTCCCATCCGCTGTCTTGACGGTGGTGTGAAATGCTCTGGCCGTTCCCGTCGGCTGTGGTTGCGCAGCGGCGGTGGGCGAAAGGGTGCCAGCAAACACGTTCATCAGACCGACGCAGACGAGCACCGCCACACCCAATACTGGCTCCCAGCGCAAAATCGCCGTCATGCGCTTCGTCTTTTTTGCCAACCGTCCCTCGCGCAATTTCACCTGCCCTGCAATCAACCTGGTCGCGCGAGGCGGCTCTTCCTCCGCCTGACCAGAATGTGATCGCGTCGGAGCAGTGGACGCAATGGGTGGCACGCCTACTGCAGTGCGGTTCGGCTCTTTCTCTGCCTGGACAGATTGGAGCCGCTGAGCGGCATAGGCATATTTCTGATACTCTTTTTTCAGGCGTGGCCGCAGCAGGCCGACATGGATGGCACTGGTCAAGAGCAACGCTCCAACCAGGAGAATCTTGACGACCAGCGCCCGGCCATAAGCCGTCGAGAGCAACTGTTCCCACGAGTTCAGGTGAACTGTAGCACTGAACGGGCCGGTCACCGCCATGATGATCACTCCTACCACCGCCCAGGGTGAATAGTAGGGGAGCATAGTGACGAGTGAGCGTGCCCGCTCCGCGACAGTGCTCCGACAGAGGATCGGCAGGTAGCTAGTGGCAATGAACATCATACCACCGACCCAGAGCGCTGCTGCCAAGAGATGGAGCCAGTCCCCAATAAGAGCGTAAACCCTGGTATTACTACTTGTGGCTGCCGCGTGGCCCGACATCGCGATGGCAATGAAGAGCGCCAGACCAAGCACGAGGTTTGCCCACAAGGTGAACGAATTGGCAAAACGTGGGCGTGTTCCGGGTCGCAATCGATACACCTGCAGCCGGTACAGCGAGAGTCTTATCGCCAGGACAATGACGATCACGCGCACGAGCCAGAAGGTGCCAAACTGTCCACTCGCGACGAGTCCACCGAGTAAGGTAGGAGCGAAAGCGGTTGCGACGTTCCCCCCCGTGATGTTTATGGCCTGTCCGAGCAGCACGCCGACATTGGCAAGTAACAACACCAGCAGCGTAGGGAGCGCAAAGCGCTGCTCAAAGCGCTGCTGCACCTGCCGGTTCGATTCGTTCAGCTCCTCATGGTCTTCTGAAGATGGCTGGAGCACAAAGAGGAGCCAGAGCTGTGCTCCGACCCAGAAGACCGCCCCGAGTTCGACCAGCGTAATCATGATGAGGTTAAAGAGCGTCGGGCCATCGAGCTGACCAGTATACTGACCGCTGAGGTTGCTGCCGCCGAGGGCATTGACGCCCGGATGCGCTCCTGGGCTCAAGGTGGGAACCGTGCCGTCAGGTCGAGCAACGGAGAACAGAAACGAGCCGGTCAGGATATGCCCATCAACGTTGGAGTCGGTGCGGTAGATGACGACGTAGACGGCCGGCGGGATGTTTGGCTTGATGGTCACATCCATCTCGGTGGGATCACTGGGCGAGACCAGCGCATTGCCAATGTCAACGCGTTTGTTGGCTCCATTGACCACGACTGCCGTGCTGAACGCCGGATTCAAGGCTTCGCTGAACCACATGCGGACCTGGCTCGGGGCAACGGGGAGCACCGCATCTTTCGCGGGATCAGACCGGAGCAGGATGGCATGCGCTTCACTTGCGGCGGGAAAGGCAAATGCCAGGCCAAGGGCAAGGAGAACAGCGACGAGAAGACGACGCTGAGCAGCGGTGATGTGCAAGCGGGACATCATGAACCTCATCCGATCTTTCTTCAAGGTATTTTTCCTCTTCCCCCTGTATTACGTAGCGCGTTACACAGCGGCCTGTGCAGCAATGCTTGGGCCTCCATCATGTTACCTTTCAACCTCGACACGGCTACAGAGTGGATTATAGGAGTCAACTGTACAATCGTCAAGAGTACGATCACCACTAGTAGTTATTTCGCAAAGACGGTGCTACAATATGGAAGGACACATCACCAATCGGGAACGATGTCCTCATAGAGACGAAAGGAGCAGGGGACTATGTGCGCACATATGATGGCGGGAATGGGACAGGCATACAGTGGCGGTTCTCCCGGTCTGCCCTTGCTGCTGCCAGGAGTCCTGCTCGGCTTCGCACTGCTGGCAGTCGTCATCTGGCTGACAGTGCATCAGTGGCATGGGAAAACGATCCTGGGGATGCGACACGAGCCACAGCCTCATGACGAGCCCCATCTCACGGCTCGTGCATCGGCGTTAGAGGTGCTAGACGATGTCAGAGGAAGATCAGGAACGATATGAAACGTCTTCTGTCTTGCCATTACGTCACATGGAAATGAGCAATCTCACCTCCCGTTGCGCTCTCGGCTACTTTCCGAAAGCCGAGGCGCCTATAGAAGCGCGATGCCTGTTCATTCGCTCTATCGTACTCGAGGGAGACTATGGTGCATCGCGGTAGCTGGCGCAGTCGTTCAAAGACCAGCCGCAGTGCTGTGGTGCCGTACCCCTTTCCTTGGTACCTGGCATCCACCATCATACTGTAGATGCTGTAGCTTCCATCAGCCTCTGCTTGGGTATTGTACATGACAAAGCCGACCATCACACTCTCCACGTAGATCCCTAGTGGGACAAAGGAAGGCGAAAACTTGGATTCAGCTAAGGCATAGAGGTTAGAAGGGATGAAGGCCTTGGAGGCTTCGCCAGGATCGAGCGCAATACAGTGACGCCAGTTGTCTTTCGTAATCTCACGCAGCGTGACGGTCATCTTTTAGAACAGTCTCCCGAGCAGCAAGGCGGGACCACATCCCATGAGCGCGAGCATGAAGGCTACATTGGCCGCCTCCAGGAGCAGCAGCCCGACCAGTGCTGGAAGACTCATCGCCACTGTGCCTATGCGCGAGCGCTGCCTGCTTACTACTGGTCCAGGTGTAGTGAGTAACCGCTCGATGCGGTCATTGATCGACTCACCCTCCCCTACCAGGTGCTGCGCGGTCCCGAACTGGGCGAACTGTGCTCCGCCGACCGCGTGTTGCCAGACCTTCGCCAGTGCGCTTGCCATGGCCAGTGGTCGATGGGTGGCACCGACGGCTAAATCGTCGCAGGCCAGCTCTTTTTCCTGCTGGAGCTGGCGGTAGGCTGCCCAGCTCGTTGGCACGTAGAAGAAGGCGTCGCGCAGCATCGTTGCCAGCCAGACCACCAGATAGTCGCGCCGTGCCACGTGCTCCAGTTCATGGGCCAGCACCGCCTCAAGCTCGCGCCGGTCGAGGTGTTCGACCATCCAGGTCGAGAGCAGGATCGTCGGTCGGAACAGCCCGCACGTGAGCGCCAGCGGTCGAGCAGAGGCACAGAGCCGCAGACGAGGCCGCACTGTGCCAAGCCGTTCCGCCAGCTCATCGGCGAGCGCTTGGAGTTGTGAGCCAGCCGAGATGCTTTGGCGGGCGACGACCCGCTGCATAAGCGCGAGTCGTGCTACTCCCCAGGCAAGCGCGCCAAGGGCGATCAACCCCATGCCGACTGGCAGGGCGACGCCGAGCAGGGAGTCCCAGGATGGAGCGTCGCGCAAGCAAGCGCGACCGGCGAAGTGGTGCAGTCCACCCAGACCAAGTCCGAGGCTCACCACTGGCACTGCAAGCACGAAACACTGGACCGCACGCCGCTGCGACCAGTCGCCGAGACGACGCAACAGACCGAATGTCAGGTAGCTTCCCAGGACCACCAGCAGGGTACTTGAGAGGCCCAGCAACGTATGCACTACTCGCCCTCCTCCTCGGCACGGCGGCGCGTGATCTCGTCTAACAGCTCGTAGGCATGGGCAGCAGCCTCTTGATCGGGCAGTTTCCCCAGACTTTCAAGTGTGGCGCCAGAGAAATTGACAAAGAGATCCTCGAGGATACGCTCGATGAAACGTGAGACAAACTCCTGCTGGGTAAAATTGGGATAATACACATAGGCCTGATCCGGCTTCTCCACGCGCAAGAGGCGCTTTTTCGCCAGGCGCGTCATGGTGTTCATCACCGTCGTGTAGGCGATGCGTCGGCGCTCATACAAGATTTCGAACACTTCGCGCACCAGGGTGCCCTGACCAGGCGGACGCGCCCAGATGAGTTCCATGATCTCGGCCTCCAGATCGCCGAGCACCTTGCGGACGCCCGGTCGATCAGGCCGGAACACGCTGATATCGGGTTCAAGAGCCATTTCGCAACTCCTCTATTCGCAAAAGCCCAGCGTTCCTCACGACAGCATTGGATGAGTGTCTCTCTTTCATCTCTGAGACGCAGGGGACTCGCACCCAGGTCACCCGACTTCGCTGCCCATCCAGAGAGACGCTCACCTCCTTGATCCCACGGCGACAGTTGGTGCGGGCCTATTTCTCCAACTGCCCCTAGTATAGGATATTCTGGTACACTTGTCAAAGTACATGTGGTAGAGGTACAATTATAGAAGGTACTATTGGCAGTCGTAGGATAATCGACAAAGCAGGAGTATTCCATAGTTGCTAGAGATGTGCATGCTCTGAGACAGGACCGGGTAGGCCGTTGCGACAACGAGCAGAGAGCGATGCTACTTCTCTCTCGGATGGCGGATATGCTGGTAACGGTGGTATCGCTCTTCAGGCGCTACACCAGAACTGCCACCTGCTGTTGATTGGGTGACTGTCATATGTGGGGCTCAACATACGCGAAGCGGGCGAAGAGAAGCAAGAGGAGATGATGAGCATGACACGTAGAACACGTAGATCTCCGGCACGTATGCATCCAGCGGGAGATGCAGCGCCGCGCATGGATGCCGTCCGGTCGGACACCCCGGCCGGAACGCCCGGTGGGTTCACGGCCTTGTGGGAGAGTGCGACACAGGAGATACTGGCGGTGACGTACTGGTTCGATCCTGCCCCGCATCCGAAGCCCTATCCTGTCACGGTCAGGTTTTCCGGGCGCCGCAACGATGTGAAGGGGCGGCTCTCGCCTGGCGATCGCTTCGTCCACGACGAGACGATCGAGGAGGTCGTCCCCGGCAGTGGCCCGATCTCACTCACGGCCCGTGTCCGCAGCATCAATCCTGGCGAGTGGGTCGTGACAACGCAGGTGCTGGGGTCCGCGACTCCTGCGCGGGGATCGCGGGAGCAAGGGAACGCGACCCCTGCGGCTGGACGCAGCGGACCAGCCGCATGGTTGTGGCGCAGGTGGGTGCCGTCCTCGGGGTCGGCCGGACCCATGAGAACCTGCCTGACCCCCCTCGCCCTGAGGCCGGGGATCCTGCCCGGCATGTGGGGAGCGATGGTGGCGCTGGGCATGGCCGTCGCGCTGGCGCTCCAGGCCCTGGTGATTTCCCGCGACCATCTGGCGCTCGGCCCCTGGTGGGCGGTGACACTGGTCGCCATCGCGGTCGGCATCGCCGGTGCGAAAGTGTGGTACATGGTGCTTCACCGGCGCGAGCATCTCCTGGACGGATGGTGCATCCAGGGGTTCATCGCCAGCGCCCCAGTAGCGGCGGTGATCATGCTCGCGGCCCTTCACGTGCCGGTCGGAGTCTTTCTTGACGTGACGGCTCCGGGTCTGCTGGTCGCCATGGCGGTGGGCCGGGTGGGATGCTTCTTCGCCGGCTGCTGCGGAGGGCCGCCGACGGCGTCAGGCTTCGGCGTGTGGTCATCCGATCAACGCGTGGGAGCGCGCCGTATCCCCACCCAGCTGCTGGAGTTGGCGCTCGTGGGGATACTGGGGCTCCTGGTACTGGTGGCGGTCTTGCGTCACGGGCCAGCAGGCGGCGCCTTCTTCGTTGCGGGGCTGGCGGCCTACACCCTGGGGCGACAAGGTCTGCTGCGTCTGCGTGCTGAGCCGCGCAAGACGAGGCTGGGTGGG
>WNFA01005225.1_pt1 | contig 15097 bp, 16 predicted proteins | sample 5400481 | NCBI WGS metagenome assembly WNFA01 (sample SAMN13153340, study PRJNA577476) | soil metagenome | isolation source: 120 cm saprolite under Douglas fir tree site 2 hole 1 replicate 2 | place: USA:California | collected 2015-04-18
CCTCCGCGTATGTGACCTGCCCCCTGGTGAGCAAGCGCGCGGCGTCCATGTCGATGCCGCCGAGCGAACCGAGCTGCCCGCGCAGGGTCTTGAGGGGCCGGCCGTCGATCAGCAGCACCTCGTAGCCTTCATGGTCAGTATCGATCCGGATGGCGCGGTCCCGATACGACGGGTCGAGGTACTTCAGCCAGGTGTCGGCGGGTTCCAGCACGTGACCGTCAGCATCGACGACTCGTCCCGTTGGTTCTGAAGCCATGGGCCCTCCCTTCGACAGGAGCGGGTCGGAGACTTCGATACTGCACGGCGCCCCCGGTGGCGTCAAGGCGCACCCTTGTCGTACCGCCGGTGGCGCCGCGCGCCGCGATCGAATAGAATGCCCGCGCACCGGGGGAAGGAGGCGAACCGTGCCCAGGATCAACGAGGCGTTCCTCAACCTGCGGGCGAGCTATCTCTTCGCCGAGGTCAAGCGGCGCACCCAGGCCTATCGCGACGCGCACCCCGGCGTCCGCCTGATCGACCTCGGCATCGGCGACGTCACCCTGCCGCTTCCGGGCGTGGTGGTCCAGGCGCTCGAAGACGCGGCCCGCGAGCAGGCTCGGGCCGAGACGCTGAGGGGCTACGGGCCCTACGTGGGCTACGAGTTCCTCCGGACGGAGATCGCCGCCCACGACTTCGGCGCCCGCGGCGTCCAGATCGGCCCGGACGAGATCTTCGTCAGCGACGGCGGCAAGAGCGATGCCGCGAACATCCAGGAGCTGTTCGCGCAGGACGCGGTGGTGGCCCTGATGGACCCCGCCTACCCGGTGTATGCGGACGCCAACGTGATGGCGGGGCGATCCGGCCCCGCCGACGCGAGCGGCCGCTACCCGGGCTTCGTCTACCTGCCGTGCACCGCCGAGAACGACTTCCAGCCGGCGCTGCCCGACCGGCCCGTCGACCTCATCTACCTGTGCTACCCGAACAACCCCACCGGCGCCGTGATGACGCGCGCGGCGCTCCGGCGCTGGGTGGACTACGCGCGCGCCCACGAGGCGGTGATCGTCTACGACGCCGCGTACGAGGCCTATATCCGGGATGCGGAGCTCCCGCACTCGATCTACGAGATCGAGGGGGCGCGTGAGGTGGCCATCGAGTCCCGCAGCTTCTCGAAGAGCGCCGGGTTCACCGGCCTGCGGATGGCCTACACCGTCGTGCCGCGCGAGGCGCAGGGCCGGACCGGGGCCGGGGGCGCGGTGAGCTTGAACCAGCTCTGGCTCCGGAGACAGTCGACCAAGTCGAACGGTCCGCCGTACGTGATCCAGCGCGCGGCCGCGGCCGTCTACACTCCGGAGGGCCAGAAGCAGGTCCGGGCGCTGATCGACCACTATATGGAAAACGCCCGCATCCTCCGGGAGGGCCTGGAACGGGCCGGGCTCACCGTGTATGGTGGGCGGAACGCCCCGTACATCTGGATCCGCACGCCGGCGGGCGTCTCGTCGTGGGACTTCTTCGACCGGCTCCTGGCCGAGGCCCAGGTGGTGGGCGTGCCGGGATCCGGCTTCGGGCCGAGCGGTGAAGGCTACTTCCGCGTGACCGCGTTCGGCTCCCGCACCGACAGCGCGGAGGCGGTCGAGCGGATCGCGACCCGGCTGCGCGACTAGCCGGTCAGGACGAGAGAGGGGGCCCGCCGTGATGGGCGACACGCCGCAGCTGGCTCGAATGCTCCGCACCATGATCCTGATCCGGGAGTTCGACGAGCGGGCCATCGCGCTGCGGGTGGCCGGCAAGATCTACGGCGCGGTACACCCCTACGTGGGCCAGGAGGCGGTCGCGGTCGGCGTGTGCGCGAGCCTGACGGTGCGAGACCGCGTCACCAGCACCCACCGCGGCCACGGGCATTGCATCGCGAAGGGCGCCGACATCCGGCGCATGATGGCCGAGCTGTTCGGCCGCGTGGACGGCTACTGCAAGGGCAAGGGCGGCTCCATGCACATCGCCGATTTCGCGGTGGGGATGCTCGGGGCCAACGGCATCGTCGGCGGCGGGCTGCCCATCGCCTGCGGGGCGGCGCTGGCCGCCCAGCTCGAGGGGCAGGGCAACGTGACCGTGTGCTTCTTCGGTGACGGCGCCGCCGCCGAGGGCGAGTTCCACGAGGCCCTCAACATCGCCTCGGTGTGGAAGCTCCCCATCGTGTTCGTGTGCGAGAACAACCAGTACGCGGCCAACAACGCGGTCGGCGCCCAGCACCCACGGGCCGACATCGCCGCCCACGCCGCGGCCTACGCCATGCCCGGCGTGATCGCCGACGGCAACGACGTGCTCGAGGTCGAGGCGGTGACGCGTGACGCCGTCGCCCGCGCCCGCCGCGGCGACGGGCCGAGCCTGCTGGAGTGCAAGACGTATCGCTGGCACTTCCACGCGATGCGGGCAACGCCGCCCCCGGAGACGCGCCCGGCCGAGGAGATCGACGCCTGGAAGGCCCGCGACCCCATCGCGCGCCTCGAGCAGCACGTGCTGGGCCGGGCCCTGCTCTCGGCCGACGAGATCGGCGTGATCCGTGCGGGCGTCAACGCCGATCTCGACGCCGCGGTGGCCTTCGCCGAGCGGAGCCCGTTTCCCGATCCGAAGGACCTGCTGGTGGACATGTTCGCCGACTGAGGCGACGAGGAACCGGGCATGCGCGAGATCAGCTTCCAGAAGGCGCTCGAGGAGGCGGTGGCCGAGGAGATGCGTCGCGACCCACGGGTCATCACCATGGCCACCGACTTCACCGGCGACCCGCTCAAGGAGTTCGGCCCGGCGCGCGTGCGCTTCTCGCCCATCTCGGAGTCGGTGCTGACCGGCATGGGCCTGGGAGCCGCGGGCTGCGGGTTCCGCCCGATCGTGAACTGGCGGATGGTGACCTTCTCCTTCGTGGCCATGGATCAGATCGTCAACCAGGCGAGCAAGATCCGCTACATGTTCGGCGGGCAGGCCGACTTCCCGGTGACCTATCGCTGCAGCACCGGCGGCGGCATCGGCCTCGCCGCCCAGCACTCGCAGAGCCCGTACTCGATGTGGATGCATCTCGCCGGCCTCAAGATCATCCTCCCGGCGACGCCGGCCGACGCCAAGGGCCTGCTCAAGAGCGCCATCCGCGACAACAACCCGGTGGTCTCCTTCGAGTGCAGCCGCCTGGCCGCGCTCACCGGCCCCGTGCCCGACGGGGATCATCTGGTGCCGATCGGCGTCGCGGACGTGAAGCGTGCCGGCACGGACGTGACCATCGTGGCGCTCGCCTACTACGTGCACGAGGCGCTCGCGGTGGCCGAGGAGCTCGCGCGCGAGGGCATCGCGGTCGAGGTGGTCGATCCGCGGACCCTGGTCCCCCTGGACGTGGACACGCTGCACGCCTCGGCGCGGAAGACGGGCCGGGTGGTCATCGTGGACGAGGCCCCCGCCACGTGCTCGGCCGCGTCGGAGATCGCCGCGCTGATCGCCGAGGACCCGGAGACCTTCCGCGCCCTGAAGGCCCCCGTCCGGCGCGTCTGCGCCGCCCCCGTCCCGGTGCCCTACAGCCCCCCGCTGGAACAGGCGGCACTGCCGAGACGGGCGGACATCAAGGCCGCCGTCTACGAGGTCCTCAAGGAGTCCCTGCGTCCCGTCTAGCGACCGGCGAGCGTCCGTAGCCCCTTCAAAGGAGACCCGCCATGAAGTTCGGACTCAGATACGCGAGCCTGGGGCGGTACAGCAACGGCCCCGCCGCGGTGGAGCTGGCGCAGGCCGCCGAGGCCGCCGGCTTCGAGTCGATCTGGACGGTGGAGCACGTGGTGGTGCCAAACCGCTATCAGTCCCGCTACCCGTACTCGCCCTCGGGGCGCATGGGGTCGGGGCTCGAGGACTATCCCATTCCCGATCCGCTGATGTGGCTGGCCTACGTCGCCTCGGCCACGCGCACGATCAAGCTCGGCACCGCCATCCTCATCCTGCCCCAGCGCAACCCGGTGGTGACCGCGAAGGCGGTGGCGACGCTCGATCACCTGGCCGGCGGTGGCCGCGTGCTGCTCGGCATCGGCGTGGGCTGGCTCGCGGAGGAGTTCGCCGCGCTCGGGCTACCGTTCGCGGATCGCGGACCCCGCACCGACGAATACGTGGCGGCGATGCGCGCGCTATGGAGCCAGGAGTGCGCGACGTTCAAGGGCCGCTTCATCTCGTTCGACCAGGTCTTCTGCCGGCCGCTGCCACCCGAGCGCCATATCCCCATCATCGTGGGCGGCGACACCCCAGCGGCGGCACGGCGCGCCGGGCGGCTCGGCGACGGCTACTTTCCCGCCCGGACGCCGTCGCCCGGACTGCTCGACGAGATGCGACGCGCCGCGGAGACGGCCGGGCGCGATCCGAAGGCCATCGAGATCACGGTGGCGGCCCCCGCCGATCCCGCCGAGATCGAGGGGCTGGCGCGGCAGGGCATCGCGCGCGTCGCGGTGCCCGTCAGCAACGCGGCGGGCCTGCCCGCGCAGGTCAAGACGCCCGACGACGTCCTGCGCTATGGCAAGGACGTGATCGCGCGGTTCCGCTGAGCACCGGACCGGCGGAGACTGGAGGCGCAGACGAGATGGGCAGGACGGTGATGGTGCAGTGGGTGAAGGGCATGAAGATCGAGGGGGCGGTGGGACCGCACCGGCTGGTGATGGACGCGCCCGCGGAGGCGGGGGGCGGGGACGAGGCGCCCTCGCCCGCGGAGCTGCTGCTGGGCGCCATCGGCGCCTGACGCATCTCCAACGTTCGGCGGTTCGCCGAGCGCCAGCAGTGGGTGCTGCGCGGGCTCCAGGCCCGCCTCACCGCGACGGAGGCTCAGGGGCAGATCACCGGCGTCGAGGGAGAGCTGCTGGTGGAGGGCACCTTCGACGACGCCCAGCTCGCCCGGCTGCAGGAGGCAGCCGAGGGCTGCCGGATCAGCCGCGCGATGAGGGTCCCGGTCGACGTGCCGGTTTGCCGGGCGCGCGGCGACGGCTAGCCCGAAGGAGGACACGCGATGCTCGACGGAAGGCTCGGGAGCGTGAGTGACCTGGTCGACGTGGACCGGGGCATCATCAGCCGGGAGATCTTCGTCAACGATGAGATCTACCGGCAGGAGCAGGAGCGCATCTTCGCGCGCGCCTGGCTCCTGATCGGACACGACAGCCAGGTCCCGAAGCCGGGCGATTTCTTCGCCAGCTCCATGGGCGAGGAGTCGGTCATCCTGTGTCGGGACGCGGCGGGCCAGATCCACGTCTTTCTCAACTCCTGCCGGCATCGCGGCATGAAGGTCTGCCGTTACGACCAGGGCAACACCGTCGAGTTCCTGTGCCCCTATCACGGCTGGAGCTATGCCACCGACGGCGCGCTCGTTGGCGTGCCCCACGCCCGGGACGCCTACGGCCCCCAGCTCGACCGATCCCGCTGGGGCCTCGTCGAGGTGTCCCGGATGGTGAACTACAAAGGCACGATCTGGGCGACGTGGGACCCCGACGCCCCGTCCTTCGACGACTACCTCGGCGGGTACAAGATCTATCTCGATCTGCTGCTCGACGCCTGGGACGGCCGCGAAGGCGGCGCCGAGGTGATCGGTGGCGTCCACAAGTGGCTCGTCCCCTGCAACTGGAAGTTTCCCGCCGAGAACTTCTCCGGTGACCGCTACCACGGCGTGAGCCACCGGTCGGTCGACATGGTCGGCATCGGCCCGAGCGGACAGGGTCGCCGCGACAACCGGGAGCGTAACGAGGCGCGCTGGCTCGATGTCAGCTTTCCCGGGCTCGGGCACTCGATGATCGCTTTTCTCCGGCCGCCCGACGCGCCGATCGCCCCGGCCTATCAGGACGCGCCGGTGGTCGCCGACTACTTCCGACGATGCGAGGAGGAGCGCAGGCGCCGCCGGGGCGCCGGGTGGCGCCTGTTCGGCGGACCCGGCACCGTGTTCCCCAACGCCTCGCCGCTCGCTCGCCAGCCGCGTACCATCGCGACGTGGCACCCGCGCGGGCCCCATCAGACCGAGGTGTGGCGCTGGTACTTGGTCGACGCCGACGCGCCGGCCGAGGTCAAGGACTTCCTCCGCCACTACTACATCCGCTACTCGGGGCCGTCGGGTCTCACCGAGCAGGACGACATGGAGAACTGGAACTACGCGCACAACGCGAGTCGGGGAACCATCGCCCGTCAGCACCCGTACAATTACGAGATGGGGCTCGGCCGGGCCACCGAGAGCTTCGAGGACCACGGGCTCAGGCTGCCGGGCCGGATCAGCGAGGTGACCGGTATCGCGAGCGAGAACAATCAGCGCGGCTTCTACACGCGCTGGCGCCAGCTCATGGAGGCCAAGAGCTGGGCGGAGCTGGCGCCGCGGTGACCGGCACCTCGCCCGACGTCACCCGGCTGCTCTTGAAGGAGGAGATCCAGGACCTCCTCTACCGGGAGGCCGAGCTGCTGGACGAGCGTCGATTCGAGGAGTGGCTCGATCTCCTCACCGAGGACGTGCACTACTGGGTACCGATGCGGCGCAACGTTCCGTCGCAGGACACCGATCTCGAGTTCACGCGCGCGGGACTCGACGTGAACTGGTTCGACGAGGGCAAGGACACCCTCACGCGGCGGGTCAGGCAGATCCGGACCGGCGTGCACTGGGCGGAAGAGCCCCCCTCACGCATCTGCCACATGGTGTCGAACGTCCAGATCGTCGATGCCCTCGGCGAGGGCCCACCCCCGAGCGAGGTCGCGGTCAAGAGCCGCTTCCTGGTCTACCGGAACCGCGTCGAGACCGAGACCGATCTGCTGGTCGGCAAGCGAGAGGATCTCCTGCGCCGGGTGGACGGCCGCTGGCTCATCGCCCGGCGCAAGGTCATCCTGGACCAGAGCGTCCTGCTCGCGAAGAACCTGACGTTCTTCCTATAGGGCGGCCACGCGCTCGGCGCGCAGCGCCGAGCGGCGAACCTTCCCGTCGTCGCCTCTGAGCGGCGTGGTCACGAACTCGTAGGTGCGCGGCCGCTTGTACTTCGCCAGGCGGGAGCCCAGGAACGCGTCGAGCTCGGCGGCGGCCAGCGGCTCGGGTGCCTGGACGATCGCGTGGACCGCGTTACCGTACTCCTCGTCGGGCAGACCGATCACGCACGAGGACGCCACCTTCGGATGCTCGTCGAGCGCGGCCTCCACCTCGGCGGGGTACACGTTGCTGCCCCCGACCAGGATCATGTCGGTCTCGCGGTCGCTCAGGTAGATGTAGCCCTGCTCGTCCTTCCATCCCATATCGCCGAGCGATTCCCAGTTCCCCGGCCGCGACTTGGCGCACGCCCCGACATAGCGGTAGGACGGTGGCGTGTCCGCGCCGCGCCGCATCCAGATCTCTCCGACCTGGCCGGCGGGAAGCTCGTGGCCGTCCGGGTCCAGGATGCGCATCTCGCCCAGGAGGGGGCGCCCGACCGAGCCGCGGTGCTCGAGCCACTCCTCCCCGGTGATGAACGTGATGGCCTGGGCCTCGGTCCCGCCGTAGAGCTCGAGAATGCGGTCGCCGCCGAGCCATCCGATCCACGCCTCCTTGAGCCACGCCGGGCACGGCGCCGCCATGTGGAACACCACCCGAAGGCTCGAGAGGTCGAATCGGGTGCGCTCGGCCTCGGGCAGCCGCCAGATGCGGTGCATCATCGTCGGGACCGCGTACATCCAGTCGACGCGATGGCGCTCGATCAGCATGAGCGCGCGGGCCGCGTCGAATCGCGGCATCACCACGAGGTGGTTGCCCTTGAGCAGGGCGAGGGCGGCGCTCGTGAACGGGCCGTTGTGGTAGAGCGGTCCGGTGACGAGGTGCACGCCGTCCGGCGCCATCCGCAGCAGCGTCGTGTAGTCGGCCAGGGCCTCCCACACTGCCGGCTGGGTCGCGACGATCAGCTTCGGCCTCCCCGTGCTCCCGCCCGAAGTCGGGGCCTTGAACGACGTGGCGACGGCAGGCGGAAGCGGATCGGCGGGCAGCGACGCGTCCGGCTCGAAGCCGGCGGGGAGCGTCGGTCGGCCGGATGACTCGGCCGGGTCCACCCCGACGACGAGCGAGGGGTTCGCGAGGTCGACGATGGCGCGGCGCTCCGCCGCGGGCAGCCGCGAGGAGATCGGCTGCGGCGTCGCGCCGAGCTTCCACGCGGCGATCATGGCCTCGAAGAAGCCGATCCCGTTCGGGAGCCCGATAGTGACGAGCGAGTCAGGAGTCACGCCGAGCGCGCGGAAGACCCGGGCCAGCCGGTTCGTCCGGGCCTCCAGCGCGGCCCGCGAGATCGTCACCTCGTCGCACGTGACGGCCGGGAAGCTCGGCGCCGACTGCGCCAGCTGTCCGACCAGGACCCCGAACGGTGTCTCCGTCATGGCCGTCTTCGGATTCGGAGAGCTTAGAGTGCCGGGACCGGGCGGTCAAGGGACCGACCTTGACTGCGCCCCCGCTCGGGACTAGCGTTCAGCCACCGTCCGACCAGCATACGGGAGGGCCGCGTCATGGCACGCGAAGGCTATCGCATCTTCGACGCCGACACTCACATCATCGAGCCGGTCGAGCCGGTCGAAGCGCACCTCTCCAGCGCCGATCGGGCCAAGCTCGCCGCGCTCGGCTCGCTGGTCCAGCGCTCCCCGGGCAAGGGCGGCATGTCCCGTTACCGGGTGGGCAAGCGTCCGGAGCTGAACCGCCGCCTCGGCTCCCGGGAGCGCGTCGACCTCGACGCGACGGTCGAGCGACGAGTGAGGGACGGCGGGACGCCGTGGGATGTCCGCTGGCAGGGGCCGCCGTTTCCCAGCGACCGCGTGAGCTTCGATCCGCATGCGCGCGTGAAGGACATGGACATCGAAGGCGTCGACGTGAACATGATCCTGCCGTCGGGTGGGATTCCCGCGTTCTGCGGCCTCGACGACGTCGCGCTCGAGCTGGCCGCGTACCAGGCCTACCATCGGTTTCTCGGCGACTACTGCGGGCCCTATCCCGATCGGCTGACCAGCGTCATCCTCGTCTCGCCCCGCGACGTCGCGGCTTCGGTCGCCGAGATTCGCCGCTGCTGCCGGGAGGACTGGCCGGTCGCCATCTTTCCCATCTGCCCGCCGGCCATGTTCCTGGACGAGCCGGCGTGGGAGCCAATCTGGGCGGAGGCGCAGGCGCAGGATCTCGCGGTGGTCGTCCACTCCTTCACCATGACGGTTCCCTACCCACCCGGGATGTGGGACACCTGGGACAACGTCTTCCTCCAGCGCTCCGCGGGTCACGTGTGGAACGCCCAGCGCAACATGGCGGCGCTGATCGGCGGCGGGGTGCTGGACCGCTACCCCGAGCTGCGCTTGGCCCCGCTCGAGTGTGGCCACGGCTGGCTCCCGTTCTGGGCAGCCCGGCTCGACGAGCACGCCGAGATGTGTCGGCACGCGATCGCGCCGCTCAAGCACAGACCGAGCGAGTACATCCGAGGGCCGCAGTATTTCCAGAGCATCCAGCTGCACGAGGGCGAGCAGTCGCTGCGACACGTCATCGACGCCCTCGGCGAGGACACGCTGATGTTCGCCACGGACTACCCGCACTCGGAGAGCTGGTTCCCGAAGTCGGTGGACGCGGTGCTCGGGTGGACGTCGATTCCCGAGACCGCGCGACGAAAGCTGCTCTGGGACAACGCGTCGCGCTGCTATCGGCGGCACCGAGCGCGGGCCGCCGCGGGCTAGCCTGGATCGGGTATCCCTCTCCCCCGCGAGGGGGAGAGGGCAGGGTGAGGGGGCGCCGCGCGGTAGCCGAGGCGCGCCTGGTCTCGCCGAGGGCGCGGTTGACAAGCCTCGGCGGCAGGCTCACCATGCCGCTACCGCCTCGACCGTGAACCCACCGCGGGACGAAAGGGGGCGAGCGATAGGCCTTCGACCGCCCCGGTCGCCCAGAGCGCCCGGGCCCCGCACTGAACCGGCCCACCGGGCGGAGACTTCAATGACTCAAGCGGACAACATCCAGATCGTTCGTAACATTTTCGATGCCTGGAACAAGCACGACCCCGACCGTTACGTGAAGCTTCTCGACGAGAAGCACGTCGTCGAGAGCGACACGATTCCGGCGCCGGTCACCGGCCGCGAGGCCGGCCGCCAGTTCATGCAGATGTACGTGAGCGCCTTCCCCGACCTGCATTTCGATATCGAGCAGGTCTTCGGCGAGGGCGACTTCGTCACGACACGCTGGACGGCGACGGGCACGCATCGTGGCGAGCTGATGGGCATCAAGCCGACGAATCGGCGGACCGTGACCCACGGCTGCTCGGTCGGCCAGATCAAGAACGGCAAGGCGGTACACGACTGGATCTACTGGGATACGGGTCATCTCCTGCGGCAGCTGGGAGTCTTGCCCGCGTCCTGACGAGGAGTCGTCAGGACCCGCCGAGAAAGGACACGAGCGTCGACTCACCTCGACGCTCGCGTCGCGTCCGGTCACGGCACCGGCAACGTGAACGTGAAGGTGGACCCGCGGCCCAGCTCGCTCTCGACCCACATGCGGCCGCCGTGCAGCTCGACGAACTTCTTCGCGAGGGTCAGGCCGAGGCCGGTGCCCTCCCGCTTGCGCTCGTCGCTGCCGACCTGGCGGAACTCCTCGAAGATGGCCGCCTGGTCTTCGGGAGCGATCCCGATGCCGGTGTCGGCGACCGAGATCTCGACCGCGCCGTCCCGCCGCCCCGCCTTCAGGCTGATCTGGCCCCCTTGCGGCGTGAACTTGACCGCGTTCGAGAGGAGGTTGAGCAGGACCTGCTTGATCTTGCGCTCGTCCCCCACGACCTCGCCCAGCGCGGGGTCGATGTCGAGCTGGAGCGCGATGCCGTGGCGGCCGGCACGCTCCTTGACCAGGGTGACCGCGTTGTCGGTGACCGCGTTGTCCAGGGCGCTCGGCAGGTGGAAGGGGGCCGGAGCTAGCTCCATGCGGCCGGCCTCGATCTTGGAGAGGTCGAGGATGTCGTTGATCAGCGACAGGAGGTGCTGGCCGGAGGCGTATATGTCCTTGAGGTACTCGTCCTGCTTGTCGTTGAGGGCGCCGAACATGCGCTGGAGCAGCACCTCGGAGAAGCCGATCACGGCGTTCAGCGGGGTGCGCAGCTCGTGGGACATGTTGGCGAGGAACTCGGACTTGTGGCGGCTGGCGGCTTCCAGCTGCCGGCTCTTGTCCGCGATCTCGTGGAAGAGCTGGGCGTTCTGAATGGCCAGGGCCGACTGGGTCGCGAAGGTCCGCAGTAGCTCGATCGTGTCGGCCGGGAACTCGCCGGGGCGCTGGCGGGTCACGCCGAGACAGCCGATCAGCTGGCCCTCGCGAACCATCGGTACGGCGACGATGGCCCGGATGCCGGACTCGATCAGGTTCTCGCGGTTCGGGCCCACGTACGCCCCTGGCGCGGTGATGTCGGACACCTGGACCGGTTCCAGCGTGATAGCCGTTCGCCCGACGACCCCTTCGCCCTTCCGGATGCGCGTTGCCCGCCGCGCGGCGGCGAGGGTTCCGCCGGTCTCGGCCTGCGCCCGCTGGACGAACTCCTCCGCGTCCTCGTCATACTCGAACACCACGCCGCCGTCGAGGCCCGAGAGCTGGACGGCGCGCGAGACGATGGTGGTCAGCACCGTCGCGAGGTCGAGCGAGGAGCTGACGGCGCGGCCGACCTCGCCGAGGGCGGTGAGCTGGTCGACCGAGCGCGTGAGCGCAGCGGTCCGGGCTTCGAGCTCCCTGAACAGCCGCTCGTTCTGGATGGCGATGACCGCCTGGTCCGCGAAGGTCTGGAGCAGCGCGACATGCTGGTCTGAGAAGGGGCCGACCACCGAGCGCCACACCGTGATCGCACCGATCGGCGTGCCGGCACGGAGCATGGGGACGGAGAGGGCGCTTCGGAAGCCGGCCGCGCCCGCGAGGTCGCGGGCCTCGAGACGCTCCTGATCCTGCGAGACGTCCGGGACGTGGACGACGGCCCGCTCGAGGATCGCGCGGCCCGTGAACGACTGGCGGCTCGCCGGAGCCGGAAAGAAGCGCCGGGAGAACTCGAGGGCCACGGCGGGATAGTTGTAGTGCGCCGTCATGTGAATCAGCTCGCCGTCGAAGCGATAGACGGAGCCGAAGAGCGCGCCGCTCAGGCGGACGGCGCTCTCGGCGATGGTCTGGAATACCGGTTGGGCATCCATCGCGGAGTGGCTGATGGCCCGGAGGACCTCTCCGGTGGCGGTCTGCTGCTCCAGCGCCTCGGTCAGCGCGCGGTTCTTCTCCTGTAGCTCGGTGAACAACCGCGCGTTCTCGACGGCGATGACCGCCTGGTCGGCGAAGGTCTTCAGGAGCTCCACCGCCGCGTCCGAGAACCGGCCAGGCTCCCGGCGGGTCACGAGGATGGCTCCGAAGGCTTCGCCCTCGCGCATCATCGGTACCGAGACGATGCTCCGGAAGCCGAGCGATCGGCCGATCTGCCGCACGAACTCGATAACCGATGCGTCCTCGATGTCGGGCACGTGCACGACCGAGCGCGTGAGGACCGTCATGCCCGGCACGCTGTCCATATCCAGGGGGAGAGGGTACCGCGCGCGGGCGGCCGCGAGCGCTTCCGGCGTGCCACCGTGGTTCGCCGGGTGATACAACATGCGGCCGTCGCTCAGGAAGACCGCCGCCGTGGCCGCCTGGCACAGCCTCGTCGCGCTCCGCACGATCGTGTCGAACACGGGCTGGGCGTCGGTCTGCGCGTGCGCGATGGTCCGCAGGATCTCGGTGGTGGCGGTCTGCTGCTCGAGCGCCTCGGTGACCTGCCCATGCGCCTCGATCAATGCGTGGTTCTTCTCCTGGAGTTCGGTGAACAGGCGCACGTTCTCGATGGCGATGACCGCCTGGTCGGCGAAGGTCTTGAGCAGCGCGATCTGCCGGGAGGTGAACGGGTCGACCCGCACCCGGCGGATCATGATGACGCCGACGGCGGCCCCGCCGGAGAGCAGGGGCGCCGCGAGGATCGGATCGTCCTGGTCCCGGTCGCGCGCTGACGCGGGGCGAGCTCCGGGTACCGCGTCCGGATCGCGGTCTTCAGGTCGCGGACATGGATCACGCGCCGGGTGACCACGGCCCGCCCGTGAACCGCCCCCCGGCTCACCGGGAACGGCTCGCCGAGCCGCCGGGTCGTACGGACGGAGCCGTGCTGCGCGATCAGACGCATGGTGGCGCCCTCGACGAGGTAGATCTGGGCGTCGTGAGCGTCGCAGAGCCGGGCCGCCGTCCGAGCGATGGCGGTCAGGATCTTCATGCCGGAGGCTCCCCTGCGAAACAGATCGGGACCGGGTCGGACAGGTGGCGAGAGCTTAGGGTGCCGGGACGGGGTGGTCAAGCATCCCGGCGCCTATTTGGCGAGCGCCTCCCGCATCTTGGCCAGCGCCGAGCCGTACACGTGCTCGGGTCGCAGGACCATCGCGACGCGCTTGTCCGCCTCCGTGATGCGGTCGTACTCGTCCCAGTCCCGGCTCCGGCGTCGCGTGGTGGCGCTGAAGATGTGACGGCGGGCCAAGCGAAGGGCTGCCGGATCGGTGTTGCCCGAGTGGGTGAGCTCCGCCTTGCCCTCGAAGACCAGGAACCGGACCACCAGTCGGCGTGGGAGATCAGCACCGAGCAGCGAGGGTCGCGCAGCAGGTTCTTGAATTTCATGCGGTTCTCGGTGATCGAGATGCCCACGCCTCCCTCGCGCGGGTAGACGGTGACGATGCTGAGCTGGGGCATACCGTTCCGCCGGAACGAGGTGAGCACACCCTGCGGGTTGTCGTGGATGAACTGCTCGATCTGCGGGGCCAGGGGCGGGTGCGTGGGCATCGATGCCTCCTCGAGGGTCGGGTCCAGGTCCGGGTTCTTCGGTGCGGCATTGTGGATGATCGGCCCCCGCCGGTCAACGCCTCGGCCCCAGCGGGGAAGGAGGTCCGGTGGCATCGCCGGCTCGGCGAGGGCAGAATGGCCCCGAAGGCCCAACTCCGGCAAGGAGGCGCAGATGGCCATGGCACTACCCGAGGACGTCAAGAAGCTGATCGATGGACCCAACTTCGCCCATCTGGCGACGATCATGCCCGACGGCTCCCCGCAATCGGCCCCGGTCTGGGTGCTCCGGGAGGGTGAGCGCATCCTGGTCGGGACCGGCGAGGCTTCGCTCAAGGCGAGGAACACGCGACGGGACCCCCGGGTGGCGCTCTCGATCGTGGACGTCAAGGACCCTTACACCGAGGCCCAGCTCCGCGGCCGGGTGGTCGAGTTTCGTCCGGACCGGTCCTTCGCGGTGAAGGACGTCACCGCCCGGAAGTACACTGGCAAGGAGTTCCCTTGGAGGAACCCCGAGGGCCAGGTCGCCCTCGTCATCGAGGTAGACCGCGCGAAGTTCGCCAAGCTCCCGTTCACCCACGCCCCCGCCGGGGCTGCTCGCTAGCGATGGGGACGCTGATGATCGAGTGCCTGGCCTGCGGGGCCACCAACCGGGTCCCGGGCGACAAGGTCGGGCAGGGGCTCGCGCCGGTGTGCGGGAAGTGCAAGACCCCGCTGCCGGTGGGCAAGCCGCAGCCGGTCACCGACGCGAGCTTCGCCCACGACGTCGAGCGCTCGCCGGTGCCGGTGCTGGTGGACGCGTGGGCCCCGTGGTGCGGTCCGTGCCACATGATCGCCCCGATCGTCGACCAGCTCGCGACCGAGCTGGCGGGCCGGGTCCGGGTGGTGAAGCTCAACGTGGACGACAACCCCCAGACCGCATCCCGGTTCGACCTGCGCTCGATCCCGACCCTGCTCGTGCTGAAGGACGGTCGCGAGGTCGACCGCCTGGTGGGAGTCCGGCCCAAGCAGGAGATCATGCGGCGGCTCGAGAAAGTCATCGCGTGACCGGTCGCGTTTCCCGCGCCCCGGTCGGCGGGAGAATCAGGCGGCGGTCACCCCGCCGTCGACCGGCAGCGCGGCCCCGGTGACAAACGACGCTTCGTCGGACAGCAGGAAGAGCGCGGCGTTGGCGATCTCCTCGGGCCGGCCGGTGCGGCCGAGCGGCACCGCCCCGACGGCGCGCCGGCGTACCAGGTCTTCCGGGTCCAGGCCGGCCGTCGACTTCTGATCGGGCCGCGCGACGAAGACGCGCAGCATCGGCGTGTCGATGGG
>WNFA01010077.1_pt1 | contig 15096 bp, 16 predicted proteins | sample 5400481 | NCBI WGS metagenome assembly WNFA01 (sample SAMN13153340, study PRJNA577476) | soil metagenome | isolation source: 120 cm saprolite under Douglas fir tree site 2 hole 1 replicate 2 | place: USA:California | collected 2015-04-18
ATCTCGGCGATCAGGCGGCTCGCCGGCGCATCGCAGGCATAAATGGAAACCAAGGTAACGATTCCCGCGCTCCAGAAAATGAAGCGCGAAGGGCGCAAGATCGTCGGGGTGGTCGCCTGGGATTACCAACTCGCGCAAATCGCTGACCTCGCGGGGGTGGACCTGATATCGGTGGGCGACTCCGTCGGCGTGAACCTGTGGGGGCACGCGACGGACGCGGAAGTGACCGTCGACGAAATGCTGATCTGCTGCAAAGCCGTGCGCCGCGGCGCGAAGCACGCCCTCGTCAGTTGCGATATTCCCAATGGTCCGGCGCAAGCGGGAACGGAGGCCGCGGTAAGTGCCGCCGTCCGCCTCGGAAAAGAGGGAGGGGCGGATATGGTGAAGGTCTTGGGCGATCCCGGCGTGGTGAAAGCCATCGTTCGAGCGGGCGTCTCCGTCTTCGCCGAGTTTCACGGCGAGAAACTCCCCGTCGACAAACTGGTGGAGGAAGCGAAGCGATTGGAAGAAGCCGGCGCCTCGGTTCTGGACTTCAGGCATTCGGGTCCCGTGGCCGGTCCTGCGGTCGTAAGCGCGGTTTCCATTCCGGTCATCGGGGGCTTGGGCGGAGGGCCGTGGCTCGACGGTCGCGTGCGCTTGGCGCATACCGCCATCGGCTATGCGGCGAAGTGGATCGACGCCAAGACCGAAACCTACGGCAATGTCGCGAAGCTGAGCTTTGACGCTTTCCGCGCCCTGATCGACGACGTGCGCTCGGGCCGGCAGATCAAAGGCGGCTGAGATGCCTATCGCGCTCATCGACGGCATCAGGACGAATTACGAAGTCGTCGGCGACGGTCCGCCTCTGCTGATGTACGCCCCTGCGGGGTTCGATGCGACGCTCGACAAATGGAAAACGCAGGGCGTGTACGCCAGAATCAAGCTACTCGACCATCTGCCGAAAAAATACACCTGTATCATTTTCGATCGGCGCGAGACCGGCCAATCCGGCGGCCGCGTCGAGCGCATCACCTGGGCGCACTACGTGGCACAAGGCAAGGAATTGCTCGAACACCTCAACATCAAGCGCGCGCATCTGATGGGCGGCTGCATGGGCTGCTGCCCGGTGGTCGCCTTCGGCGCCGCCCACCCCGAGATGGTGCACAGCATGATCCTCTACTGGCCGGTCGGCGGCGCAAAATACCGGATCAGCACGCACAAGCGCTTCGCGGATCACCTCGCGTACGTCGAGCAGCACGGCCTCGCCGGCGTGGTCTCGCTCGTGATGCAGGAAGGCAAACCTTTCAACGCCGAGCCGAGAGGCGGGCCGTGGGCCTCGGTGATCAAGAATGACCGTGCCTTCGCCGATTCCTATGCGAAGCTCGACGTCCAAAAGTACAAGACGCTCGTCGCCGACATGTGCCGCACGCTATTCGACCGCGACACCTCTCCGGGCGCCGAGCCCGAGGACATGCTGAAAATGAGCATCCCCGCGCTCATCGTTCCGGGCCGCGATGCATCACACGCGACCTCGGCGGCGAGGTATCTCGAAGAATGCCTGCCGCGTGCCGAGTACTGGGACGTTCTACCCGACGGCCAGACGACGGAAACCGCTCCCGCCCGGGTGCTGGAGTTCCTGGATAAAGCGGGCGATCGACCGCGGGCTACAGCGACCTGATCTGCACCTTGCGCCACTTGATGGCGCCACCGGGGGCATCCTTGGGGCCGTTGCCGAACTGCAAGGCAAACGGTCCCTCCGCGTGCTTCCCGTCCCGAACGTCGACTGTCTGGACTCCGTTCAGCACGACAGTGAGCTGCGAGCCCTTGGCGGTGATCTCGTAGGTATTCCACTTGCCGCCGGCTTTCGGCATGGGCGAGACTTTGGCCACGTTTACGATCGCTCCGGTGCCATACTCCGGCTCCGGACGCTGGTCGTAGATGTTCACTTCATAGCAGGTGACGGCACCGACCTTGATGCGATCGGCGCAGCGCAGGAAAATGCCGCTGTTCGTCGTGTAATCCGCCCAGAACTCCGCCCTGATTTGAAAGTCCTTGTAGGAATTATTCGAGAGGAGATAGCCGCCCTTGCCCTTGTCGGCCACGATGGCACCGCTCTCCGCTCTCCAGTTGGCGTCGCCGATGGGGCTGAAGTTGCCCATCCCGGCGGACCCGTCGATGAGCGTGGTCCAGCCTGAGTCGGACCACGGCATGTACGAGCAGCCGAAAACGCCGAACGCGATGACCAGCAGTCCCGCGGTGATGACAGACGAGCGTTTCATTGTGATCTCCTCCTTGAGTTGATGACGATCGGATCGCGAGCCGCCCGCGTTACTGCCAGGCGCGATTGTCGACGGTGTTCTCGTAGGTGGCGCCGGGAACGGTCATGTTCCATTTGACCGTCCAGTTGTAGGTATCTTCCCATCGCTCGTGCGTGTAGGGCTGCGGCGCCGCGTGCAGCAGGCGCCAGGTCTGGAACTCCTCGGGCTTCAGCAGGCCACCGGTCTCGCGTATGAAATAGTGGATGAAAGGCGTCGGGTCTTTCTCGATGAGCTCGACCGCCCTCGCCTGCGCCCGGAACATCTTCTTGAGCGTCGGGCCGTCGAGGTCGTCGCCCGCGGCTTCGCTCCTCGTCGAGTGCGACTCGATCAGGATGCGCAGACCCCACTTCTGCGCCACGCTGATCCAGGGCTCCATCACGCTCGCCGCCGCGACCTTGCCGTCGCGCACCGCCTCGAGCCGCTTGAGCATCGACCCCGCGTTGGTCCTCTTGAGGTGCTCCTGCGCAAGGAATCCTTCCATCATTTTCAATGTGGTGAAGTCCGAGCCGTTGTTCGGCGTCACCGCGATTGGCTGGTTCTTCAGCATCTCGGGCTCGTAGTACTTCGAGTTGCCGGCGACGACGATGGCGAATTTCGACATGGATGCGCCCAGCGCCACGATCTTGCGTCCGCGCAAGCCCTGGGTGTTGGCTTCGACCGCGCGCTTCATGATCCCCCATTCGCACATGCGGTACTGGTCGATTCCGCCTTCGTTGTAGACCGAGTCGAGCGGGCGGTCGAAGACGGAATCGAACTTGACGAAGTGCGAGGTCGTGACCTGCGCCATGCCCGGCGTGGTCACGAACTCGAGGTCCAGGCCCTCGTCCTTGAAGAAACCCTTGTCGCGGGCGACCAGCACGGGCAGGTCGTGCACCGCGTTCATGGTCGCTACCTGGGGTTTGGTTCTTTCCTTGACAGTCATGATGTGTTCTCCTATATGGACCGTGAGACTCCCTCGGTCTTGCGGCGCGACGGGTCGTTGCGGATGATCCCTCTACATCCGCTCGGCTGTCAACGGCGGAGCGGTTCAGCAGCAATCCCAGCCGACTCCCTCCTGAACCGCGAGCGCATCCTTGAGCCAGGCGTAGGGAAGATCGTCAACGAGCACCTCCGCCACCGGCTTGAACAGCTTGAACTGGTAGCGCTGTTCCGCGATCCAGAACATGACCACGGTCTCAAGTGGCGCACATCCGGGAAGGCTGCAGGCGACCTCCGCAACGGAGATCGCCGCCTCTTTCGCGAGCTTGAAGCGCTCGCGCGTCCACTCGGTCACCCGGTCGACGGCCTGGAGGCGTTCTGGGCTTTTCCTGACGGACGCAAACATGGTTTCAGCCTATCAGAATCCGTCCCCGGTACGCGTCCGGTGCGGAAGGCGCGCGCGATGCATGAGAAAATGCGCCGATGACACACCCCGATCGTTTCCTGCTGGCGGGCGTCATGGGCTGGCCCGTCATGCATTCGCGCTCGCCGATGCTGCACAACTACTGGTTCAAGCAGCATGGTCTGGCCGGAGCCTACGTGCCACTTGCGGTCCGACCCGAAGGTCTCGCCGCGGCGTTGCGCGCGCTGCACCCGCTGGGATTTGCCGGCTGCAACCTGACGATCCCGCACAAGCAGGAAGCGATGAAGATCGTGAACGAGGTGGACGCGCTTGCGAGCAGCATAGGCGCGATCAGCTGCGTGGTCGTAAGGCCCGACGGGTCGCTCTCCGGCACCAACAACGACTGCTACGGCTTCATCCACAGCATCCGGCAAGAGCAGCCCGGCTGGCGGGCGGACGCAGGGCCCATCGTCGTGATCGGCGCCGGTGGCGGCTCGCGCGCGGTGTGCTACGGCCTCGCGCAGGAAGGCGCCAAGGAGATCCGGTTGGTCAATCGCGCGTTTGCCCGCGCCAAGGGCATCGCCGACGAGTTCGGCGGACCGATCCAGGCCTTGCCTTGGGAGCAACGCCACGACGCTCTGGAAGGCGCGGCGATGGTCGTCAACACCACGAGCTGCGGCATGGTCGGCCAGCCCGCTCTCGACATCAAACTGGACAAGCTGCCGAAGTCCGCGCTTGCCGCCGACATCATCTACATTCCGCTCGAGACGCCGTTTCTCGCCGCGGCGCGCAAACGCGGCAACCGCACCGTCAACGGCCTGGGCATGCTCCTGAACCAGGGCCGGCCGGCGTGGAAGGCGTGGTTCGGCATCGAGCCCGAAGTGACGACGGAGCTGAGGGCGATAGTGGAGCGGACGATATGAGCGCGCGAAGGTTGCAGCCTACGCTCCGACTGCCTGCTCCAACAGCCATTTGCGAAACGCGACGACGGTCGGGCGCTTGGCAATGACCTCCGGGCACACGAGGTAATACGCCGATTGCGGTTTCAGTTCCACTTCGAACGGTGCGCACAGCCTTCCCGACTCGATGTCGTCGTCGACCAGAGGTTTCAGGGCGAGCGCAACGCCCAGCTTCTGCGACGCCGCCTCGAGCGACAGGATGTTCGAGGAGAAATGCGGCCCGCGGCTGCCGTCGACGCGCTCAGCTACGCCCGCGGCCTCGAGCCACTTCTGCCAGGCCCTGCCATGGGCCACGAGGTCCATGGCGTCGTCGTGCAAGAGCACGTGGTGCGCCAGGTCGGCCGGCTGCTCAAGCGGCGGATCGCCGCGCGCTAGCTCCGGGCTCGCCACCGCGACGGTTGCGACGTCGAACAGGTGATCGGCACGATAGCCAGGATAGGTTCCGCTGCCCAGATGAATCTCGACGCCGGACACATCGTCCCTCAAGTCGAGATTTCCGACGAGCGCAGCGGAGTCTAGGGCGCCGGCGTCGACCATTTTGCTCGAGCCGAAGACGCGCAATTCGATGTGCGGCTCGCGTTTCGCGAAATCGGCCAGGCGCGGCATCAGCCAGCGTGCGGTGAACACCGGCGGCGCCGTGATCAGCAGCTCGGTCTCTTGGGCGCGCTCGAGGATCGTCTCCACGGCGGCGGCGAGCGACTCGAAGCCTTCGCGCAGTTTCGGCAGGCAGGCGCGCGCCGCTTCCGTGAGCTGCACGCCGCGTCCAGCGCGGCGGAACAGCTCGACGCCGAGATACTCCTCTAGGCTCTTGACCTGGTGGCTGACGGCTGCCTGAGTGATCGAAAGCTCGTTCGCCGCCTCCTTGAACGAAAGGTGGCGCGCTGCGGCCTCGAATACCCGCAGCGCATTCAGCGGGGGCAGGCGGTAAATCACGTGCAATGGCTCACGGATGGGATGAGTTTTCCTTATGGGATAGATGAGAATTCATCGTTTGTTCTTCCATCTTCCCGGGACTATCTTCTAAGCCGTGATGAAAGACAACATGAAATCCAGAACCGATTTGACCACTTCCGAATTGTACGCGGCCGCACGTTTGGCCCGCGCGCGGGAAATGGGGCGCCTGATTCGCGCCGGTGTGGACGCACTGGTCCGGTTTGCCAATCGCGCCGTATCGGTGCCGGACAACAGAAAGGAAATCAGTCATGCGTAACACGTTGCGTACGTCGTTCTGGCAAGCGGCCTACCAATCGCTTCCGGAAACCGGGCGCCAGCGCTACCTCGCGTATATCGAGCAGGCGGAATGCTGGGATCTCGCCCTCGATGCGGCCAGCGACGCTCTGTCGCGAGTGAAGGGCGCTCTGACTAGGTTGTTTGAACCGCCCGCCAAGGCACGCTCCGCGCACTAACCGTTTGCCTCGCCGTTCCCGCGACCTGACGTCTCCTCCTCCTCCTTGACTCAGTAGCGCGAGCGGCGAGCATTTGACGACGGGGACAGACCGCGGAGTCTGTCCTTTGTTTGACCCCCAGGGCGATCCGGGGGCTGGCCAGCTCAACCAAGCTTCGCTCGGAAATGATCCCAGGTGCGCGTGAAGAGGTTCGCATTCCAGAGCTTCTCGCGGCATAGCGCGATCTCCTCCTCGCTGAAGACATATGGCTTGCCGATCTGCAGAGCCATGTACTGCCGGTAGGCATTTTCCTCCATGTAGTTCGCGAGCACGAACGCTTCGACGATGTTCTTGCCGACCGTCACCGCGCCGTGCGATTTCATCAGCGCCGCAGGCCGGTCCCCGAGGGTCGCCGCGAGCCGATCGGCCATCGCCCGGTTGTTGATCGAGTTCGGCGAGTCGAGCAGCGGCACGGGGTGGACGAGCGAGCCCTGCGCGTATACCGGCTTGTAGCTCTCGCCGACCATGGTGAGGAAGGTCGACCACTTCGGGTGCGCGTGCACGATCGCCTTGACGTCGGACCGCACCCGGTAGATACCGCAATGCAGGTGACGCTCGAGGGGCGCGTTGCCCTTGCCCTCGATCTGGTTCGCTTCGAGGTCGATCGTACAGATGTCATCCACCGTGAGACGGCTGCGTTGGCACGACCCGATGTTGATCAGGACGCAGTCATCGAGGCGGATGCTGCAATGACCGTTGTAATCGATGATGTCGGACTGCTCCAGCATGCGGATGCAGTCGACCAGCTGCTGCTTCAATTCCGTGTGCGAATGGGTGTCCCCTCGCCGCTTCAATTCGGCTGCCGACATAGCGTGCCTCCCGCTCCTTACCAATTGACCTCGCCGCGGACCTGGCTGCGCCACAGATCCCAAGCGCGCATGCCGGCGGTCTGGTTGACCGCGTCGGCGAGCCGGCCTTCCTCGGGATCGAGCGCGGCGATCGGCGCGCCGCCCTTGAGCGCCGCAGTCCAGTGCTGGATGCGGGCATTGACCTCGGTGTACACGGCGCGGAACACCGCCGTCTGCAGCGTCGACCCGCACGCCACGCTGCCGTGCGCGCGCATGAGCACGACGTCTTTCTTGCCCATGACCGCGGCGAGCGCTACGCCCTTGGGCGCGTTGCTGACCAGCATGTCGGTGGCGCCGAACTTCTTGCGGATGTCGAACACCGGCACGCCCTCCGCGAGGAAGGCCGCGTTGTGAAACATCGCCTGCATCTGAACGCCGACCAGCCCGAAAGGGATTACCGAGGACGAATGGCTATGCACGATGGATTGAATATCGGGTCTCGCCTTGTAAATCTCGCCGTGGATGAAGCGCTCGAGGAAGCTGCTCCGGCCGTTGGCGTTGCAGGGATTGCTGTCCAGGTCGTACTCGAGGATGTCATCGGGCGTCACCAATGCCGGCGCGATCGAGCGCGCCATCAGATAGCGCTCGGGCGCCTGAGGATGGCGCATCGAGACGTGACCGAAGGCGTCGACGACGCCCTGGGCGCCGAGGATGCGACTGGCCGCGGCCAGGTCCGAGATCAATTCAGCTGCGACCGGGCCGCCCGATGCGGGTGTGTCGCCGGGATTTGGGTTCACCATGTGCTTTTTCGAGGTTTCGATTGCCCGGTGTCGATGATAGCGGGAATTGCCGTCCGGCGCGGGGGGACGGCGAAGCGCCTCTTACCGCGCCGCGCGGATAGGCGCAGAATGCGTATCCGCCAGCGAACTCTGGCCTATTTCCTGGAAAAGTCTTCCACTGTGCGGCGGCTCATACAGAAATTCCTATTGCAGTTTCGGCTGGATAGCATACGCGGCCAGATTCTTGCCTTTGCTATCCTTGCCGCGCTCATCCCGTCCCTCATCATCTCGCTCATCGCTTACGCGCAGAGCCGCAGTGCGCTCACGGAGAAGATCGATCTGCGTGTGTTCGCCAACTCGTCCGTAGTGTCCGAGACCGTGGCCCGTCGCGGCCAGGTGGGACGCCTCGTGGAGTATCTCAACTCGGTCCGGGCGCGCTTCGCCGACTACGAAGAACTTCAGCTTGTCGATGCCAAGGCGGGGTTGGTAGCCAGCAGCGTGCGTGGTGCGAATCCAGTGCGTTTGCCTGAGGGTTGGGAAAGGACGTTCAAGTCGTCGCGGAGCCTGGTCGGTGAACCATACTGGGACGAGAAAGCGCAAAAAATGATCGTCATTCTGGGCGTGCCCGTTCTGCAGGCCGACGGTCGAATTGCGGGCGCGCTTGTTGCGCGCGCGAACTTTGGGGAACTCACGCAAGTTCTTCGCGTTTTCAGCGCTCGTTCGGTGGGACACGTGTATCTGGCGACTGCCCGGGGGACGCTGATCGCCGATCCGCGGAATGGACCTGCCGACCGGAAGACGAAGGATTTGGCGTCCGGGGTCGCGGATCGATTGCTTGCCGCCGACGGCGCGGTCGTCGAACACCGCGGCATCGACGGAATCGAGGTCTTGGGAAGCGCGCAACGTCTGTCACAGGCTGCATGGCTCGCGGTGGCGGACATGCCCGTAGCCGATGCCTATGGTCAGGCTACCCGGTTGAGAAACGTAGCCTTTCTCGTCATCGGCGTCCTTCTTGTCGTCATTGCGGTCGTTGCCTACTGGCTTACAGCCCTGATTGCGCGGCCTCTGCGCCGCCTTACGAGCGCAGCGGCGCAGGTGTCCGCCGGCGATCTGCCGGTGGAACTGCCTGCAGGCGGGGGTGGAGAAGTGGGGTACCTGACGCAGGTCTTCAATACCATGGTCGAAAGCCTGCGCAAGCACCACGACGAGCTCGAACGTCTCTCAACCACCGACACCCTGACGGGGTTGAGCAACCGCCGGCATTTGATGAATCTCCTGACGCATGAGACAGAGCGCGCGAAACGGGCCGATCGGCCCTTCTCGATTCTCATGCTGGATGTCGATCATTTCAAGAAGTACAACGACACCCACGGTCATCAGGCCGGGGACGAGGTGCTCGCGCGCATCGGCACGGTGCTGCGCAATTCCATCCGTCCCTACGATTGTGCCGCGCGCTACGGCGGGGAAGAGTTTCTGGTGATGCTTTCCGGGACTTCGCTCGATCCCGCCAAGGAAACCGCGGAACGGATTCGGAAGCAGGTCCGGGCAGAGCAGTTTGAGGCCGAGTCGGTGACGATCTCGATCGGAGTGGCCGAATATCCGTCGCAAGGCGATACCGCGAAGTCGGTTATCGGGCAGGCGGATGCCGCACTCTATGAAGCCAAGCGCGCCGGCCGGGATCGGGTGACGTGCGCCGTCGCCAGGAGCAATAGGAAGAAGGAGAAGACGGGAACTTCCTAGCGACTCGTGTCGACGCGCCGGACGACCAGCGAGCGCAAAATCCAGCCTTCGTTTCCGGCATCGTTCGTCGCCCGTATCCAGTCCCCGAGGTACGAGATACCGGACAAGGTGCTGTTTGATTCGGCGGTGAATGAGACCGCGAAGTTCGTACCCGGTCCACTGCGGACATTGGCGCGTCCGTTGACACGCAGCTTGATCGGCAGCGCGAATGGAATCTCCCCCGAACGCATGTTGCCCAACCTTCCTCCCGCAAGCCCGTGAGCGCGCGCCGCCGCCTTCGCCTGATTGGCCAGGTAGAGCGCACCGCCGAAATTCTTCCGCTTGAATTCGGCCGTGCTCAGCTGCATCAGCCGCAAGCCCTGCCTGGACTCGGGTGAATCGCCGCCCGAGCTGGTGATCGATTGCAGCGCCACGTCCGCCTCCGCCATGGCGGACGCGGCCTCAGCTCGACTGGTGAGCGATTGCAGCTTTCCCATAGCCCCGACCACCTCCTGCAAGGCTTCATCGAGCCTGGCATTGAGGCCGTCGATCACGGAATCACGCTCCATGAGCTGGAGTTCGAGCTGCGCCGCACGGCGCTCGAGCTCGGCAGCCTGGAGCTCGGCGGCAGCCGTGGGTTTCGATAGAGGGGGCTTTGGCGGGGACGACCCGGTTGCGCACGCCGACAGGAACGTGACGATCGAAAGAGTACGGTACATCCGTTCCTTCCAAATCATAGTTGCCCCTCCGGGGTCACGCGCTGTCAATGATAGCGGAAGCCTCGGCGTGCCCGCTATCGCGAAGGACGGTCCGGTGATGGGCCTGCACCCGCCGCCCTTGTAAACGAACGACGGGAATGACCCTCCCAAGCATGAGAAAATGACGCGCGAGAACCCTGACTCGGAGAGGAACCCAGGTGGAAAAAGTGCTGGCGGCGGTGAGAACTGGCCCGGGCAGGACCGAGATTCGCGAATTTCCCATGCCGGATATCCCGGAGGACAGCGCGCTCATGAAGATGGAGGTCGCCGGGATCTGCGGGACCGACGTCAAGCTGTACAAGACCCCGCCGTCGAACACCCCCGTGATCATGGGCCACGAGAACATCGGCACGATTGCCAAGGCGGGCCGCGAGTTTACTCGGCGCAAGGGCTTCAAGGAGGGCGACCTCGTATTCGTCGAGCACTACGTCATGTGCGGCAAGTGCGAGTGGTGCCATCTGGGCCAATACCGCCACTGCGAGAACACCGACTGGCGCTCCAACCCCGACGGCATCCGCTACGGCTACACATCGGCGGAGAAGGCTCCCCATCTGTGGGGCGGCTTTGCCCAATACGTCTATCTGCCGTGGAACGCGGTCGTGCACCGGGTGCCGAAGGGCGTCACGCCGGAGCTGGCGGGACTGGTCACGCCCATGGCGAACGGCGTCGAATGGTCGCTCTTCGACGGCGGCGTGGGCTACGACTCCACGGTGCTTATCCAGGGACCCGGCCAGCAAGGGCTCTCCCAGACCGTCGTCTGCAAGCAGGCGGGCGCCTCGCTCATCATCGTCACAGGCACCTCCAAGGACGCCGCGCGGATGAAAGTCGCCAAGGAGCTCGGCGCCGACTACGTGATCGACGTGCAGAAGGAGGATCCGCTTGCGCGCATCAGGGAGATCACGGGCGGCCGCGGGGTGGACGTAGCGCTCGACTGCACCGCGGGCGCCGGGACCCTCCCGATCCTGCTCGGTGTGGAGGCCTTGAAGCGCAAGGGCGGGACGATCGTGGTCCAGGGCGAGATGAAGGAATTCCCGAATTTCCCGCTCGAGCGGGTCACGGTGAAATTCATCACCATCAAGAGCGCGCGCGGCCACAGCTACAGAGCCTGCGAGCTCGCCCTCGCGCAGCTCGCGTCCAAGCGCTTTCCGCTGGAGAAGGTCACGACCCACAAATTTGGATTGAAGGAAGTCGACCTCGCCATCCGCTCGGTCGGCGGACAGGGGGTGCCGGACGTGATCCACGCTTCGCTTATGCCTTGGAAGTAGTTCGCCAGCTACCGCTGTCGTCTTCGGCATTAGGCAGGTCGCCGTTGGCGGCGCAGTCCGCCGGTAACATAAGGAAAAAGAATGGACTTGGGAGTAGACCGGCCGGTACCGGCGGTCGTCGCCATCGACCTGCATCGCGGGCACCTCGACCCTGCCGTCGCAACCATGCCGCTCGCGCCCGACCGCGCCGCGCGCGTGCTCGCGGCCAACGCGCGCTTTTTCCAGAGTTGCCGCGCCGCCGGCATCCCGATCGTGCACCTGCTCACGCAGTACCGCGACGCCGCGGAGATCGCCGCCATGCCGGCGTGGCTCGCGCGCTCGCGCAACCCGGACAATCCGCGCTCGAACGTGCTCAAGCACAACCTCGCCGGCATGCCCGGCGTCGCCGTCATGCCGCAGGTACTCGACGCGAAGCGCGACTGGGTCATCGATACGAAGAAGCGTTACGATTGCTTCGTCGGCACCGACCTCGATTTCGTGCTGCGCACGCACGGTATCAACACCGTCTTCATCAGCGGCGTGAACACCAACAGCTGCGTGCTCTCGACCGCCTGCGCGGCCTGCTCGCGCGACTACGCCGTGGTGGTGATCGAAGACTGCGTCGACACCATGGACGCACCCGCGCTGCATGAAGCCGCGCTCACCTGCATCCGGACCGCCTTCGGCATGGTGATGCGGTCCGACGAAATTCACAAACTTCAGGGACTCAAAAAATGAAGCCTACGGAGCGCATCGCCTATTCGCCGATCACCGAGCGCGCCGCTCTCAAGCTCCCCGGCGGGGCGCGCATGGCGGTCTGGGTGATCGTCAACGTCGAGGAGTGGGACATCGACCAGGCCATGCCGCGCACCGTGCTCACCCCGCCCGCGGGCGGATCGCCGATGCCCGACATCCCGAACTGGGCCTGGCACGAGTACGGCAACCGCGTCGGCTTCTGGCGCATGCTGGAGGTGCTCGACCGGCACGAGATCCGCGCGGTGCTCGCCGTCAACGGCACCGCGGTTCGTGCCTACGCTCCCATCGCGCGCGCTGCGAAAGAGCGCAAGTGGGAATTCATGGGGCACGGTTTCACGCAGCGCAATATGCAGAAGGTGGAGAACGAGCGCCAAGACATCAGGAAAACGACCGAGGCGCTCGCCGAGGCGGCCGGCGGCAAGCGGCCGCGCGGCTGGCTCGGCCCCGGGCTCACCGAAACCTGGGAAACGCCGGATCTTCTCGCCGAGAACGGCTACGACTACGTCGCGGATTGGGTGCTCGACGACCAGCCGGTGGTGCTGAAGACGCGCGGCAGGCCCATCGTCAACATCCCGTACACCCAGGAGAACAACGACATCGCAATGATGCTGATCCAGCACCACCCGGCGCGCGAATACTTCCAGCGGGCGATGGACCAGTTCGACCAGCTCTACCACGACGCCGCGAACGGCCAGGCGCGCATCATGGCGCTGGTGGTGCACCCGAACGGCCGCTCGCGTGAGCGCAGGAAGTTACTACTGCAACGCTGTTGCCATCAGGCTGGACGTCAGCGTCTTCGTGGCATCGACATAGGTTCCGCCGGAAGCGACGAAGCTCCGCGCCTTGCTTCCGGCGAGCAAATCGGCCTGCAGCGCCGCCTGGTAGCTGCCGAGCTGCGTATAGACCTGCACCGTCCCGTTCCGCCCGATAACGAACAAACCGCGCGCCGGGTTGGACGCCTGAACACTCGGCGTGTCACTCGTCAACAATCGCGTGTCGACACCGCCGCGGAACACGTCGTGCAGCAGGCCGGCGTTGGTCAGATTGACCACCATGCCGCTTGCCGTATAGCTGTTGAAGGGGGTAGCTTCAAGCGACGGCCAGCCCACGACCAAGGTGGCCGGCGCGTTGGTCACGTCGATCAGCGCGATCGCGCCGAAATCATTGGTGGCGGTCGCCTGGCCGAAAGGACGGACGAAGCCGCGCACCTTGAGCGGCGTGTTCGCCACGATGCTGGACAGATCGAGCGTACTGGTCGCCACCTGGTACGAATTCGGATTGGCATCGCTGCCCGCCGTGGGCCCCGTGCCGGAGAAATTGAACAGACCGATCGGCCGGCCGTCGATCCTCGCGAGCGTCATCGCGACGATCCCTGACCCCGCACTGTTGACGGTGCCGTTGAGCTGGGTGACGAGCAGCCGCACAAGGCCCGTGCTCGCGTCCATGCTGGTGCCGTTGAGGGTCCCGAATACGGTCACGCGCTGACCGACCGAGATGCCGCTGATATCGGGAACGACGGCAATCTGCGGACCCGACGGATTCTTCTGACTCACGACCTTCGTCGTGTTCGCGACAGTCACCGAAACCGTGTTCTGGAAGCTCAGCGTGCCGTTGCTGCGCACTATCTCCGCGCCCTGCACGGTCAGGATATTGTTGTTGCTGCGGGCGATCACGTTGCCGGTCAGGACGTCGCTCGTGCCGAACGATACGCTCGATCCTGCGAGGACCTCGGTCGCAGTGAACCGGCGAGTGGCGATATCGAACGTGCCCACCGCCACCGTGGCGGTGAGTCGCGGCTGCTGGGCGAGCGCGGCCAAGCCGGCGCTGCCCTGGAAGCTCGTCTGGTTGATCTCGAACGTCGTATTGCTGTCGGTGAGGAAGGTCACGCGACCGTGGTCGCCCTGGAGCAGATTGAACGGACGCAGAATGAGCGTGAAGCTGCCTGCCTGCATGTCGATGCTGTCAAGCGGCCCCCGAATCCTGTGCGGCTTGGGAGAGTCCAGATTGACGTCGCCGACCAGCAGCGGGTTGACGGTCACGATCGGGCCGCTCATATTCACCAAATTCGAGGCGGCCAGATTGAAATCCAGATCGAGGAGCGAAGACACCAGCGGCGCGACCACGAGCGGTCGCGCAGGATCCAGCGTCACGCTCATCGACAAAGTCGTGATCTGAACGCCCTGGCTGTCGTGGATGTTGGCGGGCGGGACCGGCACCGGGGACCCGTTGCCGTCATCGACCTGGATGTCGGCGTTGGTGTAGTCGAGGTTCAGCGTCGCGCTGACGTAGCTGCCTGACGGAATCGTGACCGCCGTCACAAACTCGGTCAGGTCCACCGACCGGGCGAAATCCACTCGGGTTCTCTGCGGCAGGGCCTGGACGACCATCGGTCAGGCCGATCGCGACCACGCCCATTTCGTCGGTCGACGAACGGCAGGCGGACAAGCTGAAAGCCGCGGCCGCGCCCAAGACGAGTGCCACGAGCAGCCGAAGGAGCGCGCGCCCATTTCCGAAACTCCGTAGCCAATTCATAGGTATATCCCTTTTTGGATCAGCAGTTACGAATGCCGCCCGTCGATACAATTCCGAAAAAATCTCTGTTCTATCGACGGGTTCCGATCCAAACGTGCCGCGCGGCGGGCGGTTGACGGCGCCGCTCATCCGCGGACGCAGGAAAACTCCGGCGGCCCCTGGCATAGGAGTTTTCCGGGATCTCGGGGCGTTCCCCGGGGAATCGTCACAACTGCACCCACCAGCGATCCAGGTATTTCCGTATCGCCTCAGGGCTCACGATCTGCGGGTACGAAAACGCGTCCTGTCCAGATTGGTCCCCGGTTTTCAATTCCTTCGCCTCCCATTCCTTGATCAGCGACTCGGCCTTGCCGAAAGCCTCGTTGAACGATTTGCTTCGAGGCAAGGCCTCCTTGAAAAAGGCTCGTCCAAAGTGGGTGAAGTCATTTTCATCGGCACAGCCGAACGAGCGTCGGTCATGGCGAGCGGCGGTAATTACCAGCGTGCGCTCGTCCCTGA
>WNFA01002524.1_pt1 | contig 15089 bp, 14 predicted proteins | sample 5400481 | NCBI WGS metagenome assembly WNFA01 (sample SAMN13153340, study PRJNA577476) | soil metagenome | isolation source: 120 cm saprolite under Douglas fir tree site 2 hole 1 replicate 2 | place: USA:California | collected 2015-04-18
TATCACGACGAGGCCCCCGACGACGATGTGCGTGTGCCAGGTCTGCGAGAAAGTCCCCAGATAGAGAAGCAACTTCGTGGGCAGAGGAAGGTCGGCCTTGAACTCTTTGAACAACGCCACAAAGTTGGGCAGGACGACGACGATCAGGATGCTGCAGACCACGACGGCCAGCGTCAGGATGATGGCCGGGTAGATCATCGCGCTGCGGAGCTTCTTGATGGCTGTGTCCTGCCGCTGCAGGTAGACCGCGATTTGGAGCAGCACTTTCTCGAGACTTCCGCTGTACTCCGCTGCACGCACCATGTCGACGTACAGCTGGTTGAACACGTTGGGGTGGTGCGAGATGGCCACCGAAAACGACTCGCCATCGTCGAGGTCGTCGTTGATGTCGTCGAGAGCCGCCTTGAACGCACCCGAGCGTGTGCCAACTCGCAGAAGGCGAATCGCATCTGTGATCGGCACGCCGACCTTGAGAAAGGTCGACAGCTGGCGCGAAAACAGAATCAGATCCGACGTGCTGACGCCAAAGAAGGTGGGCAGCTCTCGATAGAGCCACCGCAAACCGCCGCGCGCCGGACGCAGCGACACCACGCGGTAGCCGCGGCGAGTCAGGTCGCGGTGGACCACCGCGGCCGAATCGCCGTCTACGAGCTTGTCTTCGAGCGCACCCTTCGGGCTGTAGGCTCGGTACTGGAACCTGGCGATCTCTCAGCCCCCTTTACAGGATGTAGACGCTTCGTAGGACTTCGGAAACCGTCGTCACGCCGGCCGCCGCCTTTTCCCACGCGTCCACTCGCAACGGAACGACCCCACCTTGCACGGCGGCGGCCATGATCTCGCGATGACCCGCGCGTGCTATCACCAGCCGCTTCAGCTCGTCGGTCATCGTCAAGACCTCGAACACACCGATGCGGTCGTAATAGCCGGTTTTGTTGCACCGCGCGCACCCCTGCCCGTGGTAGAGCTGCGCCGGCACGGGGCGGCCCAGGGAGGCCGCGAACTCGGTCTCCTCAACCGTCGGCGCGTGTGCGGTCTTGCATCCATCGCACACCTTCCGCACCAGGCGCTGCGCCACGATCGCGATCACTGAAGACGCGATCAGAAAGCCCTCGATTCCCATATCGATGAACCTAAGCAGCGCGCCGGCACCGTCCGTGGCATGCAGTGACGAGAGCACCAGGTGGCCGGTCAGCGCCGACTGCACGGCGATCTCTGCAGTCTCTCGGTCCCGGATCTCGCCGACCAGGATGATGTCCGGATCCTGGCGCAGGATCGCCCGCAGCCCGTTCGCGAAGCTGATGTCCGCCAGCTTGTTGATCTGGCTCTGATTGATGTTGTCGAAGGTGTATTCGACCGGGTCTTCGATGGTCATGATGTTGCGAACCTGCTGGTCGAGCTCGTGAATCGCGGCGTAGAGGCTGGTCGTCTTGCCGCTGCCGGTAGGTCCGGAAACGATGATCATTCCGTACGGCGAGTGCAGCATGGTGTGGAATCGCCCGTACGCGCCGCGCGAGAAGCCCAGCTGCTCAAGGGTGATGAGCGATCGCCCGCGGTCGAGCAACCTGAGCACGAGCTTTTCGCCCCAGATCGTCTCGATCGTGGCCACGCGCACGTCGAGGTCGCGGTTGTCTACGGTGAGGCTGATCTGTCCGTCTTGTGCGCGGCGCCGCTCGACGATGTTCATGTCGGCCATGATCTTGATTCGGGACGCCAGTGCCGCCCCGGTGGCCGTTGGCAGGTGGGCGACGTCCTGCAGGACGCCGTCGATCCGGAACCGGATGCGCAGGTACTCCTTCTGCGGCTCGACGTGGATGTCGGAGGCCCTGTCGCGCAGCCCCTGCGTGATCAGCATGTTGACGATCTCGACAGCAGGTGAGGTGGCGGTGACGGTCGAGAGCTCGAAGACCATCGACCGCGTGATGCCGATCTGCGGCCGGCTCTCTTCAAGCGACAGCGCTGCCTCGTGGATTCGCGGCCGCATGCTGTGAATCCGGCTCAGGTTGGCCAGGATGTCGGATCGCCCGGCAAGGTAGGGGGCGATGGCGAGCCCGGTGATGAGGCGAAGGTCGTTGACGAGGTGCAGGTTGTGGGGGTCGGCCATAGCGACGGTCAGCTCGCCGTTCTGCCTGCGGATCGGCAGGAGAACATGCTTGCGCGCGAACTCCGCGGGGACGAGCTGCGCCACCTCGGGGTCGACCGCTTCGCGACGTAGATCTGCTACAGGAATCTCGAGGTGTTCGCCCAGAACGGCCGTCAGGCGATCTTCGTCGAGGACTCCGAGCTCGAGGAGCACCGCCCCCAACGCGCGCGAGCTTTGCAGCTGGAGGTCGAGGGCGCGGCGAAGTTGACCCTCATTGATCAGCCGAAGGGCGAGCAGCCGCTCTCCCAGACGTGGGGCACCCTCCTGGGCCGGCAGCGTTGCCTGCGCCGGGTTCGAAGCCATCGACTTGATCGTGCGGACGTTCGGCCGCTTTGAGAATGGGATTTGCTCGCCGGGCTGGGTCGTTTGTCCCGGTTTGCCTAAAGACATCCGCCAGCCGCTAGTTCGCGGTCAGGCCCATCCTCGCAGCGCAGAGCATGGCCTCCGTTCGGCTGCGCAGGTCGAGCTTTCGGTAGATGTTGGCCAGGTGATTGCGAACCGTCTTGTGGCTGATGCCGCGGGCGGCGGCAATAACCGGGATCGACTTGGCCTCGCCAATCATCGTCAGGATGTCCAGCTCAGTTGGCGACAGCTGGCTGGCGGGCCGGCGGGCGTTCGGCGAGCTGTCGTTCAGGCGCGCGAGCACCATGCCCATGAGGTTTGAGCCGACAGCGCGGTGACCCGAGAGCACGGTCTGCACACCGACAAGGAACTCATCGAGGGCGGCGTCCTTGGTGAACAGGCCGGCGACGCTGGTCTGGAGTGCTGACGCCATCAGTCGCTCGTCCTCGGGCTCCCCAAGCAAGATCACCGGAACCCTCGGCGTCAACTCCGAGAGCCGCCTCGCAACCTCAACGCCCGGGATCGGAACCGACCTCGCCTCGCAGAAGACGAGATGCACGTCGCCATGGAGTGCGATCTCCAGGCCGGCATCCGTGTCGTGGGCCACTTGAACATGAGCGTGCACGGGTGCTGCGGTCAGCAAGCTGCTGAGCGCGGCCATGAACAGTGGCTGGCGATCGATGAGCAGCAAGTTCGGGCCGCCCTCGCTCTCGAGCGGGCGCGAAGCTCCCGCCCAACCGTTGCGGCCCGGAACTACCACCACTATGTTCGGGACTGTAGGTGCCCAGGGTCACCCGAGTTAATGGGATCGTCGTACTAGTTCCCGGGACGCAGTAGGCCCAGCGTCCCGGGACTTCGGCGTCAGATTTCCACTAAACCTTTGCGAACTGCGTAAAGAACGGCCTGGGCGCGGTCGTAGATGTCGAGCTTCTCGTACATGTTGCTGACGTGGTTGCGCACGGTCTTCTCGCTGATCTTCAGCTTGTACGCAATCTGCTTGTTGGCCATCCCCGTCGCGAGCATCTTGAGGATCTCGACCTCGCGCGCCGTCAGGCCGTCGTAGAACTCCTTGGGAGTCGTGGCGCCGGTCAGCATCTCCAGCACGCGGTTGGCGACAGCGCTGGCCATCACACGCTCGCCGGCGACCACCGCCAGGATGCTGGAGACGATCGCCCCGGCGGTCGAATCCTTGAGCACGTAACCGCTGGCGCCCGCTTTCAGGGCCTGGATCACGTGGTTGTCGGCTTCGAACGTCGTCAGCATCAGGACTTTGACCTTGGGGTTCTCGGTCACGATCCTGCGGGTCGCCTCGATACCGTCGAGGTTGGGCATCTTGATGTCCATCAACACGACGTCGGGCTTGAGCGTCGCCGCGAGCTTGACCGCGTCGAGGCCGTCGACCGCCTCGCCCACCACCGCTACGCGGTCCTCGACGTCGAGGAGGCGCGCCAGGCCCGACCTGAAGAGAGTCTGGTCGTCGGCGATGAGCACCCGCGCGGTGCGGGTGGCGGTAGTGCCGTTTGCTGGTGGCTGTGTCGCAGTGCTCAAATCAGATGCTCCTTGGGGAGAATTGCGCGAACGGTTGTCCCGCCCCCGGCTACGCTTTCGACCTCGAGCTTTCCGCCCAGGAGCACCGCCCGCTCCTGCATCCCGAGTAAACCCATTCCAGGCGCGCGGTCGCCTGCACCGGACTCCGCGCCCCGTCCATCGTCCTTGACCTCGACGGCGAGATAGCCCCCGAGCCCGGAGCCCAGGGCAACCTCGACCAGGCGCGCGCCACTGTGGAGCCGCACGTTGGTGAGGGCTTCTTCGATGATGCGGTAGATGTTGAGCGCCGCCTGTGCGCGGAGGCGCGAAGGCCACAACGGCGACACAAGCAAGCGCACGTCGACGCCAGTCCGCTCCTTAAAGCGCGCCAGGAGGATTCGGACGGCGTCTGCAAAGCCCTCTTCGATTCCCGTCTCACCGCGCAGGTCGTACAGGACGCGGCGAAGGTTTGTCAGAACATCGCGAGTGGACTCTTGCAGCTCGCCCAGCTGTCGCAAGGCGCTTTGCCGGCCTGTCTGCTCGACCTTGAAGTTCTCGAGCTCGATCAGCATCGTGGTCAGGGTTTGGGCCACCCGGTCGTGTAGCTCACGAGCGAGCATTCGCCGGACGTCGTCGGCGATAGCCGTGCTTTCGCCATAGACCGAGTCGCCGACGACCAGCGGCGAAGCCACCTAATCCGTCCCTTCCCTTTCCCTGATGAATGATTACCGAGTCACGATCCGAGCGTCCGAAAACCCAAGCCAATTGACGCCGGAGGCGGGTCTTTTTCCTATTAAAAGCCCCAATAGCACTTAAAGCCCTAGTGAAATCCCAAGTCAATGGGTAGAACTGACCATTTTTCCCCAGCCCGTGCACAATCCGGCCGGCTGCGGGACAAATGCCTAGTTCAGGCGCTGATGTCCTGGCGTGCAGCCGCAGCGGCTTGAGTGCGATTGCGAACCTGGAGAACGGTCAGCACTGCCTGCACATGCTTGTTCACGGTCCCTATCGAGATGTTCAGCCGGGCTGCGATCTCGCGGTTGGTGCGTCCGAGGCGCAGGTGGTCGAGGACCTGGCGCTGGCGGGGGCTGAGACCCTCGATCCGGCCGGTGGCGCCCTCGGCGCGGCGATCCGACCTCGACCCGGAGCGAGGTACGGATGAGCTGCCGGCCAGACGCCGGATCGAGCTGACCATCTCGGCCACGGGCATTGCCTTGGACAGGAACATGTGGGCGCCTGCCCGCTTGCTGGCCGGCGCGATTCTTTCGTCGAGGCTTGCGCTGATCACCGCGACCTTGACCTCGGGCCACTTCTCCTTCACCTCGCGGGTCGCCGCGATACCGTCCTTGCCGGACCCCATGTAGACGTCCATGAGGATCACGTCGACGGGGGTCTTGCGCATGACCGCATCAAGGGTTGCGGGCGAGCCCATCTCCCACGGGATGTCGATGTCCGACTCCCGCTCAAGGGCCCGCTTCAGGCCTAGCCTGAAAACAGGGTGATCGTCGACGATCCCCACGCGGATCGCCGACCGGCGCTGACCTGCTCCTGCGATGTGCTTCCTTCCTCCAGGCGGCTTTGGAAAAACCCCCCGGACCCATCCCCAACGACGCCTGCGCATCATAAGGCAATAAGGTGCCGCGATAAGCCAATACTTTCTTTTCCGCGTTTGGCCCGGTTACCGGGACATTCGCCCCATTGGTCCCCGCGGGCCCGGCGTGCGACGCTGTGGCGCGGCGAGGACCACATGAACGGTCGCGCGGGGGAGGATCGGATGCTCGAACAATCGTCTGGCCGGCTGTTTTACAGGATATTCCTACCCATAGCAGTGGCGGTCAACCTGGTTTTGGGCGTCGTCATTTTGACGTACCTGCGGCCGGATGGATCGATAGGTTGGCTGGAGGTGGGGACCGGCGCCTTTTGCTGCGTCGTCGCGGGCTGGCTTGCTGCCTCAGCCTGGTCCAAGTCCTACTGGGGTAACGCTATGGCTCGCCAGGTCATGGCATGGCGCCAGATTGCAGACGCGATCTTCACCTGGCTCGAGGAAGCACCGCTGCCGGTGGAGGCGCTACACCGACTCAAGCGGTCGCTCGACGAGGTGTACCAAGCGGGGTCACGCTCGAGCTAGGAGTCCGGTCGCGACCTGGAGGTCCTAGGGTCCTGCGACAGCCGCCGCAGCTGATCAAGTGCCTGGTGTGCGTCGGCGACAATCTCCGCCGCTTCGAGTCGCAGTCGCTCTGATTGGCGCGAACGCCGCTCATCGTCGATGTCCGCTTGGGCGCTGCGTTCCTGCAGCATCTTGCGCTGGAGCACGACCATCGAGTCGAACCGCTCCACGTCACTGGTGAGCTTCATCAGGATCCGGACGAGATCGTCACCGGGATCCTCAACCGAATGTCGTGCCCGGGAATGCTCGACGGAGGCAAGTGCCGGCCTGTGTCGGCTTTCCACTTTCTCCGTCATGTCTCCAGCGTCCAGGCTAGGGGGTCGAGCAGCAGCCCACCATCGTCAAATTCCATGAATTGCCGTCATGGAAATCCATGCCCGCCGATCGACCGGGGCAAGCGCCGTCCTCACATATAAAGAAGACGCGCGACCCTCTTGTCCGCCCAGGCTGGATAGACCAACGAGGTCCAGCGCGGTCTTACTTAGGCGCCCACCTCGCGTCGCTGCATGAGAACGGCGCCAGCGCCGAAGCCGGCAACGGTGATCGCCAGCATGATCCACAGTCCTGTCCACTCGATGCCCGACGTCAGCGGGGTGCCATAGAGCGAGAAGATGGACAGCTTCATGGCCCAGTCGGGGAACTTGAGCAGCGGGCCAGCCTGCGCGACGAGGTAGCTCAGAAACGCAAGCGTCGCCAGCACGGCAACGGTGGCGCGCGGCACCCGGCTTGCCAGCAGGGCGCCCACCGCGGCAAAGCTCATCGTGAATGGGACGAGCGGCGCCGAAGCTGCAATGACGTCACCCGCCCGGATGTTGATGCTCGCGGCATGCGCGGAGAGATAGAACACGGTCGAGCTCAGCGTCACGAGCACGATCGTGTCCGCGAGCAGTGTCAACGCCCGCTCGATGACGACCCTGGTGCGCGAGACGGGTGCGCTGAGAACCGTTTCCAGCCTGCCCTCGTTGTCGTCGGCAGACCAGCGGGCAACCTGGGTGATCGCGAACACGGCAAGCAGCGTCAGAAAGATGCCGTACCAGAAGTATCCGGTGAGGGCCACGTATGGATCCCCGTGACCCGCAAACGTCAGGTAGGCGCGGAACGCGCTTGAACCGTTGACCAGGGTGTCGACGATCGACCTCCCGGTGGAGGCCAGGTAGACCGCTCCCACCGACGTGCCGACCGCCCATGCGACGATGCCCACCCGCTGTTCGTATACGCCTGCAATCACCGGAATACGGAGCAGCGGGTTCTGCGAGGGCCGGTCGGTGAAGGGCGCGTCCCTCGAGCGGCGGCGAACCAGCGGCGCGCCCAGATCCCTGATCTGCAACAACCACGTCGCCAGCGCGGTCAGCACGAGCGACGCCACCACTAGACCCACTGTCGCCTCCACGTCAAACGAGCCGCCGGGCACCAGGGGGTTGTTGTGGTCGTAGTAGTAAAAAGGAGAGATCACCGCCGCGACAGGCTCGAGGCTGTCGACCGTGCGGCCGAAGCTATTGACGAAGAACATCACCCCGAGCACCGCGCCACCCAGGCCGGCCGCCGCGTTTCGAGTGGTGGGAAGCTGCGCCGCGACCAGGACGATCGCGTAGCAGGCAAGCGTCACGGCAAGGACCGCCACCGATTGCTCGACCAGCGCGGCCCGGTCGAGCTGGAGTCCAGCGCCCGCGGCACCGACGGCGAACGCGGCTGACGTAGCCGCCACCGCCACCGTCGCAGCGATGAAAAATCCCGCGAGTCGCGACCACACGTAGCGCCAGGGCCCGGCGCCGGCGCTGGACCACTCCTCGAGCAAGCCTCGCTCTTCATCGCCGCGGACGGCCCCGCTCGCGGACAGCAGCGCCCAGAACCCGAACAGGAGGGGCAGGGCGCCATAAATGCGCCAGTCCGCGTAGCCGCCAAGCGTGTCGAGGCGCTGTGGGATCGGCAGCAGGTACGTCAGCGAGCGGCCGAACGCTTCGATCTCGTGGCCGAATGCGGCCCGCGAGGCGGTGGTCGTGCCCGCGGCCGAATTGTATGCGGCAGCCTGGAACGACCCGTAGAACACGCCGAACGCGCTCATTGCGATCAGGCCGAACCGCTGCAGGCGCAGCGTGATCCGCAACACGTCAGACCTCCCTGGCGGCACCCGCCGACGCAAGAGCAGGCTGATCGCCTTCGCGGTAATACGTGAGGAAGAGCTCCTCGAGGCTGGGTTCATGGCTGCTGAGGTTGACGACCTCGCTGCCCGCGAGGGCGCGCATCAAGGGCGCGAAGCTGCCGCGGACGGTGCAGCGCACGCGATGGTCATCCACCTCGAGGTGGTCGACCCCTTCCGCGGCGCGGATCGCATCCACCGGCGGCGGTCCCGCGAATTCGATCTCCACCTGGTGGACGCGGATGTCGTGCAAGTCGGCAAGGCTCGCCGTCCTGATCAGGAGCCCGGACCGGATGATGCCCACTCGGTCGCTGATGTGCTCGACCTCCGACAGGATGTGTGAGGAGAGGAACCCGGTGGCGCCCCGCTCCTTGGCCTCGCGGCACATCTTGTAGAACTCTTGCTGGTTGAGCGGGTCGAGCCCACCGGTGGGCTCGTCGAGGATGAGGACGCGAGGCCGGTGCATGAAGCCCAGAAGGATCGCCAGCTTCTGCTTCGTGCCGCGCGAGTATTCGCGAAATCGCTGGCTCAGGTTGAGCTCGAAGCGCTTGCAGATCTCCTGGACGACCTTCTCGTCAACCCCGCCCCGCAGGCCCGCAATGTAGGCGACGATCTCGCTGCCACGCAGCCCGCCGAAGTTTGGCAGCTCGCCGGGCACGTAGCCGACGTAGCTCTTCACCTCCACCGATTGCTTCTGGCAGTCGCGGCCGAAGATGGTTGCGGACCCGCGGGTCGGATGGATCATTCCCATCAGCAGCCGGATGGTCGTGGTCTTGCCGGCGCCGTTAGGCCCCAGGTAACCAAAGACCTCGCCCTCCTCGACTTCGAGCTCCAGGTCGAACAGGCCACGTCCGCCGCCGTAGTCCTTCGTCAAACCCCTGGTGCTGATTGCGACTGTCATCGCTCCCTCCTGTTGCGCCACCGTTCGAGGATTCCCTCGCTCTCCCGCAGCCAGAACTCATGCAGCTCCCGCATCTCGCGAACGCGGTGCTTGCCCTTCCCTTCGGCAAGCGACGTCTCCTCGCGCTTGAGCAGGTTTAGCGAATCACGGACCCCCATGAAGGTCGCGGTAAAGGTCGGCTCCATGTCGTCGACCGCCTCGTAGACGATCCGCCGGCTTCCTGGAGTGCCATGACGTTTGATCACGCCGGCTCGTTCGAGCTCGCGCGCGGCCACGCTGGCGCCACTCTTGCTGATGCTGAGGATGTCCGCGATGTCGTCCAGGCTCAGCGGCCCATCGCTGACGAGCAGCAAGCCGAATAGGCGTCCGAATGTGATCGAAACTCCGTACCGCGCGTAGAGGTGGCCGAAGCCCTCGACGAAACCGCGCTGGGCCTTGTTCACGCTGCTGCCCCGACTGCGTTCTGCATATTCAGTACGTGCTGAATATACAGGATCTAAGTCGGGCGACCGAGGGCCAAGCCCAACCAGCCGGCCCAGACGAGAGCCATCAGCGCCACCAGAGCGAGAATGAACGATCCCACCGCGTCCGGTAGGAGGATGCCGAGATCGCGCAGGATGAGTGTTGCCAGCCCAAGCCAGGACAAGCCGGCCATGACAACGCTGACCCAGGCCAGCCCACGAGGCATCGAGCGCTGCCCAAGCCCGATGCGCCCAGTCCAGTAGACCCCGAGGCTGGCAAACAAGAGAAAGCCCCGCTGAAGCCAGTTGATCACGCCCGACCAGATGCTTGACGAAGCCCCGAGCACATTCAGATCCGGGGTGCTGAGACCCGCGCTGTCACGCGCGGCCGCCTGCGCAGAACCTGCCTGGGCCAGCATCCAGATGACTCCGAGTAACGCGGCGGCAAAGAATGACGCGTATAGCAGTTCGCTGCGCAGGGTCCGCCCGAAGAACTCCCGCAGCACCAGCCCAAGTGGCGCCAGGCTTAGGAACGCAACCATGAAGAGCAGGAAGGAGATGTAGAGCGCGGGCCAGATCTCTCGTATGTAGCTGTAGTGCTTCGCGAGGTCGGGTTCCGTCGGTGGGATGCCGACGCTGACGGTCGTCACGAGAGCTCCGCCCACGATCACCAGGCCACCGCAAGCCCACGCGGAGGTCCGACCGCCATTGCGCCATGAGGCCTCGATCATTCGGAGTGCAACACCTCCACCACATTCGTGCGCGCCGCCCATCGCCCCGGTATCAGGGCCGCGGCCATCGCCACCGCCACGCCCAGCATCGGGATCAAAACCAGCTCAAGCGGGTTGAAGACCCCATATGCTCCCGGCGGGGTGGCGTTACCCGCCGAGCTGCTGATGGCGTCGTTCAGCACGTGATGCGCGTACAGGCCCACGGGCATCGCCATCAGACCACCGACCAGCGCCAGAAGGGCAGCTGACGCCGCGACCATCACCATGACCTGTCGCGGGCTCATGCCCACGGCCTTCAGGGTCGCGGTGTCCTGCACCTTCTCACGTGTGTTCAGCAGCAGGGTGTTGAAGATGCCGCCAATCGCGATCAAAGCCAGAACCGCGGCGATCACCAGCAGCACCGTGTCGATGATCTTGACCGGAGCAATGACCGAGGTGTCGGCCGGCCGCACGTCGATCAAGTCAGGTTCCGCAGAGGACACCCGCCGGACGTAAGTGCCCACATCGGAGCCCGGCGCCAGCGTGATGTCGTAAGTAAACGGTTCGACCGCCGGCTTAACCGAAGCCATCGTCGCCAGGTCCATGAAGAGCGAATGGCCGAGGTTGTTGATGTCATAGGTCTCGCCAACCACGCGAAGTTGAAGAGCCTGGCCATTAGCGACGCCCGTGAAGCTGTCGCCGATCTTGAGGTGGGCGTCCTGGAGAAATCCTCTGGGGGCGAGCACCTCGCCAGGCGCCGAGAACCAACGTCAGGCGATCAACATGAACCCGACCCGAGACGAGTCGCCTCGGAACGCGCGTGTATTGACCGGGTCCGGGATTCCTGGAACGACCACGTTCTGGTAGCCGATGCCGACCACGCTCGCCGTCTCCGGCTGCGCATTCAAGATCCGCATCACATCCGCGTCGGGATAGGCTGCGCTCCGGCCCACGACGACCTGATAGTGTCCGGCGCCGGTCTCGCTGTTGTTGATGAGCAAAAAGCTGCGCGGCAGACCGATCGCCACCACCACGGTCGCTACTCCGATAAGGACCGTAGCCACGGTGAGAATTGCGCGAAACGGCCGCGCGAATGCATCTCCGATCCCTAGCACGATCGCCCGCGGCAACCCCAGTCGCGCCCCAAGCCGTCTCAACGACCGCCCGCTGACGCCCCGGGGCGCCGTTGCGTTGGCGATCGCCACGATTGGCTTGAGTAGGCCGGCCCGCAGCGCTGGCAGCACGGCGGCCACGGTGACCACAGCCAGCCCGCCGCCGAGCACGAGCAGGTCCAGGCCGATGGAGAAGGTGGGCACGTAGGCCAGCCCGAGAGCGTGGGAGCTGTTCGCAAGCAAGGGCTGACTCAACAGCGTGCCGGCCGGTATCCCCACGAGGCAGGCGGCTACCGCCGGAATGAGGATCTGTAATGCGAAGACGCCAACGACCTCTGCGGGTGTGAAACCGACGGCTTTCATGATCCCGATCTCGCGGTAGGCCGAGATCACGATTCCGGTCACGAGAATGGCGACAACGGCAACGGTTGCCGCCAACGCGAAGACGCTGAAGGCGCCCAGCACACCGGTGAGGATCTGGTTGGTGATGTTGAAGATGCTGCGAATGAGGAGGTAGTTCACAGATGCTGTGATGGTCCCCGGTGGGAGGGCAGCTTTCAGGGCATCGACGTAGCCAGCCAGCTGCGCGCTCGTCGGATCGCCGGGGAAGCGGTAATCCATCAGATAGAAGGACGAGTCGGGCGTCGTCAGGAGCGGTATGGCAGGGCTCAACACCCATGCGTGTTGACTGCTGAGGTCGGCACTTCCCTCATCGATGTCGACCACCTGCCCGACCACGGTGAGCGTCGGCTTTTGAGAAACGCTCGTGACAGTGATGTGGTCTCCGATGGACACGTGGTTGAGCTCCGAGAAGGACCTGGTCAGAACGATCTCGTCATTGGCGCGCGCCCACCGGCCCGATGTGATGTTGAGCACCTCCACATCGCCTGCAGGGTTGTCACGGCCGAAGGTGTTCATGTAGAACGTCCGGCCTGCGTACTTGAATTGGAGGTTGGTGGCCGGGTAAGGACCGCCGAACGCGGAGGCGCCGATGATCGACGGCGTGGTCGCGAGGAGCTTGGGGTCGGTTCCTGTGTTGAATTCGACCTGCAGGTGGGCGCCTTTCTGCGCCTCGAATGCTGTCTGGTAAGGGTCGCGGGTCTGGGACATCAGGGTCAGTGCCATGGTTCCCGTCGCGATGGACAGGAGGACCGTCAGGAAGATGACGGCGGCTTGCAGGCGACGCCGGCGCAGGTCGGCCAGCGCCTTGACGAGGATCGCCATCATCGCCGCGTCTCCTCGCCTCGGACGCGGATCACATCCGCGGCCTCACGCTCGGCGGTCTCGAGCCTGGCATCGTCGACGATCCGGCCGTCCATGACGCTGATCACACGCGCCGCATATCGCGTGGCGAGCTTCGCGTCGTGAGTCACCAGCAAGATGGTCTGCCCGTGCCGGTGCAGCTCCATCAACAGGTCCATGACCTGGTCGCCGCTGCGGGTGTCGAGGGCCCCGGTCGGCTCGTCCGCCAGCAATAGCGTCGGCCGGTTGATCAGCGCGCGAGCTATCGCCACCCGCTGTTGCTGCCCGCCGCTCAGCCTTGCCGGGTAGCGGTCGGCAATGTCCTCAATTCCCAGCTGAGAGAGGAGCTTCCGGCCCGGGGCCTCTGCGCTCACTCGGCTTCTCAGCTGCGCGGGGATAAGGACGTTCTCGAGCACGGTCAGGTTGGGAAGGAGGTGGAAGAACTGGAACACGAAGCCGATGCGATCGCGGCGAAAACGCGCGAGGCCCGCCTCACCGAGGCGACCCAGGTCTGTTCCGGCGACGACGACGCTGCCTGACGTGGGCCGGTCGAGGCCGGCAACCATGTTGAGCAACGTGGACTTCCCGCTGCCCGATGGCCCCATCACCGCGGTGAACTCGCCTTCCTCCAGGATCAGCGACACGCCGTTCAAGGCGCCTGTGACGCCTCCCTGGTAGACCTTCGTGATGTCGGTGAGCCGAACCAGCTCGCTCATTGCGACTCCCCAGAGATGCCCATTTCGGATAACTCGTCGATCCATTTGATGTCAGCCTCCGTATGAAGTAATGCGCCGCGCACGAGACGTGCGAGGTCGATGCGTCCGTCCCGACGGGCTCGGGTTTCGAGCTGGTTCAGATCCCGCAGGCGCTGCAGGTACGCGCGCTTCTGCCTGCTCAGAAGCGGGCCGAGGTCTCCGTTCGCGACGCGGGCCGCGAGCAGAAGCTTCACGTAGATGTCCTCACGCAGCTCCTGCGGGCCGGACTCCGGCTGAGCAAGCCATTCAGTGAGCGCCTTGCGCCCTGATTCGGAAAGCTTGTAGAGAAGCTTGCCCCGGTCGCCGCGCCCGCCGACCGGCTGTACGAGACCGTCGCGCTCGAGCCTCTGGAGCGTCGTGTAGACCTGGCCGATATTGACTTCCCAGGTCCCGCCCAGCATCGCCTCAAACCGGTTTTTCACCTCATAGCCGTGCAGCGGCTCCTCCGATAGGAGTCCCAACACGCCGTACTTAAGCGACAACTTCCCTTATTACATACACAGTATGCATGCGTAGTATGCATAGCCCTCGGCGCCTGTCAAGCCCCGAGTTCGCCGAACCGAAGAGAATCCGTCAGGTGACGTCGCGCCTACCTTTTGTCTGGGTCGCGCTGCTCATTTATGCGCTGCTGGCGCTGGCGGTGTTTTCGAGCACCTGGGTGGATCCGGCAGGGTCATGGATCGGCAGTCCTAAGGATCCAAAGCTGTTCATCTGGTACCTCGCCTGGATCCCGCACGAGCTGGCGCAAGGCCACAACCCACTGTTCACCGACTACCTGTCTTACCCGCACGGCGTGAACCTGATGTGGAACACATCGATGATCTTCCCGGCCGTTGTGCTCTGGCCGGTTACCGCCCTCTTCGGTCCGGTGGTTGCCTACAACGTCCTCCTCACCGCAGGCATCGCGCTTTCAGCGTGGCTTGGATTTCTTGGCGCTCGCCGCTTCATCGAAAACCGGCTCTGGTGCTTCGTGGCCGGGCTCATCTACGGGTTCAGCCCCGCGCTGACCGGGCAGTCGACGGGCCATCCGCACGTGGTGGTTTCGCTCTTCCCGCCCATCGCGCTGATCCTCGGGCACGAAATCCTCGTGCGGCGCCGAATGCATCCGGCAGCTGCCGGTGCCCTGGCTGGGTTGGCGGCGGCGCTTCAGCTCCTGACCGGAGAGGAGCTGCTCGCGGTGACTCTGCTTATTGCCGCCCTCGGCGTCGGACTGCTCGCGCTCATGCACCGCGGCGAAGTGCGGGCGAGGCTGCCCGATACCGCGAAAGCCGCCGGCGCCGCGCTTCTCGTTTTCGCGATCATCGCCGCCTATCCGCTCGGCTTCCAGCTCTTCGGCCCGCAGCGCGTCTTCGGCAATGTACAGCGGACCGACGTCTACGTCAGCGACCTGCTCGCTTTCGTCGTCCCCTCGAGATTCATCCATTTCACAGGCAACGCCGCCGAGAACGACGCGTACATCGGCCTACCGCTGTTGGTGCTCTTCGTCGCGGGGCTCGTCGTCGGCTGGCGCAGACCGGCCATCCGCTGGACCGGGTTGATGACGCTGGTCGTGGCCGTGCTATCGCTCGGCCCGCACCTCCACATCAACGGAAATG
>WNFA01003481.1_pt1 | contig 15088 bp, 15 predicted proteins | sample 5400481 | NCBI WGS metagenome assembly WNFA01 (sample SAMN13153340, study PRJNA577476) | soil metagenome | isolation source: 120 cm saprolite under Douglas fir tree site 2 hole 1 replicate 2 | place: USA:California | collected 2015-04-18
GGGCCTCGAGCATGTGGTCACCGGCCTGCGGAATGAAGCCGATGACGGCAAAATCCTGGCGGCGCACCGCCTCGATCAGCAGCCAGTCCGGGTGGCGCTGGCCGGCTCGGTAGGGACTGTCGAACCGCTTCGCGACCACGCCACCGAGCCCATTTTCTTTGGCCGCCTCGAAAAACGCCAGGCCGTCCTCGGCAACCGGTTCGACGACGTAGATGCGTCCCTTCGAAGCGATCGACTGGTAGACCTTCGGTCGCCGCCGGACCAGCGGCTCCTTCATGAACGACTTGCCGCGCATGTAGAGCAGGTCGTAGACGACATAGGTGGCCGGATGCGCGGCGGCCGCTCGGGCGATGGCCTCCGGACGCACCGCCTGCTGACGCGCCTCGAGCGCCACGCTATCTGGCCGGCCGTCCGCGTCGGTCACGATCAACTCGCCGTCGACGATCGTTTCCGGCGGCGCCAGCGCCGCGAGCGCCTGGACCTCGGGGTAGCGAGCGGTGAGGTCGCGGAGGTCGCGGCCCCAGACCCGAACCTGCCCGCCATCGATGGATGCCAGCGCCCGCACGCCGTCCCAGGCGACTTCGAAGGCGTACTCCTGAGAATCGAATGGCCCGGCGGCGGGCATCGGGAGCATCGGACGCAGCCGATCCGGCAAGGCGCGCTGGAAAGGCAGGTCGAGCTCAACCGTTTGGGACCGCGCCGGCACTCTAGCGGACTGTACTACGCCGACTCAGGCCGTGCGACGTCGGGCGGCGGGACGGGCCGCCGACGTTTTGGCGGCCACCTTGACCTTCGCCGCGCGGCTCGCGGCGGGCTTCTCGGCCGGCTTCTTCTTCCCCTGCTTGGTCGCCTCCACCGAGGCCTTGAGCGCGGCCATCAGGTCCATCACGCGCGGCTCCTGCGCGGCAACCGGGGCGGTCACCTTGAGGCCCTTCATCTTTTGATCGACGATCTGCTGAAAGGCGGCCTTGTAGTCATCGGTGTAGCGCTCCGGCTGAAACGTGTCCGTCAGGTTATCGATGAGGGAGGTCGCCATCTTGACCTCCTTGTCGCTGATCTTGACGTTCTGCGGGAGGTTCAGTTCCTCGGTTGAGCGAATCTCGTCGGGCCAGTTCAGCGTGTTGCAGAGCAGCGTGTTGCCCTCGACCTGGATCAACGACAGATGCTCGCGGTCGCGCAGCGCGATCTTCGCGACGGCGACCTTGTTCGTGTCCTCGAGAGCGCGCTTGAGCAGGTAGAAGGGCTTGACCCCGACGTCTTCGGGCTCCAGGTAGTACGCGGACTTGATGTACAGCCCGAGCGGCACCTCATTACGCTCGACGAACTCGACGATGTCGATCGTCCTGGTGGTCTTGAGTGGGAGCTTGTCGAGATCTTCCTCGTCAATGAGGACGAACTGGTTCTTTCCGACCTCGTAACCCTTGAGCACCTCGTTGAAGGCGACTACGTGGTCGTCGGTCGGACAATGCCGTTGCTGCTTGATGGGGAGCTGGCAATGGGGGCACAACTGTCGGAACGACACGGCGCTGTGCGCCTCGGTGGCGAGGTACATGCGGACCGGGATCGCCACCATCCCGAAGCTGATCGCGCCCCGCCACATGGACCGGGCCATAGCTGAGGTCTCCTTTTCGCTGGGTTGCCCGGATTATACCGCCGCGTGGCCGGGAGATCGAAAAGATGTTCGGACGGCCGCGTCCAGCCGCTGCGCATAGAGCGGCCCCAGCGCTTCGTGCTTGAAGTAGGCATAGACATCGCGCCCGCCTTCCAGGTATTCGGTAATCCGGCGGGCCCACGCCGCCCGCCGCTGCGGCGAGTAGGTTTCCCGCCGCAACCGAAGGTAGATGAAGGCGCCCCGGCCCAGCAGCCCCGGCTCCTCCTCGCCATCGCCGTGGACGAGCGAGGCCCCGAGCCCTTCGAGCAGGGCGGCCACCTCCGGCGTGTGCCAGGACCGATGGCGGAACTGAAAGGCCACGCGCCAGTGAGGCGGAAGCAGGGCGAGGATCCGCTCGATTCGGCCCTCATCGAAGGGTGCCGTCGGCGGTAGCTGAAACAGGACCGGGCCCAACCGATCGCCGAAGGCGCCCGCCTCCTGTGCCAGGAGCGCAACGTCCTCCTCGAGATTCGGCATGCGCCGGTTGTGCGTGATGCGTCGGTGCGCCTTGACCGCGAAGCGGAAGGGGGGCGGAACGCTCGACACCCAGCCCGCGATGACGTCCTCCGGCTGGGTCCGGTAGAAGGTGGTGTTGACCTCGACGGTCCCGAGCTGCTGCGCGTAGTAGCCGAGCATGTCCGTCGACTTGATGCGCCGGGGATAGAACCGTCCTCGCCATCCCGAGTAGGAAAACCCCGACGTACCGACGAAGAACTGGGCCACGCCCCTGGACTAAATGTTTGGGACGCCTTTGATGAGGCCCATGAACTCGGCGCGGGTCTTCGAGTCCGTCTGGAAGATGCCCAGCACGCAGCTGGTGAAGACCCGGCTGTTCTGCTTCTCCACGCCCCGCATCTTCATGCACAGGTGATCGGCCTCGACGACGACGCCCACGCCGACCGGCTCGAGGTATTTCTGCAGGCACTCGGCGATCTGACGCGTCATTCGCTCCTGGACCTGGAGGCGCCGGCTGTACAGCTCGACCAGACGGGGCATCTTGCTGAGGCCCACCAGGCGGCCCTTCGGGATATACCCGATGTGCACCCGGCCGAAGAACGGCAGCAGGTGATGCTCACACAGCGAGTACATCTCGATGTCCTTGACGACGATCATGTCCTCGTAGGCCTCGGTGAAGGTGGCGCCGCCGAAGACGTCCTCCAGGGTCATGCGATAGCCGCGCGTCAAGAACTCGAGGCTTTCCTTTACTCGCCCGGGCGTATCGCGAAGTCCCTCCCGTGAGGGGTCCTCGCCGAGCAGGATGAGTTGATGGCGGATGAGCGCCTCCATCGAAATCGCGTCGTTCGGTTGATCAGCCGTCTGCGCCATGGCTCCATTATGCGGAGCGAGCCCCGGCCCCTAGCTGATGACGTTCATCGGGTCCTGCGGAAACTCGCGCAGGAACGCCTGCATCGCCACCCAGAGGGCCTTGACGGAGATCGTCTGGAAGTCGGGACCGCGGTACCCGGCGAGCGGCGAGGGCGTCTCGGCGTAGGTCACGGTGTCCAGCGCCGGATCGTCGTGACTGAAGTCGAAGGCGAAGATCGTGATCATGTGGGTAGCGTTCCAGTGATTCCACCCTGGCATCGTTTTGGTCATGGTCTGCACCATCACCGGCACGCCATGGCCGAAGGTCATGAGGGCCTCCTGATCGACGATGTCGCGTTGGATCCTGGCCTTGACCTCGGCGAGCGCGGTCACGTGCTCGGCTGTGTAGCGGGGTTGGCCAAGGGCCGGGAGCACGACCGGGTTGAGAAAGGCGTCGATGGCCGTGGTGGCGTTGGCGCCGAATTCGCCGCTGTTCGGATTCAGCTTGGATGCCCTGGCGACCGTCTCGATGTCGGGGACGTCGGTCATCCAGGCGGAGAGGAGAACCTGGGTCGCACCGGCGCCGCAATAGTTGCGGTGGGCCCAGTCCGGCGGCTCGTGGAAGCCACGAACCTCGACCGAACCCTGGCCGTGGGCGACCTGGCCGACGGTCACGGAGGCCTGCGGCGACGGTGTCTCGGCCGGCGCGGCCGTCGGCTTGGTGAAGTTGTAGGCGAGCGCGACCGGTCCGACGGGCCGCGTATTCACCTGGGCGCCGAAGCAGGAAGGCAGCAGCGCGGCGAATGCCATCGCCAGCGCAATTTTGATCACTCCCTGTGACATTCTCGTCTCATCCTATCAGTGACGGTATCAGCTGGCCAGACCCTGCGGCCGGTTGTTACAACGGCCCAGGCCCGCGTCAGGTTATGGCCCTCCCAGTATGCCCCGTCCCGAGTCCTGAATCCGAACATGATATCGTGACTGTCAATTTAGATGAAGCCATCAGCTGTCCCCGAGCCGACCCCGGATCCCATCCTCTCTGTGGTCAAACCTGGGGCTCAGCGGGCCGACGAGGCCGCCGGCCGAACGACCCCGGACGAGGCGAAGCGCAAGGGCCCCCTCGGCTTTCTGCAGCTGCTTGGACCGGGGCTGATCACCGGCGCCAGCGACGACGACCCCAGCGGCATCGGGACCTATTCCCAGGTGGGGAGCCAGTTTGGATACGGCCTTCTTTGGCTGGCGCTTTTCACCTTTCCACTGATGAGCGCCGTCCAGGAGCTGTGCGCGCGGATCGCGCTCCAAACCGGAGTCGGGCTGGGTGCCAGCCTCCGGCGCAAGTTTCCCCGCTGGCTCGTAGGCATCGCCATCTTGGGTCTGCTCGCCGCCAACACCTTCAACGTCGGCGCCGACCTCGGGGCAGTCGCGGCCGCGGGATCGTTGCTCTCACACGGCGCCCTGCACGGGCTGTGGCTGGTCTTCCCAGTAGCCCTGCTGATCATTACCCTCCAGGTCTTCGCCACTTACGCCACCATCGTCAGGATTTTCAAGTGGTTGACGCTGGCGCTGTTCGCCTACGTCATCACCGCGTTCTTCGCCCATCCCCCATTGCAGGAGGTGGTCAAGGCGACGTTCATTCCGCACATCGAGCTCTCGAAGGACTTCGTCATGGCGCTCGTGGCCGTGCTCGGCACCACCATCTCCCCCTACCTCTTCTTCTGGCAGGCGTCTTCTGAGGTCGACGAACTGGCGGCGGCCGGAGCCACCGACCCGCAGGTCGGCCGTCGGGGACTGAAGCGCGCCGAGCTCCGCGCCGCCAGAGCCGACGTCATGATCGGCATGGGCTTTTCCAACCTGGTCATGTACTTCATCATTCTCACCTCGGCCGCCGTGCTGCACGCGCATGGCAAGACCGGCGTCCAGACGGCTGACCAGGCGGCCGCGGCGCTGGCGCCGCTCGCCGGACCGTTCGCCTTCATCGTCTTCTCCGTCGGCCTTATCGGCGCCGGCCTGCTCGCCATCCCGATTCTGACCGGCTCCGCCACATACGCGATCAAGGAGTTCGTCGGGCTACCGGGGAGCCTGGCGAGCAAGCCGCAGCATCGACCGACCTTCTACCTCATCCTGACGCTGGCCACCGTGGTTGGAGTGATGATGAACTTCGCCAACCTCGACCCGATCCGCGCCCTCTTCATCTCGGCCGTCATCAACGGCGTCGTGGCTCCTCCGCTGCTGCTCCTGATCCTGCTGCTGGGGGCGGACGGCGCGGTGATGAAGCGCTATGTCAGCGGCAAGCTCAGCCTGGCGCTGACCGGGATTGCCACCGTCTTCATGGCGGTGGCGGCGATCACGATGTTCGTCATGATGTTCGCCGGCCACTGACGATATCTTTAGGCTTCTCTTATATGCTTCTCATGTGAGCCTGCTTAGATAGTCGAGCATGGCTGAGCAACCGCATGTCCTGGTCGTTGATGACGACGCGAAGATTGCGGCGGCGTTGCGCCGCGCCCTGATTTACGAGGGCTACCAGGTGGAGGTGGCGCCGGACGGGCAGATCGCCCTCAACCGCGCCCGCGAACGCATGCCCGACCTCGCCATCCTCGACATCATGATGCCTGGCATCGACGGGCTGGAGGTCACCCGGCGCCTTCGGGCGGAGGGCGATGTTCCGATCCTCCTCCTGACCGCGAAGGATGGGACCGCCGACAGGGTCAAGGGACTCGATAGCGGGGCGGACGACTACCTGGTCAAGCCCTTCGCCTACGAGGAGTTGCTAGCGCGCGTTCGGGCGCTGCTCCGGCGCCGCGCGCCACGTGCCCGGCGGACGTTGCGGTACGCCGATGTGACCATGGATATGGCGACCCGCGAGGTTCGCCGCGCCGACCAACTGATCTCGACCACCGCCAAGGAATTCGACCTGCTGCAGCACTTCATGCGCAATCCCGGGCAGGTGCTCCGCCGGGAGCAGCTGCTCGATGCCGTCTGGGGCTTCGATTTTGGAGCCAGTAGTAACGTGGTCGACGGGTACGTCGGCTATCTCCGGCAGAAGCTCGAGCAGGGGGGCCGGCCACGCCTGCTGCAGACGGTACGCGGCGTTGGGTACATATTGAAGGAGGAATGAACCCCTCTCTCGGCGATCGCGCGCCGATCACCGAACGCTGGTCCCTTCTCCGACGATCGCCCCGCGCGCTATCGAACTGGCTCCACGAGCGAACTCGCGCCCGCCAGAAAATCCCCATTCGCGGGCGCATCGCGCTCTTCGGCGCAGGCGTTGTCGCGCTGGCGGTCGTGACCTTCAGCTCGCTCGTCTACTTGCTCGTCGAGCGGAGCCTCGTATCGGCGCAGGACACGGCACTCAAGAGTCGAGGCGATGAAGTCTTTCGGCAACTCGAGTCGCCACGGGGCTTCCGCCCAAGTCCGTTTTTGCTGACGATCGACATCGCGCAGAGCTCGGAAATCTTCGAGGACATCATCCTTACCGGTCCAGGACAGGTGTACTCACGCGGCAAGGTCCAAGGTGCGGATCCCGTCTGGCCGGCCAACCTGCTGCAGTCAGCGCCGTTCGACCACGGGACTATCACAAACGCCCGCGCCGACAACGGCCCGTTGACGCGGGTCTATGTCCGCCAGCTGGCGTCTCCAACGGGAGCGGCCGGGTACCTTGTTGTCGGAAGGTCCCTATCTGGGATTGAGAGCGAGCTCAGCGGGCTACGCCTCTTCCTGGTTGCAGGTGGATTGATGACCCTGCTCGCCGCCGGTGCTGCGAGCTGGTGGCTGGCCGGCCGTGCCCTGCGCCCGCTCGATGCGATGGCAAATACCGCGGAGGACATCGGGCGTACGCAGGACCTGAGCCGCCGGCTGCCCGAGAGTGAGCCGGACGACGAGGTGGGCCGGCTCCAGCGCAGCTTCAACCAGATGTTGCGTCAGCTCGACGATGCCTACCACCGGCTCCAATCCGCACTGGTCGCGCAGCGTCGCTTCGTGGCGGACGCGTCGCACGAGCTGCGGACGCCATTGACAACCATCCGCGGAAATGTCGGCCTGCTGCTGAAACGAGAGGACATTACCGCGGACGACCGCCTCGCGGCCCTGAACGACATCGCCGGCGAGAGCGAGCGCATGAGCCGCATGGTGCAGGACTTGCTGACCCTGGCCCGGGCGGACGCCGGCTATCACCTCGACAAGGCGCCGATCGATCTGCTCCCGATCATTCAGGAGGTCACACGGCAGGCCCAGACGCTTCAACCGTTACGGCGCATCGAGTTGCTGGACGGGGTGCCGGTACCCATCGAGGGCAACGCCGACGCGATCAAACAGCTCCTCTGGATCCTGATCGACAACGCCTTCAAGCACACGCATGACTCGGGAAGGATTCAGCTTCGGTTGGATAACGGCCAGCAGGCGGCACGCCTCATGGTGCTCGATGACGGCGCGGGTATCCCCAAGGAAGATCTGGAGCGCGTCTTCGAGCGCTTCTACCAGTCGGACGCCGCGCGGGCGGGCGAGGGAACCGGGCTCGGGCTGGCGATCGCGCGCTGGATCGCGCAGGAGCACGGCGGGCGCATCTCGGTGTCGAACAACCCGCAGGGCGGCGCCGCCTTTACGGTGGTGCTCCCGAGCGCGGCCTGAAGTCTTAATAAACTCTTAGGCAACTTTCACGGGGGGCTCATCGCTCGCGCGCAGCATGGGTGTCGGACATGCGGGATCCGTTTGCGCCGGAGTTCATCGAGGGCCCAGCCGCGCCCGAGCCGCCCGCGCCCGTTCAGCCCGAGCCGCCGGTTCAACCCGTTCCCTCCTTTCCCCACCGTCCGGCGCGCAGCATGGCAGCCGCCATGCTCGCCGCCGGGCTGGTCGTCGGCAGCATCGCCGGCGGGGCGATCGGCGCGATTCTCACCAGCCACCGCACCCCCACGAGTAACCCGGTGAGCACCGGGGGAACGGTCGCCGCCGGGGTTGCGGCACCCGCCCCGTTGCCCGGATCGTTCGCCGCCATCTACCAGCAGACAAAGGACGGCGTCGTCACCATCACGACGTCGATCTCCGGTGGGGGTCCCCGCTCGTTCTCTCAGGCGGAAGGCTCGGGCATCGTGGTCGACAAGCAGGGTGACATCCTGACCAACGCGCACGTCGTGGCGGGCGCATCATCGGTTCAGGTGACCTTCAGCGATGGACACACGACCACTGGCCAGGTCAAGGGGGTCGACCAGAGCGCAGACCTGGCCGTCGTCCTGGTCTCCGCCTCTGATCAGCTTCATCCGCTGACCACCGGAAACTCGGACACGCTGCAGGTCGGCGACACCGCTCTCGCAATCGGCGCGCCGTTTGGCCTCCAGGGGTCGTTCACCGCCGGCATCATCTCGGGATTGAATCGCGGCACCACGGCACCGAACGGACGGGCGCTCACCGGCATGATCCAGACCGATGCCCCGATCAACCCCGGGAACTCCGGCGGCGCGCTACTCGACGGCAAGGGACAGCTGATCGGCATCAACGATTCCATCCAGAGCCCGGTCGAAGGCAACGTCGGGGTCGGCTTCGCCATCCCGATCAACCGGGCTGCGAGCCTCCTGCCATCGCTCGAAAAAGGCGTGGCCATCCAGCACCCGTGGCTGGGCATCAGTGGTCAGACGCTGACGGCGGCCACCGCCGGTCAGCTTGGCCTGAGCGAGACGTCAGGTGTGCTGGTCATCCAGGTCGTGCCGGGTGGGCCTTCCGCGGCGGCCGGGCTGCAGGCGGATGGGCAGCCGTCGGCCAATGACGATGTGATCACCGCCATCGATGGTCATTCGATCGCGACCATCGAGCAATTGACCCAGTACCTCGATACCAAGAAAGTCGGCGATCACGTCACCCTTTCGGTGACTCGGAATGGGCAGCATATCTTCGTAGGAGTCACGCTGGGAAATTTCCAGGCGCAGCCGTCAGCGACTCCGTAAGGGGCACTCAATGATCCACACAAAGTCCGCGGGGACCGTTTGATGCGGCAGGCTCCAACGCTCAAACCACTGCCCCAGCGTCGGCGGGGCTTCTGGCTGTCGGGCACGCGCGCCTGGCTGGCCGGCCTCGGCCTGGTCGCCGTCCTCCTGATCGGCCTGATCGCCCGCGACACCGTGTTCGCGCAGCCGGCTGCCGTGGCGCTTCGCACCGCAACCGCCGACCGCGGTACCGTCACGAATGTCGTCAGCGGTACCGGCTCGCTGCTCCCGGCCGGCCGGATGAATGTGAGCTTCAAACAAACCGGGATCTTGACGGAAGTCGATGTCAAGGTCGGCGACAAGGTGACGACGGGCCAGGTGCTGGCGCGGATCGACTCGACCTCGCAGCAGGCCGCGCTCGCGTCCGCGCAGGCATCGCTCGCGTCCGCCCAGGCCAATCTGCAGACCACGCAGTCGCCGCTGACCGGTGCGCAGGTCGCGCAGCTCCAGCATCAGGTCAGCAATGCGCAGCAGAACTACAACGACACCGTCGCGTCCGTGAATGCTACCAACCAATCCGACGCCGCGACAGTCACCAGCGACCAGGCCAAAGTGAACGCGGAATGTCCGAACGGCGCGCAATGCAGCCAGATGCAAGCCCAGCTGGCCAGCGACAAGACCAAGCAAAACATGGATGCCATCAGCGGCCAGTCCCGCATCAACTCGGCGGCGCAGCAGATCACCTCCGCACGTGACAACCTGGCGGTTCAGACTCAGGTCAAACCAAACGCGCTGGCCTCCAGCTCGGCGCAGGTCGCGTCCGCCCAGGCCCAGGTCACGGCCGCCCAGCTGGCCGTGAACCAGACCACCCTAACGGCCCCCACCTCGGGCGTGGTGATCAGCATCAACGGCGTGCCGGGAGAAACGGCGGGAGGCGGGACCGCGCAGTCACCGGGATCCCTCGCGCCACAGCCGTCTACCGGCGGGTCGAGTGGCGGATCCGGCTTCATGGTGATCGACGACACCAGCAGTTTCGTGGCCGTCATGCCGTTCGCTGAGACCGATGCCGCCCGGCTGGCCGCCAATCAAACCGTCGCCTTCACATTCGACGCCATCCCGAGTCTGACCATCTCGGGCCATGTGTTGGCAATAAGTCCGAGCGCGACGGTGGTCTCGAACGTCGTCGATTACTACGTCAGCTTCGTCCTCAACCGCAGCGATCCGCGGCTGAGAGAGGGCATGACGGCGAATGCGTCGGTCACCGTCGCCCAGGCGGATAATGCCGTCCGCGTGCCCAATGCCGCCGTGCGAACCACCGGCGGAACGACGATGGTCACCGTCCTCTCGAAAGGCCAGCAGGTACCGACCGAGGTCATCACTGGCGTCGTCGGCGACACCTACACCGAGATCAAGGCCGGACTCAACCAGGGGGATACCGTGGTGCTGCCCGCCATCCGTACGACGACCGGGACCACCAGCAATGGCGGAAACCTGATCCGAGGCGGCGGCGGCTTTGGCGGTGGAGGCGTCCGGGGCGGCGGAGGGTGATCACCCTCGAGGGGATCACAAAGCTCTACCTCACCGGCGAGGTGGAGGTCGCCGCCCTCAAGGGGGTTTCGCTTCACATCCCGGAGGGCGAGTTCATCGCCATCATGGGCCCCTCGGGTTCGGGCAAGAGCACCTTGATGAACGTGATCGGCTGCCTCGACCAGCCGTCCTCCGGCCGCTACATCCTCGACGGCTACGACGTCTCGGCCTTGACCGACGATCAGCTGGCCTGGATTCGTAATCGGAAGATCGGCTTCGTCTTTCAGTCCTACAACCTGATTCCGCGAGCGAGCGCCGTGCACAACGTCGAGATGCCGCTCATCTACGCCGGCGACAGCCAGCAGCGCCGCGAACGGGCGATGGCGGCGCTCGAATCGGTCGGGCTGCTAGAACGCGCCGGCCACCTGCCAAGCGAGCTCTCCGGAGGGCAGCAGCAGCGGGTCGCGATCGCGCGCGCGCTCGTGACCGACCCGGCGATCCTGCTTGCCGACGAACCGACCGGGAACCTCGACAGCGAATCGAGCCTCGAGATCATCAAGTTGCTACGCGACCTGAACCAGCAGGGCCGCACCATCGTGCTGATCACGCACGAGCCCGACATCGCCGCGTTTGCGCAGCGCGTCGTCCGGTTGCGCGACGGCGCGATCGTCAGCGATGAACGCCCGGCGGTCGTCACGGAGATGGCGCGATGAGCATCCTCGAGGGCCTGCGGCTGGCGGTGAATGGGTTGTTGTCGAACCGCCTGCGGTCCGCGCTCACCATGCTCGGCATCCTGATCGGCGTGTCGGCCGTCATCCTGCTGGTCGGCGTCGGCAATGGCGCCTCCGTCGCCGTCCAACAGCAAATCCAATCGCTCGGCTCCAACTTGCTCACCGTCTTTCCGTCGAACGCAAGAGGCGCGGGCGGCGTCCAGCAGGGCTTCGGCACCGGGTCGAGCCTGACGCTGGATGATGCCAAGGCCATCGCGAACCGGCAAACGTCGCCCGACGTGGTGACGGCCATCCCGAGCGCGGGCGGGCGGGCACAGCTGACCTACGGCAACCAGAACTGGAACAGCAGCCTGACCGGCACGACGCAGGATTTCCCCTCGGTGCGGAATTACGAGGTGGCCAGCGGCACGTTCTTCGGCTCGGGTGAGGTCGACGCCGCCAGCAAGGTGGCGGTCATAGGACCGACGGTCGCCACCAATCTCTTCGGCGGCGCCGACCCGATCGGCCAGGTGATGAAGATCAACCGGCAGAACTTCCGCATCATCGGTGTCTTCGCCCCCAAAGGCTCTTCGGGCGGCTTCAACAACCAGGACGACGTGGTCGTCGTGCCGATCACGTCCGCGTGGAGCTACCTGCTGGGCGGGCGCGGTAAGAATGTGCAGCAGATCTACGTCGAGGCCACCAGCGCGCAGGCGACGACGGCGGCCAACACCGAGGTCACGCAGGTCTTGCTCGACCGGCATCACATTTCGGACCCGACCCTCGCCGACTTCCAGATTCTGAGCCAGCAGGACGTCCTCAACAGCGCCTCGCAGACGACGGGGGTGCTCACCCTGATGCTCGGCGCGATCGCCGGCATCTCCCTGGTCGTCGGCGGCATCGGAATCATGAACATCATGCTCGTCACCGTCACGGAGCGGACGCGCGAGATCGGCATCCGAAAGGCGATCGGCGCACGGCGTCAGGACATCCTGTTGCAGTTCCTGATCGAGTCGATGTTCCTCTCCGGCCTGGGCGGCGCGCTCGGGATCTTGATCGGCTTCGGCCTCGCACGGGTCCTGCCACTGGTGGTTTCAACGTTGCCCACACCCGTCATCTCCACACCATCGGTCTTCATGGCGTTTGGCATCTCCGTCGGCATCGGTCTCTTCTTCGGTCTCTATCCCGCAAACCGAGCGGCAAGGCTGCGTCCGATCGAAGCCTTGCGCTACGAGTGAATCCCCAGGAGGTCATGCAATGATCAAGCTACCGATCGCCGCGCTCGTCGTCATCGTCGGCTTACTCGGCGGTTTCTACGGCGGCTACAAAGTCGGGGGTGGTGGCACCACCGCCAACGCCGCGGCGGCCACGACTGGCACGCGGACCGGCGCCACCGGTTTCGGCGGAGGCCGTGGGGTGGCGGCCGCCTGCCCGAGCCCGGGCGCGACCCCGGCTGCCAGCGCCTCCGGAGCGGCGGCCCGGCGGGGCGCAACCGGCACCATCGCCAACCTGACCAGCAACAGCCTCACCATCCATGACGCCCGGTGCAACACCGACGTCAAGGTCACCTTCGACCAGAGCGTGATCGTGCGCAAGACAGTGGTTGGTCAAGCTTCCGACCTCCAGGAGACCGACACGATCACCGTGACCGGCACGCGGCAGGCGGACGGCAGCATCAAGGCCAACAGCATCAACATCGTCCCGGCCGGTTCGGGCGGGTTCGGCGGCGGCGCGGCCACTGGTGGCTGACGCGGGCTAACGATTGGAATGGATCGGCTGACCTGGCTGCTACTCGCGCTGGTCCTGCTGCTAGGCGGGCTGTACCTGCACGTGCATCTCGCGGGTGACTGGCTCGCCTTCCTGGTGGCCGGCGTGGGCGCCGGTATCGGCATCGCGCTGGCGGGCAGCGTCATTCATGACGCCTTCAGCAACCAGCATCAGCAACCTTGACCCCTGGCCAGGCGGGCAGCGTCATTCATGACGCCTTCAGCAACCAGCATCAGCAACCTTGACCCCTGGCCAAAACAACTGCATCAGAGGGGAGGCCCCCGCCGTCCGTGCACTCTCCATACCGCGCCGGTCGCGGCGTGGTTCCACAACTCCTCGCGGGCGGTTCAGGCTGGGGTGCCGGCTCCTGTCGCGCGCTCACCCTCGCTGGCAGGCTCGCGCACGGGATCGAGCCGGTAGCCGGCGCCGCGCACCGTCACGATCTCGAAGCCCAGCTTCCCGAAACGGCCCAGCTTCTCCCGGAGCCAGCGGATGTGGACGTCGACCGTCTTGCGATCGCCCAGGTAGTTGTAGCCCCAGACCTGCTCGAGCAGGATCTCGCGAGTGAAGACCCGACCCGGACGGCGCACCAGGTAGGCGAGCAGCTCCCACTCCTTGGGCGTCAGCTTCAGCTCGGTGTCGTCGACCATCGCCCGCCGTCCCGCCCGGTCGATGCGCAGCCGGCCAAGCCGGTCCTCCTCGACCTCGGGACGAACGTCGCGCTGCTCGCTCCGACGGAGCACCGCCGTCATCCGGGCAAACAGCTCGCGCAGCGAGAACGGCTTCGTGATGTAGTCGTCGGCGCCCAACTGCAAGCCGATCACCTTGTCGACCTCGCTCTCTTTGGCGGTCAGCATGATGATCGGGACATTGCCCTCCTGGCGGAGGATGCGGCACACTTCGAGCCCGTTCAGCTCGGGCAGCATCAGGTCCAAGAGGATCAGGTCCGGGCGCGAGCTGCGGGCCTTCGCCACCCCGTCCGCGCCATCCTGCGCGACGGTCACCGCGTATCCCTCTTTCTTGAGGTTGAAGGTCAGCGTGTCCCGGATGGTCTCGTCATCCTCGACGACAAGGATGCGCTTGGGCACCTAACTCAGCTCCACGATCCGTCCCGTGTGCAGGAAGACGACGTCTTCGGCGATGTTGGTCACCCGGTCGGCGATCCGCTCCAGGTCCTTCGCGAGAAAGAGCAGGATGGCCGCGCGCTGCACGTTGGCCGGATCCTGGACCATGAAGCCGACCAACTCGTTCCAGATCTTGTGATAGAGCGTGTCGACCTCGTCGTCGCGCTCGGCGATGAGGCGCGCGCGGTCCTGGTCCGCCTCGATCACGGCGCCAAGGATGTCGTGCACCTGCGATTCCGTGAGCTCCGCCATCTTCGGCAGGTCGATGTAGGGCTTGAGCTGCGGCATGTCGTTGAGGCGGAGCGCCGCCCGGGCGATGCCGACGGCATGGTCACCCATCCGTTCCAGCTCCAGCACCATGTGCTGAAAGCTGACGATCAGGCGCAGGTCGCGGGCCACCGGCTGCTGGGTGGCCATGATCATGAAGGCGCGCTCCCGCAGCTGGCGATGGAGCTCGTTGACCTCCTGGTCGCGGGCGATCACTTCCCTGGCGAGCGCGTTGTTGCGATCGACAAGGGCGCGCATCGACTCGGCGATCGCCTGCTCGACCATACTGCCCATGCGGACGACGCCCGACTTCAGCTCGGCCAGCTCCTGATCGAAAAGGGTCCGGGTGGTGGCCACGACGCTTCGTTATTACCCGAACCGGCCGGTAATGTAATCCTCGGTCCGGCCGTCCTTGGGACGGTTGAAGATATCGTCAGTCTCGCCGAACTCGATCACCTCTCCCGCCCGCTTCGGGTTCATCAGCATGAATGCCGTGAAGTCGGAAACGCGGGAGGCCTGCTGCATGTTGTGCGTCACGATCACGATCGTATACCGCTTCTTGAGTTCTTGCATGAGTTCTTCGATGCGAAGTGTGGCGATCGGATCCAGTGCCGACGCCGGCTCGTCCATCAGGATCACCTCCGGGCTGACCGCCAGGGCACGTGCCAGGCAGAGCCGCTGCTGCTGGCCGCCCGAGAGGTTGAGAGCCGTGCGGCGGAGCCGGTCCTTGACCTCGTCCCACAGCCCGGTGTCCTTCAAGCTCTCCTCGACGATCTGGTCGATCCGCTGTTTCGACCAGCCGAGGATGTGCGGGCCGTAAGCGAC
>WNFA01002527.1_pt1 | contig 15087 bp, 15 predicted proteins | sample 5400481 | NCBI WGS metagenome assembly WNFA01 (sample SAMN13153340, study PRJNA577476) | soil metagenome | isolation source: 120 cm saprolite under Douglas fir tree site 2 hole 1 replicate 2 | place: USA:California | collected 2015-04-18
CCGACTCGAAGCCTCGCGGCCACCATCGCACCGGCAGTAGCCCCATACGGAGCGCCACGCCGCCCAGGATCAGGCTGAGCGCGAGCAGCACGGCCGGCTGGTTCGCCCCGATGGCGGCCATCGCCGGACCAGTCGCTGCCAGCCGGGTCTCGCCGGTCAGGCCGAAAACCAGCGCGAGGCCATAGAGCAGCAGCGCCGAGCTCGCCGCGCCGGCCGTTAGATAACCCAGGCCCGCAGTCGCGGGCGCAAGGCCGCGCCGCGCCAGCACGCTCAACACATAAAGGTTGACCGCGAGCAACTCCAGCGCGAGGAAGAGCGCCACCATCTCGGCGGCGGAGGCGGCCAGCATGGCGCCCAGCGTGGCCAGCAGGACGAAGCCCGGAAGCGCGCCGGCGTCACCATCACCCGGAAGGATGTCGGCCCGGCCGGCGAGCAGCGTGAGAACCGCCGCGGCCAGCACGACGACATCGATGACGATGGCAAAACCGTCCAGGATGAACGCGCCGTCGAGGATCGTGATCGTCTGCTTGAACTGCGTCGCCAGCGCGAGGAACGCGGCGACCAGCGTGACGACGGCGACCGTCGTCGTCGGGGCGCCGGTCCGCAACCTGGCGAGCAGGAAGATCACGATCGCCCCCGCCAGCAACCACAGTTCCGGCGAGAAGGCGAGCAGGTTCCCGAGCGTTTTCATGCGCCGCCTCGCGAGAGCAGGCTGATGACGGAGAAGTTGATGGCGTCCATCAGGATCGCGGGCAGCACACCCAGCAAGACAATCAGCGAGAGTAACCCGACGGTGTTGGCAAGCTCGAGCGTCCCCAGGTCGCGGATCCGTCCGTGCCGCTCTGGGATGGCACCGAAGAAGATCCGCTGGACCGTCATGATCATGGCGCCGGCCACCACCAGCACGCCGAGCAGAGCCAGCGGCGTAGCGAGGCGATGGCTCGGATAGGCGCCGACGACGATCAGGAACTGGCCGATGAACCCGGCCAGCCCAGGGAACCCGATGGCGGCCAGCGCGGCGAAGAGCCAGAGGACGGTGCCCTTCCCCATTCGTCCGGCCATGCCGCCCATGGCCCGCATGGAACTCGTGCCGGTGCGCTCCACGATGGCCGCCGCCAGCAGCACGAGTAGCGCGGCGGTGAGGCCGTCGGCGACCATCAGCACGATGGCGCCGTTGAGCGCGATCGGCGCAGCGGAAGCGGCGGCGAGCAGGACGAGGCCCATGTGGCTCATCACGACGTAGCCGACCACGCGCCGCAGGTCGTCCTGAGCCAACAGTGCGATCGCGCTCCAGAACACGGTCACCAGGGCGATCACGACGACGGCGCCGGCGAACTTGTGGAACGCGTCCTGGAACTCACCAACGTCGACGCGGATGATGCCGTAGCCGCCGAGCTTGACGAGCACCCCGCCCAGGATCAGGGCAACGGGCGCCGACGCCTCGGCCTGCGCGTCGATGAACCAGGTGTGGAATGGGAAGACGGGAAGTTTGACCGCGAAGGCGATGAAAAACAGCCACGCGATCAAGGTTGCCATCGCCGCCGGCAGCACCACGTCGTGCAGCGCCACGATATCGAAGGTCCGTACCGGCGCCTTGAAATAAAGGATGAGGATCGCCAGCAGGAGGACGGCGCTCCCCGCGATGTCGACCGCCAAAAATTTCCAGGCGGCATGGAGCCGGCGCTGGCCGCCGAAGCGGGCGATCAGCAAGAACATCGGCACCGCCTGCATCTGCCAGAAGAGGAAGAAGAGCAGGTAGTCGAGCGAGGCGAAGACGCCGTTGACGCCCGTCTCGAGCACCAGCAGCAGGATCAGGTACTCCTTCGACTGCTCACGGACGCGGCTCGACGAAAGGACGGCGAAGAGGAACAAGAACGCGCTCAGCAGCAGGAGCGGCATGCTGACGCCGTCGACGCCAAGGTGATAACTGGATCCGACGGCCGGCAGCCACCGGCGCGTCTCCTCGTAGGCATAGGTACCGCTCTGGTCTCGGAAGCCCAACCACATGAACACGCCAAGGGCGAGCACGAGCGCGGTGGCGGCGATGGAAAACGATCGGATGCGCTGTCGCTGCACCTCAGTACGCGACGGGAAAAAGAGGAGCGCGAGACCGGCAAGCGCCGGGATCCAGACCATGGCGCTGAGCAGCAGCGTGGGGAGCGCAGCCGGCGCGGCCGTCGTCGTGGGGAATGCCTCGAGCAGTGTCATCCGGCCTTCCCGATGATCCGGCCGGCAAGAACGATGGCGACCGCCCCCAGCGCGACGACACCGGCGAAGAGGCCGATCAGCAGCCGACGGGCCCGCACCTGCGCCAACCAGGCGCGCGGCTGCCCGGCGAAGGCGACGCTCTCCGCAATCAGGTCCATCGCCCCATCGACCACCCGCGTCTCGACCCATCCCGCGGCGCGGCTGACGGGAAGGAGGACGGCAGCGGTGCCGAGCCGGTAGGCCCGATCGATGAAGAGCCCCTCCCCCATCGCGCGGCGAACAGGTTGGAGGGCCGCCGGCACGGGCAGCCGGCGCGCGTACAGTACCCAGCCCACCGCGATGCCGACGACCGCGATGACGGCAATCACTAAGGCCGCCATGAAGTGCGAGTTGGCCGGCGACACGCCCGGGTACGTGATAAACGCGATCGGATCGAGTCGCGAGCCGAACGCGCGGATCCCGCCGACCACACTGGCGATCGCCAGCAACGACATGGCAAACGCGATGCGGCCGCCCGCGTCACGAATCCGCTCCGGCTCGAAGCGACGCCGGCGGGCCGTCTCGCCGGTGAACAGGAGCGCGAAGATCCGCATCAGCGCCATCGCGCCAAGAAAGGTCACCGCCGCGATCACCACGACCGCGAGTGGGCTGTCGAGCGCGAGCGCCTTCGACATGATCGTGTCCTTGCTCCAGAAGGTGCTGAACGGGGGGATGCCCGCAGCGGCTACGACCGCGATCAGCATCAGCCACCTCGTGAAGCGCATCCGCGGCCACAACCCGCCCATCTCCGAGAGCCGCTCGGTGCGCAGCTCGCGGATGATCACCCCCGCGGCCAGGAAGAGCAGCGCCTTCGGCCAGGCGTGGGTGAAGAGCTCGAAGACGCCGGCGCCATAGGCACCGATGCCGAGCGCCAGCACCATCATGCCGAGTTCCCCCATGGTGGTGTAGGCGATCGCGCGTTTCAGGTTGTCCTGGAAGAGCGCCCAGAGCACGCCGAGCACCGCCGAGAGCCCGCCGGCGATGGCCAGCAAGGCGAGACCCCGAGGACTGACGTGGAACAACGCGTAGGTGCGGGCGATGAGGTAGACGCCACACACCGCGCTGCCGGCCGAGTGGATCAGCGCCACCGCCGGCGCTGGTGCCTGCGCGCTCCCCGGCAGCCACACGTGCAGCGGGAACTGGGCCGATTTTGCCGCCGCCGCAATGAACACGAGGATCGCCATGATGAAGAGGCCGTTGGCGCTGACCCGGCCGGCCGCGTACTGTCCGGCGAGCGTCTGAAAATTGAGCTCGTTGAATCGAAAGTAGATGTAGGCGACGGCCGCCATCAGTGCGAGGTCGCCGACGAGCGAGATGATGAAGGCGCGCGTGGCGGCGGCGGCCGCTTCCTCCCGCTGCCACCAGTGGCCGATCATCAGGTAGGTCGAGAGCGTGACCATCCCGAAGAACAGCAGCATCTCGAAGTAGCTGAGCGACAGCGTGACCCCCAACATCGCGAAGGTCGCGAAGAGGAGGACGCAGAAGAAGCGCACGACGCCATCCTCGCGGCGCATGAAAGAAAGCGCATAGACCTGGACCAGCAGGCTGACGAGGACGACCGCGAGCCCCACCATCGCGGCCAGCGGATCGGCCAGCACGCCCCATTGCAGCGTGAACTCGGAAGCGCCGCCCGACTGCCCGGTGAAGAACTGAAGGAAGGTTGCCGGCCGCTCGCTGTGGAGGGGGTGGGCGACCTCGATCGCGACCACGAGCACGATGCAGACCACCGAGGCCAGCGTGAAGATGATCGAGATCGCCGCGCTGACCCGACGCGAATCGATCGTGAACGCCAGGATGATGAGGACCGCGATCAGCGGCAGCAACAGCGCGAACTGCGCCAGCAGGGTGGGGCTCCAGGTATCGAGCGGCCCTTTGGGCGCCGCGGCGAGCAGGGTAAGCGTCACGATTGGCGGCCTTACCCGCGGTCCGCGTCGACGGCCATGCTCCGGTGTTCACGGTAGATCAGCGCCGCCATCGCGAGACCAACGGCCAGCTCCGCCACGGCCGTGGCGCCAGCGAAGATCGCGACCGCCGCGCCGGACGTCGCGTTCACGGCACCAAGGCCGAAGCGGGCGAACGCGACAAACGCGAGGCACGCGGCCATGAACATGAACTGGGTGCCGATCAGCATCAGCAGCGCGCTGCGCCTGGCAACGACCGCGAAGGCGCCGACGGCAAAGAGCGCCGCCGAGGCCGTCAGGATCGGCTCGAGCCCGGCGTTCATCGCCGCGGTACCCTCGGCCTTGGCGCCGGAAGGGTGGTGGCGGCCAGCAGCAGCCCGCTGCCCAGCGCCGCGGAGGCGAGGATCACAACCAGGACAGCGAGGCCCACGACGTAGGTATTGGTCAGCGTGGCGCCGAATCCGGCCCCTGCGTTCGCGCTCGCACGAACCGGCCATGAGGTCGTCGCCTCGACCACGACCAGCAACGCCAGCAGGGCCGCAGCGACCGCCGCCCCAATGATCCATTCGCGGCTGAAGGGCTCCTGGGTCGAGTCCAGCCCGGCGGTTTGCCGCAACAGACCGACGAGGAGCGCCGCGCTCACCGTCGTAAAGACGAGCAGCTGGACGGCGAACAACAGGAACGGGGCGATCGTGAGATAGAGCAGCGCGACAAGCACCATGGTCGCGGCGAACGCGCCGAGCGCGTAGAGCGTGCTCCGAAACCATACGCTCGCCAGCGCGCTGGCGACCATCAGGACCAGGACCGCGTAGATCAGGATCACGAGCGGCGCCGAGGTGATGGGCTGCGGCAGGGCGCCGATCAAGGGCACGGCGTCAGATTCTAGCTGGCGGCGCGAGGCTCAGTATTCGACCTCGCCCTCGCCGGGTGCCCAGTACGTCTCTTCCTTGATCGCGGCCTGCTCGAAGCCGCACCGCCGCATGATGTCGCGCACGTTGACGATCATCCCGGGATTGCCGCAGAGGTACACGGTCGTGTCCTTGGGTGTCAGCCCCACGTTGTCGGCGTACTTCCGCACCAGGTCGTCCACCCTCCCCCGCTCCCCGGTCCATTCCGGATCCTCCCAGTGCCGGCTGATCGTCGGAATGTAGTCGAGCCAGGGGTACTCGCCGGCCGCCTGGTACAGCTCCTTGTCGTAACCGAACTCGTTCGACTTGGACACCCCCTGGAGGATGACGAGACGAAATGGTTGCGCGAGCCGGCCTTCCTTCAGGTCCAGCGCCAGGGTGCGGACCATGCTGATGTAGGGCGCGATCCCGGTCACGGTGGAGACCAGGAAATGCTGACTGTGTCCCGATTTGATATCGACGTTGAAGACTCCCTTCGCCTTTTTGCGCATGAAGACCGAGTCGCCGGCCTGCAGCTCGTACAGCTTGGGGGACAGCGCGCCTTCCGGCACCTTCTCGATGAAGAATTCGAGCTCGGGCTCATACGGGCTGGAGACGATCGAGAAGGCCCGCTCCAGCACCTTGTCATGGTTGTCGACCCCGAACGCGACGTACTGGCCCGCCTTGAACGCAAGCGGCTCGGGCGGTTTCATCCACACCGACCACAGCGTCGGCGAGTAGTCCTGCCGACGGGTGATCGGCGCCGTCATGTACTTCTCGGGATCTGCAGCCACGGCCCCCTATCCTATTCGGCGCCGGCCGGGCTGGGCGGCTGACCGAAGATCAGGTCCAGCGCAACCCCGAAGACCGCGAGCACGATCCCAGCGGTCGCGAATGTGAATGTGGCGCCGCCGGAGAGGTAGCCGCGGCCCCAGAGGGCCCCGATCAGGAAGAAAAACCCACCCAGCACCGCCAGCCAGTAGGACGGCCGGCCGCGCCACGCCAGCTTCGCCGCGAGCACGCTGCCGAGACACGTGAGATATACCAGCACGATCAACGCGAAGGTCGGGAAGAGCGGGTGCGCAGCAGCGGCGTCGAGCCGCGTCACACGTCGCCCGCGGCAATCGGCCCTCCTCCGATCACGCGGTCACCGTCATAAAAGACGGCGGCCTGACCGGGGGCCAGCGCCCGCTGCGGGTCATCGAAGTCGATGCGCGCTTGCTCCCCCAGCGGCGTCACCAGCGCCTCCGCGAGAGGGGCGTGGGAGCGGACTTTCACGCTCGCTCGAAAGGCCGCGGACGGAACGCATCCGGCGATGTAGCGGACGTCCTCGAGGCGGCAGCTCGACCGCAGCAGTTGTTCTGCGCCGCCAATCGTGACCGTGTTGCTGGCGGCGTCGATGGTGCTGACGTACTGGGCTGGGGAGGCCGGTCCGCCGGCCTGCAGGCGCAGGCCCGAACGTTGCCCAACGGTGTACATGGCGATCCCGTCGTGTTCACCGACGACGGCACCGCTCTGATCGATGATGCGACCCGGCTGCACCCGCTCGCGGAAGCGGTCCTTCAGCAAGGTGCGGTAGCTACCATCGGCCACGAAACAGATCTCCTGGCTCTCCGGCTTGAGCGCCGTCACCAGGCCGAGCGCTCCGGCCTTTTCGCGGACCTCAGCCTTGGTCCAGTCGCCGACCGGAAAGCGCAAAACGCCCAGTTCCTCCTGGCCGAGCTGGTAGAGCACGTATGACTGGTCCTTTCGCTCATCGACGGCTCGGCGAAGGCGATAGCCGTCCTGGCCCCGGTCGATGCGCGCGTAGTGACCCGTCGCCAGCAGGTCCGCGCCCAGCGCGAGCGCCTTGCGAAGCAGGAGCCCGAACTTGATCGTCTCGTTGCAGCGGATGCAGGGATTGGGCGTGCGCCCCTCGAGATACGCCTCCGTGAAAGGGTCGATGACGGACGACCGAAAGTCCTGTTCGAAGTTCAGCACGTAATACGGAATGCGCAGCCGCTGGGCAACGCGGCGGGCGTCCTCGACCGCGTCCAGCGAGCAGCACCCGTGGTGCTTGTCAAAGTCCTTGAGCGCCATCTCCTTGGGCCAGAGCTGGAGCGTGACGCCGAAGACGTCAAGGCCCTCGTCTCGCATCATGGCGGCGGCGACGGAGGAGTCGACGCCGCCGCTCATGGCGACGGCGACCTTCACTGAAGCTCCAGCTTGTCGACCCCGATGCCACGGCTACGGCAGTACTCGAGCGCCCGGTCGACCTCCGCGGTCTCGCCGTCCAAATCGAGCTCCACCCAGCCAGTGTCGGTGCCAACGTCGGCGCGCCGAATGTTGGTCACCACTTTGTAGTCCTGGCCGAGCCGGTAGATGATCGGGTCATTTCGAGTGTCGCCGCGAAACGTCAGGCGCACCGTCGTCCGCGCCATGGCGGCGGTCAGCCCCCGGCGACGGCCGGGACGATCGAAAGGTCGTCGCTGTCCTTCAGCGGCGTCTGGAGCCCGGAGCCGAAGCGGATGTCTTCGTCGTTCCGGTAGATATTGATGAACTGGCGGAGCTCCCCCTTGTCGTCGTAGAGCCGTTCCTTGAAGCCCGGAAACTTCTGGTTCAGCTCGTCCAACGCCTGCGACACGTCGCCGGCATCGACCTCAACAATGGCCGCGCCGCGAGTCAACTGGCGCAGCGCGCCGGGCACACGAATCTTGACCGCCATGTGGTGGTCATTATAAGTAGGTAAGGCCCCGGCCTTACCCTCCCCCGCTCGCGGGGGAGGGCAGGGTAGGGGCTATCGAATTCGGCTATGCGGCCCGAACGACCTGGTCCTGCTTGCCGCGCTGCGCGACCACGTAGTAGATTGCGCCGACGATCACGACCACGCCGACGGTCGCCTCGAAGATCGGGATATTGCCCAATGCTCCAAGGTCGGGGATATTCGGCAGCGCGCTGAGGCTCGGGTTGATGATGCTTCCAGGCCGAGGCCAAAGGAAGTTGACGAGCATGCTGCCACCCCACACGAGGGCCAGCAGGTTGACGATCGTGCCCCAACCGCCCAGCTTGAACGGCGCTTGATCCTTCGGCCATCCCTTGGTGCGGGCGATGAGGATCGCGAGGTTGCCGAGCAGGTAGGAGAGGTAGATCATGCCGGTGGCGGAGATAGCGATCGTCCCCGCGCCTGAGTAGTAGAGGAACGGGACCGCCGCCAGCACGCCGACCAGGATACACACGCCAATGGGCGTGTGCAGGCTGGGGCTGACCTTGTTGTAGAAGCGAGCCAGAGGTAGCTTGCGGTCACGCGCCATGCCGAACGCGAGGCGGATGGTGGAGGTCTGGATCGCCAGGCAGCAGACGTAGATGGCGGCCAGGACAACCACGAGATAGACGTTGGCCATCCAGCTCGGCAGCACCGCCGTCAGGATGTCCGCCGGCGACGTTATCGTGGCCGGCGAGGCGCCGGCACCGGTGACGTATTTCCCCATGTCCGGGATTGCGACGATGATCGAGTAGAGGAAGATGCCGCCGATGATGAAGGCACCGACGACCGATGCCAGCACCGCCCGGGGAGCCATGGCGCGAGGATTCTTCGTCTCTTCGGCCAGCGTGCTCGCTGTGTCGAACCCATAGATGACGAACAGCGACATGAACATCGCGGCCAGAAACGCGCCGCCAGTGAAGCCTGAGCCGAGGTAGCTGCTATCGAAGACGACGGTCGCCGACTGGTGGTGATAGAAGATCAGCAGCACCAGCGCGAAGACGACCATGCCGAGGATCTCGAAGACAACGCCCGTGTTGTTGATCAGCGCGACCAATCGGACGCCGAAGATATTCAGCAGCGTTGTGCTCGCGAGGATGACCAGCGCGATGGCGACCTGCGTCTGGGCGTTATTGGTGATCGTCATTCCGAGGTTGTTTAGGAGCGGGATCAAGACCAGGCCCGGGATCGTTGCAACCACGGCCGTGACCGTGATGACGCCGGCAAACAGGTAGATCCAGCCGGTCATCCAGGAGTAGGGCCGGTTCGCCAGGTATTTGGTCCACTGGTAGACCGACCCGGCAACCGGGAAGTGCGCGCTGACTTCCGCAAAGTTCAAGGCGACGATGAACTGGCCAAGTGCGACCAGCGGCCAGCTCCAGAAGAAGAACGGCCCGGCAATCGCCAGGCCGATCGGAGCAAACAGCGTAAAGATGCCGGTGCTCGGTGAGATGTAGGAGAAGGCGACGGCAAAGCTCGAATAAACACCCAGGACTCGCCTCAGTTCTTGCTTGTAGCCAAATCGGCCCAGGTCGTGTGCGTCGGCCGCCTCCTGGCTACTGGCGCTGGTCGGAACGGTCGACGGCGAACGCGTCAGGACGTCGTCGGGCATCGGGTTCCCTCCTCTCCCTTAGGTTTGGACCAAAGTAGCAGGCGGTAGCCGGTTCGTCAATCGCCGTTTGGACGGGCTTCCCCCTCCATTGAGAGGGTGTCCGGGAGGGCCTAAGACAGGTCTAAGAGAGGAACTGGGAGACGAGCCGCTGAAAGTGGTAGACCCCGTTTTCGTGCTTCGGGTTGAAGCGCCCGCAGTCGTACGAGCGCGATTTCAGCCCGCGCTGGACGCGCTCGCAGAGGGCGACGTGATCAGAAGAGGGCGCCGACCGCGAACTCGAGCCAGCCGATGCTGGCAATGCCGCCAAACGGTTGGCCCCAGAACCTGTCCATCGCGGCAATCGCTGTCACCGCCAGCGTCCCGCCCAACCAGACCGGGTTGCTGATCCAGTACATGACCGCCGTGATCGCACCGGCAAGGTGGCCGAAGGAAAGGCGGACCCACTCGAAGACGGCACCCTCGACCGGGAAGGCGGTCCCCGGTTCGGCCGTCAAGAGGCCATAGGGGATGAGGAACGTAATCGCCGAAACCACCAGCCAGCAGAGGGCTTGCGCGCCCTGAGACGAGACCCCGCCAAGCGTATCGAGCGCGACAATTGCTGAGACGGTAAAAAGATGAGATCGAGGCGAAACAACGAGGACTTGCGCATGTGGTACACGGTTGTCAAGGTACGCTTGGCCAAATCGGCGCGTCGATATACTCGGCCCCGTGCCGGCTGAATACGACGCGATCATCGTCGGCGGCGGCCACAACGGCCTGGCGACCGCCGCCTACCTCGGCCGGGCGGGCCTGAAAACCCTCGTCCTGGAGCGCCGGGGCGTCCTTGGAGGCGCCGCCGTCAGCGAGCACCCCTGGCCCGGCTACACCGTCTCCACCCTGTCCTACGTACTCTCGCTCATGCCCCCAGAGGTGATCCGCGAGCTCGAGCTTCACCGCCACGGCCTGACGCTTTACCCGCTGTCGGCGGACTATTACGTGCCTTTTCCGGATGGATCTCATCTGCTGCTGACCAAGGACCCGGCGCAAGCCAGGGCCGAGATCAGTAAATTCTCGACCAAGGATGCTGATACCTGGCCAGCCTTTAGTGCCTACCTGGCGAAGATCGCCGACCTCGTCCGTCCGCTGCTCTTGATGACGCCGCCGGCGGTTGGGGCGAAGTCCCCGGCGGACCTGCTCGAGCTTGCCCGCTTTGCGTGGAAGCTGAAAGGACTTGACGTCAAAAGCACCGGGGACTTCGTCAAGGTCATGACGCTGTCCGTCGCCGAGCTGCTCGACGAGTGGTTCGAGTCCCCTCAGGTGAAGGCGGCCCGCTGCGTCTCCGGTGCGATCGGCACCTACGGCGGGCCCTACACGCCCGGTACTGCCTACGTCCTGCTCCACCACTACATCGGCGAAATCGACGGCCAGATGGCTGAGTGGGCCTTCGTGCGCGGTGGCACAGGGGCGGTCTCCGAGGCGATCGCCGCGGACGCGCGCGAGCACGGCGCCGACATCCGCACCAGCGCCGGGGTCGGACGCATCCTCGTCGAGGGCGGCCGCGCGGTCGGCGTGGCGCTCACCGACGGAACCGAGCTGCGCGCGAAGGCGGTGATATCCAATGCCCATCCCAAGATCACCTTTTGCGAGCTGGTTGAAACGAAGGAGCTGCCGTCCGACTTTGTCCGGGCCATCGACCGGTACAAGACGCGCTCCGGGACGGTGAAGGTCAACCTGGCGCTCGGCGAGCTGCCCCAGTTTGTCGGCCTCCCGCCCCAGGACTCGATGACAGCGGCGCGGTCGTTCATTCAGCTCTGCGACTCCATGGAGTACCTGGAGCGCGCCTTCGATGACGCGAAGTACGGCCGGCCGTCGGCCGAACCGTATTCCGACGGCGTGCTGCCGACCGTCGTCGACGATTCCCTGGCGCCTGCGGGCAAACACATCATGAGCTGCTTCACGCAGTATGTCCCGGCGAGCTGGTCGCAGGCACCGCACCGTCAGGAGTTGGAGGCCTACGCGGACCGAGTGGTCGCGGGTTATGAGCGCTTCGCGGCGAATCTACCGGGCGCGGTCGAGCATCGACAGGTGATCGGGCCCTATGACATGGAACAGGAGTACGGACTGGTGGGCGGCAACATCATGCACGGCGACCTCACGCTGGACCAGCTCTTTTCGTGGCGGCCCGTCGCTGGTTATGCCAACTACCGCACACCCATCAAACGTCTCTATCTGTGCGGCTCCGGCACCCACCCCGGCGGCGGGATCAGCGGCATCAACGGCCGCAACGCCTCGCGCGAGATTCTCAAAGACCTGAAGCGCCGCCGGTAGGACGGGGCATCCCCCTCCCCTCTAAAGGGCAGGCTGGGCCTAGAGCACCTTCGAAAGAAACGAGCGCGTGCGCTCCTGCTGCGGGTTCGCGAGCACGTCGCGGGGCTTGCCGCTCTCGACGATGACCCCGCCGTCAATGAAGACCAAGCTGTCGCCCGCTTCACGGGCGAAGCCCATCTCGTGGGTCACAACCACCATCGTCATGCCGTCTTCGGCAAGGCCACGCATGACGTCGAGCACGTCACCGACCAGCTCCGGGTCCAACGCCGACGTGGGTTCGTCGAAAAGCATCAGCTTCGGCTCCATCGCCAGCGCGCGCGCGATCGCCACCCGCTGCTGCTGGCCACCGGAAAGCTGGTTGGGATAGACATTGACTTTGTCCGCCAGGCCAACCCGCTCGAGCAGTTTGCGCGCCCGCTGGACGGCGACCGCGCGGTTCTCCTTCTTCACCCGCATGGGCGCCTCGATCACGTTCTCCAACGCGGTCATGTGCGGGAAGAGATTGAAGCGCTGGAAGACCATGCCGATCTCGGAACGCTTCTTGCAGACCTCGGGGTCAGGAAGCTCGTAGAGCTTGTCACCTCGCTCCCGGTAGCCGACCAGCTCGCCGTCGACCGACAGCCGGCCGCAGTCGATCTTCTCCAGGTGATTGATGCAGCGGAGGAACGTGCTCTTGCCCGAGCCGGAGGGGCCGATCATGCACATCACCTCCCCGGGAGAGACCTCGAGGTCGATGCCGCGAAGCACCTCGAGCCGGCCAAAGCTCTTGTGCACCGCTTCCGCCTTGACCATGGGCGTAGCACTCATGTCATCAATGCCCTCTCGGGAGAGACACTGGCAGCTCCGCCGGCGCCGGCGGCGGCGCGTGGAAGGTGAAGAGTATTCGCCGCAACCGCTGGATCGGCGTCTGCGGCAGCTCGCGCTGCGCGCCCCGGGCGAAGTACCGCTCGAGGTAAAACTGTCCGACCGTCAGGATCGAGGTCATGAACAGATACCAGATGCTGACGACGAAGATCAGCTCGACGACGTCGAAGTTGGCGCTTGAGATCTGTTCGCCTCGAGTGAACAGCTCGGGAACCGCCGCGACGAAGGCCAGCGAGGAGGTCTTGAGCATCGAGATGGTCTCGTTGCCAGTCGGAGGGATGATCACCCGCATCGCCTGGGGCAGGACGATGCGTCGCATCACCAGCAGCCGGGTCATCCCGAGCGCCTGGGCCGCCTCGGTCTGACCGTGTTCGACCGAGATGATGCCGGCGCGCACGATCTCGGCCATATAGGCCGCCTCGTTGAGGCCGAGACCGAGGACCGCGGCCAGGAATGGCGTGATCAGCGAATTGGTACCGGGCCCGCGCCAGAAAAACGGCGTGCCCGCGATGCCCAATGTGATGTGCGGAAGCACGAGGTTGAGGTTGAACCAGAAGAAGATCTGGACCAGGACCGGCGTGCCCCGGAAGAACCAGATGTAGAACCAGCTCACCCACGAGACGACGGGGTTGGGTGAAATGCGCATCACCGCCAGGATGATCCCCAGGGCAACGCCGATGATCATGGCCAGGACGGTGAGTTCAAGGGTGACGACGATTCCGCCAAGGACCAGCCTCTGAAACAGATAGTGGCCAATGACGTCCCATTTCAGACCGGCCTCGACCAGGATCGTGTACACGACCTGGGCGACGAGGAGCAGGACCAGCACCGCCGCAACCCATCGCCATGGGTGCCGGACCGGGATTGCTTTGATCGCCTCCGGCCTCGGTCCTGCCGAAGTGCCGAGCCGCTGGCCGGAGGTGATCTCGCTCACGTGTTGATGCTGGCTAGTGTCAGCTCGTCAGCCATCGACCTCAGTACGACGGCACGCAGCTGGCACCGATGGAGGCATTGTTGTTCAGCGCCACGTCCGAGCTGCCGATGGCACCCTCCGTGACACTCCACGTCTGGAGGATGGTCTTGTAGTAATTGTTGTCGATCAGGTACTTGACGGCGTCCGTCAGCGCCTTCTCGAGTGCGCTGCCCTTCACGATGGCGATGCCGTAGGGCGAGACGCTGCAGGGCTGGCCGCCGATCTTCAGCTTGCCACCGGTCTGCTTCACCTGGTAGCCGGCGACCGGCTGGTCGAGCCAGCCGATGTCGGCCCGGCCCGAGAGCAGCGCGGAGTTCGCCTCGGTCTGGGTGGCGAAGCCTTGGACCTTGATGTCGTCCTTACCCGCTTTCTTGCAGTTGTCCGTGTCGCCGGAAATGGCCGTACCGCCAACCTTCTGGCCCATGTACCCCCAGGCGTCGGTCTCCTCGACTGTCCCCGACTCCACGGCGACGCTCTTGCCACACATGTCGGCGGCTGAGCTGATCGTCGCGCCGCCGGACGCCTTCACCAGCCAGGCTTCACCGGCCTTGTAGTAGGAGATGAAATCGATGCCCCCATTCTCACGGTCGGAGGTCGGCGTCCAGCTGGAGATGCTGAACTGATAGCGAGGCTTGTCGCCGCCGGCTTGCTCCGCCGGCGTGCTGGCTTTCAGCTGGGCGATGATGTCGTCGAATGTCACGTTGTTGAACGTACAGACCAGGCCCATCACCTTACAGAGGTCGTTTCCGAAGTCGATGTCCCAGCCCTCGATCGCCCCGGTGTCCGGGTTGATGAACTCGTTCGGTGCGTAGGTCGCGTCCGTGGCGATCTGCAGCGGTGCCTGGGACTTGATCGAATCCGGAACCTCGGCGGCGATGCTCGCCACCTTGCTGGGTCCACCCGAGCTCGAGGCCGCCGGAGCTGCGGAACTGCCGCCGCACGCGGCGAGCGTCATCGCCACCGCGACCAGGATCATTGGCAAACGCTTCATGCTTCTCCTCCCCTGACGATCTTCTAAAGCCCGAAATGAAACGCTGCCAGAATTGTAGGCGACCGAGCCGGACGACCTCGGGGAGGGCAGGGTCGGGGCTTACCCGACCGGCACCCGGGTCAGGTAATCGAAGATCAGCTGCGACCAGGATTCCATGTCCAGGTAATAGCTGCGCATCGCGTCGAGCGGCAGGAGCGCCCCGGCGAGCTTGTCGACCTCACGGATGGAAATCTCGGCCCGGTCGCCCTCGCCCAGGAAGATCAGTCCGACGTGTACGCGCCCGACGGGCGTCGTCTGGTCGTTGATCGCGCCCAGCAGCCGCGTTGAGAAGTGGCCGTTATAGACCACCTCCTCTTCCCACTCGCGCCGTAGTCCGGCGTCGATCGGGTCGGCGGCGCCCGCGACGTCCTCGGGATTGATGTGCCCGCCGACACCCAGCGAGTAGAGGTGGCGCAGGCGCCGCTCGCTCGAGCGCCGTAGCCGGTGCGTCAGGAAGTAGCGGTCGTCGTGGCGAAAGACGACGTAGGGGATGATCTGCGGTTCGCCCGGATCCTCTTCGACCTCG
>WNFA01003250.1_pt1 | contig 15083 bp, 18 predicted proteins | sample 5400481 | NCBI WGS metagenome assembly WNFA01 (sample SAMN13153340, study PRJNA577476) | soil metagenome | isolation source: 120 cm saprolite under Douglas fir tree site 2 hole 1 replicate 2 | place: USA:California | collected 2015-04-18
GGCGCGCGCCGCCGCCTGCGCCTCGCCATAATTCAGCTTGCGCCAGCCGCCGGTACCGTCGCGCTCGGCGAGAAAGGTGCGGCCCGGCGCCTGCCGCGCCCAGCGCTCGAGCCATTCGCCGACGCAGCGCGCATAGGGCTGCAGCGGCTGCGGCGAGCGCAGGATCATGCCCCCGCCCGGCAGCTGTTCCACGCGAACCGCGGCATCGGCAAAGCGCGGCGCGCGCCGCGCACCCGGTCCCGACATTTCCTGCTTCATCGCCGAATCCGCTCCATGGCGGAAGAGCTTACCGGCGGGGACGGGCGTGGTGAAGGGAGATGTTCCGCCGGCCGCCGCGGCAGCCTATGATCGGCGCACGCTGCGCACTCAAGCGGCGAGCAAGGGAGGCGTGGGATGCTTGAGACGACGATCGCCGGGAGCCTCCCCAAGCCGTTCTGGCTGGCCAAGCCCATGACGTTGTGGGCGCCCTGGGCGCAGCAGGGCGAGGCGCTGGCCGAGGCCAAGCGCGACGCCACGCTGCTCGTCCTCAAGGAGCAGGAGGATGCCGGCATCGACATCGTCAGCGACGGCGAGCAGTCGCGCCAGCATTTCGTCCACGGCTTCCTCGAGCGCATCGACGGCATCGACTTCACGCGGCGCGTCTCCATGGGCATCCGCAAGAACCGCTACACCGCGGACGTGCCGACAGTCGTCGCCGCCTTGAAGCGCAAGGGCCCGGTGCACCGCAGCGAGGCCACGCTGGCGCGCGCGCATACCAAGCGCCGGCTCAAATTCACCCTGCCCGGGCCGATGACCATCATCGACACCATCGCCGACGAGCATTACGGCGACCGCGTCAAGATGGCGATGCGCTTCGCCGAGCTGCTGAACGAGGAGGCGCGCGAGCTCGAGGCGCTCGGCGTCGACGTCATCCAGTTCGACGAGCCCGCCTTCAACGTCTACATGGACGAGGTCAAGGAGTGGGGCATCGAGGCGCTGCATCGCGCGCGCGCCGGGCTCGCCTGCAAGACGGCGGTGCACATCTGCTACGGCTACGGCATCAAGGCGAATATCGATTGGAAGCAGAGCCTGGGCAGCGAGTGGCGGCAATATGAGGAGATCTTTCCCGCGCTGGCGCAGAGCTGCATCGACCAGGTTTCGCTCGAATGCGCCAATTCGCGCGTGCCGCTGAGCCTGCTCGCGCTGCTCAAGGGCAAGGACGTGCTGCTCGGCGTCATCGACGTCGCCAGCGACAAGATCGAAACGCCGCAGGAGGTCGCCGCCACCATCCGCCGCGCCATGGAATTCGTGCCGGTCGAGCGCATCCAGCCCTGCACCAATTGCGGCATGGCGCCCTTGGACCGTCACGTCGCCAACGGCAAGCTCCAGGCGCTCGGCGCCGGCGCCGCGCTCTTGCGCAAGGAGCTGGGCGGCCGCTAGGAAGTTTTGCATCGGCACTGTGCGTCCTTCGACTGCCGCTTCGCGGCGCTCAGGATGAGGGACAATGAGAATGGCATCCATCAGTCATGCCAAAAAGAAATCTCCTCATCCTGAGCGCGCGCCCTAGGCGCGCAGTCGAAGGACGCACGGCATTGATGCAGCCTATCTATAGCCCGACATAGGCCTTGCGCACGCGGTCGTCGGCGAGAAGATCGGGACCGCTTCCGCTCATGACGATGCGGCCGGTCTCGAGCACGTAGCCGCGATGGGCGAGCGACAGCGACTGCGCCACGTTCTGCTCGAGATGGTGAGGCCATCGCGCTGGTTGAGCTCGCGAATGACGTGGAACACCTCGGCGACGACGACCGGTGCTAAGCCGAGCGACGGTTCGTCGAGCATGACCAGGCGCGGCTGGCCCATGAGGCAGCGCGCGATGGCGAGCATCTGCTGCTCGCCGCCGGAGAGCGTGCCGGCAAGCTGCCGCCGCCGCTCGGAGAGCCGCGGGAAGAGGATGAACATGCGCTCCCTCGCCGCCGCCGCGCCGGCGCGCGCGCGCGGCACCACCGCGCCCATTTCGAGATTCTCCAGGACGCTCATGTTGGGGAAGACCTGGCGGCCCTCCGCCACCTGGCCGAGTCCCAGATTGCAGATCACATGCGGCGGCGATCCCGCGATATCGCGATCCTCGAAGCGGATCGCGCCGCGCGCGGGCTGCTCCATGCCGAAGATGGCGCGGATGAGCGAGCTCTTGCCGGCGCCGTTGGCGCCGACGATGGCGACGATCTCGCCCGCGGCGACGTCGAGCGAGACGCCGTCGAGCGCCTGGGCGTCGCCGTAGAAGAGGTCGAGCTCGCGCACCGCCAGCATGGGACTCAGCCGCTCCCGGTCGCCGCCGTCGGGGCGCTGCCGAGATAGCATTCGAGCACGCGCGGGTCGCGCGACACCTGCTCGGGCGTGCCCTCGCAGATCTTCTGCCCGTGATGCAGCACGACGATGTGGTGCGACAGCGCCATCACCGCGCGCATGACATGCTCGGTGAGCAGGATGGCGAGGCCCATCTCGCGCGACAGCGCCGCGAACGTCCGCACCATGGCGTCGATCTCGGTCGGGCGCAGGCCCGCCATCACCTCGTCGAGGAGCAGGATCTTCGGCTGCGTCGCCAGCGCGCGCGCCGTCTCGAGCTTCTTGCGCTCGGGGAGCGTAAGGCTGTTGGCGACGATGCCGGCCTTGTCGCCGAGGCCGAGCCGCTCGAGGATCTCCAGCGCGGCGTGGCGCGCGGCGGTGCTGTCGGCGGTCGCCTTGAAAGCGCCGACCATCACGTTTTCCAGCACCGTCAAGGCGCCGAACGGCTTCACCACCTGAAAGGTGCGGCCGATGCCGGCGCGGCAGGCCTGGTCGGGCCGCCGCCCGGTGATCTCGGCGCCGTCGAGGACGACGCTGCCGCTGTCGGGCGCGAAGACGCCGGCGATGAGGTTGAAGGTGGTGGTCTTGCCGGCGCCGTTCGGGCCGATGAGCGCGACGATGCCGCCCTTGGGCACGGCGAAGCTCACGCTGTCGACCGCCTGGAGGCCGCGGAAGCGCTTGGAGAGCCCGCGCACCTCGAGCAGCGGGGGCACGCTCATCGCCGCACCGCGCCCAGGCCGAGGCGTGCGCGCAGCCACGGCCACAGCCCCGCGGGCTGCAACGCGACGATCAAGAGCAGCGCCACGCCGTAGGACCATTGCTTCAGCCCGCTGACGGCGAAACTGCCGGTCAGCGAGGTCATCGCCTCGCCGAGCGCGGTGAGCACGAAGGCACCGAGGATCGGGCCGAACAGCGTGCCGAGGCCGCCGATGATCGGCGCGGTGATGATCTCGATCGAGCGGCCGACGGCGAAGACGGTGTCGGGATAGAGATTGTTGTCGTAGAAGGCGAGGAAGGTGCCGCCGACCGAGGTCATCGCCGCCGACAGCGCCATGGCGGCGACCTTGTAGCGGAAGACGTCGATGCCGAGCGCCTGCGCCGCCTCCTGGTCCTCGCGGATCGCCTGCCAATAGTAGCCGATGCGCCGATCGAGGAGATGACGGCTGAGCGCGAGCGCGCCCAGCGTCAGCGCCAGGAGGCAGTAGTAGAACATCACCGGCGAGCCGCGCAGCCGCAAGAGATCGATGCTGGCGCGGTTGGACACCGGCAGGAACAGGCCGCTGGTCGCGCCCACCCAGTCGAAATGATCGAACAGGATGCGCGTGAACTCGGCGAACGCGATGGTGAGCAGCGCGAAATAGACGCCGCCGACGCGGAAGCGGAAGGACAGCGCGGCGATGACGCTGCCGGCGAGCGCGGCGAGCGCCATGCCCGCGAACATGCCGAGCCACGGCGGCACGCCGTAGCGCACGAAGAGCGCGGCGCTGGCATAGGCGCCGAGGCCGACATAGAGCGCGTGGCCGAGCGAGAGCTGCCCGGCGAAGCCGGTGACGATGTTCCAGGCCTGGCCGAAATATGCGGCGAACAGCACGACGACGAGCACCGAGACGATGTAGCTGTCGACGAAAAACGGCAGCGCCACCATGGCCGCGATGAACAAGGCAAGCGCCGCCGCGACACGGCGCGGCAGGATCGGAAAGCGCGCGGACCTCATGCGCGCCCCAGCAATCCCTGCGGCCGGACCAGCAGCACCAGGATCAGCAGGGCGAAGCTGAAGGCGCTCTTGAGCGAGGGATCGACGACGAAGCCGGAGAGCGCCTCGGTCACGCCGACGAGCGCCCCGCCCAGCAGCGCGCCGGGCATGCTGCCGAGGCCGCCGAGGATGACGATGATGAAGGCGAGCAGCGTATAGTCGGTGGCGATGTAGGGCTGCACGTCGATCAGCAGCAGCAGCAAGCATCCCGCGGCGCCGACGCAAGCGGCGCCGAGGCCGAAGGTGATGGCGTAGAGGCGCTTGACGTCGAGGCCGACGACCTGCGCGCCGACCTGGTTGTCGGCGCAGGCGCGGATCGCCTTGCCGGTCCGGGCGAAGCGGAAGAAGGCCCAGAGCGCGGCCACGCCGCCGATGGCGCCGAGCGCGGCGAGCACGCGCACCTTGTCGAGCAGCACGCCGCCGATCTCATAGGAATCGTAGGCGTAGTCGAGCTGGACGTTGCGCGCGTCGGGGCCGAAGCCCATCAGCAGGCTCGCGGTTATGATGGTGGCAACGGCGAGCAGCAGCAGGAACTGCTCGTGATCGGGGCGCGCGATGTAGCGGTTGATGAGGCCGCGCTGCAGAGCGTAGCCGAGCAGGAAGAGCGCGGCCGTCACCAGCGGCGACGCCACCAGCGGGTCGAGCCCGGTCTTGCGGTTCAGCATGAACGCCGCATACATGGCGAGCACCATCATCTCGCCATGGGCGAAATTGACGACGCGGATGACGCCGAAGATCACCGACAGCCCGAGGGCCATCAGCCCGTAGACGGCGCCGGTCAGCAGCCCGGCGACGATGATGTTGAGGTAGAGCATCCCGCCCTCGGAGCCGCCGGCGGACGACGTCTGGCGCGCGCGCTCAGGCGCGTTGCGACCAGCCCGGCACCGGGAAGACCGGCTTCAGCTCGGCGTTCTCCGCCGGCAGCACGACGGTGGGCTTGCCGTTGCGGTTCTGCACCGTGCCCGAGGGCAGGTTGACGTTCTGGCCCTTCTCGTTGAAGGTGATCGCGCCGCCGATCATGATGCGGTCCTTGATGTTGGTCGCCTTGAGCGCCTCGACCAGGGCTTCGGGCTTGGCCGAGCCGGCGCGCTTGTACGCATCGGCGCAGATGAGAATCCCCTCGAAGCTGAACCCGGCATCAAGATCGCAGATCTCCTCCGGATAGGCCGTCTTGAACGCCGCCTCGAAGGTATGCGCGAATTGCTGCCTGGGATCGAGCCAGGGGATGTTGGTGGTGGCGTACTCGGCGTACTTGCCCAGCACCTTCAGGAACTGCGTCTGGTACATGCCGGGGCTTCCCGGGCTGATGATGCCCATCGGCTCGTATTTCTGCTTCACCATCTCGCGCACCATCAGGATGGCGTCGTTGAGGCGCGTGACCACCATGTGGAGATCGGCCTTGGCCGCCTTGGCCTTCGCCACCTCGATCGAGAGATCCTTCGCCTGCGGGTCGTAGGAGATCGTCTCGACGATCTGGAACGGCAGGCCGATCTTCGGCATCAGCGCGTTGATGCCTCTGAGCATCGACTGGCCGAAGGTGTCGTTGACATGCATCAGCACCGCCGTCTTGGGCGTGGCGCCCGTCGCCTTGAAGAGATCGTTGAAGCGCGACAGCCCGTTGGTGCCGAGCATGATGCTGGTCGGGAAGTTGCGGAAGACGTACTTGAAGCCCTGCTCGGTGATGGAGGGCTCCGAGCCGATATTGATGACATGCGGCACGCCGTTCTGCTCGGCGACCTGGGCGACGGCGAGGGTCTGGCCGGAATCGAAGGCGCCGACGAGGATCTGCGCGCCCTCGCGGATCAGCTTCTCGGCCTGGGTGCGCGCCACGTCGGGCTTCGATTCCGTATCGGCATCGATGACCTCGAATGCGTAGCCCATCTCGGGCAGCATCTTCTTGGCCAGCTCGATCGAGCGTTGGCAGCCCTGGCCGATCAGCGCCTGGAAGCCGGATCGCGGCAATAGGCTGCCGATCTTGATCGGGGTCGCCGCCCGCACCGCTCGGATCGGAGCGGCGGCGGCGAGGACGGCACCGGCGGCGGCAGCGCCGAGTCCGAACTGACGACGGTTGAGACGGTCCTTCATCGCATTCCTCCCCCGTGGCTGGCGGCGCTCTCGGCCAACAAGCCGACGGGCTCGCGTGTCGGCGTGTCGATGGCCCCGCCTTTGCATGTCACCATAACCTACCGCCCAGGCGGATCAAGCCGCGCCGACGGTTGCCTTCGTGCTGCGGCGCTTTAGACTGCGCCTTCGTCTGCCAGGAACCCGCTTCGAATGAGCCGCCAAGATCTGTTCCCGCCGATCGAGCCCTATGCCACCGGCATGCTCAAGCTCGACGCGCTGCACACCATCTACTGGGAGCAATCCGGCAACCCGCACGGCACCGCGGTGGCGTTTCTCCATGGCGGTCCCGGAGCGGGCGCGACGCCGACCCATCGCCGCTTCTTCGACCCGCAGCATTACCGCATCGTCATCTTCGACCAGCGCGGCGCCGGCCGCTCGACGCCCTTGGGCGCGGTCGCCGACAACACGACGCGGCATATCGTCGCCGACATGGAAGCGCTGCGCCGCCATCTCGGCATCGAGCGCTGGGCCGTGTTCGGCGGCTCGTGGGGCTCGACGCTGGCCTTGGCCTATGCCGAGACGCACCCGACGCGCTGCATCGGCCTGGTGCTGCGCGGCATCTTTCTCTGCCGGCGCTCCGAGGTCGACTGGTTCCTCTACGGCATCCGCAGCGTGTTCCCGGAAGCGTGGCGCGCTTTCGCCGGCTTCGTGCCGGAGGGCGAGCGCGGCGACCTGCTCACCGCCTATTACCGCCGCCTGACCGATCCCGATCCGGCCGTGCACATGCCGGCGGCGCGCGCCTGGAGCACCTATGAGGGCGCGTGCTCGACCTTGCTGCCGAGCCCGGACACCGTGGCGGCCTTCGGCGAGGACCGCATGGCGCTCGGCCTGGCGCGCATCGAGGCGCACTACTTCCGCCACAACGTCATCGCGCCCGAGGACGACCTCATCGGCCAGATCCACCGCATCCGCCACATACCCGCCATCATCGTGCAGGGGCGCTACGACATGGTGTGCCCGATCGTCAGCGCCGACGAGCTCGCGCGCGCCTGGCCCGAGGCCGAATATCTGGTGGTGCCCGATGCCGGCCATTCGGCGATGGAGCCGGGCATCCGCGCCCGCCTCGTCGGCGCCACCGAGAAGCTGCGCCGCATCCTCTAAGCCGGTGCGCCGCGGAATCGCAAAAATGCGCCCGGACGCGCAAGGGAGATGAAGTTGCGGACCGGCAGCGCCGCCGTGGCGGCACTCGCGCTGGCGCTGCTCGCGGCGCCGCGCCCCGCGCGCGCGGTGGGGCCGGATCTGCTGGCGCTCGGCCTCGGCGCCTATGACGTGCGGCATGGCGACACCGAGGCCGAGCTCCGCATCGAGTACCGCTTCGCCCATTCCTTCCTGTGGATCATCAAGCCGCTCGTCGGCGCCTTTGTCGCCACCGACGGCACGTTCCTCGGCTATGCCGGCGCACGCATCGAGTTGGCGCTGACCGACCATCTCGTGCTCCTGGGGGACGCCGCGGCCGGATATTGGCGGCATGGCAGGGGCCTCGACCTCGGCGACGCCCTCGAATTCAAGACCGGCGGCGAGCTCGCCTATCGCTTCGACGACGAGTCGCGACTCAGCGTCGCCTTCGACCACATCTCGAATGCCGGCATCGCCAAGCTCAATCCCGGCGTCGAATCGCTGCTTCTCATCTATTCTTTCCCGCTCGGCGGCGCGAGGTAGCGCCCACTGCCGGCGTCGTCGGAGCGTTAACCATGATTTGCCGCTGTCGCCGCCGGGCAGGCCGATCGGACGCTGCCTTGCGGCGGTTGGCAGGCGTTAACCAGCGCTCAACCGAAGGCTGCTATTTGTCGTGTATTGCGGCCGCCGGCAAAGCGGGATTCGGGCGCCGCTCATCGCTTTGACCTGGAGTACGCGCCTTGCGGAATCTCGAGAAACAGGTGTTGGTGGTCGACGACTACAACACGATGCGACGCATCCTGCGCAACTTGCTCTCGCAGATCGGCTTCACCAATGTCGACGAGGCGGAGGACGGGTCAAGCGCGCTGCGCAAGCTGCGCAAGACCGCCTTCGGTCTCGTCATCTCCGACTGGAACATGGCGCCGATGTCGGGCCTGGACTTTCTCAAGGAAGTGCGCTCCGACAGCAAGCTCAAGGGCACGCCCTTCATCATGATCACCGCCGAGAGCAAGACGGAGAACGTCGTCGCGGCGAAGGCCGCCGGCGTCAGCAACTACATCGTGAAGCCGTTCAACGCCGACACGCTGAAGCGCAAAATCGAATCGGTGCTCGGCGTGCTCGCCTAGTCGCTCCCCGCGGCCGCTGGGAACACCGTCCGCACCGGCTCGCCCCTTCCCGCCAGCCTCGCCACTTCCCGCCAGAAAGCCTCGCGACCGGCATCGGACTGTTGGCGCGCTACCAGCGTCATGCGCGCGACAAAGCCGTCGATCGATTGCGGCGGTGCGTTCTGGCGCAGCATCCGCGCGGTGCGCGCGGCGGTAAAGCGGACGACGGTGTCCCTCATCGCCGCGGCGCGGCGCGGCGCTCGCGGTCGACGTGGCGCGCGGCGATCCGCTCGGCGCGCCGGTTGACGAGGTCCGAGGCGATCATATCGGCGACCAGGAACAGGCTCATGAGGCCGGCGCCCCAGGCGACGATCAGCAGCAATGCATCCATTACGCGTCCCCACTTGTCTTGAGTGGCCAGGAGACTGAATGAAGGTGCTACGCAACGCGGATAAATGTGCGCTCCGCCCATTCAGCGACGTTTTGGTTAACCGGAGGTAAACGCGGCGCGAAAATCCTGCGCCACGCCCGAGCCGTCAGGACGGACCTGTCGCCAGCAAGCGATCGGCATCGCGCTCGACGACGGCGAGGCGCGGGCCCAGCACGGCGAGGCTTGCGACATGGCCGGGCCCGGGGTTCAGGTCGAACAGATGCGCTTCCGCCGCGAGCGGCGGCGCCGCGGCCCAGGCGACGAGCGCGGGCGATGCGTCCGGCGGCGTGACGGTGATCGTGGCAGGGGCGACGGCGAGCCCGTCGCCGGTCGCCTTGAGCAACGCCTCCTTGCGCGTCCAGTAGCGCAGCACCGCCAGCGCGTTCTCCGCCGCCGGCAAGGCGGCGAGCGCGTGCTGCTCGGCGGCGGAGAGCACCGCCGGGATCAAGGCGGCAACATCGCGCCGCGCGTTCAGCCGCTCGACATCGACGCCGAGGGCCGCGTCGCGCGCCACGGCGAGCACCACGCGCCCGCCCGAATGCGACAGCGAGAACTCGATGCCGCCCGCCGCGCGCAGCCGCGGCTTGCCATGGTCGGTGCCGCCGCAATGCCGGCACGCCGCGGAGAAGCCGAGTTCGGCCGCGGGAGCGCCGAGATGGCCGGCGAGCACGAGGCGTGCCAGCGCATGGGCAACGAGATAGCGTGCGCGATCCTCGTCGCGGCGGAACCGCGACCAGCGACCGCGCTCGTTCGCGTCGAGCAGCGACAGCAGCTCGCGATGCCCCGCGGCGGGGCTCGCCCACCAGACCTGGCATTCGCCCGCCCGCAAGGAAGGAACCGTCACTGACCCCGCGGCCATTCCCGACATAGCGCCGAAGGGAAGCGCCATCCGAACGAAATATGCAAGCGCTGTCCGGAAGACGCGATCGCGCGGGGCTTGCGACGGATTCCGCTTGACGATGTTCTCGCCGCGTTCAAGCTCTGACGACGGAGTGACGGACCTAAGGACGGAGAGACGTGTCGAGACTATGCTTGATCGTGCTGCTGGCGGTGTTGCTTGCGCCGACGCCGCGCGCGCTCGCCGCGGGGCGCGCCGACCCTGAGCTCGAGACGCTGCGCCAGCAGCATTTCTGCGAGGTCCTCGGCTATCTGAACGCGATCCGCAGCCAGCCGCTCACGCTCGAAGACCGCTACCTCATCATCGATCGGCCGAAGGTGCCGGGCTACGTGCAATGCATTTTCTTCGATGACGATCGCAAGATTCTATGCGAAGTGGCCTCGGGCTTTTATGACGAGCCCGACATTCAATATGTCGCGCCCGACCGGCTTGCCGCGCTGGCGCCGCTCGGCTTTTCGCTGGACGCATCGAAGGGCAATTACCGACAGGAACGCACGATCAAGAACGGTGCCTCCGTGGCCGAGATCGCCGATCTGCTGATCCGGGCGATGCACGACGTCTATGGCGCCACCCCCGACAGTCGTTTCCGCTACGAAGCACCGCTGGTCAAGGAGCCGCCGCCGGCCCAGACCAATGTCGGCCGGCGCTGTGTCGGCCAGCCGAGCTGAGCGGCGGGGAAGCGAATAATGGCGCGCATACGCGTGGGCATCGGCGGCTGGGTGTTTCCGCCGTGGCGCGGGGTGTTCTACCCGCCCGGCTTGGCGCAGGCGCGCGAGCTCGAGCATGCCAGCCGCCGCGTCACCGCGATCGAGATCAACGGCACCTTCTACGGCGCGCAGAAGCCCGAAAGCTTTCGCCGCTGGCATGACGCGACGCCCGAGGATTTCGTGTTCTCGGTCAAGGGCCCGCGCTTTGCCACGCATCGCCGCGACATCGCCGCCGCCGGCGCCTCGGTCGACCGCTTCCTCGGCGGCGGCGTCCTCGAGCTGCGCGCCAAGCTGGGGCCGATCCTCTGGCAATTCCCGCCGACCACGCGCTTCGACGAGAGCGATTTCGCCGCGTTCCTCGCGCTCTTGCCGCAAACCGTCGACGGCCGCGCGCTCCGCCACGTCGTCGAGGTGCGGCACGAGAGCTTCGCCGATGCCCGCTTCATCGCCCTGCTGCGGCGTCATCGCGTCGCCGCCGCGCTGGTCGATTCCGACAAGCATCCCATGCTCGCCGACGTGACCGCCGATTTCGTCTATGCGCGGCTGCGCCGCACCGTGGCGAGCGAGCCCACGGGCTATCCGCCCGCCGCGCTCGATGCCTGGGCCGAGCGCTTCCGCCTGTGGTCGGCGGGTGGCGAGCCCGGCGATCTGCCGCGCCGCCACCCCGAGCCGGGGAGCGCCGCCGCGCGCGACTGCTTCGTCTATTTCATCAGCGGCGCCAAGGAGCGCGCCCCGGCGGCCGCCGAAGCGCTGCTGCAGCGCCTCTCGTCCTGATCGCCCGCTGCGCTCAGTTGCCGCCTTCGCGCAGGCCCCGCACGACCGCGGCCAAGGCTTCGCCGAACCGACGCTGACGCAGTTTCCCGTGCTGCAGCCTGTCGCGCCAATCGAGCATCACCGCGACGGCGACGCTGACCTTGGCCCAAATCAGCAGCGACAGGTAATCGCCCGCTGCGAGCTGCCGGCGCGCGTGACCCGTGGCGAGCTCCAGGGCCGCGGGCCCGTGCTGCGCCACGAGCTGTCCGGCCATTGCCCGGACTTTCCGATCGTTCTCCATATCGTACTAACGTGCCGCGTGGCCGGTCGGCTCCGTTTCGGCACGGATCCAGCAGCTACTCGCCGGTTTGGCGCCGGGAAAGCGAAGACGGATCGCGCTCGCCCGGGCGCCGCCCGCCGCTGATGCGCGAGCTCGGCGCGGCCGCGGCGACGCGGTCGAGGGCGTGGGCGCAGAAATCGGGGTTGAGGTCGATGCCGACGAAGCGCCGGCCGAGGCGGCGCGCGGCGACGCAGGTCGTGCCCGAGCCGGCGAAAGGGTCGAGCACGATGTCGCCGGGCCAGTCGAGCGCCGGCACGGCGCGGAAGCTGTACATGGCGATGAGCCGGTTGGGCAGCGCCTCCGGGAACGGGGCGGGGTGGCCTTCGAGGCGGGGAACGTTCTCGGGGTAGAGCCACCAGACCTGCTGCGTCAGGTCCATCCACTCGTCTTGCGACAGCCGCGACGCCGCCTTGACGGCGGCGGGCAGCACGCGCGGTGTGCCCGGCTTGACGAAGACGGCGATGAACTCGATGTAGTTGCGCTCGTAGAGGTTCGGCGGGAACGGGTAGGAGCCGAACATCTTCTCGGTCGTCTGCTTCTCCCAGATATAGAGGCTGAACAGGCGGAGCGGCGTCTTCGCCTCGATGCGCTGCTTGATGTCGGAATAGAGGTCGAGCAGGACGCGCGTGTGGCTCGGCCCGAACGCGGCGGCGGAGACGTCCTTGGTCAGCGGCAGGATCGGCACGTTGAGGCAGAGCTTGCCATTGGGCAGCAGCACGCGCGCGACTTCCGCCCAGACCTCGTCGAGATCGTCGAGATACTGCGCGTAAGACTGCAAGCCGATCTGGCCGCCGACGCCGTAATCCACCGTGTGCCAATAGGGCGGCGAGGTCACCGCGCAGGCGCACCAATCGTCCGGCAGCTGGCGCAGCACGGCGCGCGCGTCGCCGCAGACGACGCGGTCGACGACGCCATCGAGCGTCATGGCCTGCGCCTGCGCCGCCACCACCTGCGGCGCGGGCGCCCTGCTCCCGTCGCCGGCGTAGCGGCGCGATTGCGGCGCCGCGAGGCTCGGCCGCTGGGAGCGAATGCCCGCGTCCTCGGCAAAGCGGCGGTGGCGCCTGAGCTTCCTCGTTGCCGGCCCTTTGTCGGATGTGCGCGCCATCGCCCTGTCGCAACCGGGGAAGCTGGCGTCCCCGGGGTGACTCGAACACCCGACCCACGGTTTAGGAAACCGTTGCTCTATCCTGCTGAGCTACGGGGACGTGGCGCCACAATAGCAAATCGCCAGCGGCAGCGGCGACCCTTCCGGGCGGGCAAGGCTCAGGAAAGACGGAGGCGAGGCCGCGTGCCGCTTGGCGACGGAGGGCGGCGACCGCCGCCGACCCGGTGCGTCGCGGCGCCGCGTCAGTCGCCGCCGCCGGCCTCCTTGAAGGCCTCGCGCGCGGTGCGGAAGGCGTCGACCGCGGCGGGCACGCCGCAATAGATCGCCGCCTGCAGCAGCACTTCCATGATCTCCTCGCGCGAGAGGCCGTTCTTGAGCGCGCCCTTGACGTGGAGCTTCAGCTCGTGCGGCCGGTTGAGCGCGGTCAGCATCGCCAGGTTCAGCATGCTCCGCGTCTTCCGCGGCAGCCCGGGCCGGCCCCACACCGCGCCCCAGCAATACTCGGTCACGAGTTCCTGGAGCGGCCGGTTGAAATCGTCCGCCGTCCGGATGGCGTTGTCGACGTAGTCGGCGCCCAGCACCTCGCGGCGAATGGCCAGCCCTTTCTCGTAGATTTCCTTGTTCACGACACTCCTCCCGCTAGTTCAGCGCCGCGCGCGGCGGCGCCGGCATTCTAGGGCGCGCATGGCAGGCTGTCAGGGGGCGGCTGCCCCGCTCAACCTGCATTGCGCGCGAACCCCGACCAATGTAGATTCATGCAAAAGAACGGCGCGCCGGCGCGATCCGAAATCGAAAACGCGGGCGACGCGGGACGGCAAGACCAGTCTCACAGCTTACGGGGGAAAGCCTATGGCGGTATCGGCAGCAACGGCGGGTCGCGGCGCGGCCGGCAAACAAAGCCTCAGCTTCATCATCGGCGCGTCCTCGGTCGGCACGCTCATCGAGTGGTACGACTTCTACATCTACGGCGTGCTCGCCACCGTTTTTGCCCAGCATTTCTTCCCGCCGGGCAATGACAAGCTGGCGTTCCTGGGAAGCCTCGCCATCTTTTGGTTCGGGTTTATCGCGCGGCCTTTCGGTGCCATCTTCTTCGGTCATCTCGGCGATCTCATCGGGCGCAAATTCACCTTCATGCTGACGCTCGGCCTGATGGGTCTGGCGACCTTCCTGGTCGGCGTGTTGCCGGACTACGGAAGCATCGGCATCGCCGCCCCAATCTTGCTGCTGCTGATGCGCGCGCTCCAAGGCTTGGCGCTCGGCGGCGAGTACGGTGGTGCCGCCACCTACATCGCCGAGCATGCGCCCGACGGCAAGCGCGGCCTCTACACGGCGTGGATCCAGACCACGGCGACGATGGGGATCGTCGCGGCGCTCCTGGTCGTGCTGATACTCCGCCAAACCATGGGCGATGCGTTCAACGCTTGGGGCTGGCGCATTCCATTCTGGATCTCGGTGATCCTGGTCCTCCTTTCCGGCTACATCCGGCTCAAGCTCGAGGAATCGCCCCTCTACGCGCGACTGAAAGAGCAAAAAAAGGTATCGCACAATCCGGTGAAAGAGACATACAGCAGCGGCAGGAACTGGGGCCTCATGGCTTTCGCGCTGTTCGGCGCGACGGCGCCGGAAGGCGTCGTCTGGTACACGGGGCAGTTCTACGCGCTCTTCTATATGACCACTGTGCTGAAGATCAATTACGTCACCGTCTACATCATCATGATGATCGCGCTCACCGTGGGGTCGGTCGGCTTCCTGGTTTTCGGCGCGCTGTCCGATCGCATCGGCCGGCGGAACATCATGACGCTCGGCTTCGCGCTCGCGGTCGTCACCTACTGGCCCGTCTTCACCTGGATGGGCACCTACAAGGACAACCCGGTCGTCCTCTTCATCCTGGTGCTCTACCTCGTGATCCTGGTGACCATGGTCTATGGGCCGATCGCGGCCTTCCTGGTCGAACTCTTCCCGGCCAAGATCCGCTACAGCTCGATGTCGATGCCGTATCACATCGGCAATGGCTGGTTCGGCGGCGGCGTCCCTGCCATCGGCACGGCAATCGTCCAGACGACCGGGATCGCGCTGGGCGGCCTCATCTATCCGATGGTGGTTTCGGCGATCGGCGTCGTCGTGAGCCTCGCCTTCATCCGCGAGCCGACCCACAAGGTGAAGATCTGGGACGAGGTCGGCGGCCAGGCGGCAGCCGGCGACGACTGACCAAGACCCGAGGAGCGGCTGCGACGGCCCCGGCGGCGACGCCGGGGCCGTTTCGTTTCAGGGCCCGCCGAGCGAGGTCGCGGGCTGGCCGATGATGGCGAGGAATTCGCGGCGGGTGGAGGGATCGGTGCGGAAGGCGCCGAGCATGCGCGAGGTGACCATGGACACGCCGGGCTTGTGGACGCCGCGCGTGGTCATGCATTGATGCGCCGCCTCGATGA
>WNFA01007134.1_pt1 | contig 15082 bp, 10 predicted proteins | sample 5400481 | NCBI WGS metagenome assembly WNFA01 (sample SAMN13153340, study PRJNA577476) | soil metagenome | isolation source: 120 cm saprolite under Douglas fir tree site 2 hole 1 replicate 2 | place: USA:California | collected 2015-04-18
TCGATAGCCTCGACAGCCGAGTCGTGCGGGACTTCTTCATCCACAACGCTCTCTACTGGCTGACCGAATACCATTTCGACGGACTGCGTCTGGACGCGGTTCACGCGATCATCGACGACTCCACACCCCACATCCTCACAGAATTGTCCGATGCCGTCCGGAGTTCCGTCGAGCCGGATCGCCACGTCCACCTCATCCTGGAAAACGACCACAACCAGGCGCGTTACCTTCAACATACCGAGCAAAGTACCGAGCGCTGCCAGCCGCAGGCGTACACCGCCCAATGGAACGACGACCTCCACCATGCGTTGCACGTGCTGATCACTGGTGAACAGGACGGCTATTATGCGGACTACTCGCAACGTCCAATCGATCAATTGGGCCGTTGCCTCACCGACGGATTCGCGTACCAGGGCGAGGCTTCCCTCTACAGGAATGGCGAAACGCGGGGTGAATCCACCAAGGGCCTGCCGCCTACTGCATTTGTTTCCTTCCTTCAGAACCATGACCAGGTCGGAAACCGTGCATTCGGCGAGCGGATCATTCAGATTGCGGATCGCCGTGCGGTACGCGCAGCGGCGGCGATCCTCTTGCTCGCGCCTTCCCCACCGTTGCTCTTCATGGGTGAAGAGTTTGGGGCTGAAACACCGTTTCTCTTTTTCTGTGATTTCGAGAAGGATCTGGCTGCCGCGGTTACCGCGGGCCGGCGAAATGAGTTTGCTCATTTTGCCAGATTCAATGACCCCGCTGAACGCGAGCGGATTCCCGACCCCGGCGATGCCAGCACCTTTAAGGCCTCACAGCTCAACTGGAGCGTCATTGCGGAACCCGGCCATCAAGACTGGCTGCGCTTTTATCGCAAATTGCTGAGACTACGGTGTGAGCACATTGTTTCCCGTCCTTCGACTGGATGCGCCGTCGACGCGGATTACGAAGTCCACGGAGATCGGGGCCTCACCGCGAGTTGGAAATTTTCGGACCAGTCGGAACTGATTCTGATGGCGAATCTTGGAACCGATTCACTTTCTGGCCTGATTCCCCCGGCTTCGCAGGTTGTCGTTGTCTATGCCAGCGAGCAAGTGAACGCCGATGTTCTGAAGCGAAAGACGCTGCCGGCTTGGTCCGTGGTGTGGTTCCTGGAATCATGAAGCCGCGCTCGCCCATCCCGCGCGCGACCTATCGCCTGCAGCTCAATCGCGACTTTACTTTCGCCCAAGCGACGGCGATCGTCCCTTACCTTTCCGCACTCGGCATCAGCCATTGCTATGTTTCTCCGTGCTTAAAGGCTCGTGCCGGCAGCATGCACGGGTACGACATCGTGGACCACGAATCGTTGAACCCCGAAATCGGGAGCACAGGAGACTTCGACCGCTTTGTGACTACTCTCGATGAACACGGCATGGGATTGATACTCGACATCGTGCCCAACCACATGGGAGTGATGGGCAGTGACAATGCCTGGTGGCTGGATGTTCTCGAGAACGGCGAATCTTCCGTCTACGCTGGCTTTTTCGATATTGACTGGCATCCGCTGAAAGATGAACTCCATGGTAAAGTGCTGATTCCAGTGCTCCACGATCATTACGGCGCGGTCTTGGAGAGCGGCGATCTGAAGCTTGTCTTTCACCATGAGCGCGGCGAGTTCGATGTGTCCTACCACAATCATCGCTTTCCCGTCGATCCCAGGGAGTACCCCCGCATCCTGCAGCACTGCGCGGACACGCTGGCGGCAAAACTCAGCGAGCAGAATCCTGATTTACTGGAGTTTCAGAGCCTGATCACCGCATTCCGCCACTTACCCGGAAGGCGGGAGCTCAGCAGCGATCGCATCGCCGAGCGGAATCGCGACAAGGAACTCCACAAGCGCCGGCTGGTCGAGTTGTGTGCGCGATCCCCGGAAATCGCCGCCTGCATCATTGGAGCCATCGAGTTGATCAACGGTATCCCTGCCGACCCCACAAGCTTCGAAGAACTCCACGAACTCATCAAAGCGCAGACCTTCCGCCTGGCCAACTGGAGGGTCGCCTCCGATGACATCAACTACCGCCGATTTTTCGACACCAACGATCTAGCAGGTATCTGCGTGGAGAATGAGACAGTCTTTCAAGCGACCCACCGGCTGGTTCTTGGTCTGATGGCAGACGGCAAAGTGGATGGCTTGCGCATTGACCATCCTGATGGCTTGTACAATCCACGTCAATACTTCGAACGCCTGAACCGTTGCATCGCACTCGCCGCAAAGAATTCCGAAAACCGGTCCCACTATGTGGTCATCGAGAAAATCCTCACGGGTGCGGAACGGCTGCCCGCCGAGTGGCCCGTCTGCGGCACCACGGGCTACGACTTCGCGAATCTCGTGAATGGAGTGTTTGTAGAGCCAGCCGCGGCCATGAGTTTGGATCGCACTTACCGAACCTTTATCGATGACGAAATCGATATTGATGACCTCGCCTATCGCTGCCGAAAACTGATCGTTCGGGTTGCCCTGGCCAGTGAATTGAACGTGCTTGCCAATCAAATCGCCAAGATCGCTCTCTCCAAACGGCACACCTGCGACTTCACCCTCAACAGCCTGCGCGATGCGCTGACGGAGGTCGTCGCCAGCTTCCCTGTGTACCGCACCTACGTCACTTCCTCTAGTGTTTCGGACAAGGACGTACGCTACATCGGCAGCGCCGTCGCCTCGGCCAAATCGAGAAGTCCGGCCGCTGATACCAGCATCTTCGATTTCGTCGGCGAGGTGCTTCTGACTCGCATCGCCGAAGGACAAGATCCCGCGTACCAGAATGCAGTTACAACCTTCGCCATGAAATTCCAGCAGTTCACCGGCCCTGTGATGGCCAAAGGCCTGGAAGACACCGCCTTTTATCGTTATAACCGCCTGGTCTCGTTGAATGACGTCGGAAGCGATCTTCACCGGTTCGGAACCACAACGCCGGAGTTTCACCTCGCCAATCAGGAGCGCCTCCGCTGTTGGCCTCACACCATGGTGGCTACCAGCACGCACGACTCTAAGCGTTCCGAGGATGTGCGCGCCCGGATCAATGTGCTTTCGGAGATATCGGGACAATGGAGGGCTCGGGTGCGGGAGTGGAAGCGCTTCAACCGCAACCACAGGCGCCTGGTCAACAACAAACCCGCACCCTCGCCGAATGACGAATACCTGTTCTATCAGACCTTGGTGGGCGCCTGGCCATCAGAGCCTCTGAACGATACGGACGACTGGACGACTTTCTGTGAGCGGATAGAAAACTACATGCTGAAGGCTATCCGTGAAGCCAAGCAGAACACCAGTTGGATCAATCGAAATACTGAATACGAAACCGCAGTTTCATCGTTCGTAAGGACATTGCTGAATCCGGGTGCCAAGAACCGGTTCCTCGACGACTTTGTGCCGTTCCAATGCCGTGTCGCCCGCATTGGCCTATGGAATAGCCTGTCGCAGACGCTTCTCAAACTGACGTGCCCGGGCGTTCCCGACATCTACCAAGGCAATGACTTGTGGGATTTCAGCCTGGTCGACCCAGACAACCGGCGTCCAGTCGACTATGTCCGCCGCCAGCAAATGTTCGAGAGTATCCGTGTGTGGGGCAACGACTCTGATGCGTTATCAATTCGCCGCTTGCTGGAAACTCCTGGGGACGGTCGACTCAAGCTGTATTTGATCTGGAGAACTCTGAGCTTGCGTCAACAGCAACCAGATCTCTTTCAGGAGGGCGAATACCTGCCGTTGGCCGTGGAAGGCGCGAAAGCCAATCACGTTGTTGCGTTCGCCAGGAAGTCCAGAATCACGAGGGCGCTCGTGGTTGTTCCGCGCCTGGTCACAGGCTTGCTCAATGACATCGATCTCCCACCAATCGGACCCCGAATCTGGGAAGATACTTACGTTATGCTCCCACTCCGCGGCTGTTCTGAAACGTGTCGGAACGCATTTACAGGAGAAGTCCTGGACCTGGAGAAAACCGATGAATACGCAAAAATTGGTGTTTCCAAGGCGTTGGCGGAGTTCCCAGTAGCACTTTGCTTATTGGGTTAGCTTCACGGCCAGGACCGAGTCGGCACCGCCGAGCTTGCAACTGACCGACTAAAGTTCTAGAGGAATGGGCGTCAACGGGCTTTCGAATGCGAGATCAAGATTTCAGGTGCGAAGGGGGCGATGCGAGTGGCTGGCCTCTGAGTTCAATTCCTACAAACGGTTGGATCTAGGCATCCCGTCGCCGAGCTTTGACATTGCACACTAACTCACAACCAAGGGCAATCAGAAATTTGTGGCTGACTATCAGAGCACACGGAAACGACCGGCGTAGTGGTCTGCAGCCCGTGGGAGCCATCGTTGTCGGCGATTCGGGAGTCGAGAGTGTTGTTCTACCCGGAGCTCGGAGCAAGGGCTGTACTCTCCTTCAGTTCTTCGGGGTCATGCCAGCCGCCCACATCGACAGCCGAACGGTCCGGCTCACGAGGTCCCCACGAGCCTGGCTCGTAATGATGCAACCTTGTGGCATTCGCGAGGATGGGGTCGACAATGGCCCAAGCCGCTTCCACCGCATCTTCCCGCACGAACAGCATGGCATCTCCCAGAAGACGAAGAACTCGGTGAACTACGCGTCGCCAGCTTGAAGACGGTCAGCCAGAGTTGCACCAAGTACCGATTTCGGCAGCAGATTCTTCCACGGCCAGCACAGCGATGATGCTCCTTTCTTGTTTCTCAGGCCTGAGGTTTTGCAAACTCTTTTTCCGGATTGCTGGCGTAATTGACTCCACGGGCCAGAGCGGGGCGAAGGTCCGCGACTGCTCACCAGGAGGTGAGGTTTATTCTTTCGGCGTCCTTTTGTACGGCACTCTGAATTGCGGTAGTCCGCTCCATGCTTCACGCTGGATCACCGAGGCGTTGGACACAGGGCAGGATTCTCGATTGTCACATCATATAAACTTGCGTGTTGCCCTGCTTTGCAGGGAGGTACCGACCTTGATCCAGGAGGAGCAGTTTGCCACTCAACCGGGATGTGCTTTGGTACAAGGACGCGATCATCTATCAAGTTCACGTCCGCACTTTCCACGACAGCAACGGGGATGGCATCGGTGATTTTCAAGGGCTTGAAGCGAAGCTCGACTACCTCCAGGAACTGGGGATCAGTGCGATATGGCTCATGCCCTTCTTCCCCTCTCCTCTGCGCGACGATGGCTACGACATCGCGGATTACAACGCAGTCCATTCAAGCTATGGAACATTACAGGATTTCCGGAAGTTTCTGGGGTCGGCCCACGACCGCGGAATTCGGATCATCATTGAAATGGTGTTGAATCACACATCCGATCAGCACACGTGGTTTCAAGAATCGCGAAGCTCGCAGGAGAATCCACGCCGGGATTGGTATGTCTGGAGTGACACCGACACCCGGTACAAAGGCGCCCGCATCATTTTTCTTGACACAGAAACGTCCAACTGGGCATGGGACCCGATTTCGAAATCCTTCTATTGGCATCGCTTCTTTAGTCATCAGCCGGATCTTAACTACGACAATCCAGCCGTTCGGGAACAGATGTGGGAAGTGATGAGGTTCTGGCTGGAGATGGGTGTCGACGCCTTCCGGCTCGACGCCGTGCCGTACCTGGTAGAACGGGAAGGCACAAATTGTGAGAACTTGCCGGAGACTCACGATTTCCTAAAGGAACTGCGGCGGAAACTCGATGAAGGATTCCCGGGCAGAATGCTTCTGGCGGAGGCCAATCAGTGGCCCGCGGATCTTCGTCCATATTTCGGTGACGGCGATGAATTCCACATGGCGTTTCATTTCCCGTTGATGCCCAGGATGTTTATGGGGCTGAAGTTGGAACATCACTGAAATCCTGCAGCAGACCCCGGAAATTCCGGCCTCATGCCAGTGGTCCCTTTTCCTGCGCAACCATGACGAGCTGACTCTGGAAATGGTAACGGACTTGGAACGCGACTACATGTACGACACGTACGCGAAAAGCAAAACGATGCGGCTGAACCTAGGAATTAGGAGGCGGCTCGCTCCTTTGCTGGACAACGACCGCAGGCGCATGGAGTTGATGAACGGAATGCTGATGTCGTTGCCCGGCACTCCTATCATCTATTACGGCGATGAAATTGGAATGGGCGATAACATCAATCTAGGCGACCGCAATGGAGTAAGGACCCCTATGCAGTGGAACGGGGAGACGAATGGCGGCTTTTCTATTGCGGCCCCAGAGCGTCTGTATGCTCCCCTTATTCAGGATCCAGTATATGGTTATCCGGCAGTGAACGTTTTGAGGCAGAGAGCGAGCGAACATTCGCTCTTCAACTGGATGCAACGCATCATAGCGGTTCGCAGATCGACCGGCGTGTTCGGCAGGGGATCGATTGAGTTTCTTTATCCGGCCAACCACAGAATACTGGCCTATGTTCGACGATTAGGCAACGAGACGATCCTGGTGGTCAACAATCTTTCGAGTACCGCGCAAGCTGTCGAACTGGATCTGCGGCGCTACAAGGGGAATATTCCGATTGAGATGTTTGGCAGGAATATGTTTCCGCGTGTGGGTGACCTGCCGTACCTGCTAACGCTGGGACCTTACCAGTTTTACTGGTTTCGTCTTCGACGAATCTGAACAAATGTAAATAGTTAAAAGCGACGTCACATGACGCGCATCCATACAAGGGCACGCGGTGGAACTTCGAACGGAGATGAAATTGGCAGAGGAGAGCTTTCTTACCGATGATTTTCTTCGCCAACTAATCAATGTCGGCGAAGTAGACATCCTCGTGGGCTTGCCCACTCACAATAACGCCAAAACCATCGGGCCGATCGTCAACACGATTCAGAGCGGTATCCTGCGCGGGTTCCCTCGCGAGCGAGCCGTGATCATTAATGTCGACGGGGGGTCGCGTGATGGCACTCCCGAGCTGGTCACGGGCGTCTCTATCGATGATGCGCGCCCGGCTTCCAATCTGCATGCTCTCCGGACGTTGCACTCAATAAGCACGAAGTACGCGAGCAGCCCGGCGAGCGGGATTGCTTTTCGGTCGATCCTGGCGGCTGCCGAATTGCTCCGCGCCAAGGCCTGCGTGGTAATGTCACCCGAGTCCGCCAACATTGAACCCGAATGGCTCTCAAGACTTCTACACCCCATTTGTCGCGACGGCTTCGATCTGGTGACCCCAGTCTATCGCCGACATAAGTTTGAAGGCCTTCTCATAACGAATTTGCTATACCCGATGACTCGCGCACTCTACGGGCTAAGAATCCGTGAAGCATATTCGCCCGAGTTCGGGTTCTCCGGCCGTCTCGGAACTCAATTCCTAGGACAAAATGTCTGGAATGATGGAACCGACGGGGCCGCTGCCGAACTCCGCTTCACTTTGGCTGCGATCACGGGAAAATACCGCATCGGCCAGTCCTTCCTTGGGGAAAAGATTCACGTTGAGCGACGTGCCGCTGACCTGGTACCGGCGCTGCGACAGACCGTCGGTACGCTGTTCTCCGCATTAGAGCCAGACTTTCCCGCCTGGAGTGCGGTCGCCGGTTCCCAGTCGGCCCCTACTACCGGGGTCGACCATGATGTGCTTCTGGAACCACTGCGGGTAAATCGGAAACGGTTGCGAGAGATGTTCTCGACCGGAGTTGCCGAATTGGAGTCCGTCTTTCAGTCCATTCTTTCCCCTCCCACCCTGGCGGAACTCCAGCGAATCGCCCGCCTGGGAGAAGAAGAATTTCATTACCCTGCAGAATTGTGGGTCAGAACGGTTTACGAGTTTGCCGCCTCGTATCAGAAATCTGCGATCAGCCGGGATCATATCATCCAGGCCTTAGCGCCGCTTTTCCGCGGGAGAGCGTTCACGTTCCTGATGGACAACCGCAACGCTTCTGCGGACGAAGTTGAGAACAATATCGAACTTTTGTGCCTTGAGTTCGAACGATTGAAACCGTATCTGCTGCAGCTGTGGAAATCAAGAGAGTGAGGCAACTATGCGGGAAATGATTATCAGCGAACTGAGTCAGGCGCTGCACGAGATTGCCAGAGGTTTCGCACACTTCCTTCCTCGTCTCATCGTGATGCTGATCCTTGCGCTTGTGGGCTGGGTGATCGCCTACGTTGCAAAAGTGGTTCTGCGCAGCGTCTTGGGGCTCATCAAGTTCGACAAGCTTTCAGAGAACACAGGCGCCTCTCAACTGCTCACCAAGGCCGGTTTGCCTTCGGCGACGGAAATTTTGAGCCGGTTCGTCTTCTGGGTGACCTGGCTGGGCTTCATCCTGCTGGGTGTGCGCGCGCTCGGGATCCTGGTCCTGGAGGAACAAATCGCAAGATTTTTCCTTTTCCTGCCGCGTCTATTCGTAGCGACGTTCATCATGTTCTTTGGACTGCTGGCAGCTAGCTTCTTTTCTCGCGCGGCTCTGTTAGCTGCGGTAAATGCGAATGTGCCTTCACCTCGGGTTTTGAGCCTCGCGGTCCGCAGTATCATCGTTGTTTTCGTATTGTCCATCGTCTTTGAAGAACTGGGGCTGGCAGAGCAGACCATGCTGGTTGCCTTCGGAATTGCCTTCGGAGCCCTGATGCTCGGCCTGGCCATCGCATTCGGCCTGGGGGGCCGAGCCTTGGCCCGGCGTTTCCTGGAGAAGAGGTTTGTTCGCGGGAAGAAAGAGGAGAACGAAGACGAACTGTCGCCGCTCTAGTGCAGCCAGGTTGAAGATCGTCGAGCGAAAAGTTCCCGGCTCTGCAGACTCCACGGAGGAGCAGTAGCAATCTAGCGCTCGTCGGTGGCTTCTCTCACGATCCGCAGTGCGCTTCGACTTTCTTGACTTTCGTCGAGGCGGAATATTTTCGCCAATGGCACATCTTTGTGGAGAACGATTACGTCCCTCGTGGCCTTCACATCAGCGGTGTTTTTTTCGGCACTAACGCCTGTTACCACGTATACGACTGGGGACCCTTGGATGGTCACGGAATCGCCTACCTTGGGTGGTTTGGTCGTCATGCCGATAGTTTCCCACAGCCCGACTTTTCGTTCTACCCCTGTGGGGTTTCAAACTGCACCGCGACCGAGTCGTACGCCCATGATGCCACCTAGCCGCCATTGCGGTACGATATGCTGATGTTGATGCAGGCGTTGAGAACCCACAGCAAACCAGTGGCCATCCAGAGAAGGGCGGAACTGCGCGGCATCAGGTTGAGCGCCATCGAACTCAGAATCGCACCGGCGAGAAAGTAAGGACGCCGCCGGCCCAGCGGGCCCAGGTGCGGTGCTGCGTGGCCGATGATCGGCTGCACGATCAATCCTGTCAGCGGCGCGGCCAGCCAGAGAATCGGAATCTGATCGGGCCGCGTGCCCAGGTATTCGTAGATGGCGCGCATGTTCGCCATCTGCGATCCCCAGCCAAACTGGAGACCGAGGAACCCGAAGCTCATGTTCCAAATTTGCCAGAACGTTCGTGGTGGATTTTCTATGGATTTTCCTACCGATCGTAAAGCGTGACCAGGGATCGAAGTCTCGCACTCAAGTCGGCGCTCAATGCGCCCGGACGATAGCGCCATTTCCAGTTTCCGCTGACGGTACCGGGAAGATTCATGCGCGCCGCACTGCCCAAGCCCAGCACATCCTGCAACGGGACAATCGCAATGTCAGCGCCCGACGCCAGCACCGCCCGGATCATGACCCAGTTGATCTCGGAATCTTCATGGAAGTTGAGATAGGCGCGCGCGAAGTCGTGCTCCTTGCGGACATTTTGCGGAGTACGCGTACTGTCGTCAGCGCCCGAACTCGACCACCAACCCACCGTCGTGTCATTGTCGTGGCCGCCGGTGTAAGCGACCAGGTCGCGACTGTAATTATGCGGACGAAACGATGGACCCTGCGGATCGGTGCCGAACGCGAATTGTAGAAGACTCATGCCCGGCAGACCGAACTGCTGCCGCAGTTTCTCCACCGGCGGAGTGATCACGCCCAGGTTCTCCGCCACAATCGGGAGCCCGCCAAATGCTTTCTGCATTGCCGACAGAAAATCTTCACCCGGCCCTTTGACCCAACGCCCGTTTATGGCGGTCGTCTCATTGGAGGGCACCTCCCAGTAAGATTCAAAGCCGCGGAAATGATCGAGTCGCACCATATCGAAAAGCGCGAGTGAGGCACGGAAGCGCTCGATCCACCACTTGTATCCGCTGGCGGCCAGCAAGTCCCAGCGATAAATAGGATTCCCCCAAAGCTGCCCGGTGGCGCTGAAATAATCCGGTGGCACGCCGGAGACCACGGTCGGGCGGCCCTGATCATCGAGATAGAACAGATCGGGATGAGCCCAGACGTCGGCGCTGTCGTGCGCAACATAGATCGGGACGTCACCCATGAAACGGATGCCGCGCTGCTGGCAATAGGCCTTGAGATACTCCCACTGCTGGAAGAATTCGTATTGCCAATACTTGTAGGCCTTCACTTCCGGCGCCAGCTTCCTTAACCACTCGCTCACAGCACGCGCATCTCGCCTGCGAAGCTGCGGGTCCCATGAGGTCCACATGGTTCCTTGGTGTGCATCTTTGCAGGCCATGAAAAGCGCGTAGTCGTCGAGCCATGGACTGGTGCTTTCGCAAAAACGGTCGAAGGCAGTACGATCGGCGCGGGAGGCGTCGGCAAAGAAAACTTGCGCCGCCCGGCGTAAGGTCGCCATCCTGAATTCGATTACCGGCCCATAGTCGACAGAGTCTTCGGGAAACGACGGCGCCTGAGCCAGGTCGGACGCCCAGAGCAATCCCTGATCGCGCAAGCGGTCAAGGCTGAGCAATAGCGGGTTGCCGGCAAAAGCGGAGAAACACTGGTACGGGGAGTCACCGTATCCGGTGGGATTCAGCGGCAGCACTTGCCACAACTTCTGTCCGGCGGCGAACAGGAAGTCTGCGAATTCGTAGGCGCAGGGCCCGAGATCACCGATGCCGAAGCGCCCGGGAAGAGAAGTGAAGTGGAGCAGAATTCCACTGCATCGCGGAAATTTCACTCCGTAACAATACGCAGGCCGGCGGCGTTAGGGCAAGCTATCAGAAATTCACTTCATTGCTTTGCTTCACTGCTTCACTTTGGCGATCAGCAGCCCGAAAGGATCGAGGGTAACTTCATTGCCTTTGACCGATGCCTCGGGCGACGCGATCATGGTTTTCAGGGTGGCCCGGCCAAATCCCTGTTGGGTAAGGTTGAAGACTATCTTTTGCGGAGTGGCCGACATGTAGAGGGCCACCAGCAGGTAGGACATCACATTCGGGTCTTGTTCGTTGAGGGCGGTGTAGCGGCCTTCGGGGTTGAGAATCCAGCCTCGGAGGAGCCTCCGAGTTCAGGTGGTTTGCCTTCATTCGTACATATTTACTCTTAGTATATTACCCAATATATTACGTCACCCCCCCAATTTCCCGCAACGCTATGACTTTAAAGGACTTACTACTAACGACTAGAGGGGTATGGACTTAAAGCTCGATTTTCGGCCTAAATTCCCGTTTTGGGGCGGTTTGGGAAGGATTCGCGCTTTTCCGCACTGGGTTCGCTCACCTTCGCTGAACAGCTTGGTTTATCAAAGAGTACTGGGCCGCGGCTTCTCGGATCTTCTTGAAGACGGCGCTCCGGCTTTGCCGGTCATTTGCCGATCAGCGGTCATTGTCGCATTGGCGGAGTTGCGCGTCTGTGAGAGTGGTCACTGGATGATGTGATGAAAAATCGGTGGTCGATAAAGCGGCGACTGGGCGCACTCTCTGCTGCCGCGTAAAGCGAGGCCCACCCGCCAAGGAGTATCGCGGCGCTTGATTGGCGATGCCGAGCATTTCTGGCAAAAGCGGTACTACGATTTCAACATTCGAAATTATCCGCAGTTTGTGGAGAAGCTACGCTATATTCACCGCAATCCGGTCAAGCAAGGGTTGCGAGCGTCCGGAGGACTGGCAGTGGAGCAGCCTTCGCCACTACGCTACTGGCGCTGAAGGACGCGTAGAGATCGAGTCGGAATGGACGGCACGACAACGCGAACGAGCGGCGGGAACACTCTGTCCAGCCGTCGAACTGCCCCACTCAAGCCAAAATCGGGCTTGAGTGGGCCACCCGTCTGAACGGCATGAATACTGAGGACAACGGAACGGCAAGAGTGAGGGTGTGTACATATCTGCATGCATCACACACTATCTCGGCGAGTCTCTTCGTATTGATTCTCCACGGAGACTGCGCTCGGTTCGGGTTTGCGTTGCGCCAGATACTCGTACAGGCGATAGCGAACTTCAGCATCTTGCTGCGCCTGTTGCCACAGCCGGTTCGCGTCTTCGGGCTTACTCTTGAGCAGCATCTTGAAGCGCGTCTGCTGCTGCAGATAATCCCGGACTTTGCGCGTGGGGGCGCGGGAATCGAGGGTCAGTGGATTTTCACCTAAAAGTGTGCGTTCCGGATTGTAGCGATAGAGCAGCCACTGACCCGACTCGACTGCGATCTTCTGGTCTGACATTGCCGTGGTCATGTTGATACCGTGTGCGATGCAGTGCGAGTAAGCAATGATGAGGCTGGGGCCGTCGTAAGCTTCCGCTTCCAGAAACGCTTTGAGCGTGTGCTCGTCCTTCGCGCCCATGGCGACACTCGCCACATAGACGTTCCCATAACTCATGGCCATCAGCCCGAGGTCTTTCTTTGGCGCCGGTTTGCCTCCCGCCGCAAACTTGGCAACGGCCCCGCGCGGCGTTGATTTGGAGGCTTGACCGCCGGTGTTCGAATAAACCTCGGTGTCGAGCACCAACAGGTTCACGTTGCGACCGCTGGCCAGAACGTGGTCCAGACCCCCATAACCGATGTCGTAAGCCCAACCGTCTCCACCGACGATCCAAACACTCTTTTTCACGAGCATGTCGGCCAGAGCCAGCAACTGCCTTGCTTCTTGCGAGTCCTTTCGGTGCAACAATCGTTTGAGCAAGGCCACACGTGTGCGTTGGTCATAAATGTCCGCTTCGTCCTTCTGTGGCGCGGTCAAGAGAATTTCGGCAAAAGGCTCTCCAATCGTCGCCGCGAACCGATGCACCAACTCACGCGCAAACTCTGCCTGCTTATCGATAGAAATGCGGAACCCCAATCCGAATTCAGCATTATCTTCAAACAGAGAGTTCGACCACGCTGGGCCGCGGCCTTCGGCATTCTTGGCCCAAGGAGTCGTAGGCAAGTTGCCGCCATAGATCGATGAGCAGCCGGTCGCATTGGCGATCACCGCCCGGTCGCCGAAGAGTTGCGAGAGGAGCTTTAGATAAGGCGTCTCGCCGCAGCCGGAGCATGCCCCGGAGAACTCAAACAAAGGTTCCTGCAACTGTTGCTGGCGAATGTTACCCACCTTGATCTTCCGTCGATTGAGTTCCGGGATCTTAAGGAAGAACTTCCAGTTGTCGCTTTCTGGTGCGCGAAGCGGAGGCTGCGGTTCCATGTGGATGGCTTTTAGCCGTGTCTCGCTCTTGTTCTTGGCGGGACACACATCAATGCAAATGCCGCAGCCAGTGCAATCTTCGGGCGCAACCTGGATGGTGTACTTCAGTCCGTTCCATTCCTTATCGCGTGCATCCGTAAACCTGAAGGTTAGCGGCATATTGGCCAGACGCTCAGGCTGATACACCTTGATACGAATGGCCGCATGTGGGCACACCATCGCGCATTTGCCGCACTGAATGCAGGTCTTGATGTCCCACACAGGAATGTCGAGCGCGAGGTTGCGCTTCTCCCATTTGGCGCTGCCGGTAGGATAGGTTCCATCGGCTGGGAAAGCGCTCACGGGTATCTCATCGCCGCGGCCGGCGTAGATTACGCCGAGCACCTCGCGCTCAAACTGGGGCGCCTTCGGAGAAAACGGGGCTGAGAATTCGGTCTGACTGGTCGCCTTCTCCGGGACCCTGATTTCGAAAAGGTGGGATAGTGTTTCATCTACGGCTCGCAGGTTCTGCTGCACAACTTCCTCACCCTTCTTGCCGTAGGTGTCGCGGATGGACTTCCGAATGGCTTCAATGGCCTCTTCGCGCGGCAAAACCTTTGAGATAGCGAAGAAACACGTCTGCATAATCGTGTTCACGCGCGAGCCCATGCCGGTGCGCTGGGCCACCTGATAGGCGTCAATTACGTAGAGCTTGGCCTTCTTCGAGATTAATTGTGCCTGGACTGCGCGCGGCAGATGGTTCCAGACTTCGTCCGGGCCAAAAGGGCTGTTGAGCAGAAAAACGCCGCCCGGAATCAGGGCGCTGAGCATGTCGTAGCGCTGGAGGAAAATCCATTGATGGCAGGCCACGAAGTTGGCTTTGGAAATCAGGTAGCTGGAGCGGATCGGCTGGGGTCCAAACCGCAGGTGCGAGACGGTCATGGCGCCAGACTTTTTGGAGTCATAGACGAAGTAGCCCTGCGCGTAGTTGTCGGTACTCTCGCCGATGATCTTGATGGAGTTCTTGTTCGCGCCAACGGTGCCATCAGCACCCAGGCCGTAGAACATAGCGCGAACCATGTTGTCGGGTTCGATCGAGAACTCGGAGTCGTACTCCAGACTCGTGTGGCTCACGTCGTCTTGAATGCCGACGGTGAAGTGGTCTTTGGGATTGGGTTTCGCCAGATTGTCGTAAACTGCTTTCACCATAGCGGGCGTGAATTCTTTTGAGGAGAGACCGTAACGTCCACCGATGGTTTCCGGCGCGACCTTCAGCGTTCCATAGCTCAGCTTGATTCCTTCTTGGATACCGTTCACCACGTCAAGATAGAGCGGTTCTCTCGCGGCGCCAGCCTCCTTGGTGCGATCAAGTACCGCAATCTTGCGCACGGTTGCCGGAAGCGCCTCGATGAATCGCTTGACAGAAAATGGGCGATATAGCCGGACTTTCAGCAAGCCAACTTTCTCACCGCTGCGGTTGAGGTGGTCTACGGTCTCGTGGGCGGTTTCTGCGCCGGAGCCCATCATGACGATTACGCGCTCGGCATCGGGCGCGCCAACATAGTCGAACAGGTGATATTGACGTCCGACGACTTGGAAGAACTTGTCCATGACTGCCTGCACCTTTTCCGGGCAGGCCTCGTAGTAAGGGTTACAAGCTTCACGCGCCTGAAAATAGACGT
>WNFA01002531.1_pt1 | contig 15079 bp, 17 predicted proteins | sample 5400481 | NCBI WGS metagenome assembly WNFA01 (sample SAMN13153340, study PRJNA577476) | soil metagenome | isolation source: 120 cm saprolite under Douglas fir tree site 2 hole 1 replicate 2 | place: USA:California | collected 2015-04-18
TGAACTTCCCCGGGCGGACCGTGCTGTTCCTGGCCGTGCTCGCTACCCTGATGATCCCCCTCCAGGTCACGCTGATTCCGAAGTTCATCATCATGAAGCAGTTTGGACTGATCAACACCTATCCCGGTGTCATTCTGCCCAACATCTCAACGGCGGCTGGGATCTTCCTGATGACGCAGTTCATGAAAGCCATCCCGCACGAGCTGGAGGAGGCCGCCGTCATCGATGGGGCCAGCAAATGGACGGTATTCACGCGGGTAGTCCTGCCACTCTCCGTCCCGGCGCTGACCACGCTCGCCATCTTCAGCTTCCAGGGCCAATGGAATGACTTCCTCTGGCCGCTGGTCGTCCTCAACAACCCTCAGCTGTTCACGCTGCCCCTGGGGATCGCCTCGTTCTCAAGTGAATTCGTCCAAAATACGAACTGGGTGCTGGTCGGTTCGATCTTCACCACCGTCCCGATGGTGTTCCTGGTGTTGTTCTTCCAGCGTTACATCATCAAGAGCGTCGCGACCACCGGCGGCAAGTAGCGGCTAGACGCCCAGGTAGGCCTTCCGAACGGCCGGGTCTCGGCGCAGGTCCCCGGCGGGACCGCTCATGACGATGCGGCCGTTTTCCAACACGTAGCCGCGGTCGGCGATCTCGAGCGCGAGCACGACGTCCTGCTCCACCAGCAGCACCGCCGTGCCATCCTTATTGATGACCGTCCCGATCTCCATCACCCGGTCGACGATGTTGGGCGCGAGGCCGAGCGACGGCTCGTCGATCATGAGCAGCGTCGGCCGCGCCATCAGCCCCCGGCCGATGGCCACCATCTGCTGCTCGCCCCCGGACAGGGTGCCGGCTTCGCGATCCAGCTTGTTGGCCAGCGCGGGAAAGTACCCGAGGATCCGCTCCAGGTCCTCGCGCACCTGGCGGTCGTGCCGGCGGTAGGCGCCCAGCAAGAGGTTGCGCTCGACGGTCATGGTGCTGAAGAGGCGGCGGCCCTGCGGGACATGGACCATCCCGCTGGCGACGATCATTTCGGGGCGTAGACCGGTCAACGGGCGGCCCGCCAGGCGGACGGTGCCGCCGGATACCCGGACGAGGCCAGAGAGCGCGCCCAGCAACGTGGACTTCCCGGCGCCGTTGGCGCCGATGAGCGCGACCAGCTCACCCGCAGCGAGCTCGAGATCGACCTCGAAGAGGACGGGCGTCATGCCGTACCCGGCCGTGAGCTTCTCGACCTGCAGCAGCGAGCTCATCAGTCATTTCCCTCCCCCGCTTCTGGGGGAGGGTAGGGTGGGGGCTGCTGATCCCGGGCGTAGCGCTGTCCGAGGTACGCCTCGATCACTCGCGGGTCCTTGAGGACCTCGGAGGGGGGCCCCTCGACGAGGGTGCGACCGAAGTTGAGCACGAGCGCGCGGGAGCAGACGCCGACGATCACCTTCATCACGTGCTCGATGAGCACAATCGTCACCCCGCTGTCCCGCACGCGCCGAACCATCTCGAGTGCCTGCTCGATCTCGACCTGGTTCAGCCCGGCCATGACTTCATCCAACAGGAGAAGCCGGGGGCGCATCGCGAGCGCCCGGGCAACCTCGAGGCGCTTTCGGTCCGGGACCGTCAACCGCAGCACCGGGTAATTCCGCTTCTCGCCCAGTCCGACGACGTCGAGCACCGTGTCGGCCTCCTTCAAGGCGGCGCCGGGTTGCAGGCGGGCGCCGGGGCGGCCGAAGAGCGCGCCCATGACGGTGTTCTCGCGGACCGTCATCGAGGGGAATGGCCGGACGATCTGGAAGGTCCGCCCGATTCCCAGCCGCGCAATCCGGTAGGGAGCCAGGCCGCGGATCGATGCGGTCTCCCAGCGGATGTCGCCGGCGTCGGGGCGGTAGAGCCCGCTGATGCAGTTGAGCAGCGTGGTCTTGCCGGCGCCGTTCGGTCCGATGATGCCCAAGACGTCGCCCTGCTCGACGGCGAAGGTGACGCCGGCCAGGGCGTTGACGCCGCCGAAACGCTTGCTGACGTCGCTTATCGCTAGCAGGCTCATGCGCTGGTCTCGCGCAAGGTCTGCCGGAAATAGCGCAGCGAGAGCCGGCTGCGGCCGCCGAAGAAGTCGATCACCCCGCGCGGGATGAAGATCACGCACACAGCCAGCAGGACGCCCAGACCGATCTGAGAAAAGACGGACCCGGAGCCACCGCCGGCCAGGCTCTGGATGATCAGCTCGAGCGAGATCGCGCCGGCGACCGGCCCCAGTACCGTGCCCGTCCCGCCGATCACGGCCATAAGGATCATCTGGACGTTGTCGGAGATGGCGAACGCGTTGTCCTGGTTGATGAAGCTGTTCCACTGCGCGAAGATCGCGCCCGCGATCCCGGTGAGCGCCGCCGCGATGCAGAAGGCCGCCACCTTGTAGAAGGTCGTGTTGACGCCGATGACCGCGGCCGCCTCCTCGTTCTCGCGGATCGCGAGCAGGCCGTAGCCGAACCGCGTGCGCAGGATGACCCAGGTGGTCAGCACCGCCAGGATGGCGGCGCCGAGCATCAGGTAAAAGAAGAACAGGTCGGAGCGGACGATGGGGAGGAAGAGGCCGGTTGCTGCGCCGAGTGGCTCGATGTTGTTGACCACTTCGCCGACGGCGACACCGACGCCGAGGGTCGCGACCGCGAAGTAATGCCCTCGCAGCCGGAGCAGCGGGATGCCGACGATCAACGCGAAGGCCGCTGCGACGATGGGCGCCAGGACGAGCGCAAGCGCGAAGGGCAACCTGAGGTTGCTGACCACCACGCCGGCGGTGTAGGCGCCCAGTCCGAAGAAGGCCACGTTGCCGAAGCTCGCGTAGCCGGTGAGGCCGCCGATGATGTTCCAGGCGGACGCCATCACGACGAACATCGCCACTGTGGTGGCGATGCGGAACCACAACTTGTCGGTGAGCAATGGCAGGCCCGCCTGCTGCGCGGCGTCGATCGAGGTCAGCGGCGCGAGGACCACGAAGGCGAGGGCCAACCCCACGACGGCCAGGGCGGCCCGCCGCACGCTCACGCCAGCCGGCCGAGCAGCCCCCTCGGGCGGACGACCAGGACCACTACGAGCACCACGAAGGCGATCGCATTTGCGTAGCCGGATCCAAGGCCGGGTGCGCTCTGGCCCAGCACCTCGATCAGTCCGAAGGCCAGTCCGCCCGCGACCGTCGCACTCACCCGGCCCAGCCCGCCCAGGATGACGACCACGAAGGCCTGCAGGGTGTACGGATCGCCGGCCGTCGGCGTGATCGATTGGAAGGTGCTGATGATGCCGCCCGCGACACCGGCGAAGGCGGCACCGATGGCGAAGGTCAGCGCATAGATGTGACGGAGATCGACGCCCACCAGCTGGGCGGCGTCGCGGTCGGCGCCGACGGCCAGGATGGCGGCGCCGCTGCGGGTGCGGTTCAGGACCGCCCACAAGATTCCCGCCAGCACGAGGGCCGCCGCCAGACCACCGAGGCGGATGTAGGGGATGACGATGCTCCCGAGGTGCAGGCCGCTGCCGGAATACGTGGGAGTGACGGAGCGGAAATCGCCCGTGAAGATCAGCAGCAGCAGGCTGACGATCACGAGGTTGATGCCGAACGTCAGCAGGAAGGTGAAGAGAAGCGGTGCCCGGATCAGCCGGTTGATGACGCCCCGCTGCAGCCCGTAGCCGATCAGGAAGAGGGCCAGTGCGTCGACAGGGAGGCTCAAGAACGGATCGAGGTGGAGGCGGGTGAAGAGAACCCAGGTGACGTACGCGCCCACGATCACCAGCGCGCCGTGGGCGAGGTTGACGATGTTAAGAATGCCCCAGACCAGGCTGAACCCGAGCGCCACCGCGACATAGACCCCACCGAGCAGGAGGCCGAGGATGACCTGCTGGGTGAATTGGCTCACGAGCTCAGTACAGCGTCGAGGACCTCTGTCCTAGCGCGAGCTCCAGGACGGCGTCGGATACTTCGGCGAGCCGTTCGCCACGTCGGCGGGAAAGACGGTGTAGTGCGTCCCGCTCTGGATCTGCTCGACGACCATCGGTTTGTAGGTGTTGATCCCCCGGCTGTCGAACTTGATCTGGCCGAAAAAGGTCATGACATCGAGGCTGGCCAGCGCATCGCGTACTTTGCTCGGGTCGAGGGAACCGGCATTCTCGATCGCCTTTTGGAAGGCGAGGCATGCCGCCGTCGACTCGGCGACGTGGTAGTCGGGAGCGTCGCTGGTGCTGAACTTGGCCTTGTAGGCCTTGACGTAATCCGCGACGGAGAGATAGAAGGTCGGCTTGTATTTCACCTGCGGGGTCCATTGCGAGCCGTCATAGACATAGTTCGCATCGGCTCCGAGGGCGCTGATGAAGTCCGGGGTCGATGGACCGACCGAATAGGCGAAGATCTTGGCGTCCAGGCCGAGCTGCTTGGCCGCCTTGTTGATGGCGATCGACTCTGCCAGATGGCCCGAGTTCATCACGATGTCGGGGTTCTTCTGCTTCGCCTGGCTGATCAGACCGCTGACATCGGGCGCCGCCGCCGGGTACTGCTTGGTGAAGACGACCTGCATACCCTTCGATGGCGCGTAGTCCTCAACCGCCTTCGCCACCTCGACCGAGAAGTTATCGTTGGCGGTCAACATCGCGATCGTGGTCGGCTTTGGGTTCAGGGTGGCGGCCATGTCGATCACGCCGGTGAGGTACTTGTTGGCGGGGGAGAGGACACCAAAGGTGAACTTGTACCCCTTGCTGAAGATCGACACGGCGGCACCGTTGGCCTCGACCATCGGGATGCCGTTCTTCTCAGCGACGACAGCGTCGCTCGCAGTGGCGGCGCTCCCGTATGGTCCCAGAATGAAGTTCGCCTTCTCGTCGGTGATCAGCTTCTGGACCAGGGTGGCCGAGAGGTTGGCGTTACTCTGGTCGTCCTCGTACTTGATCTCGACGGGGTGCTTGACGTTGTTGACGACGATGCCGCCGCGCGCTTTGATCCAATCGAGCCAGAGATCGTAGCCCTGCTTGGTGAGACCGCCTTCCTTGGACTGCGAGCCCGTCAGTGAGACCGCGGCCCCGAAGACGAGCGTGGATCCGGTGGTGGGGGTATTCCCGGTGGTACTGGAGCCGCAGGCGGCCAGCACCAGCGCGAGCCCGGCCACGATAAGGCCCAGCTTCTCCCCTCGCATCCAGATAATGTAGCGCATCAACGGATGGCGGGATACCGGCGCGGCGGCTCGGTCTGGCGCGAATGCACCAGCACGGTCCGCTCGAACTCGATGACGACGGTGCCGTCCTGCTTGTAGCCTTTGGTGCGTACCCTCACGATCCCCTGGCCCGGCCGTGATTTCGACGCCCGCGCTTCCAGCACCTCCGACTCGGCGTAAATGGTGTCGCCCGCGAACACGGGGGCGGGGAGCTTGACCTTGTCCCAGCCCAGGTTGGCGACGATGTGCCGGCTGATGTCGTCGACGCTCAGGCCGGTGACGAGCGACAGCGTCAGGCAGCTGTTCATGAGCGGCCGCCCAAACTCGGTCTGCGCCGCGTAGTCGGCGTTGAAATGGATCTCGTTCGTATTGCAGGTGAGCAGCGTGAACCAGGTGTTATCGGTCTCGCTCAAGGTGCGGCCCATCGCGTGGCGATAGACGTCGCCAACCTTGAAATCTTCGAAGAAGCGTCCCCGCTCGCCGTCTGTCATGCCGATCCTCCTCTTTCGTAGGAACGCGGAAGGCCCAGGACGTGCTCGGCCACATACGCCGTCACCAGGTTGTTCGTCACCGGCGCCACGAGGTAGAGGCGCGCCTCGCGGAATTTCCGCTCGATGCCAACCTCGACCGCCATGCCGCTGCCGCCGAAGGTCGTCATCGCCACATCCGCAGCCTCCCACGCGGCCTCCGAGGCGAGCAGCTTCGCCATGTTCGCCTCGGCGCCACACGGCCTCCCCGCATCGAACAGCGACGCAGCCTGCCAGCGCAGCAGGGCGGCCGCCCGTGCGTGCATGAAGGCGCGCGCGATCGGGAACTGGACCCCCTGGTTGGCGCCGATCGGCCGGCCGAAGACCACCCGCTCGCCCGCATAGGCGACGGATCGGTCGACGAACCAGCGGGCGTCGCCCACGCTCTGGGAGGCGATCAGGATCCGCTCGGCGTTCAGTCCGTCGAGCACCTGCCGGAAGCCAGCGCCCTTTTCGCCGATGAGCGCATCGGACGGCAGACGCAGGTCGGTGATGAACAGGGCGTTGGTTTCGTGGTTGACCATGGTCTCGATCGGCCGCACCTCGATGGATGAGCCCGCTTGGCGCAGGTCGACGAGGAACAGGCTCATGCCGTCGGTCTTGCGGGCGACGTCTTCGGCGCGGCTCGTTCGGGCCAGCAGCAGGAGCAGGTCCGAATGCTGGACGCGCGAGGTGAAGACCTTCTGCCCATTGACCACGTATTCATCGCCGTCCTTGCGGGCGAACGTAGTGATCCGCGAGGTGTCGCTGCCGGCCTCGGGTTCCGTTACCGCCATCGATTGCAGGCGCAGGCGGCCGGCCGCGAGCTCGGGCAGGTAGCGGCGCTTCTGCGCTTCGCTGCCATGCCGCAGTAGCGCCCCCATCGTGTACATCTGGGCGTGGCAGACAGCCGCGTTCCCGCCGGAGGCATTGATCTCTTCGAGGACGATGCAGGCCTCGACGATGCCAAGCCCGGCCCCACCGTATTCCGTCGGGATCAGGACCGACAGCCAGCCACCATCCGTTAGCGCCCGGACGAATTCGTCCGGATAGCGCTTCTCGCTGTCGACCTGGCGCCAGTACGACTCGGGAAACTTCGCGCAGACGGCGCGCACGCCGTCGCGGTACAGCGCTTGCTCGGGGCCCATGCTGAAGTCCATCAGGGTTGGGCATCTCGCAAGATCGCCCGCGCCCGCTTGACGATGGCCTCGTCCACCATCTCGCCGTTGCGGGTGTAGGCGCCAAGTCCTGCGGATTGCGCCTCGGCGGACGACGCGACGATGCCTTGCGCCCAGGCGAGCTCCTTCGCGGTGGGGGAGAAGACTTCGTTTACGGTCGTCACGTGCGATGGATGGATGGCCAGCATGCCGCCAAAGCCGTCGGCGCGCGCCCGCTCGGCGGCGCCCCGCAACCCGTCGAGGTCCGTGATCTTCAGCCAGGGCGAGTCGAGTGGAGGATCGAGCCGCACGGCGGTCGACGCAAGCACCACGGCGGCGCGCGCCATGGCGAGTGCCGCGCTGCTGCCATCGGGGTCGATGCCCAGGTCGGCGGCGAGGTCGAAGCGGCCCAACGCGAGGCATGCGACGCCGGTCGCCTCGGCAATGGCCCCACAGCCCAGGACCCCGGCGGCGGATTCGATGATCGGAACGACGGGCAGCTCCGCGGGCACAGAAGCCCGTTTCATGGCTCGCCGGCAGGTCTCGACGTCGTCCCGATGCGACGCCTTCGGGAGAACCACCGCTTCCAGCGTGAGCAAGGGCATGGTGCGGAGGTCTTCCGCCATCTCGTGGCTCGGCGCCGCATGGACGCGCAGCCAGATTCGGGCCCTGCCTGCCAGTTCCTCGAGGGCCTCGCGGACGATTTCTCGCGCTTCGCCGATACGTGCCGCCGGCACCGAGTCCTCGAGGTCGAAGATGCAAACGTCCGCCCCTGACGTCACGGCCTTTCGGAGTCGGGCGGCCTCGGTGCCCGGGGTGAAGAGCGCACTTCGAACGCGGCGCAGCGGCTCAGTCATGGCCGAATGCGCCGCGCTCTCGCAGCAACTCGATCTCACCCGGCGTATAGCCGGCCTCTTCCAGGATGGCCTCGCGGTCGGCATCGAGTGCGGGTCCGGGCCGATACGCAGGCGCGAATCCGCTCATCTTTATCGGTAAGCCGACGGTCGTCACCTCACCCAATGCCGGATGCCGGTAGGTGGCGAGCATCGCCCGGAGCTCGAGCTCCTCGCGATCGAGCGCCGCCTCCATCGAACGGACGGGTGCCACCGGCACGTGACCCCGCAACAAGCCGACCCAGTATTCGGTTGGCTGCTGGCGGAAATGGTCGCGCAAGGTCGCGAGAAGCTCGTCCCGATTCCGGCGACGCTCCTCGAAGGATGAGAACCGCGTGTTGCCGGCGAGCGCCGGGAGTCTCATCCGCTGGACCAGCGCACGGAAGAATTTCTCTTTCGCGCAGGCGATGGCGACATGGCCATCCGCGGTGGCGAAGAACTGGAAGGGCACGATGCTGGGATGACTCGAGTCGGCGGTTCGATCGCCCGGGACACCCGCCGTGAGGTACCAGGTCGCGCGGTAATTGTGCAGGGCCAGCGCCGTGTCGTAGAGGCTGACATCGACATCGCGGCCGCGGCCCGTGCGTTGCGCGTCGAAGACGGCCGCCATCAGAGCCAGCGCCGCCATGATCCCGCCCGCGTAATCGGCGAGGGAGAGCCCGCTCTTGATCGGTGGGCCGCCAGGGTCTCCCGTCAGCGCCGCCCATCCGGCCTCCGCCTGGATCAAGGGGTCGTAGCCGGGCTCGGTGCTCCGTTCGCCGTGGCGTCCATAGGCGGACAGCGTGACGCAGACGATCGCCGGGTTGATCCGCCCGAGCACGTCATAGGTGAGGCCGAGGCTCTTGACGACGTCGCCACGCAGGTTCGCGTAGACGGCGTGCGCATTACGACACAGTTCGCGAAGGACTTCCTGACCGGCGGGGCTCTTGAGGTCGAGCAGCATGCTGCGCTTGCCGCGGTTGAAGGAATCGAAATAGAGGCTGTCGGTCCCGCGCTGCCCGGGCGTGAGGTACCGGCTGACATCGCCGCCGCTCGAGGGATCCTCCAGCCGGATGACGTCGGCGCCGAGGTCCGCCAGGTGAAGGGTGCCGAAGGGTCCCGCGCCGAATTGCTCGACGGCAACGATGCGGACGCCCGCGAGCGGAGCCCGCTCCATGCTGAACTCCTTCACGCCGGCAGTCCGGCCCATGCCATGGCCGAAGTCTAGGCGAAAATGACGTCGTGTTCGACTACCCCAAGCGTCGAGCGAAGGTCGCGGAGCGCATGTTGCAAAAAGGCATCGACCTGCTCTTCCTACCCATCTCGGGCGACCTCGAGTACCTGACGGGGATCCCACGCCGAGAACCATCTTTCGGCAACGTCTCGTACCGTCACGGTTGGATCGCGGGCACCTTCCTGCGGCCGGGTAAGGATCCCATTGCCGTGCTGCCTCGCATGATCACCGAGTTCGAGCTGCCCGGCGGCGTCTCGACGGACATTGTCATCGTCAATGAGACGGATGACGGCGACGCGGTGCTCGCCCGGATCGCAACGGACCTCGGCCGGGTGAAGTCGCTCGCGGTCGGCGCAAGGACCTGGGCCGAGACGCTGATCCACCTGCGCCGGGCGTTGAGCGATCCATCGCTCTCCAACGCCGATGACCTGATCAATCCGCTTCGCCGCATCAAGTCGCCGGAAGAGATGGAGGCGATGACGGCGGCGGCGCGAATCGTCGATGAGGTGATGGGTGTCATCGGCCCGCAGGTTCGCCCCGGCGTCACCGAGGCCGAGCTCGCGGCGCAGGTGAATCTCGAGATGTCACGGCGAGGCTCGCGCGTTGAATCGTTCGACACCGGCGTCATCTCCACCGGTCGGCTCGATCAGCGAGACGCCCGGACCCGGCTGACCACCCAGCCGATCCGCGAGGGCACCTCGGTGTCGTTCGACTTTGGCGCGGTCGTCGACGGCTATTGCTCGGACTTCGGTCGTACCATCTTCGTGGGCGAGCCCGATGCCGAGTTTCGGCGGGTGTACGAGCTCGTCATCGCCTCGCAGGCCGCCGGCATCAAGGCCGCGCGCCCCGGTGTGACGGCGAGCGAGGTCGATCGAGCCAGCCGCCGGGTGATCGAGGATGGAGGGTATGGCAAATGGTTTCGGCACCGAACCGGGCACGCGATCGGCCTCGACGTGCATGAATACCCGTTCATCTCGGTGGAAGATCTGACGCCGCTCGAGCCCGGCATGACGTTCACGGTCGAGCCCTCGATCTTCTGGCCGGGCCATGTGGGCGCGCGGATCGAGGATGTGGTCGTCTGCGAGGCGAATGGCGCCCGCAAGCTGAATCGCTACCCCGAAAAACTCGTGGTCAACGACTAACTCCCCGCTTTTTCACGCCGGAGCGGGGCCCCTATCGGAGTCGAGGCAGGACCCGCTCACCCAGCAACCGGATTCCTTCCTCCTCGGTCAGTCCGTGAGGTGATCCGAACTCCACCCGACGCGCTCCCGCCTCGAAGAGCCGCTTCGCCTGATCCACTACCTGGTCGGGGGTGCCGGCCATCGCGAATCGGTCGAGCATATCGTCAGAGATGATTCCAGAAGCTGGCGGGTCGCTTGTCGGATCGAGCCGACCGACGACGTCGAGGTACATCGCCACGGCAGATCGCGCCAACCGTCGAGCGGCCGCACCATCCTCGGCGACGACCGTCACAGCTCCGACCACGATCCCCACATCTTCCGAAGGGCGACCCGCGCGCTTCGCTCCGACGTCGACCAACTCACGCATACGCCGGACCATCGCGGGGTTGGCGCTGCCGCCGATCTTGACCTCGCCGGCGATCTCTCCGGCGAGCGCCGCTGTTTTGGGTGACCAGGTCCCGATCAACAGCGGAACACGGGAGCGTTGGACCTCGAACTGCAGCCCGGTTCCGGGTGCCACCGAAAAGACCTCTCCCCGATAGCCGCCAGGGTCGCCAGCTAGGAGAAGGCGAACGATCTCGGCCGCCTCGCGCAATGCCCTGACCGGTCGAGCCTGCTCGATCCCGATCTTCTCCAGCCATGCGCCGCGCGCCAGCCCCAGGTACGCGCGTCCCTTCGAGGCCCGGTCGAGGGCGGCGGTCTGGCCCGCGATTTCGACCGGGTGCAGCGTGAACGGGTTCAAGCAGGCGGGGCCCAGCCGAATGCGGGTGGTGTTGAGTGCCGCGACCAGAAGCGGGACGATGGCCGGCTGGTACATCAGGTCCGAGAAGACCGTCACGACGTCGAAGCCATGTTGCTCGGCCAGCCGAGCGAGCGTCGCATACTCCCCCGGCGCCTTGTTGCTTTGGAGCCCGAGACCAACCTCCAATCTCCCTCCATTTTTCCCTCCCCCTTTGGGGGAGGGCAGGGCGGGGGTCGTCACGTGACGTCTTCGGTGCGAAGCGTGCGCTCGCCGATCCGCTCGATCCGCATGATCACGCGCTCGTCGGGGTCGGGACAGGCGACCAATGTCTCCTGTTCGAGCCAGTCCTCTGTATCCAGCCGCCGCTGTTTCGCCGGCAGCAGGGGCAGGATGGCCGCGAGCGCGTAAATGCAGAAGTGCCGGTCGGGCGGAATCCGCAGGTGACTGCTCTGCGTGACCTCGAAATAATCGCCCACCACCAGCCCGCAAACTGATCGCCCCTCGATTCGCTCGACGGTCACTCGCAGGTCGGAAAGGGAAAACGTGCCCATAGCGGTTAGGACGCGGACTGGCCCCAGTAGAAGCGACGACCGGAAGCGCGGACGTCGACGTTCCATCCGAGCGTGCGGAGCGTCGCCTCGAGCGCAGAGGGCTGATAGAAGACCTTGACCGCGCGGAACTGCCGGCCGTCCTCCAACTCGCGGAGCACGGCATCGTCGTCGACGCGCGTTTCCAGCCCGCGAGCCTGCTCGGCATCGAGCTCGTCGATGAAGAAGACGCGCCCCTTCGCTTTGAGGGAGTCGCCGACGAGCTGCCAGAATGCCGCGAACCGATCCTGCGGGACGTGGGACATCCAGAAAGCGAAGAACACGAGGTCGAACTGCCGATCTGGCTTCCACGAGAAGACGTCGGCCAGGATGTACTGAACGTTGGCAGCATTGACGCGCCTTCGATTGAGCGCGAGCATCTCCTCCGCGGCGTCGACCGCCGTTACGTGTCGGGCATTCTCGGCGAGCCATTGCGTCCACCAGCCGGTCCCGCACGCCAGCTCAAGAACGGAGTCAAACGGACGCATCTCCTCCAGCGCGTTGAGCAGGATCGCGACCTCCTTTCCTTCCTCATCCCCCGACCGCCCAGCAACGCTTCCTCCCAGGCTGACGTAGCGTTCGAGCTGGCGCAGGGTGTCGTCGTACTCGCGGGCGCGTGCACGGTAGTAGTCGATCTGCTCAGCGACCAGCGCGTCACGGTCCGTCTGGTCGGCGGTATCTTGACTCGAAGCCTCGGCCATACCGCCTTCACGATACGTGACGGGCTCGGTGCTGCCAGAAGTCGAGCGCCGTCGCGTTCCTCATATCGTGCAGCCCGAGGCTCCGAGGTCGCTCAAGTTGCTGCGAGCGCTGGTGCTTGTCATGGCCGTCGTGCTTGCCCTGAATACGTTTGGTCGCCTCGGCGTTGTCGGCCAGCATGGTGTGTCACCAGGGATTTCGCCCATCGTCGGAGCCGCGGTCCTGGCGATCGTCGGGTTCATCTTCGTCCTGGCGTGCGTCGGTGCCTTCTTTCTGCTAGGCGTGCCGGCGAAGCGTCATTGGTGGCTCACCCTGGCGCTGCCGTTGCTTACGGTCGGGAACATCGCCGCGGCGATTGTGATCGTCCCTGAGGAGCACGTCAGCGTCTGGTTAGTCCTCGATGTCTACCTCTTCAACGTCCTGCTGACACTGGTATTGGTCGTTCTCCTGCTGAAGCGGCCAGTCCGGGCTTACTTTGGCATCAGCCGGCCGGCGACGCGCGAAAAAGCCGCCTGAGCCGCGCTCACCAGTCCCGGTCCGCCTGGAGCTGGTCTTCGAGGCGGCCCCGGCAGCCGCTGCAGACGTAGGCTTCGTCGTCCTTTACCTGCCGATACTCGCCCTGGTCGAGGAAGGCATCGAGCACTCGGCCGCAGACTTCGCACTCAACCTCATGACCAGCGCAATCGGTGCAAATCCGCTCCCCGGGTTCGAACTCGCTGAAGGTGGCGGTGTTGACGCCGAGCCCCGCGGCCCGCAGGAGGGCAATCATGCGGCTATCGAGCTCGATTTCGCCGACGTCGAGCGTTGCGATGCCGCAGTACCTGCACGCCGCGACCTCGTGCTGCCGGCGCAGCTCGAGGATCTCCTGGGCGACGTCGGCCAGGCTCTCCTGTGGAGGCGAGGTCTCATCATCTGCAGTGGCTGGGGCCGGCTCGTGAGTCAGCAGACTGGTCTTCTGCTTGAGGTAGTCACGAGCGTCTTCGGCGTCCTCTCTCGGGACGCTGACCGTCAACGCGCTGGAGGTGACAATGCCGGGACTGAAGACGCCCGGTGAGTTTCCGCCCAAAACCGCGACGCGATAGCCGGCCACTTCCAACGTGGTCCGGACCAGGTCCGCATCGGTTGGGGACGGCGTCTCATAGATGGCCGTCCACTCGGGTTCCTTACGGGCCGCCATGACTTCCGTACATTCTCCTCTCCGACTCCTCCAGAAAGGTGCGAACGGCCTGGTTGAAGGCTGCAGGATTTTCCTCGTTGGGGAGATGGCCCGCGTCAGGGATCACTACGAGCTGCGCCCCATGGATAACCCCTGAAAGCTCGCGCGAAAGGTGCGGCGGGGCAATGGAGTCATGCTCGCCGACGAGGACCAGGGTTGGGACCGTGACCGAGCCGGCCACTTCGCGCATATCCACGCCCCAAAGTTCGGCCGTGGCAGCCCGATACACCGACTTGTCGAGGGAAGCGAACGTTTCGACGCCGCGCTGGACGAGAGGCGGAGCAGCGCCAGGACCGTAGACCGCCGGCATCCGCATTCGGGCGAGGCTCGGCATATCGTTGGCATCGACGGCGGCGAGCCGGGCATCCTGGCCGGCAGCAGCTACCGGATGCCATGCCCAGGTATCGGCGAGGACCAGCGAGAGCACGACCTGGGGATGGTCGCGCCAGAGATGGAGCCCGACGATGCCGCCCATGGACAGTCCGCATACATGTGCATGGCCGCCGCCGACGGCATGGATAACGGACGCCGTGTCCGCGGCGAACCTGGCCATCGAGACGGTGTCTGGCCTCGTCCATGAGCCGCCATAGCCGCGGGCGTCGATTGCTACTGCCGTGTGCGTTGCCGAGAACTCTTCTAACTGCGCTCGCCACGTCTGACGGTTCGAGCCGACGCCGTGGAGGAAAACGATCGGCGGCCCGGAGCCCCCAGCCTGCCCTCCCCCGCGAGCGGTGGAGGGTTCGACGTCGTAGGCGATCCGGGCATCGGGCAGCTCCAGGATGGGCATTACCTGCCGCTCATTCTCGTTCAGGCCCGAAGCAAACTCCTCGCTCGGGGTGAGTTGTATTCGGTGTGAACATCTGGCTCGGGATCGGCGCGGTGATTGTCGTAGTGCTGATCGCCGTCGTCGTTGTCGGAGGTCGACGCCCGCACTCGGCCGAGGTTGAATTGGGTCAACCAAAGAGCCGGCCAGCTCCCGCAGCGTCGCCTGGCTCCCTCGGCCCGTCGTCGCTCAGGGACTGGCTGCTGTCCGCGAAGGAAGACCGCAGGACCGGCACATTGCAGCTGACCGCCGGGGGCAAGACGTGTTCACTGTATTTCCTCTTCGGCCACCTGTTTCATGTGGCGACCGGCACGCTCACGGGCGAGCCTGCTCTTGCGGAGTGCCTGACCTGGCAGGACATCCACTACACGTTTGACGCGACGGCAAAAATGCCGACAGAAGAAACTATCGAGCGGCCGATCGACCAGATCCTGGCTTAGGAGACGGCTTCGGTGTCGCGGGTGCCGACGCGTCCGCTAATGGCCCCGTCCTCGGTGTAGTCACGGAGGACCTTCGACCGGCTCGGGTGCCGCAGCTTGCGCAGTGCGGTCGCCTCGATCTGCCGGATCCGCTCGCGGGTCAGGCCCATCCGGCGACCGACTTCCTCGAGGGTACGCGGCTCGTCGTCGACCAGGCCGAAGCGCAGCTGGACCACCCGGCGCTCGCGCGGGCGAAGCGTCGCCAGGATGTCTTCCACCTCGTTGCGGAACATGGCCTCGCTGGCGGCTTCGAGCGGCGCGATGGCCTGTTTGTCTTCGACGAAGTCACCCAGGTGCGAATCCTCTTCCTCGCCGATCGGCGACTCGAGGGACACCGGCTGCTGCGAGATCTTCTTCAGTTCCTGGACCTTGTCGACCGTGATGCCCATGCCGTAGGCGAGCTCCTCTT
>WNFA01002532.1_pt1 | contig 15074 bp, 15 predicted proteins | sample 5400481 | NCBI WGS metagenome assembly WNFA01 (sample SAMN13153340, study PRJNA577476) | soil metagenome | isolation source: 120 cm saprolite under Douglas fir tree site 2 hole 1 replicate 2 | place: USA:California | collected 2015-04-18
CTTGGTGGACGGACTTCGAAACTGCCCCAATCAGATCTCCATTTTCGCGCACAGTGGGTCTTAAGTCAATTTATTTTCGGTCACGGATGGTTGTGATGAAAAAGAAAGTCAGGTGTCAGCCCGCAGAGTGGGACTCGGGGCCAATGCCGCTAGGTCGGCGAAGTGTTTAGGTTGCAAGACTTCAAACCCCTTCTGCGGAACTTTCACATAGCGCCATGGAATCTTAGTAAGCGTGGTCGCGTTCTCACACCAGTTCGCCGCCGCCGCATCTTTCTGCGAGACTTCGGCCGATTCCATGCCCTTGGTCTCAATCAGCCAATGCTGCCCTGACGAATCAAGGGCCACGAAATCAGGATAGTAGGAACGCAGGTTCATCCCGAGGTCCACGTAGTCGATCGAGAAGCCGAAGGGTTGCGGGAGCTTAGCAAACGCGCTGATGTCATCCGCGTGATCAAGAAAGCGCGCAAAACTTTTCTCGAAATCGTTGTCGCAAGGCACCATATTGAACACGCAATGATTGGCATCGTACACCTTGCGCGACCACCCTACTCTGTCATCATCGTCCACCCCGCTCTGTCATCCTGAGCGGAGTGAATGCTTCGCGAAGCGAAGCATTCACGGAGTCGAAGGACCCCATGCCCCGCATACAGCGGCAATGGCGATGCAAGGCATTCTCACCACACAGGTCCCAGGGAGAACGCCTTGCAGCGCCTGTGCCGCTTCCGGCAGTGTAGGGGTCCTTCGACTCCATGTGTCTCGCGCTTCGCGCGAGACACATTACGCTCAGGATGACAGGTTTTATTTGACATCGACAGGTTTTATTTGACATCGACAGATTTTATTTAACCTCGACATTCAGCATCTTAGTCGTGTCATTCCCCAGAATGTCGATAACTTTCACCACTACCGTCTATTTGCCCGGATCAAGATACTCATGCTTCACCGCAAGTTCCAACTTAGGACTCTTCCGCGTGCGGTAAGACTGCCACTGATTGTGGAATGTATCTTCCTTGAAGTCCCAGTCCACCGCCCAGTAATCCACCATCTGGCTCCAGTGCTTGATCGCGGTGCGCACTTCCGCCGGAACATCGTCAGACGGAATAACAAAATCGGAAAGCGTCAGCATGAGCTCCCGCTTCTTGATCTTGCTGTCCACCGAGAGCGCGCCCAGCTCAAAGAAATAGACATCGCCCTGCTCGACCGCTTTCTTCTCCAGCACCTCGCGAGGAATTTTCTTGAAGGCCGCATCCACCCGAGCTTCGGCGGCAACTTGCTTCGCCGTCTCATTCATGTCGAGCGCGAACTCCCAGCCCAGCACATCCACGGCGGGCTTCTGCGGAGAGTTGGGGCCTTTTCCGCTGGCTTTCCACACCTCGGCGGCAATGGCGTTCACGTCCGCTCGGGTCACCGGCGCATCCACCGCAGCCACGTGGACCATGCGTCCGCCCTTGACGCCGTGCAGCCAAACGTGGCCGCTGACTGGCGTGGCGTGGTAAAGCTCAAGGATGAACTTACGATAGGCGGTTTCGCGTTGGAGCTGCTCCTTCAATCTGTCATCCTGAGCGGAAGAACCGGATTCGCTTGCGAATCGGGTTCTGGAGTCGAAGGACCCCTTGCCTGCTTGCGGTGATGACCGGCGCTGCGGGGCGTTTTCGCCACGATCCGAAAACCGTGCAGAGAACTCCTTGCCAGGTCGCTGCTGGGTGCCGGCGGGCATGGGGTCCTTCGCTTCGCTCAGGATGACAGTGGATGGGGACGGAGTAAACTCGGCGACTTGCCACTGTTGGCGCTCGTACTTGCCGAGGTTTTGGACGACGAACGGCTTTACGCCCGGGATGCCGAGCAGGCGCTTGCGGGTGGTGTGGATGGCGAAACGTCCTAGGTCGCAGGCGATCCAGCGGCGGTTGAGTTTCTCGGCGGCGACAGCGGTGGTGCCGGAGCCGCAGAAACAGTCGAGGATGAGGTCAGCTTCATTCGATGATATGTTCAGAATGCGCGCCAGCAGTGCCTCGGGTTTTTGAGTTGGATAATCGACGATTTCAACGTTCTTACCCTTTAGAGTCGCGATATCATCCCACAGACTGTTCACTGGTTGTCCCACATACTCGTCGAGGTAAATCTTCTTGTATATCTGCTTGGACTTGTCCTCGGGAAAATACAACATTCCCTTGCGGTCGAGTTCCTCCATCGTTTTTCTTGGTACTGACCAACCATTCGGAGGCATTTTGTAACCCTTGTAGTCATACATCAGATTGGGTCGGGGAGAGGGGCTCCTCATCACAGTCGCTTGAAATTTCCTTCCGCTGGAGTCGACCTTGCTAAAATTTTGCTCGATATAGTCGGTTGATGGCATTTCATAACGGACTTTCCATCGATAAGCTTCGGTCTTGCCATACAAGAGGAGACTGTCAGTCGCCGTCGATAGGCGACGCATCGTTCCGAGTGCTGAACCACCTTTCCGACGCCAGACTATTTCGTTGATAAAATTCTGAGCACCAAAAACCTCATCGAGAACTGCCTTCGCGTAGTGCACGACGTGCCAGTCAAGGTGGACATAAAAACTCCCAGTTTCGCTTAGAAGCTCACGGAGCTGTACAGCCGAGTCATTAAACCACTGGAGGTAAGAGTTAAGTCCAGCGTTCCAAGTGTCACGATAAGCCTTCTGCTCGATCATTGAAGGCTCTTTCAAGAACGTTTCGATGTCGTCTTCATCTCCCGAAGGTTCGCTCGGTATGGTTGCGATGAACGAGAAATCCGCGCCCGTATCAAAAGGCGGATCAATGTAGATCAAATCCACCTTGCCGGCGAACTCGGGCAGGAGCGAGGGCAGGACGTACTTCTTGTCGCCCCAGATGAGGCGGTTGCGCCACTCCGGGTCGTTTCCCGAAGAGGAGAGTTCCAGCGTGCGCTGCCGCTCCTGCACGCTCTCGTTTACGGTCTCGACGGTTTGAAAAGGCAGCTCGATACGAACCGGAGCACGCTTGTTATGGTGCTCGTCGTACTTTCCATCCCAGATAAGTTCAGCCATGTTTGAAGTTCGAGGGGAAGCCCATGAGAATAGTACATGGGCTCGTAGCCAGTTAGAAGGACGCAGCCCTCGCCTTCGCCCATCCAGGAATCTCATCACAAACAAGTGTGAAGGCCATCACAGACACGCGAACAGCCGTGCGCGATAATGGTGACGGCCTCGGCACGGGCGCGCGTTAGCCCAAGCCAAGCGAAGGTTTGAGATCTTGGAGCTAAGTCCTTAGTTTTGTAGATGATGGAAGTAACTCCTTTGTATTGAATGGTTTGCGGGAAATTGGGGGGGGTACAAACCCCTTTTAGCTGGGCAAAACAAAAATCCGAGTTTGGCGCTAGGCTCGGAGTAGCGCGCAAGAAAAACCGGCTGCACGGGGAGAATTCCCTGACGCACCTGAGGTCGTGACAAGGTGTAGGGATCCTTCGACTCCGCAGAGACTTCACTTCGTGAAGTCCCTGCTGCGCTCAGGATGACAATTGTTTGGGGCTACATATACGGATCCCGGGGCCTGGCAAAATCACACTGTTAGTTACGTTCCAGACCGTGGCTTAAGTACAAGATTGACCGCCTTGGTTTCGTTCGCTCCCACTGTGATCTGCTGGGTTGATGTGCCCAGCTTCTCGTGCCAGGCCTCAACCGTGTAGGTGCCCGGAGGCAGACTGCTCAAATCGAAACTGCCGTCCTTGCCCGTCACGGCAAAGTATGGATGTTTGAACACCGCCACATAACCATGCATCCAGGGATGAATGTTGCACTTTACCGGGATCGCAATCTCGGCTCGCGAAAAAGTTTCTTCCGTTTTGGAATTGGGCGGCTCGGACTTGTTCCATTCGCGGTTGTTCGCGGGTATCGGATGGATATTGTGAGAAGTGGGATCGTCGTTCACTACTTCCAAGCGCTGATTCGCCTGCATCGCCAGCACGTGAGGCTGATACATGCATCCCTTTTGCGTGAGAACGACCGGCTGACTGGGCGGATCGAAAGTCTGATTGCCCAACCCGTCAGAAATAAACACGATTGCGTTCTGCAGCCCGCCGTTTGCGTCGGTGACCACGTCCTGAGTAAGAACTGGAGCTCGATGCTGTTTGGCGCAACTTTGGTCAGCCGCCATGTTGACGGTTGTGGACTTTGGCGCCGTGCCCACGAACTTGACCACTCCTCGGAGAGTGGCGGTGGCAGCGGTGGTGTTGCTTACCGCAGCGGGAGGACCTGCCTTCACAGGCTTTAGGCTGGAAATGCAAATCAACGCTGTCAGAGCGAGTATGGGAATGAGCCTCTTCGTTGCCTTCGTTGCCTTCGTCGTCTTCGTTGTCTTCGTCGTCATGGCAAACCACTTTTCTGCCCTGGGCGCGGGGGACTGATTTTTCTTCTTTATGAACTCTGCTATCACCGAGCATATGGACGAAGAAAAGTGGAGTTGTCATCGCGCAGTCAATGTCAGGTCATTTTTGTGTCGCGTTTTTGTCACGCGCGATTTGCGTGAAATTGACAATTTTTTGGGGACGACAATTTCTCGAGAGGTTGGCGGTGCAAGGAGAATTGCGGAAAGTTGTTGCGGGTGTATCAACAGCTGCCGAGCTGCGCTCGGCTTGGACGGGCGAGGCGCCCGTCCCCACACTGGCAAAACAGCAGTCGGGATCGCTTAGGCAGCGTGGCCGCGCCAGTCGGCGATTTCCTTCAGACCTTCTCCGCGGGCATGCTCGAAGAGTCTGACTTTGTGGCGCGTGTGTTCGAATTCGTGGATGTCAGCCCAGACCTCGGCCTGCCACGATGTCTCGTGGGTCGCGGTCTCGCCGCAACTGGCGCAGCGGGTGTGGAAGGTGACGCCTGGCTTCGGAGGAGTCTGGACGTCCTGCAGTTCGAGAAAGACGCAGCGCACTTCTTCGATCTCTTCGTCAGGACCCACAATATGCTCGTAGCGCAGCAGGTATCCGAAGCCGAGTTTGCGGGCTTCGACTTCCGCTTCTTCGCGGGTGTGGAACGGCCCGTATTCGGCTCGCAGTTGCTCGGTCGAGTCGCACGCCATCCAGAAAATGTCTTTGTAAGTCATGCCTACCTCAGTCTTGTCTGAACTGGTGAAGCGCTGAACTGGTGAGCGCTGAACCGATGAAGCGCTGAATTTGATGGATCAGATCGAACGGGTCCGTCAGCATCCAAGCAATTTGATTACCGGAATTGCGGTCGCCGGCGCGCCCATCCAAACGGCTGCTTCCGGGAGAAGCTGGTGGACTATTCCTCTGAAAACACGTTGCTTAGGGTGGCAGTCCAGTGAAGACCAACGGCTCGCAGGAACCGCTGCTTGCAGCGACCGGTGTGCAATATGTTTCCGTCCGCAACGATCAGAGGGAAACAATTTCGAGGTAAGAGGCGGGATAAAAAAATACAGCGATTCAAAAATTTCGGTTTCTTGTCGACAACACTTCCGAAGGGGGACAGACGGTGCTGGACGACTGGGATCATCGCGTGCAAAAGATCCAGTAAGATGCGAAGCCAGTAGTCCGCACCGCCGCTTCTCTACAACTGGCCTCCGCTTGCGGAGGGCTTTTCTTTTATCGGTGAGCTGATTCCTGAGCTGATCCCTGGGCTCCCGGAAAACTGAGGTTGCCCGCCCTGGGCTATGCTCCATCCTGCTCCGGGTGGCAACAGCCCATTCCCCAGTTGCATATGCCAGTTGGCGCCGCCGTGGCCGGCCACGTAGAGCGCGAGTTCCAGGCGAGTCCAGACGCCCAGCTTGTCGAAGGCGGTGCGCAGGTAGTTCTTCACTACCTGCTCGCTGGTAAGCAGCACGCCGGCGATGTCTTTGTTGGTAAGACCCTGCCAGACCAGGGTCGCAACTTGAATTTCCTTGGCGGTTAGCCGATCACGGGGTTGCATGGTTGCACCTGCTCCTTGATGAACATCGCGGTGGCGAGCTTCACTCGCTTCCGGCCTTCTTTAATGCCCGCACGCAGAAACAGTGTGCGCAGGTGCTGTTTCACCGTCCGCGGGCTGATGTTCAGATGGCTCGCGATTTCTTTGTTGCTGCATCCCTGCACGAGCAGACGCAACACCTGCTGGTCACGGGGAGTGATCTTAATTTCATTGAGGTTAATCATGGGCTTTTCGTCTGCTCCTTCAGTTCAGTCTTGGGGTCGCGACCCGCTAGAATCAGAAGCAAACTGTTCGCCAAATCTTCGCTATTCAACAACGCATTTAAAACCATACAGTTACACTGCAATCTATTCCCTTCCCCCGCCCTCTCTTAGACCGTTCTCATGAATCGCTACCAGATTGGCATCCCCAATCGGGAATTCCTCCCAAAAAGCCCTCCGTCTTCTTTCGTATTTAAGACAGCCCAGACTTGCACTACAATGACCTCAGTCTGGACTGTACGTCTCCCCCAGATGCCATGCCCGCGAACCGGCCCAACCTGACGCTGGACGAGCAATCCTTTCAGGGATTGCTGTCGGCCGCCTTCATCATTCAAGAGCGTAACGACCGGCTGAAGCTGGCTGGACAGACAGCGGCAGAACCGCAAGCCAGCCTTGAACCGGAAGCCAGCATATGCCCGCATTGTGGCGCTCCGAAGGCAGCAGCTGCGAAGCCGGCAGAAGGATCGCGCTGCGAGAGCTGCGGCCTCGACGAGTTTCGCCCAGGCGAACGCTTGCAGCACAATTGGGCCTCGATGTGGCTGATGAGCCAGGAGCAGCGCTTATGGCCCGAGCGTTCTCCGGAGATTCGCGAAGGTATAGGAAAAGGCGTGCCGCCGCTTGACGCCGAGAGCAAGCCGCGAGCTGAGACAGCGCGCGATTTCGCTGCGTCCGGCATTCACGCCTTGCCGGTTGCAAGAAACTCTGCGGAGGAGCCGACGGCGCATGAAGAGGCCGCGACCATTAAGCGTTGGGCATCCGGCAAAGCAGCGGCGGAAGACCCGTGGGTCACTGATGCGACCGACGACTTTCCGCGAGAAGGCTTGACGCCAGAAGATTTGACACAAGAAGAATTGCGACCAGAAGACTCAGATCTAGCCGTCCAACCATTCCAGTTTTCCGCCACCGGCGATTCGTACCCGATCGATGCAACGACCGATGCCAGCATCAGTATCCACGACAATGGCCCGAGATCCGTAATTCAGCGCTTTGCGGACTGGCATGTGAAGCTGCGCTTTCACCGCGCCGACCTGTACCTCGGAGTGGCCGTCGCCGTGGCGACGCTGGCCTTGCTGTGGCCGGCGGCAGCCGCGCCGCGACCGGGAGCGCTCGGCCCTTGGGAAAGGGCGCTCGTGACGCTCGGGATCGCCGAGGCTCCCGCGCCCGTAGTCCATCTTCACGGAGACCCCGGCCTCGCGGTCTGGGTCGATCCGCACACCGCTCTCTACTACTGTCCCGGCGAAGAGCAGTACGGAAAAACCGCCGACGGCCGATTCAGTCCGCAGCGCGAGGCGCAGATGGACCGCTTCGAACCCGCCGGCCGCAGCGCCTGCGAGTAAACCTGGATTGCAGAGGTTAGAGGTCAGATTGCAGAGGTGAAAATCCTCCCTGAAGGGTTCTTACCTCTGCAATCTGACCTCTAACCTCTGACCTTGTAGTACTTAAGACCGGCAGCCCACGTGGGTGACATTCGTCACCAGGGGCTATGTACCGTCGTACTTTGACCCTTTTTCAGCCCACCCCTACCATGAAACAAGCACTCGCACGCTCGTGAACCAAAAGGCGTTCGAGTCCCAAAATATATGCTGCATTCCACGACACAGAAAAGAGGTCGCGGCTTCTCCCTGATCGAATTGTTGATCGTGGTCGTCATGATCATGATCCTGGCGGCGATTTCTGTGCCGCGCATGTTGAACACAATCAGCGACATCAATCTGCGATATGTTGCGACAAACATCAGCGGCCTTTTGCAGTCGGCTCGCATGCAAGGGGTCCGAAAAAATACCTTTTACACGGTCCAGCCGACCACATTGCCCACGGGCGGTACTGGATACTATGTTCATATTCAGGGCGGAACGTACGTCGTCGGTGATCCACTCTTACCCCTCGGCAGCCACGTAACTGTCTACACCGGATTAGGCAGCGGCGCACCCAACGAAGGGACCTTTACCAGCGGCACCAGCAGCAATGGCTTGAGTTTCGCCCCCAACGCGGGGACGGACGCCCCGAGCTTCAACGCGCGCGGACTCCCTTGCATCGGGGTTCCTGCCACGGGTGCCTGCCCGTTTGTCCCCGGTCTGGGCTTCGTTATGTTCCTGTCGAAATCCTCCGCTGTGGGAAATATCTCCTGGGCTTCGGTCGCCATCACCCCGAGCGGACACATACAGATTTGGACGACCGACAGCAGTGGCAATTGGATACAACGGGATTGAGGGCCAAAATGTCTAAGTCGCCAAACACTCTATCGTGGAGTACCCGGCGTCGGGCGAGACTCGGTGAGAGCGGCATGTCTCTGCTCGAACTGATGATCGCCATGACCGTGCTCACAGTTGGAATGCTGGGGTCCATGGTCATGATCCTGACTGCCATGGAATCGAACTCGCGAAACAAAACGGATAACCTGGCAACCATTCTGGATCAGGAAGTCATGGAGAAATTTGCCACGTTGAACAATTATCCGAAAGCGTTAACGGCAACGATTTATGACTGCGCCCTCAATGGCGGGAGCGCGGATTCGCACCTCGTCTCGCTGGGTCAGGGGACGTATGCAAGCGGCGGAAACGGGGCGGTTCTTTATACATCAGCCACGGTACCTGCGGGTTACAACGTGGGAGACGTTGACTGGTCTCAGGCAAGTCCTACGCTGGCGACGTCGACGACCGCGGGTTACGCCATGATGTACCGGACGTGTAGCGGAGACAATTATGAAGTCCGCTGGAACATTATGGACGCCAATTCGTCTGTGCCAAACGGAACGGTGAGCCGCATCAGCTTGCTGACGGTCTCGGCGCGGGAAACTGCGGCCAAAGGATCGCCACTGGGCATGCTTTTTGCGCCCCCCACGACCCTCCGCACTCTGATTGAGAGTTCACTACTTTGACATCGGCCATTGATTATGAGCATTAGCGACATAAAAATGAAGACACCTGGACAAACCGCAATTCGATCGCAAGCGGGCTTCTCGCTGCTTGAACTCGTCATCGTGTGCGCGATTCTGACGATCGTGCTGGCGTCCGTCTTCAACGGAGTCAACCTGGTCACCCAACGGAGTCAGGCAGAGCAGACGAAGGTCGATCTGACTCAGGAAGGGCGGGAGTTCGTGGATGAGTTTGAGCGCGACCTGCATCAGGCGGGATATCCCAACTGCCGCATGGTCGCGGCCCCGGGAGCTGCGAGCAACTGTCCTGCCGACATTTCCAATCCTACGGTATGGACGAGTTCGACGGTGGCGGCTGGTCTGGCTTACCTCTCCAATACCCAGATCATTTTTGAGGGTGACGTGGATGGCAACGGCACGGTCGACTCGGTCCAGTACCGGTTAGTCGACTCTGCGGGCAACTCCCCGCCCACCGGAACATGTCCCTGTTACATCCAACGCAGCCAGCAGCCGAAAGATGGTCTAAACGATCCCCTTTCCCAACCCACTTCGTGGAGTCAGGAATTGCAGAATGTCGTCAATAGCGGAGTGCCTGGGGTCGATGCGTCTGGGAACCCTTTGCCCTACGGAGGCGGGTTGAACATATCGGGCAATACGGCTTGGGGAGCAAGCAATACCTCCTACTACGCTGCCATCAGCAGCTTCAAAGATTTTCCGGTCTTTCAGGCCTATGACCAGTTTGGCAACATCGTCCCCCTGCCCCAGAGCATCAACAATGCGGCGGGCTCGGCAATACTGAACTGCGGTACCACCTCCACAAATTGTGTCAAGTCGATCCGCCTCACGATCAATCTTCTGGCGCCGGCAGCCACGGGCGTTGATATGAGGACCCGCGTCCGGCCGGTGATGACATTGGTGGGGACCGCTCGCCTGGTGAATAACTAACCTCGGTGAACAACTAAGGAGGACTTCTTCCATTATGGGCAAACGCAATCTTCGGAATCGCAGCAGTCGCAATAACGAAAAAGGCATCGCCCTGCTCATCGTCCTCATGGCGCTGTTTCTGGTTGCCGCCGTCGGCATGGGCATGATCTACATGTCGAATACCGAAACCTCGATCAACGCGAATTACAGGGACACGCAGCTGGCTTTCTTTTCGATGCGGGGCGGGCTGGAAGAAATGCGCGACCGGATGCGCACCAGCGCCCCAAACCCGATTACGCTACCGACGGTGATGCCCAGTGCCACTGCGGGTTCCATTGTCTATATCACCAACCCCGGAGCCTCGGAGACTGTGGATCCAACGTTGTTCGTCGGTAACAACTACTTCGATGACGAGTTCTGCCATGAAAGGTTCGCGGGGTCGGGGGTAACGTACCGCCCTCAAGGTACACCGTGTGGCTCCTCCGATGCGCCGCCCTCAGGCCTGACGACCGTGGCCAGCGTTATGCCTTACACCGGCACATCTTCTTCCCTGAAGTACAAGTGGGTTCGGCTCACGCTGAAGCAGAATGGAACCTTCCCCAGTGCTCTGGTGGATTCCACCCAGGGTACCTCTTCGGGGCTCGCTTCGCAGGTGTGCTGGGACTCGATCAACAGCAAAGAGGTGGTGTCGAGTGCCATCGGATACGCCAACTGCACCGCGGCGTCTGCCGCTGGCCTCCTAATCGCACCGGTATATATTGTTACCGCCCTGGCATACACTCCGACGGGCAGCCGCCGCGTCGGGCAATATGAGACAGCAGCATTTTCGATCAACCCTCCGTACACGGCGCTGGGTGTAGACGGAGCCGGTGCGAACTTCAATCCGACGAGTTCGAATAATTTCTTCATCAGCGGGGTTGACAGCGGGGTCGCCGGATGGAACGCCAGCGGAGGCGCGCTCAACGCTTGTACGCCCACCGGCCCCGCCGTCGTACCGGCGGTGGCCGTCGCCAGCGCCGCCGACCAGGCCGCTGACATCATCGCCGTCGCGGGCCCTCCGAACCGTAGTGACCACTACACCGGGTGTCTCGCAGCAGCATCTTGCACCATCTCGGCAGGCTACGGCTTCCCGTCAATCGTGGACGGCAGCGCCGCCGGCACCAACCAGTTAACGGGTTTGTGGTCATCTCCATCGCAACTGAACGCAATGGTCGCGAGCCTGGCCAACGGAGCCGATGTCACCCTAAACTGTGGTATTGGGACGCCTTGCAGCGGGACGGCGCCTTATGGCACCTCGGCCAGCCCGCAGATCACCTACGTGAATGGCGATTTCAATTTTGGCAACAACAGCGGCGCGGGCGTGATGGTAGTGACGGGAACATTGAACATGAGCGGAGGCTCAAACTTTAACGGTTTGATTCTAGTGATTGGCCAGGGAATCATAACGGTAAGCGGTGGCGGAAGCGGACAAATCAACGGCACGCTGTTTCTGGCCGACACGAATTCCCACACCTCCCCCTATGCGCAACTTGGCACGCTGGGACCGCCCACCTACAATTGGGCTGGAGGCGGAACGAATGGTATCCAGTACAACAGTTGCTGGGCCGGCGTCGGAAACAAATTGCACTACATGGTGATAGCCTCTCGGGAAGAGATGTACTAAGCCGCGCCCGGGCTTCACCACCTTGTTCAAGATAGTCGAGGCTCAAGATAATCGGCGTTCAAGATAGTCGAGTAATTGTCTTGAATTCAGAAGTCCGTTGGACACAGAGGTGGATGCAGGAACCCCGTGCCGCCGCGTCTGCTATGCCGTGACCGGGCGGCCACTTCTTCGATAACGCCACAGAATTAAGGCCAGGCCGGAACCGATCAGCACCATGGTCGAGGGCTCGGGAACAACTGGCTTCTTGTGGCGTTTGGGACGACAGTGCCCGTCCACCATTTGGTCGTTGTTGTGGCAAAGGCCGGAAGGAATCGGCACCCCGACCGGCACATACGGGAAGAAGAAGGCGCCGGCAAAAAGCTTGGGGGCAATTGGTTCGCCCGCGGGCAAGTCGGGCGGGGCGAGCAAGGACCGGATGGGCAAGGACTGCGCCGATTCGATCGCCGCTACGGGCTGGTCCAGAATATCTTCGTCCGGCTCTTCATCGGAAACTTCCGGCTTGGCGGTGTCAGAAATCTGGTTGCCGCAACGCGCACGCGCCGTGATTTTGCCGTCGGTCAGCAGCAGTTCACCGAGGTGCAGACGAATTTTTCTGCGCGTCCAGAAGACGGTGTCGCGAACGCGATAAGACAGATAGACTTCGCGGGCTTCGGTGGCGCGCTCCAGACGGGCGTGGCTGAAATCAAAGTGGGCGTAATGCCGGCGAACTACCCAGTCTCGCAACGCCTTATAGCGGAGATCGTCGGGATCCTTCACGCCTCCCGGCACCACCGAGTAAGGATAGACACCAGGGATCCGCGCGAGAAACTTCGTGGGCTTGGCTGAGTGCGCCGCCATCAAGGCGAGATCTTTGCGAATGTTTCCCCGCGTCCAAAAAGATTCGGGCAAAACCTGGGAAGCATGCAAGGACGGTAACGAGAAATAGCGCGCCGCATTCTGCCAGCACGCGCCAATGATCACGGTCCCCACGACCAGAGCGGCCATGGTTCGCTGCATGCGCAGACGACGCCGATACCAGCTCCGCCTCCGTCGCACGGTCTTTCCAATCGCCGCGTCGTTCGAAACAGCGTCCTTCAAAACAGCACTCCTACCCGGCACAGGGACCGGGGGCGGCAGAGGGGAGAGCCAACTTGTCTAGAGCATTCCTCCATCCAAAACCAAGCCGCGGAACCGGTTCGGATACAGGAACTTAGCACGCATAGGACCCCATCCTAGCAGAGTTGCGCAAGAAATTGCCCTTCTAAATGATACTTGGAGCGACCCTGCTTCCCAATCCGGCAAATACCGTAGAAAGCTGGCGGCGAAACTGCAGATCTTTCGTCGCGAATCTCGACCCCGTCCAAGATACAGCGACATCGAAGAAGTCCAAATAGCACGGATGGGCAGTATTCATACGGGTTTTGCCCGCTGTTCCCTCCCCTTCGCCGGTACCCGAGCGACACGACGCGAGGACGCCCGACACGGGCGGGGGTCGAGGGGTTACGACACAAGTCACGACCCAACCTTTTCCAGTGGTGCCGCGCCGATACCCAGCGGCAAGCCGGGAGTGGGGCAGCCTAATTCAGGGGGTGAAACTGGGGGTTATGACACCATGACACAACACGGAATCAGGCTGAAACCATCTCTCCGGAAGTGCTTGAGAATATGGTGGAGCTAGTCGGGATCGAACCGACGACCTCATCGTTGCGAACGATGCGCTCTCCCAAGGTCAACCGATTGATTCGATTCGATCTAGCTTCGATTTTCAGCACTGATACGCCCCATTTTGTGTGACAACAGTGTGACAAGGTTTTGCGAACTGTGACAGCTTCTCGATCGCCTGACGCTGCGCAGCACTGACGATCTGCGCGTAAATGTCCATGGTGGTCGAGATGCGCGAGTGCCTCATCTGACCCTGCACGCTCTTCGCGTCCGCGCCGGCGTGAACTAGCCAGGTGGCGTGTGACGTGCGCAAGCATCGCCAAGTTACGAACGACAGTCCAAGTGCCCTGGCAACCGGTTTGACGTGTCGTCGCAAGATGTTTTGGTCATTCATCGGCTTGCCTTGCTGAACGCTCTGAAAAACCAGATCGTCCGGTCCCGATGATTTGACGAGTTTGTGTTTTCGAACCGCCCGCCCTGCTCGAACTTCCACAGTGAGAGATTTCAAGCGGAGGATCCGCGCAATTACTTCTGGCGAGACGCCGATTGTTGCGGCACTGGATGCCGTTTTCGGTGCAGCCCAATCGCCGCGGCAATACCGCTCTTCGACTGAGATTGAATCGGCATGAATGCAGCGCCACTTGAGTCCAATTAGTTCCGACACGCGCAGCCCGGTCCAAACCGCGACGAACAGCATCGTACTGTACGGCTCAGGAACGAGTTCCACGAGATTGTTGAACTGCTGTGGGGAGATGAAAGGCTTCGACCGACGCCCCTTTTTGTCAGGCGGGAGTCGCAAGCCATCAAGCGGATTCGTCACGAGAAAATCGGGGATCGCCGAACGCAGAACGCTCGTCAGAGCATCCCGGACTTTCACAATGGAGGGGTGAGCGATTTTCAAACCCGAGAAATAACGCTGTAGGACGCGTGGGGTAAGATCGCGCAGACATGACTCCCCAAAGGCCGGTTCGAGATATTTTGCGATGGTGGCCTTGTAGGAATCCTGCGTGGTCTTTGCCAGCAGTGGGAGCACTGTCGAGATGTATTCGTTTTGCACGTATTCACGTAAGCTGACGGCTGAACCGATGGAGATCAGACCTTGATTCATGGGCCTGAGCAACTCGGCGGCGATCTTCTGTGCTTCCCGCTCCAGTTTCTCGGCCGGAGCCACTTTCAATCGCACAAGTTTTCTGATGTTGCGCCCGTTTTCGAAGCAGTCTTGACGAACGCGTATGTACCAAAATTTACCGATCCTTTCTGGTGTCGGATTCTGAAACCTCCGCCTAGCCATCGCTTCAAACCTCCGCGTCTGGCTAGCCGAGAGAGCTACGTCGCACAGATTATGCGCGCCTGTGCGCATCAAGTCAACCACATTCGAGATTGGCCTTCGACTCATGCGACCGAAACTCTCTGCGCGATCGCGCTTTGTTCGCTTTCCGTCATGCGGACTGGAGGTACCCTACTTTTTTTAATGAAGGCTTTTCGTTCTGCATCAAACACGAACCCCCGGAACACTCGCCAGTGCGTATAGCACCAGCCGCGGCGCCAAGGTGTGAGTTTGCAGCCGGGTTTCCTGCAGTGATTCATGCGGCGCCCCTCTCGTGCGCGTCCCTGCAGGAATCAGCGCAATAGTCTGAGTCTTTCCAGGACGAACCCTCAAACTTTGGGCGCCCGCAGCCCTTACACTTTCCGACGATGCACTCCGGAGGCGCCAGCGACGCCTGGCTCAATTGCGAGGAGGCTTGCTGTTTCGGCAGTAGACACCAGGGCTCGTAATCTCCGTCTTCTAAAAAGAACCGTGGTTTAAATTCGAGCTTG
>WNFA01006468.1_pt1 | contig 15074 bp, 18 predicted proteins | sample 5400481 | NCBI WGS metagenome assembly WNFA01 (sample SAMN13153340, study PRJNA577476) | soil metagenome | isolation source: 120 cm saprolite under Douglas fir tree site 2 hole 1 replicate 2 | place: USA:California | collected 2015-04-18
CGTGACACTCGCGGGGGCAGAGGAAATCGGGCAGCTGGCCGGCCATCCCCAGGTGCCACCAGCTCCCGGAAAAGGCGGTCGTAAGGATGGTGACTATGCGCAGCACCGGCCGCAGGAAGCCGATCCTGGCGACCACCGGCAAGGGACCCCGCGCCAGGCGCCGCCCGTGGCGGGTGAAGTCTGCCGGCGACTTAAGGCCGCGTAGGTAGCGGTCGACCAAGCGCTGGAGCCACGGTGGCAGCCCGAGCAGAAATGGGTTGACACCGACGAGGGCGTGCGAGTTGTGGCCCTGGATCACCCGCCGGGCTGCGGTGTGGGCGCGGAACAGGTTGGGGATCAACTGCTGGACCGCCGCTATCTGCTCGTCGACCTCGGCGGCAGCGGGGAGTCCGGGAGGCATCATGTAGGCACTCTCCGACCAGGGCTTGATGTAGCCGTAGACCAACTGGCTGGGTTCGTTGAAGGTGATCCAGTAGCGCACCTTGCCCGACAGCGCCGCTGCCACCTGCTCTGTGTACCGCGCGAAGATGTCCGGGAACTCGGGCGCGATCATTCCGCCGCGCTGCTCCACATGCACCGGCCACGTGAAGTGATGGAGGGTGAGAATAGGTTCCATCCCGTGAGCGGCGATCGCGTCGACCAGATCGCAGTAGTGTTGAAGCACGGCGGGGTCGAAGCGACCGGGCTGGGGCTCAAGGCGCGACCAGGCGACCGAGAAGCGGAAGGCGCGGCAGCCGAGGTCAGCGGCGAGCTGCACGTCCTCCTGGTAGCGATTCCAGAAGTCGGTGGCGCGTCCACGGGGCGTCTGGTGCTGTTCGCGTTCCCAGACGTCGCGGATGTCCTCGTGGGCAGGGTCGTAGGCCTCGCACTGGTGGTCGGCGGTGGCCACCCCGAAGAGGAACGGCCGATGGCCGCCGGGTTCAGCGGCCACGAAGTAGGAAAGCCCAGAAGCGGGCCAGCGTGCGCAGACGCTGAACCAGGGTATGCACGCCGGTGGCGTGGATCGTGAGCGCTGCCGCCAGCCATGCCAGACGCAGCGCCCCCGTCGCAGATTCGAGGCGTGCCGTCATTGTGCGGTTGCCGGTAGCCGCCAGGCGGACGAGGGTGCCGTCACGCTTGAATCCGAGGTCGACCTGTATCTCGGGCCCGAAGCGCGCCTCGCCGTCGGTCGCCGGCTGCTGGGCGCCGAGTCCTACAGCGGTCATTCGTCCGCTCAGCCGGGCGCGATGCGTGGGGTCGGCAAGGAAGGCGTCCAGGTTATCGATCTCGACGCCGCAGACCAAGCGGCACGGCTCACCGCCCAGGCTGCCGCGCAGCGAGGCACGCAGCGTTATTCCCGGAACCGGGTCGCGCATCCGGGTGGCGTCGGGGCCGAGGGGCGCGCCGTCTTCGTTTTTCGTAGCTAGGTAGGAAGCGGCGTCGCGGTAGCCGCGGTCGACCAGGGTGGCGCCGTCGATGTGGCCTTTGTAGTAGTCGGGATCGAGGGGCAATGGATACTCGGGCCTGATCACGTGCACGCGGATCGGCCGCGGGCGCTTCCGGTTGAGCTCGGCTATCTGCTCCAGCTCTTTAAAGAGGTTGCCGTTGGCGCTGAGCTCGATCATATGGACGTACTGGTTGAAGGCCCCGTCCAGGTACTCGCCCATATTTCCGATGCACCAGACCACCCAGATCTCGTCGCTGCCCTGATGTAGCGCTTCACCCAGGTTGGCGTCGCGGATCCACACCGCGTCGAGATACAGCGACCCGTTGTGCGGCACCGGCGGCATGAAGATGGGCAGTGAGATACCGGCCACCAGGAGCGGCAGATCGAGATCCTGGTGGCGGATGACCTCGCTCGTCTTGCGCGTGTAGTTGCAGACGTTGAAAGTGCCCTGCATGCCCTGTGCGGCGCGGATCCTGCCGATGTCGATGCCGAGGTGCGGGAACACGCGCTTGACCACGCCCTCCGCGCCTCCGAGCGCGGGCAGGTCGGCAGGGCCGCGCGCGTACATGCGTAAGGGGAGCAGAGTGACGAAGTCGTTGACGTCGAGCGTCCGCCAGCGCTCGCACATCTCCTCGGCTGAGAGCCCAGACAGGAGCATGGCCAGGTTCATGGTTCCCCCCGACGTGCCGTCGGCGTGGTCGAAGTGCAGCCCCGCCTCGAGCAGCGCGCGCACGACCCCGGCCTGGTAGGCGACGCGCATGCCGCCACCGGCCAAGATCAGCGAGCGGCGGGGGCCGTCATAGCCCGCCGGCGGTGCCGCGGTCGGGATGTGCGCCGCGGCGGTCATCCGGGCCGGACCGTAGTCCGCGTGTACGCGAAGATCAGCACGATCCCCACCAGCTCGAAGGAAAGGAAGAAGAGCATCGGGACTGACGGCGAACCGTCGAAGATCAAGCCCAGAACCCGACTGGCGACGCCGCATGCCATGACTGATAGGAACAGGCGGTTGAAGATTCGGTCGCCGAAGATTTCATTCCGGAAGGTGAAGGCGAAGGCTCCGAAGCCCACTTCGATGGCGCGTAGAAAACGGTATTGACTCATGGTTGTGGCAGCGGTTAAAGGCGAGAGCTGGTTGAGGTCGAGGCCGAGCAGGTAGCGGACGTCCAGCCGGGCAAGCAACATTCCGAAGGCGCCGGCTGCGATAAGCGTCAAGACGTACCCATAGAAGAACAGGTACGCCGGCCACTTCAGGGCCGAGTGCGTCGCCAATACCACAAGATCAGGGCGCATGAGAGAGCGTCGAAGGCCGCCACCGTCAACGCGGTCAGGCCGAAGATGCCGTTAGCAAAACCAATGACGACGCCGGCCACTGCGCCCGCCTTCTGCGCCGCAAGAACGAGGACGACCCCGCTGCTGCCTTCGCGGACCCCCACCCAGAGCGCCGCGCCCACGATCAGCATGAACATCCCGACCAGGCTGAAAAAGTGCCGCGCGGCCGGGGCGCTGGATGCTCCCACGAAATGGAGCACGATGTCAGGCAGCAGCATCTGGAACAGGCCCGAGATGGCGGTGATGGCCGCCACCGCAAGCACCAGCCGCCGGAGCTGCAGGTTGAGATTGCTCGTAGCGCCGGTGCCGATCATTGCGCCTTGATGCCGAAGAAGGCGGCCATCGCCAACCACTCGACGGTCCAGATCCCAACCCGCACGCGATTTAGCGCCATCCAGCGGCCAATGATGCTCTGCAGCAGCGTGGGATCTTTGATGCCGGCGCTCATCTGATTGTTGAGGGGCAGGATCCAGATCACCGTAAGGAGCGTGGCCGCGATGACGCCGGCGATCACGAGCACCGGCAGCCAGGCCAGCGCGGTACCCCAGAGCGATAGGATCATTACTCCGGCGGTAACGATCATCAGCGTCGTCATAACCGCAAAGAAGCGGGTGGCGGCGGTGACCTGGGGTACGAACTGCAGGTAGTAGTTGTCGACAGTGAGCCTCGGCGCTATCTGGAACGAGAAGAGTACCAGCGACCACCCGGTGCCTAAGTACATCGAGACGAAAAGCATTAGCAGCAGGTCGTTGAGAATGAAAACGCGGCTCACGGCTTGCAGTCGGGTAGGTCATGCGGAGGCGGCAGCCACGCCTCGCTCAGACCCAGGTTGATGACACTCTCCATCCCTTCGGGTTTGGTCTTCGGCGGTTCGGTGTATGTCGCGTACCAGGACTCGATGTGGTCGTCGAGCATGCCGTGTATTTCGGGAAAAAAGGCGGTAAAAATGGGATTCGGGCTGATCTCCAGCGCCTTCAACGCCTGGACCCGCGGATGTTCACCAATGCACAACTTGGCGGAACCCTTCTTGAATAGCGAGAAGCCAACCTTGCCGGCCGAGTAGATGGTCGACTTAACGATCATGCCGCGGAACGAGCAGTAGTTGATCGCGGCGACTGTGATCGGAAGCCAGGCGCGGCCGGGCCGATCGATCTCGATGCGCACGGCCATCTGCCCGTCCTGGTCGTACTGGCTGCTCACGGTGCGCTCGCCGATCTTGAAGTCGAGGTTGCTCTGGTGCTTGGGCATCCCGAAGATGCCTTTGCCGCCCTTGACCGAGATCTCAGTGCTCACGGGCAGGTCGTAGACGTATTGCCCCATCCCGTACAAACCCTGGAAGATGAGCGGTAGCAGGGGCGGGGCCGGGCGCGCGCCGCGCGTGCAACCGATGGCGACGCTGAACTCGATGTACTTGCCGATCACCGTCTGCCGATAGTCGATGACGGTGACGACCAACACCGACTTGCGGCCCATTCGCAGCGGGTGGATCGAGTGCGGGAGTAGCGCCGCGGCTTTGTCGAAATCGATGGTAAAGCCGGCCATCAGGGCGGGTGTGTTGTGGGCCGCGATCGGCATGCGGAACGGGATGCCATCGACCAGAGCGTGCCGGCCCTCCTGCTTACGGAACCGAGCTGGTATCCCCAAACGCTTACGCCACCTTCTTCTCTAACTCGGCCGCCATCAGCGGGAAGACATCCTGAGCCGCCGACTTGCCGATGAAGACGTCGAGATGGCTGTAGCCGGGCAGTTCGTAGAACGCATGGTAGTTCTTGTGCTGGTTGGCGAACCACTCGTATGTGCGCTTCTGGCCCTCCGGCAGGAAGCATTGGTTCCGCTGCCCGGCGAAGAATGCGAAGCGGGCGTCGGTTTGCGGAGGCTGGCCCACGAAGTCAGTGGGCAACTGCTTAAAGCCCTCGACGCTGACCAGGTGGCCGCGCCGGATGCATCGCTCCATCTGCGCAAAGAAACTGATCGGCACATTCGCAAACTCTTGCTTGATCCACTCGTGGGTGGCTGGATTCAGATTCTCGTGGCGCCAGAGGGCGGGGAACCCGGCACCATAAGTGAAGCTGACCATCTTGCACACCGCGTTGTCACACTCGTGGTGCACGAGCTGCACGCCGAGTGAAAGCGCGAGAGCGACCGCGTTGGGAGCTTTCAGTCCCCATTGAGGGTTGACGTAGGGGAGGATAGGCCGAACCATCGGCAACAAGTACCGGATCTTTAGGCGCGACCAGGCCGGGACTAGCGTATGCAGGGAGACCGCATTGGCGACGATGGTCTTGACCTCCGGCAGCAGCCCCGCGACGGCCGCCATCATGAAGCTCGTCGATCCCTGGCAGTGGATCACGGCGTCCACCTTTGAAGCGCCTGTCTCCTGGAGCACCATCTTGACCGCACTGGGGTGGTCGTAGACGGCAGCCTGATCGAGCGTCCACTCATTGGGTTGAAAGTCGATGCTCGCGCGCCAGTTCTCGAGCCAGACGTCGTATCCGCGGTCGACCAGGAATCGGACGATCGAGGTGTCCACAGGCGCGCGGAAGATGTTGGCCCTTACGCCCGCGCCGTGCACCAGCAGCACCGGACCCCGGCTCGCCGGCTCCTTGCCGCTGACGTTGATAAGGTTGAGCTCGAGCCCATCGCTCGCCCGGAACGGAACAACTCGCTGTGCGTAACCGATATCTTCCATTTCCCAACCGACGAAGAGCCATCGACATTGTCGCCTGTGAACCGGAGATGTCAAGTGCGATCCTCGCGAGCTTGTGTGGCACTTGACAAGCTCACTTGTCAACGAGCTCGCGTAGTGCCACGATGTCGAGGATGTCTGGGTCGCGTCCTGCGAAGCAACTGAATGGTCGATGGAGCTTCTGGGTTGCGAGTAACGGGTGTCCTGGCTGCGGTCTCATCGGCCAAGGGGGATGAGTCCATGAGCGCCCAGGCCGTTCAGCGGCCCACCGTGCATGTGCCGCACCCGACCCTCTCGCTTTGGCAGTCGGCCGTCCATCAGACTCTCCTGGAACGACAACCGAAGGATGGACCGTCGCTGAGCCAGAAGGCGGATCCGTATGCGGTTGCCATAAACAACCTCGCTGCCACGCGAAGCATTCTCCATGCGCGAATGATCGATCCAGCCCAAACGGCAACGGATGAAGAACGACTACTCGGCCACGCACTCGCGACTGTGCAGGCGCAGGTAAAGGGCCATAACAGGGCGCTCAACCTGGACGCAGCGAGAGACCTCATTCGGCGCTTCAGTGATCAGGATGTGGAATTCGTAACCTCATGCGTGGAAAACTTCATTCGCTACTACATCGCATCGAAACCGCAATATCGCGATTGGACTCAGACAGAGGAGAATCTTGAATTCGGAGTTGTGAAGTACGTGCTCCCGGCCGACGCGAGGCTCGGCGTGATTGGTGATTGGGGTACGGGTCTGGCCGACGCGGAGGCCATGCTGACAGCCCTCATCCGCAAGACCCGGCCCACAGCACTGATCCATCTTGGCGACGTCTATTATTCCGGCACTGTCGAGGAGGTTCGGAACAGTTTCGTGGGCGCAATAGATCGCTCCTGCGCCAGAGCCGGAGTTCCGCGGCCGCCCGTCTTTACGATCCCCGGCAACCACGATTACTACTCAGGCGGAGTCGGCTTTTATGACTCGATCGAGCAGCTCAACGCTCATGACCAACGGCAGCAAGCAAGCTATTTCTGCCTTCGAACCGCGGACGACTGGCAGTTCTTGGGAATCGACACTGGTCGTTACGATCACATACCTGGCTTGGCATTCGAGCCGTTTTATCGAGCCCCGCATTTGGATCGGACGGATGTCACATGGGTTCGCGACAAACTGAGCAAGTCAGGTGACCTTCGGACAATCATGCTGAGTCATCACCAGCTGTTTTCTGCGCGCTCGCCTCTCAACGGCCCTCTCTCGTTCAGGGATGAGTATTTCAACTGGGATCTGAAGCACTCCTTTGAGGACTTCTTTCCCAAAATCGCTTTGTGGCTGTGGGGCCACGAGCACAGCTTGGCGCTGTTCAGGTCGGGCACCTTAGGCGTGAACAAGTGCCGGCTTCTTGGCTGCAGTGCCTTCGAGCTCCCTGCCGGAGACGGCTATGACCCTCGCTTTCTGGAGGTCGCCTACGACGATCCAGTCGTGAAGCTCGGCATGGAGCAGCAGTGGCTGAACCATGGGTGCGCTGTGATCGATATGGCCGAGAAGGTCGTCGACTATTTCCAATTCCCGTCATGGGGAGATTCAGTCCCCGGCGATGCCGACCTTACTCACCTCGCCTCAGAAAAGATCCTTGGCGGTCGCATTGACAAGAGATACTAGTAGACCCGCCGGGGTAATGGACGCCCAACTCGCGATGGTGTCTCGCATATAGACAACTGTGGAGCGTCGCCAATCAACGGTCCAAGATCCGCCGTCATCGCTGACCTGGACAATCCAGGATCAAGCGGCAATCCCGTCGCTTGACAAGCCGTGCCCGAAGGGCAAGGCTGTGGGGCCCGTTAATGGCCGGACAGCGCAAGCCTAGGCATACCCTTGACGATTGATTCAGCGTCCGATGCCCCATCTGAAAAGGGGAGCCCAAGGCACTCAGACTGCCAAGCGACTAGTGCGCGACCCCTACGGCTGGGGCAATACTTCGCGGTCACCATTGCTGTCGGCGCCATCGGCGTTGGCATATGGATGTTGGCCTTGAAATTCGCGCTTGGCGACGACTGGGCGACAGCAATCTCTATTGCCGCGTCTGGTTTCGCTACCTACACCGTCGGTGTGCTTGCCCTAGTGGCGCTGTACAACTGGCTAAGTTGCAGATTCGGCTGGCCGTACCTTTGGGCCATTCCAGCCAACATTCACTTTTCGCTCGACCTCGCAATTCCTGCAGCGGTACTGGCTGGCATCATCGGAGGCTGGTTCATTTGGCAGTACTGAACCAGGTCGGAAAGCACCAAGTTGGCTATCGGAAACTCGAAATCGGCGTCCTGAGCAGTCTTATCTTCGTACTGTCCATGCTCTTCATATGGGGCGTCTATAGGGCTCTAACTGGTGACATCAATCAATGCGCGCCGCTCACCGCCAATAGCCCAGCCGGGCCCCTACTTGCTGGCGTCACGATCCTAGGTTTTGTCGGAGGCCGGGCCGCTGCATATGTTCGGAAGGTGATTCACCAGGCGCCGGCGGTGGTCAAGAGCCCGGTAATCCGAACTGGCGGACCGTTGCAAATGGTCCTGGCGCTCTTCCTGATTGGGATAGCCTGCCTAATCGGCTACGAAACGTATGCGCTTCTGATGAATGGAAACCCGCCTCCGATTACCTCCTACGTGCGTTGTGCGGCCGCGGACCACGCCTTTCTGCCAGCGTCGCTGGCCGGGCTGCCTGCGGATGTTGCCGCCTTTCTGGTCGGGCTATTGATGGGTAACTGGCTGTGGTATCCAAGCGATGATTGGCTCTGGCGCCGGAAGGAATCCAATGCTGTCTAGGGTCGGATTCCTGATCCTCGTCGCCGTTCTGCCCGGAATACTGCTAGTGGTTGCCGGTATCGACCTCGGTTTGACCATTAAACGCCGCCACCCTGTCGGGTACTACCTCAATGAATTCATGATTGCGTACCCGTGGTTTGCGGCTATATTGGCCGTTGTCTTTGGCGCAATGATCGCGCACTTTTTTCTGCACATTACCAACGGTTAGTCACTAAGACGGTTTGATCCGGCGCCCCGTGTGTTGCACGGTGGTCCCACTTCGAGGGCGCCCAGAGGCCGAGTCGCTCCTCCCAAGCGCGCCCTCTCCCGGCTCCCATGTGACACGCGTTCGCCGATTCATACTGCCCGAAGCTTCTGCGTGAGGGGCACACTTATTCGTCGTTGGGGTTGGCTACCCGGAGTGGCTCCACGTAGCCGCTAGCATCGCCTCCGATGTTGATCGCGTTTGTCTACTCCCGCGTGCGCCTCCTCCTCGACGTCGCCGACGTGCGCTTGCGGGTTCGCGACCCTGAGGCGGAGTTGCTGCTTCTTCGCCACCAGCTGCGAGTCGTTCGCCGTCAAGTGAAGCGGCCGCACCTCGACATGGCCGACCGGGCGATCATGGCCGCGCTGAGCCACCGAGTGAGCCGGGCAGCTTGGGTCGGGATGCTGGTCCAGCCAGAGACGGTGCTCGGTTGGCATCGCCAGTTGGTGCGCAGAAAGTGGGCGGCCTTCGGCCGCCGGCGAGGGCCAGGTCGGCCAAGTCTCGATCCAGAGCTTCAGGTGCTGATCCTGGAGATGGCCAAGGACAACCCGAAATGGGGCTGTGTCCGCATCCGTGGCGAGTTGCTCAAGCTCGGTCACGTGATCTCGGCGAGCGCGATTCGCAAGTTGCTGCGCCGGAACCGGATCGGTCCGGCACCAATGAGAGCGCGACTGAGCTGGAAGGCGTTCTTGCGAGCCCAGGCTTCGGCGATCGTGCTCACCGACTTCCTGAGCGTCGATACCGTATTCCTGAAGCGTTTCTACGTCCTCTTATATATGGAGCTGGCCACCAGAAGGGTGATCTGGTTCGCGGTCACAGAACGGCCGGACGCGGTCTGGATGAGTCAGCAGGCGAGGAACCTCTGCTGGGAGCTCAGCGAGGTTGGAGTCGACGCTCGCTTCCTGGTCCACGATCACGACGCCAAGTACGGCGGCAGCTCCGACGTTGTCTTTCAGGCGGCAGGTGTCGAAGTGATCAGGACGCCGATTGCAGCACCCAAGGCCAATGCCCACATGGAGCGGCAGATTGGTTCGACTCGGCGCGAGTGCCTGGACTGGATTCTGATCCTGAACCGTCGCCATCTCGAGCGCGTTCTGGAGGAGTGGTTCGAGCACTACAACTCGGCCCGTCCCCACCGGGCTCTTGGGTTGCGGACCCCGATCGCACGCTCCGATCCGGTACTGACCACAGGACCGCTAACGTGCACTGAACGACTCGGCGGCTTGTTGCGCGAGTACGCGCGGGAGCAGACGCCGGCAGCAGCCTGAACCCCGGCCGATCTACCCATACGATGGGAGGCGTGGTTCTGCGGTGTACGGCCAAGATGCTGCCGCCACCCTGTTCTCGGTTTTCGTTCCGGACATCCGCAAGGCCGACCTGGTGCCGATCGGCCCATCCATCGTGCGGTTCACTCACGAGGAGCTCGAGGCCGAGAGCCTCTCGCTAGATTGCTTGGGCACTCTCGACTCCCATTCCATCGCTTTGGCGAAGACGGAGAGCCGTACCGTACTGGGCTACATGAACGAGTTGGCCCGGTTTTGTGTATACGCAGTTCGGTGACGCGGGCGGCATGGCCCGCTGCGATGCCAGGGAGTTGAACCGTGAGCTCAGGAGAGAATTGCACCTTTCCCGCCGGCCTCCGGGGTACTTCGTCCCAATCGAGCTGGCCGGCGGATCCCGCGCCCAGCCACAGCTTCGGATCGTCGATTGACCTCGCGCGAATTTGTGTGCCCCTCAGTGTTGATCTTGTCGATAAGGGTCTACGTATCCAATTGGCGCGCTCTGCAGCGCGAAACCAGCTGGCCGGACTCATGATTGGGGTTCAAGAGAGCGGGCTGGTGAATGCATTTCCGAGGCCCACGATGGATGGCCTGAAAAGGCCCAAGCTGGCCGTCGACCTGGAGGCCTATCTTGAAGCCAGACGTGGATTTGGACTCAGGGACCGCGCGCCCGCAGACGACTTCGACATCGAGGAATACACCGGCAGCGAGCTGACCGGGACAAGGCCGTTCACGTCTATCGAACAGCTAGACGTACCCAAGCGAATGCTCATAGCCGACGGATTCTTGAAGGACCACTTCGGATTTGGGCTCAATGCATTGAGCGCGGTCATGGGCACGGCGGTGAACTGGAACGATCCTGACGATGAAGTTCGAATCGTTGGGAAGGCGGAACTCGCCGAGCAGGCAATCGAATGGTCGAAAGTGCCCACAGCGGAAATCCTTGCAGCCATGAGAGGTCTGATGCTCGCCAAGAATGTCTTGCGAAAAGACCGGGTTGAGTACTGGGAGTTGGAGTCCCGCAGCTACCGGTTGGCCATTAGGCCGCTGGTCGAAATTAGCGAGGATGAGGTACTGCTCATCCCATGGCTCATACATCGCTGCCAGGATGTGTTCTTGATCTACATGTCAGATGGCCGTATCCCCTGGCCGCCGACTGAGCTGACAGAAAAGGTGCGCAACGCTTTCATCTGGTACAGGCAGCTCATGAACGAAGAATTAGAAAGAGACGTGGACGACATCGCGCAAGGGCTCGGCTTTGCGACCAAGACAAGGGTCATTGAGAAGGAGGCTGCCGCAGTCGGACTGCATGTCGAAGGCGAGATCGATGCGTTGATCGGTGACGTTAGCCGAAAGCGTCTTTGGGTCTGCGAGGTCAAGGACCCCCAGGCCGGTACCTCTTACTCGGCCATCGCCTCTGGACTGCGAAAGTTTCTTGGGCCGAAGGGCTACATACAAAAGCTCATCGACCGGCATCAGGAGATCAGTGTCAATGTCGCGGGTGCGCTGAGATTGCTAAAGGTTGACGCCGAATCCAACGGATGGGAGGTGCGACGCCTGATGCTTACCAGGAGAACAGAGGCCGCTGCCTTTGCCTATGACAGGCGCGTGCCGTTCTTGGTTGTCTCAGACCTAATCAAGGAGTTGGATTCTAACTAGGAGGACCGCCAGCAGCGGATCGCATGTGGACGTGTACGAACACGTGACGCGAACACGTGACGCATGAAATAGTCCCCCTCGATTGGTGCATCAAGGCGATGCAGCGAGCTGTCGAACGGGTCCGAAGTATCGGCTGGAATGACGTAGTTGGGCAGTATGCAGCAGTATCGGAGACATTGTTCTGGATAGACGTCGTCGCAGATCAACTCCGAACGAAATACGCCCGCCATTACAATGCGGCGCTCAACGACCAGAGTTTCGACGCAGGATCAACGCTCAAGGGGCTGCGGTGGGCCCGCAACCGCATCACGCATGAGGTCGACGAAATCCACTACCTCCTTGCGACTGCGAAAAGTGTCGAGGGATTCGCTGCTGAATGGACATGGCAATCCCTACCACCCCGACCGAAGGGACGCGACGCCGAGGGCCACGCGGCTTATCAGGCCGCTGTCGCTGGCAGGAACGTCGTGAACACTCTCTTGGCCGTTACGATCTGCCTAGCTCAGGCCGCGAGTTTGGTGTCGATGGATTCGGGCAAAAAACACGGGCGACCGGGATGAATGGGAAGTGGTTGAAACCGTTTGTTTATCAAACTTGCGCTATGTCTCGCACAAGGATCTAAGGCGCCTGGCCGGTCGTTGAGGGCGTGACCTTCGCCCCGACTAGGCGATCCCGGTGAGCCGCCGGCTCGATGTAGCTGGCAAGTGCAACACGCGCGGCTCTAATGTTCTCAAGTGCTCTCTCAAGCCGTTCGCGATCGGGTGCGATCACATTCATTTGGCGCAGTACGACCCGATCGGAAGCGGTCGCCCCAGGGTCTTCGTTTGTCCAGCGTGCACGCAGCGGCGCATAGGTTGCAGCGAGCAGCTGGCGGTCGACGGTTCGAAGTCGCGTGGCAAGAATGAGCTCGACCGAGCGATAAGTCTGGTCGTAGAACTCTGCGGGCCCGAAGGTCTGCCCGATCAGGTTCTCGATGTTGATCTCGTTGACCCCGAGCTCGTCGAGCACGATCAAAAGCGCACCTCGGAAGCGCTGTTCGGCCTCTTTGTCGGAACGACCCTGGACGTAACGGATCCCCAGGAACCCGCCGACGCCAGTCAGAACGCCGCCCACGACTGCGCCGACCAGGGCGTCGATGAAACCCTCCGGTGGCGGCCAGGTCAACTTCGAGTGACCCGATAGATCGGAATGCCGGCCGCGGAGAGCCTTTTGACGCAAAACTCTGCGAATAGGCGCAAACGTGAGCACACATCTCTGAGGCGATCGCGATCCGCCGTCGTCGCGGGCACCCTGTACCGCCAACTAGACCGCAATAATGCGATCGACTCCGCGCAAAAGGTTGGCCAATCCAAACAGTCCTGGCATTGCATAAACCTGTCCACAGACTCCTGGCGCGAGGCTGCAACCCGGCCATCGGTCGATACACCTGCCCTCGCTCCATTTCCCAGCAACACGACAATTGGGTGAGTCCAGGTTTCGACCCCTGTCCAACGCGGCGCACGTTCCACGAAACCGAGGAATGCGTCGCTCGGCCTTGGGTCCGAGTTCAGGCTCCGATCAGGGTGATAGTGCTCGACCGCTCGACCGAAGAGATACGAAACCGATTCCTGATACGCCCTTACGTTGATCGCGGGAAGCGAGCCGCGTTGCTCGACTCCCTGGATCAGAACGGCGCGACCGAGCATCGCCAGCACGTGTGCGTTGAGGACCGTGTTGATGCTCTGGGGATGCTGCATGTAGATGTCCACTCGTCCGCCGTACGACTTCTCGACATGCGCTCCCCATTCGAATCCTGCAACACCAACGGGTCTGCGGAACAGGCATAACAGGTCGATGTCGCTTAGATCAATCGCAGAGCCTTCGGCATGGCTTCCGAGGAGATACCAACTGGCAGCATCGCTGCCAAACTCGACGATGAACTGTCGGACGATTTGATCCACTTCTCGAGGATGAGAACCCACCGCATCATTCTGAGAGACTCTCACCATTCCGTCGGGCGCTGGTTGGAGGTGATCTGATGAACATGCTCGGCCTTTACGGCCCCAACGCTGTCCTGATCGCAAGGCTTGCTGACGTTCTCCGAGGTCTCGGGCCAGGAGAGCAACGTCTAGTTATCGATGCTCAATACGGTGCGGTTCTGGACTCGCCACATAAACAGCAGCAAGCCGCAGCCGACCGTGTCGCCTACGGCGTGGCCCTCGACCAGAACCGTGGAGTCAATTGGTTTGCTTCGATCGATGCGGCTTGGGAGGCGGCCGATGACGCCGTCGAAAAGACCGACCTGACACCCAAATGGCCCTTTCGACTTGCTGCACGGTTCGCGGCTGAAGCCCTGGTCGTGGGCGACCTGCTAGAGGACGGCGATTATCAGATCCTGATTGGGCCAGCCACTGCGACTGCGACGTTGCATTGGCTCAGGGACAGACCCTGACGGGAAGCGCGAGTAGCCAGCCAGTTAGGCAATCGGCACCCCGTAGCCGGTGAACACGCGAACTACTGATTGTGTGGTGGTGACGGGGCGCGGCTGACCGGCAAGACGATCGCGACCTTGCTCTCCGAGGCGAAACTCGATGAGGGTAACCAAGGCATTTCCCTTGCGAAGCTACACTCGCCATATTCACCCCATCCCTACGCCGTAATATACAATGTAGGCAAATTACAACGCAGAGGCAGGAATTGCAAGTGGCCAAGACGATTGCTCCGCCAGTTAGACGAAGGGGACAGCTGTCCCGTGAGCGCATCCTCGCGGGCGCGCTCGAACTCGTAGACCAGGATGGGCTGGAGGCCCTTACCATGCGCCGGCTCGCCGACCATCTGAACGTCGACCCGATGTCCATTTACAACCATGTCGACGGCAAGGACGGTCTCCTCGACGGACTGGCGGAGGCGCTCTGGTTCGACGTCCAGCTGCCCGCCGGCGACGCCGGCTGGAAAGAGGCCTTGCGGTCATTTGCGGTCTCACTCAGGGCCGTTGCCCACGCCCATCCACACGCCTATGGGCTGCTCTGCGGCCGCGGCATCCTGCCCGAGCCGGGGCTGCGTCAGATCGACGCCGCGCTGGCGTCACTCGAGCGCGCTGGGCTCACCCGCGAACAGGCAGCGGAGATGATTCGCACCCTGTTTTCGTACGCAGTCGGCTATGGGATGCTCGAGCTGTCGGCGACTCCCGCGGCGGGTACAACTCCACTGGAGCAGATCGTTAGGCTGACCCGCGCGCTGCCGCGCGAGACGCCCGTCCACCTCGTCGAGGTGGCGAGATTGATGTGCGATTGCGATATGGACTACCAGTTCGAACTCGGCCTCGACCTGATCCTCACAGGCCTCGAGGCCAGACTCTAGCCGATGCCCAAGAGGATGCCGCCGATCGTTCCCGGCTAAATTCGCACGCGGATGCGCCACGCGAGAATGCCTGCCACCACAAGCACGGCAGCGCCACCGATCGCGTATCCGTGGGTAAGCAGCCAAGCACGTGCTCCGCTCGCGGCAAGAACGGCGAGCAGGAGCGGGCCGGCGCAGCAGACGACGAGTAGGATCACCAACCCGGGGGTTGCGAGCCGGCTTTCGAGTGGGATATGCCGCCGCTTTCGGCCTGGGCCAATGGCGAGCGCGGCGCCGTAGCTCTCTCGGCCGCTACTGATTCAGCTCA
>WNFA01008150.1_pt1 | contig 15068 bp, 11 predicted proteins | sample 5400481 | NCBI WGS metagenome assembly WNFA01 (sample SAMN13153340, study PRJNA577476) | soil metagenome | isolation source: 120 cm saprolite under Douglas fir tree site 2 hole 1 replicate 2 | place: USA:California | collected 2015-04-18
GAGGCAAAGCACTTCGTTGTCGATGATGAAGACGGACTCGACCTCGGGCTGGTTCATCTAGAACCCATGCACCAGCGCATGCTCCGGGAGAACGGCATCCAGGCGTTTGAGGAGAAGGCGTGGCGGAACCCGCCGCGGGATATGCTGCGGTACGCGGTTATCGGTTTCCCAGACCAGTTCATTGAACGGCGGGCGACCTCCAGTGGGTTCGTCCAGCTTTCAGTGAGCCCCACGCTCGTCTATCTGGAAGGCGTTGCCCCGCCGCCCGAGATGGCGAAGCCGTTTCCCCGCTTCTACGGCAAGCTACCCGACCGTCTGTACAACCAGCACACGGGCGCGTCGCTGGATGGAATGAAAGGGTTCAGCGGCGGGCCCATTCTAGGATTCAAGATGAACAGCGAAGGACAAATGAAGTACTTCCTCGTAGCGGTACAAAGCGCATGGCGCCCCGACCTTCGCGTGGTGGTTGGACCGTTGATGTCCGTCGTCGCAGCAGAACTCGACGGGGAGATGCAGTGACCAAACGGCACTCGCTTCCGTAGAGCGCGCAGAGCCCGTTTGCGAACGAGCGTGCGCTCTCAGGGGTGGACGGCCGCGCCGAGCCGCCATGGCGGAAAGCGACGGTTCTCCCCGGCCCGGTAGAGACACAGCTCGTTGCCATCCGGGTCGCGCAGCCGTGCCTCGCGCCACAGCCAACGCTCGTCTCTCGGGCCGTGTTCGAAAGCGACGCCTCGTGCTTCGAGCTCCACGACCTTCGCGTCGAGATCCTCGCATTCGAAATAGATGACGGGTCGCGGGCCGGACAGTGGCTCGGCGACGAGCTCCAAGGACAGCGTGGCGAGGCCGTCGGGGATCTCGAACCTGGCGTAGCGTGGAAGCGCGTCGACGATCTGGACGAATCCCAGAGAGCGGTAGAACACCACTCCGCGAGCGACGTCGCGGGAAGGCAAGGTGACCTGGTTCAGGATCATGCCAACTGGAAACGTAACTGTGGCTCCCATGCGGCGCACGGGGAACGGGGATGGGCGCGGCGACGAGTTGCGGCCGAGGGCGGTCCTTCTCCACCGCTGCGAACACCAGCGCTGCGTGCTGGTCGGCCAGGCTGTGCTGCACCTTGGCCGGCTGCACACCCGCCAGGGCGTCCGCGAGCAGCCGTGCCGCCGTGATCACTCCGGTCGCTTGCGAGGGAGGCACCCGTCCATCGAGAACGTCGGCGATCCGCCGGTAAACGTACGTCAGCACCGCGCGCTCAACCTGGGTGGCGTCGCTGTTGGGACCGAGCCTGCGCTCCGCGACCTTGGCCGCATGCAGCGCCGCGGCACTCCCGCGCGGCAGGCGGTCCTTGCTCCCCTTCGGGCGGCCTGCTCCTGGCCTGCGTCCACCGTGCCCCGCCATCACACTGCTCCGCGCCACCACGCGGTGGGGTCCAGCGGCGTCCGAGAAGAAGACGGTGCCGAGTTGGAACCCGAGCATCTGCCCGGAAAGGTCCCATCTGCGGATATACGAGTCAGCACCCACGGCCACGAGCGAAGTGCCGTCCAGCGACAGGACATAGCCGAGGTTCTGGGCAGCGGCATGCCACCTCCGGCCGTGGCGGCTCACGGAATCCAATGCGCGCTCACCGTCGGGCCGCGAGCACCGACTTTCCCTGCACAGTGAGACTCCGGAGCGTCATCTCGACTCGCGCAGCCAACCCGCTAGGAAGCGGCACGTAATGGGCGTCGCTGACGAGACGCTGGCCATCGTGGAGTGCCCACCAGAGGAAGTTGAGCAATGTCTCCCCGCTCGCGACATCTGGGATGTCCCCATACAGGAGCAGGTACGTCATTCCCACGATCGGATAAGCGCCCTTGGAATCCGAGTCCACGAGTGACACGCGATAGTTGTCGGTGAGTGCCCCCTCAGCAGCAACGGAGATCGCATGGTCGGTGGGCGCCATGAATTGCCCACTGCGGTTCCTGATCTCGGCGAGGGACACGTTGGCCTTCATTGCAGACGCGCGCTCGACGTACCCGATCCTTCCCGGCGTCTCCTTGACCGCCGCGATCACCCCCTCGTTGCTCTTGAAGCCGATTCCGACCGGCCAGGCAACCGCCATGCCCGTTCCGGGTCCAGACTTCCACTCGGCGGAGACCCTCGCGAGATAGTCCGCGAAGATGGCCGACGTGCCCGAGCGACCCGATTTGTGTACGACGGCAATCGGTGCATCCGGCAGTCTTGCGGTCGGGTTCGTCGCTGCGATTGCAGGGTCGTTCCAACGCGTGATCCGTCCCAGCATGATCGCCGCGAGAGCGTCTGGCGTGAGTCTCAGGGTACTCACCGCGGGCAAGTTGAACACGACCGCGACTGCCGCGACGGCCGTCGGAATGTGCCGAATCCCCTCCGCCTGCCGAACCTCCTCGTCGGTCAGCGGGAAATCGGTGGTGCCGAAATCGACGGTTCGCTCGGTGATCGCTTTGATCCCGCCACCGGAACCGATCGACTGGAAGTTGATCCCTACTTCCGGAAAGCGCCGATGGTACTCACCGGCCCATCTCGAATAGAGCGCCCAGGTAGCACCCGCTCCGTTGAGCAGCTGGATATCCGCACGCGGTTCACCGCCAGCCGCGGCGGCGAGTAATCCTGCGAGGACAGCGTTCACGTGGCCCCCTGCTCCGGAACCCAGCAGTGGATTGTACGCGCTCACGCCCATACCCGGAAGCGGAACCGGCCTCCATGATTCCTGCGCACCTACTCGGCGCAACACGAGAGCTTGGCCGGGTCTCGCTGGTCATTACGATGGGCTCAGCCTCAAGCGCGAGACAGACTTCCTCAACAACGGCAGCACGCCTTCGCCCTCGAGCTGGTCCAGCATCGAGTCGAACCGATCGCAGCGCTCAAGGGCGGGAGTCACCCGCCGTTCGCGCAGCGTCGCTACCATCGCCCTTCTCGCCTTACGGAGCGGACCATCAACATGCACCGTCTATCGTTTCCAGCCCGTCGCACCGTCGTGCGAGGCACGTTCCGAGTACCGGGTTGAGCCCCCTGCGGGATGCAGTATTCATTCCCCGCCGACCACGGCAACGGGACGGTCCCTACCGCCGCCCTGCAGAAGCTGCCAGCCGCGAACGGTACCACCGATCGACGACCTCGAGCACCTCGACGCGGCGGCCCGCCCAGTTCGAACCGGCGTGGGGTCTCCTCGCCGCGGTGGCCGGCGTAGCAGTCGACGTGGACGGCCACGGGGCACAGCGTGCCACGGGAATGGGCCGCAGATCATGCTGCCGTCCTTGGCGAATCCGCCCGGCGCGCCGCGGTGAGCTTCGTGCCCATCGACAAGGTGCACGCCGACGACCGTGCGGTCTTTGTCCGCGCCCAACGCGCGCGCGCGTCGTGGGTTGTTGGGACAAAACCCACGGCCCCGTTGGCCATACCTCGGACCTCCGCCGGAGCGCACAGCCGGGCTACACTGGCGCCGTGGCGCGGGATAGGCACTACATCGCCGTGGTGGGCGCGGGCGCCTGCGAGCCCGAGGTGGCGCGCGTCGCGGAGGAGGTGGGGCGGCTCGTGGCCCGGGCCGGGGCGGTGCTCGTCTGCGGCGGGCTCGGCGGCGTGATGGAGGCGGCCTGCCGCGGCGCCAGGGCCGAGGGCGGCACGACCGTGGGCGAGACTGGCCAGCCGTGATCGTGCTGACGCCCGTTTTAGCTACTTTGCGGGATTCTTGAATACGTCTGCGACGATCAAGACTGCTGGGGTGCTTCCGTTATTTACGACCCAATGAGTAACACCTTTTCCTGACGAATTAAGCGTTTCGTTAGAGCGCACTTTGACATAGCCACCCTCGCGATATTCGGTAAGCGTGCCCTGAACAAGGTATGAAACATCCGGTCGGTCGTCATGGCTATGAATGCCAAGAATCCCTCCGGGAGCCACGTCCAACCGCCGGATTCGGAGTTGCCGTCCTTTCATGTCGTCGGCCCAAGGGGCGAGATCGATGGCTACAGGGTCGCTGATTTTTGCGCCCGTATTGCCGGTTGGCGGCGCCTGTTCACCTACTACTGTTCCGGTTCCAAAGGCTAACGCAACCGCCCCAAGCCAAATTACATTTCTTCCCAGTCTTCTCGCGTTCACGTGATCTCCCTTTATTCGCTACGTGCGCGGTGGACCAACATATTTCGACCTATGCAGCGCCCACGGGCTGCCGGCCCGCGAGTAGCTCATTTCGCGCGGGCGAGGAATCCCTTCGCCTCGGCGATCTCGGGCCGCTGGCCGTTCGCCCCAGCGGTGAGCGTGCGCAGCTTCTCGTAGTAGTCTCTCGCGACCTCGGGACGGCCGCCGCGCTCCGCCGCCTTGGCGGCGCCATAGAGGCCTCGCAGCCGGTTCGGGGTTGACTTCAGGGACGCCTCGAACTCGGCGAGCGCCTTCTCCGGCTGTTGGAGCTCGAGTAGCAGGTAGCCGAGTTGTTCGCGCATCGGGAAGAGGCGGTTCTCCATCGAGACGTGCTTCTCGCTCGCATCCTCGAGGGCGGCGGCCCTCCGCAGGAGGCGCAGCGCTTCGCTGTCGTCCTTCTGCGCGCGCGCGAGCCACGCGGAGGCCGAGTCGATCAAGACCTTAGTCTGCTCGGCCCAGTACGGGTCGGGCTTGGCGACGGACTTCGCATGAAGCTCGCCCATTTTGGCGATGTCGGCGCGCGCCTGCGCGACGTGAGGGGGGTCACCGAGCCTCGCCGAGCCCATTGCACGGCCGAAAAGGCGCACCGCCTCGGCGTATGGAAAAGCGCTCGACCGGGGCTCCAAGGCCGCGGCCTCGGCCCACGCCCCGCGCTCCAGCGCATAACGGGTCGGGATGGCGGCCAAGGCCGCGTCCACGGTGATGGTGGGAGCGTTGGCCTTGGTGATCGCTGCTGCTTCGGCGAGCACCGCCTTGGCCTCCAGGTCCTTCCCCATCTGGAGGTAGGCGTACTCCATGAAGTCGAGGGAATGGGGCTCGGCGGTGAGGACTACGCCCGGTGGCAAGTTCTTCGCGCCGTAAGCCCGTGCTCTCACCAGCGTCACCTGGTTCGACTCTACCGACGGCTGCCACATGCCCAGCATCGAATAGATGTGCGAGGGCATGTGTAGGGCATGCGGCGCTGACGGAGCGATCTTCGCGTACTCGTTGGCGGCCGCGAGGCCCTGGCCGGCGATGGGGCTGTAGTCGTAGGCGTGGATGATGTAATGCGTGATGCCGGGGTGGTTCGGGTAACTGGGAGCCAGTCTCTCCAGGATCTTCGCGGCTTTGAACTGGTTGTCATAGCTCTTGTCGTGCGGGTCGGCGCTCTCGAGGAGCGCGAGCGCGTAGAAGACCGACGCCTCGATGTCGTCGGGGTAGCGCTGCGAGAGCCGCTCCATTGCCTTTTCGTAGCGCTTGACGCGCGCCTCGTAAGGGACCGCGTTGGGTTCGCTGACGTAAGCTTCTGCAGCATCTAGCCAGTTGCGTTCGCGTTCCGTCTTGGCCCCGAGCGCCTTGCCCTTTGAGATGGCCTCGAGCCCTCGCTCGAAGGTCCCGGGAGGGAATGGCAGGACGAGCGGGTTCGGCGGCAGGCTGCGAGCGATGCCCCAGTACGCCATGACGCACCCTGGGTCGAGCTCGAGCACGCGGTTGAAGGCCTTGACCGTCTCCGGGTAGAAGAACGAGTGGAGCGCGCCCACCGCGCGATTGAACTGCTCCTGGGCCGGCGCGCTGCAGCTCACGGGGAAGTTCACCGTCCCGTACTGCGGCGCCTCGGCCGCGACGCTCGGAGTCGCGGAAGCGTTGGGACCGGGCGCACCCGGCGCAGCCGCTGCGCTCTTCGCGACTTCTTCGTGAGCCATGCAGCTGGAGATCAACGCGCTCACCGCGACGAGCAGCCTGAGCGCACCCAGACGTTTCATTGCGTAATCGGTTCTCATGGCGTATCCGCCTTTCTCACTTCAACAGCAGACTCCTGTGCGGCCTGGACGCCGCATTCGCTTTTCAATGGGACCTCAGTCGCCCCCCGAACGCCGCGCGAGGTTTGCTTGATGGCGATGGCGCGGTCTTTGGCCGCTCGCCGTCCGCACGGGACCGGCGAGCGATCCTCTCGACCGTCGACCCGATCATGACCCCCCCGAACGGTGTGCGGCACTCTAGAAGGACGCATTGCGGAGGTACATCCGGCTAGAGGCCCATACCCCCTCACATCACGCGGCCGTGCCCTCGGGAGCTAGCCGGCTCTGCGCGGCCAGACGATCAGCCGGGCAGCTGGCCGCTCCTGAAGGTACGCGGCCGACGCGATGGCGATGGCAAGAGCACAAGTCCCCGCTGCGGCGACGAGCCCGCCCCTCGGCCACTCCACGTAGATGGCCGAGAGCAGCACCGCGACGATCGCGGCCCACCCTGCCAGCTGAACGGCCGCGAAGGCGGCTCCCGAGCCGCTCGCCCACAGCAGGGGGATGAGGCCGACCAGCATGGTCGCGACCGTCATGAGCTTCGGCCGCACCCGCATCACAGTGCCTTCCATGTGGGCCCAGATGATGTCGTTGAGGTCGCGGATCTTCCCGGCGCGGCGCCGCCTCTCGTAAGCGTTGTCGATGTACACGATCATGACGATGCCGGTCTGCGCCGCGAGCCCCACGAGCGCGACGATCCCCACCCACACCGCCGTGGAGAGCCGGTAATCGAGCAGCCACAGGAGCCACACGCTGCCGACCAAGGCGAAGGGGATGGACAGCAGCACGATGAGCACCTCGGTGAAGTTCCGGAAATGCAGGTAGAGCAGGACGACGATGATCAGGAGCGTCAGCGGGACGACGATCCGCATTCGCTCGGCCATCTTCTCGAGCAGCTCGTACTGCCCGGTCCACTTGAGGAAGTAGCCGGTCGGGACCGAGACGTCGCCCCTCTGGAGGGCTCGGCGCACGACCTCCTTGGCGTCGTTCACGTAGCCCCCCACGTCGCGCGAGGGGTCGATGTCCACGTAGACGTAGCCGACCAGCATCCCCCCCTCGTCGCGTATCATGGATGGCCCGCCCACCACTTTGATGTCGGCGAGTTGCCCGAGCGGCACGAATGTGGTGAGTTGCCGGGGCGTCGCGGCCGAGCGCGCGCGGCCGCCCAGGGACGCCTCCTGGATCTGCAGCAGGCTTTGCGACCAATCGAGCGATGGAGCGTCGGAGACGCTCCCCGTCGCCTCGCGGGGTGGCACCCCGGGGTGCGGCGCTGGAGAGGCGCCGCCGCCCATCCTATCGGCCAATCGAACCCGCGGGAGGCGACGCGGCATCACCGCGCCCTCCTCGCCCATGTTCTCACCTTCGCCCTTTACCTGGTTCACCGGGACGAGGATCCGTCGCAGCTTCTCCATGTCGCTGCGTAGGTCATGCGGGTAGCGCACGTTGATGGAGAAACGGTTGCGTCCCTCGACGGTGACGCCGATCGGCGCGCCGCCGATCGCCGCCTCGATGGTTCGCTGCACCGAGCCCATGGTGAGCCCGTAACGGGCCAGGGCCTCTCGGTTGGGAATGATGTCGAGATAGAGCCCGCCGGTGTTCCGCTCATAGTAGACGCTGCGCGTTCCTCGAATCGGGGCGATGAGGCGCTCGAGGGCAATGCCGACCTTCTCGATCTCGCCGAGCTCGGTGCCCATCACCTTGATGCCCACCGGCGTGCGCACGCCGGTGGTGAGCATGTCGACGCGCGCCCGGATGGGCATGGTGTAGGCGTTCGTCCAGCCAGGGAACTGCATCCGGCGGTTCATCTCCGCCGTCAGCTCCTCCCAGCTGATGCGGGAGCGGTCGGGCCAGATCGGTCGCAGCATCGCCTTCATCCAGCCCGGCGCCCACGTCGTGTACCAGCGTGCTCGCTCCAGCCGGCGCCAGGCCTCGACCGGCCGCAGCCGGGCGGTGGTCTCGATCATCGTGATCGGCGCCGGGTCGGTGGGTGTGTCCGCCCGCCCAGCCTTTCCAAACACCGAGGCCACCTCCGGGAACGAGCGCAGGAGGCGGTCCTGGTACTGGAGGACCCGCTTCACCTCCTCAATGGAGACGCTCGGGAGCGTCGTGGGCATGTAGAGCAAATCGCCCTCGTCAAGCGGCGGCATGAACTCATGCCCGAGTCGCAGCGCGAGCGGCACGGCCGAGAGTACGGCCAGCACCCCGATGGCCAACGTGGACTTCGGCCGCCGCAGCGCAACGAAAACGAACGGCCTGTATATCCGGATGACGGCCCGCGAGATGAGGTGTCGCGACTCCGGGTGGATCCTGCCGCGGATGAGGAGGTCCCGCAGCGCCGGCGCGAACGTGATCGACAAGACCGCCGCCGAGAGCATGACGAACGTTTTGGTGTAGGCGAGCGGCCGGACGAACCGCCCCGCCTGCCCGGTGAGCGTGAACACCGGCAGGAAGGCGACGGCGATGATGAGCAGCGAGAAAAAGATGGCGGGCGTTACCTCTGCGGCCGCCTCGGCGAGCAGCCGGTGACGGTCGGCGCCCGGCAAGGCATGCTCAAGCTTCTTGTGGGAGGCCTCGATCATCACGATCTCGGCGTCGACCGTGGCTCCGATCGCGATGGCGATGCCGCCGAGGCTCATGATCGTCGCCGGGATGTCGAGCAGGTACATCGGGATGAAGCTCAAGGCGACCGAAATGGGGATCGAGAGGATGGGCAGCAGCGCCGAGCGCACGTGCAAGAGGAAGAGGATGATCACGAGCGCGACGACGATGGCCTCCTCGACGAGCGCGCGCTCGAGCGTCCCGATCGACCGGTGGATGAGGCCGGTGCGGTCATAAGCGATCTCGAGCTCGACGCCAGGTGGAAGGCCGGGGCGGATCTCCTCGATCTTCTGCTTGACGCGCCCGATGACGTCGAGCGCGTTCTCCCCGTAGCGCATGACCACGATCCCGCCCACCGCTTCGCCCTCGCCGTTCCATTCGAGGAGGCCGCGGCGGATGTCGGGACCGAAGCGCACCGAGCCGAGATCGCGCACCAAGATGGGAATGCCGCCGGGGCCGCTCACCTTGACTGCGGTGCGTTCGAGAGCGCCGAGGTCCTGGACGTAGCCGCGGCCGCGGACGTAGTACTCGCGGCCGGAGAGCTCGATGACCCGGCCGCCGACGTCGCTGTTCGAGTCTCGGATGGCGCGGACCACGTCCTCGAGCGTCACGTCGTAGGCCCGCAGCCGGTTCGGGTCCACCGTGACCTGGTACTGCTTCTGATAGCCGCCGACGCTCGCCACCTCTGCGACGCCCGGGACGGTGCCGAGCGCGTAGCGCAGCGTGAAGTCCTGGAACGTTCGCAGGTCGTCGATCCCGTTGCGGCCGGTCTTGTCGACCAGGGTGTACTGGAAGGCCCAGCCGGTTCCGGAGGCGTCGGGGCCCAGGATCGGGTCGACGCTCTCGGGGAGCCGCCCGCGAATGCCCGAGAGGTACTCGAGGACGCGGCTACGGGCCCAGTAGATGTCCGTGCCCTCCTGAAAGATGACGTAGACGAACGACATCCCGAACATGGAGTAGCCGCGGACGTCGGCCACCTTGGGTGTCGCCACCAGGCCCGCCACCATGGGATAGGTGACCTGATCCTCGACAAGCGTTGGGCTGCGGCCCATCCACTCCGTGTAGATGATGACCTGCGGGTCCGAGAGATCGGGTACCGCGTCAAGCTTGGCGTGCCGGATGCTCCAAAGCGCGGCGGCGGTGGCGAAGGCGACGCCGAGCAGGACGAGGAGGCGGTTTCGCGCGCAGAACTCGATGACGCGGGTGACCATGCGCGCCCCCGTTCTAGCGGCTGTGCCACTCGCCCGGCTCAGGCCCCGCCGTCGCCTTCGCTCCGCCGCCCGAAATACCCTCGATGGCGGCCCGCAGCCGACTCTCCGAATCGACGAGGAAGTTGGCGGTGGTCACGACTGTCTCGCCGTCGCCGGCGCCCTCGAGGAGCTGCACCTTGCCGAGGTCGCGGGAACCGATCTTGACCCTGCGAGGCTCGAAGCGCCCGCCCGCGTGCACCACGAACACGTACTGGAGCTCGCCGGTATCCACGACCGCCTCCGAGGGAACGACGAGCCCCTCGACCGCGTCGAGGTCGAGCGTCACGTTCGCGAACATCCCGGGGAGGAGCCTCAAACCCGGGTTCCTGAGCTCGAGGCGGATCTTGAGCGTGCGGCTGCCGGTCGAGACCACCGGGTAGAGGAATGAGACCCGGTCGGTGAAAGTCTGGCCCGGGATCGCCGGCACGGCGACCGTAGCCTTTTGGCCTGCCTTCACCAGCTCGATCTCCGATTCGTAGACGTCGGCCACCACCCACACTGTCGAGAGGTCGGCGATCTCGAAGAGCTCGGTGCCTGGCTCGACGTAGAGGCCAGTGACCGCCGTCTTCTTCCCCACGTAGCCGCTCATCGGCGCGCGCACGGAGAGCGCTCGCAGAGGCTTGCGGGTTCGATTGATCTCGTCAATGTCTTCGTTGGAGACGCCCGCGAGCTGGAGCCGAGCGCGCGCGTCGAGCTCCAGCGCCCGGCTCGGCTCCGCGCCCTCCTTGTCATGAAGCCACCGCAAGGCGTTCAGGTAAGCTTGCTGGGGACCGAGCAGGTCCGGGCTGTAGATGCGCGCCAGCGCCTGGCCCTTGTTCACGTACCGGCCGCTCTGTGCGACGAGCAGCTTTTCGATCCAGCCGGAGAAGCGGGCGGTAACCACGGCGATTGCGCCCTCGGCGGCGGTGATAACCCCCACGGTGCGCAGGCCCGGCGAGAGCGTCTCGCGTGTGACCTGTGCCGTGCGCATCCCGATGAGCTGGATGCGCTCCGGGGTAAGGTCGATGGGTACGAGCCCGGGGACGCCCGCGCGGGCCTTCGCACCTGCGCCCTTCGGCCGCGGCACGAGCTTCATCCCGCATTTCGCGCAGGTGGCGTTGGGAGCATCAGAGATGACCTCCGGGTGCATCGGGCACCAGAAGGAGCCCGAATCGGTGGCGGTCGAAGTCGCTGTCGGGGTGACGTTCGAGGTCGGGGCGGTCGGCTTCCCTGTCGTGGCGCCGCCGAGCTGGATCGGCGCCAGATCCATTCCGCATATTGGGCAGGCGCCTGGGATGTCTGTGATGACGGACGGATGCATCGGGCAGCGGTACTGGACCACGGCTTGGGTGGTGCGCGGGGCCGCCTCGAAGTAGTGCACCCACGCTGCGGCGGCGACGACGGTCATCAGACCGACCAAGGCCCAGCGCGCGATGGCGATGTTGCGGGTGCCGGGTGGCGGTAGCTCCTCGCCCTCAGGCAGCAGTTCCTCGGTATGGCCGCGCGGTTCCACCAATGTTCAAGGGTGTCACAAGACAGGGTTCCCGCGAAGAGCCTGCTCCGTTAAGAAAGACTAAGCAACTCCGAGAGCGTGCTGATCGTGCCTACGTGCCGCCCCGGGTGGCCCTGGGACTCGGCACGCTGCGAGGTTCGCGGCTAAGAAAGACTAAGTACCCGAGGTCGAGTACCCCGGCTCTGCGGTACACTCACGGCTCCTCTCGCGTACTCCGGCTGCCCTCGCGCCGGCCGGCTCCGGGCTCGGCATCGCGGCACGATGGACGAAGACGGCGACAGCGACGCACGTCCACGTGATACCTCGATGTGAGGCGACTCGAAAGGAGGTCGCGCCATATCGATATCGCAGTGTGAATCCCATTGGCGCTCCTAGTCTCGCGCCGAATGTGCATGCTACCGCTGCATCGGGCTGCGTGTAAATGGGAGCGCAGCCGCAGGGTGAAGACGCATCGGCGCGATGCGCCGAGGGAGCACCTGGTCACGTCCGGCAGAGCGAGACCGAAGTCGCCACGTCCGCATCGCGAACGCGATCCGGATCGTCCGCGTGGTCCCGGCGTCCCTCGGGGCTCTGCTGATGCCGCCGCCCCGCCGCTCGCAACTGCTCTTGCCGCGCCGACGCTGCGCAGGCGCGCGAGCAGTAGCGATGGCCGCGGTCACACCGCCGGCAGAGCCAGAACGTGCTCGAGCATCGCCGACACCTGCGCTCTCGAAGCTCCTCCACCCGCGACGCGAGCGGACGGAACCTGGACAGCGCGCCGAACTCGGGAAATCATCCCGTCCCGAGACAAAGCGGCCTCCACCCGCTGGGCGGCCTGGGTTGCAAGCCAGGTCGCCCGTCTCATCCTCTCGCCGTCACGAGCCTCGGTGTGGTGCCGCTGCCTCGCCAGTTTTCGGTCGAACGAGCACGGCGCCGCAGCCTGATCGAAACCCGCGTTACCCCGCGCTCGCAATGATCGCTATCCAGCGCTTCCCGACGATCGTTTCCATCCCTGCTCGGAGGGATCGCTGTCGGCCCGTTTCGATCGGGGAGTTGCGACTCGGTACACTAGGGGAGAGCGATCACCGTACCAACACCGGCGTACAGATAGCGCTCACCGAAGGCTTTCTTGAGCGCGGCAAACTCAGGCTCGCCCGTGCAGTGGCCAGGCGCAATCTCATCCAGCTTCCACTGGTCGCGCAGGACACCCGCCATGCGCTGAACCTCAGCGTCGGGCGCCCTGACCAGATGAAGCCCGCCGAAGAGCAGGTGGATGTGTTTGTCGACCGTGCCGGCCACCTCCAAGATGCGCTCGACACCGGCATGCGAGCAGCCGTCCAAGAGAATCAGCCCCTGCGGGCTCCGCACAGCCATCGACAACTCGCGCAACTCGAGCGTCCCGGGAACGTTGGAAACGGTGGGAAGCAGGTAAATGCCGGGGACAACTTCCGTCACGGTGCTGACCGGGATGAAATGGGCGCGTGGCCAGGGACTCCCGTAGGGCAGGACCTCCGGCGGATTGCCGTCGAAGTATCGCATCTGCGCGGGCAGGGATTCGTCCCTGCGATAGAACTCTTTGGATCTCCATTTCGCTCCGAAATACCCCGACGGTTCGTCCGGAACATAGATCTTCACTTCGGGATTGATGGTCAACAGGTAGTTGAGCCCGCTCGTATGGTCGGCGTGACGATGGGAAACCACGACAAAGTCCAGCTTGCGGAGGTCTGCTTTGAGCGCCTTGACGTTGTGAGCGAAGTGCTCGGCATTGTTGCCCAGGTCGAAGAGAATGCGTCTTCCGCCATACTCGAGCAGAGCGGAGAATCCCCAATCTTTGGTGAGCTCCGGCGATTTGCCGAAGGCGTCATACAAGATGGTGACCCGGTTGCTCGATTGCGCTGCGGATACGAAGGGCCAGAAACAGACGGTCGACAAAACAAGGACAGCAAACTGTTTCTTCATGGCGGTGTCCCCCTGAGTGGCCTTGCGGTCGGACTGGACGAAGTCCCCGGCGGCGTCAAGGCACAGCGCGGCAATGGGCTCGCGGCGGCAGGAGCGACGCTGGGCAGCGGCCAAGCTCGCGCCCGGACATGGGAATGCACCAGGAAGAGGAGCCCGGCGGGCATGTCGTTGTCGAAGTGCTGCGCGTAAAACGGCTGATCGCCGCCGAGCGTCATGTGCGAGGCGTAGCGGCGGACCTTCGCCATCACGGCGCCGGTGTGGTCCTCGTCGTTGCGCACGAAGCTGTAGTCCACGCCGATGCGCAGGTGCGGATCGTAAGGACCAATCTGCTCGGGGCCTACTACTCGGCGCGTCCCTTCAGACCTGCGGCCATCGAGCGTCCTGCGAACTGCGCCATGTCGGCGCGCGCACTCCGGATCGCCTCCCGCAAGCCAGGGCTCGCCTTGAGCGCGGCTGCTTCCATCGTCGCCTCGAGCTCGCCGACAGGCGCCTGGTCGAGGGGCTTGGTTTCGATCGTCTTGCTGGTGCGCAGATAACCGGCCAGCGTCTTCAGCACTCTCTGAGCGCGCGCGCGCAGCGCCGCGTCGCCGGCCACCAGCGCGGCGAGTTCGATGTTGTACTGATCGAGCAGCGCCAGCCAGCGCTGACCGGTCGGACTCTTGGCCAGGTACTGGTCACGGAAACTGCGCAGAACATTGGGGTCGATGGTTGTGCCGCGCGCCGTTTCCGTCACCGCGCACACCGCGGGTCGCAGGAGGGGACCGACAACGTGACACCCCGAGTGTGGATCAGTCCGCAGATCGTGGCGGAAGTGGGCTGCGTACCAAATGACCACGTCGGCGTCGTCGACGCGCTCGCCGTTGATGAACCGATCGATGTCCGCCGCCGTGCCAGATCCGCCGGTCTGGTTGTACCCGTCGTCGTACTCCGCCACGCCATGGTACGCGAGCAACCAGAAGTCACCTTTGCCGTAGGCGTCGGCGGTGACGTCGCGATCGCCCGGCACGATCTCATACGCCTCGTGCGTGTTGATGTTCTTGACCCGCCACATGCGCGCGCGCGTCGGATCGCGCAGGCGCTTGCCCTCATAGGTGCAAGGCAGCCACAGTTGGTTTGGCACGAGCGGTGGCAGATTGAACTCGTCGACCGCGTTGTGCGCCGCCGTCGTGATGTCGAAGTCCAAGCGCCAATACACGTGGTGCGTGTGCACGTTGCAGACGCACGAGTTTTCGGTTGCGCCGAAGCGGAACAGCGGGCGGATCGATCCGTTCTTGTGGAAACGCCACTCGGGCATGTAGCGATACCAGCCCGCGCTCAGCACCGACGTGAGCACCAGCTCGTCGCCCGACTCGTGGATCGCCACGCCCTGGAAGTTGCCGCCGTCCACGCCGCTTTCACAGATCGTGCGCGGCGGCGTGCCTGGCGGGCACCAGCGGAAGCCCGGAGCGACGTCGGTGCCATCGGCCTGGAAGCACCACTCCTCGTAGATCCAGTCGCGGTACGGGCCGCAGGCGTCGCCGTCGTACAGTACGTTCAAGATTGGCGTGTGCCCCTGGTAGAGGACGCGCTTGCCCTGATAGTCGGCGTACAGGATCTCAATGCCCGAGCCGCGCGTCCCCGACGAGGCCGACGGCCGCTTGACCAGAAAGCGCCAGACCGGATTGGCGCTCGGCCAAGTTCCGCGCTTCCGGGCCTAGTGGCGCTTCAGGAACGCGAGCGTCCTAGCGTTGAAGTCGGCCACGTTCTCATAGATCGGCGCGTGCGCGCAGCCATCGAACACGACGAGCTCCGAGCCCGCGATGCCCTTGTGCATGCGCTCGGCAAACCGCGTCGAGGTGACGAGGTCGTGGCGGCCGAAGGTGA
>WNFA01003537.1_pt1 | contig 15065 bp, 10 predicted proteins | sample 5400481 | NCBI WGS metagenome assembly WNFA01 (sample SAMN13153340, study PRJNA577476) | soil metagenome | isolation source: 120 cm saprolite under Douglas fir tree site 2 hole 1 replicate 2 | place: USA:California | collected 2015-04-18
CTGATCGCCGACGGCATCGACGCGCGCGGGCCGATCCCGGCGGATACCATGTTCCATGCGGACGCGCGCGCCACCTACGACGTCGCGCTCGCGATGTATCACGACCAGGCGCTGATCCCGATCAAGACGCTCGCGTTCGACCACGCGGTGAACGTGACGCTCGGCCTGCCCTTCGTGCGCACTTCGCCCGACCACGGCACCGCCTTCGACATCGCCGGCAGCGGGCGCGCCGATCCCTCCTCGCTGATCGCCGCGATCAGGCTCGCCGCCCGCCTCGCCGCGCGGGCCCCGGCGCACGCCGCCACCTCATGAGCGCGATCGACGACCTGCCGCCATTACGGGAGGTGATCCGTCGCCATGAGCTCAGGCCGAAGAAATCGCTCGGACAGAATTTTCTGCTCGATCTCAACCTGACCGCGCGAATCGCGCGCGCCGGCGGCTCGCTCGACGGCGTCACCGTGGTCGAGATCGGGCCCGGACCGGGCGGACTCACCCGCGCGCTGCTGGCGCTCGGCGCCGCCCACGTGATCGCGGTCGAGCGCGACCCGCGCGCCGTGGCGGCGCTCGAGGAGGTCGCCAGGCGCTATGCGGGACGGCTGACGGTGATCGAGGGCGATGCGCTCGCGTTCGACGCGCGCCCCCATCTTGGCGGCGCGCCGGCGCGGGTGATCGCCAACCTGCCCTACAATGTGGCAACCGCCCTGCTGGTGCGCTGGCTCGTCGAAGAGCCCTGGCCGCCCTGGTACGACTCGCTCGTGCTCATGTTCCAGCGCGAGGTGGCGGAGCGCATCGTCGCGGCGCCGGGCACCAAGAGTTATGGCCGGCTGAGCGTGCTCGCGGGCTGGCGCACCGAGGCAAAGATCCTGTTCGACGTCTCCGCCTCCGCGTTCGTGCCGCCACCGAAGGTCACGTCGTCGATCGTGCGCCTCGTGCCGCTGCAGGCGCCGCTCGCCTGCGATCGCGCTGCGCTCGAGCGCGTCACGGAGGCGGCGTTCGGCCAGCGGCGAAAAATGCTGCGGCAGAGCCTCAAGACGCTCGGCGTCGATCCATTGCCGCTGCTCTCAGCAGCCGATGTCCCGCCCACCGCCCGCGCCGAGGAAATTCCGATTGCCGGCTTCGTCGCCCTGGCGCGGGCGCTGCGCTCGCAATGACTTGCGCAATGGATACAATGTCCCCATGCCGAAGCTGATCCGCCAATCGCTCACTGCCTACGGGGCGCCGCTCGCCGAGACCAGCATCGACTGTCCAAAACCGCGCGGCACCGAGGTACTGGTGCGCGTCGAGCGTTGCGGCGTGTGTCACTCCGACCTGCATGTGCAGGATGGATACTTCAAGCTCGGCGGCGAGAAGCGCCTCGACATCACCAAGGGTCGGCCGCTGCCCTTCACGCTCGGGCACGAGATCGCCGGCACCGTCGCCGAGGCCGGTCCCGACGCCGAGGCCAAGCCCGGCGACAAGGTCGCGGTCTATCCCTGGATCGGCTGCGGCGAATGCGCCGCGTGCCGGCATGGCGAGGAGAACAACTGCACGGCTCCGCGCCATCTCGGCGTCTACGCCGACGGCGGCTATGCGAGCCACGTGCTCGTGCCGCATGCGCGCTATCTCATCGATTATGCGCCGCTCTCGCCCGCGTTCGCCGGGGCGGCGATGTGTTCGGGGCTCACCGCCTATGCGGCGCTCAAACGGCTCGCTCCTCTTGCGGCGCGCGGTCCGGTGCTGCTGATCGGCCTGGGCGGCGTCGGCTCCATGGGCCTCGCGCTCGCGCGCGCGATGTTCGCGCAGGCGCCGCTCGTCGCCGACATCGACGCCGCAAAGCGCGAGGCCGCGCTGAAGGCGGGCGCCGCGGCCGCCTTCGATCCGGCCGATCCGGCGGCACGCAAAGGGGTGCTGGCGCTCGCCGGCGGCGGACTCTATGGCGTGTGCGACTTCGTCGGCTCGGACAGCTCGCTCAATTTTGCCACGAGTGTGCTGGCGCGCGGCGGCAAGGTGGTGGTCACCGGCCTCATCGGCGGCGGCTTCTCCACCGCGGTCGCCATGTTCCCGATCAAGGCCATGACCATCGAGGGCACGCTGACCGGCACGCTCGCGGAGACGCGCGAGCTGATCGCGCTCGCCAAGAGCGGAAAGTTTTCGCCCATTCCGATCCGCGAGCGCCCGCTGGCCGAGGCGCAGGCCGCGCTCGACGATCTGCGCGCCGGCAAAGTGGTGGGACGGGTCGTGCTGACCGCGTGAACCGCCTATGATGCGGCGCATGACGGCAGACCGGGAGGGTGTGCGATGCGCGCGAATGTCCGAGCTCTTCTCCACGCTCTGATCGCAACGGCGGCGGTCGCGGCGGGCGATGTCGGCCACGCGCAAATGGCTGAGCCCTATCCCAATCGGCCGGTGCGCATCATCGTGCCGTTCGCGGCCGGCGGCCCGGGCGATCTGTTTGCACGGCTGCTCGCGCAAAAGCTCACCGAGAATCTCGGCCGGTCGTTCTACATCGAGAACCGCCCGGGCGCCGGCGGCACGATCGGGACGGGAGTTGCGGCACGCGCGCCCGCGGACGGTTACACGCTCTTGCTCGTGAGCTCGACCTTCATGACGAATGCGAGCCTCTACGAGAAACTGCCCTACGATACGATCAAGGACTTCGACCCGGTCACGGTCGCGGCCACCACGCCCAACGTTCTCGTGGTGCATCCATCGGTGCCGGCCAAGAATGTCGGCGAGCTCATCGATCTCGTTCGCGCCGGGAAATACAACAACTATGCCATGGGCGGGTCCGGCACGCCGTCGCATCTCTCGGCCGAGTTGTTCAAGCTCTCGCTCAAGCTCGACCTCGTCGCCATCCCGTTCAATGGCGGCGGCCCCGCGGTCCAGTCGGTGGTGGGCGGGCACACGCCGATCGCGTTCTCGGCGCTGGCACCCGCGGCCCAGCAGATCAAGGAAGGACTGTTGCGCGCGCTTGCGGTGACGAGCAAGGCGCGCTCCACCGTGCTGCCCGACGTGCCGACCCTTGGCGAGGTCGGTTTTCCGGGACAGGAGAACGATACGCCCCAGGGCCTTCTGTTTCCCGCCGGCACGCCGCGGCCGATCGTGGACCTGCTCTATCGCGAGATCGCGCGCGCCGTCGCTTCGCCCGAGATGAAGCAGAAAATGGCGGCCATCGGCTTCGAACCGGTCGGCGCCACGCCGGAGGAATTCGCGGCACGGATCAAGGCCGAGATCCCGCGCTGGGGCAAGGTCATCCGCGAGGCCGGCATCAAGCCGGAGTGACGCGCACGTCGCCGCGGTCGCGGACCAGTTTCGTACCGAACGGCGCGCTTCGTTTGGCGATGTCGGCGAGTTCCTCGGTTTCCTCGTCGAGATCGCACAGGAACGTCTCGTTGCTGCCGTTGTGGCGCACGAACCGGAACGTCGTGCTCTCTATTGCTTTCTTGCCGGCCTCGAGTTGCACGAGCATCCCGAGCCAATCTTCGTGCCGCCGTCCGCCATGGCCGCTGTGGAAGGACAGATTGCCGACGCCGTAGAAGATCGGCCGTCCTTTGTAGACCTCGACCGGCAGCGAATAATGCGGGCCGTGGCCGACCACGACGTCGGCGCCTGCGTCGATCGCCGCGTGCGCGATCTCGGTCATGTATTGCAGCACGTCCTTGCCGAGCCCCCAATGGCATGACGCCACCAGCACGTCGACGCGCGGACGCAGCGCGGCGATGTCAGCGGCGAAGTCACGCAGATAGGCGGGATCGGCCCAGGTGACGATGTCGGGCGGAACGCCCGGCCGATTGGGCGGTGGCACCCCGACCCGCGTCTTGAACATCGGCACGTGATAGGCGGTGTGCCCGCGCAGCACCGCGATGCCGGCGGCGTCCTCGCGCGCCTCGTGATTGGTCGGCCAGTAGACCGAGCTTCGCTGGAGGAATCCGACGCGCAGGCCGCCGCTTTCCAGCACCGCAGGCGCCCGCGCCGCCGCGAGGTTGGCGCCGGCGCCCGTGTGCAGGATGTCCAGTTCGTCCAGCCGTGCGATTGAGCTCAATATATTGGCGTCGCCGTAGTGCACGTTATTGGCGATACCGACCACACGGATGCCGGCGAGCCGCAAGGCTTCGCCCGTCGCGGGATCGGCAAAGAATCCTTCGTTGCTCGCGGAATGTCCGGCCGGCCGTTCGACCAGGCAGCATTCGAGATTGCTGAACACCATGTCGGCGCGCCGCAGCTCCTCGCCGACCAGGGCAAAGGGCACAGCGGGATCGGCGACGCTCATCAGATTCACGTCGCCAGTCAGAAGGATGTTGGCCATTCTCGATCCCCCGCCTCCATTGCCGTCCCAGAGTAGCGGAACTCGGCCGGCGGCGCAGGGGTTGAGTCACTGCGGCGCGAGTCGGGTCGGCCGATTCGGGCGCAACGATTCGAGTGAGGAGCATCCCATGGCCCGGCGCGCCTATTGGAAGGGCTATCTTCGATTGTCGCTGGTGCAATGCCCGATCGCGCTCTATCCGGCGACGACCGAGCGCGAAAAGATCCACTTTCACCAGATCAACCGGAAGACCGGACATCGCATCCGCTACATGAAGGTGGACGCCGAGACCGGCCGGCAGGTCGACCCTGACGACATCGTCATGGGCTACGAAGCAAGCAAGGGCGAATATATCGAGGCCACCGACGAGGAGCTCGAGGCGATCGCGCTCGAGAGCCGGCACATCATCGACATCGACGAGTTCGTGCCCAAGGAGGAGATCGACGATCTCTACCGGATGCGCCCTTACTACCTCGCGCCGAACGGGGATGCCGGCGAGGATGCCTTCGCGGTGATCCGCGACAGCATCGAGCGCATGGGGCGCGTGGCGCTCGCGCGCGTCGTGCTGACGAGCCGCGAGCACGTGATGGCCATCGAGCCGCGCGGCAAGGGCCTCATGGGCATGCTGCTGCATTATCCGTATGAGATCGTCGACGCCGACGACATCTTCGACGACATCGGCAACGTCAAACTCTCGAAGGATATGCTTGAGCTGGCGGAGCACATCGTCAAAACCAAATCCGGCCACTTCCAGCCGGACAAATTCGAGGATCATTACGAAAGCGCGCTGCGCGAGCTCATCCGCAGGAAGCAGAAGGGCGAGACGATCGAGCCGGAGAAACGCGAGCAGCCGAGCAACGTCGTCAACCTGATGGATGCGCTGCGCCGGAGCGTCCAAGCGGAACGCCGGCCCCCGGCACGATCGCGCGGACGCCGCGCTGCGGCCGAGCGGCGACGTCATCCGCGGCGCACCGCCGCCAAGTCGCGAAAGGCCGGCTAGCGCATGTCCCGGCGAAAGCCTGCCCCCGGACTTGATCCGGGGGTGGACACCGGTTCGCCGAAAAGGACATGCGCCAACGAATGAATCTAGAGCGTGTCCCGATTCCGCAGGAACGGGACACGCTCTAGCCTTCGGCAGAGTAGCGCTTGCCCCGCGCGTTCGATGTCGCCGCCCGTCCCTGCGCGGCGGCGGCGCGCGCGACCGCATCCATCCGATCGCCCGCGAGGATGTCTTCCAGGTCGACCGGATATTTCCGGCGCCAGTTCGGATGCTCGTCGATCGTGCCCGGGACGTTCGGCTGATCTTCCAGGCCGAGCGCGTCTTCCAGGGCCACGACCAGAAGCTTGGAGGGCGTCGCGGCGAGATACGTCACGACAGCGGGGAAATCGAACCGCTCGATGCCCTGCGCGGCGAGCGCGCGGCGCAATTGCGCGATGGCCGCGGCGCGCTCGTCGCCGGTCTCGCCCGGATCGACGCGCAGCGAATGCTTGACGAGCAGGTCATGCCCGCGCGCCCAGCCGCAAAACGTCGGCAGATCGTGGGTCGAGAACGTGACGAGCGCGCGTTCTGAATAGGCGTGCGGCGGATGAAATCCGCCGTCGGCGCCGCGCTCGAACATCATGACGCGATAGGACCACAGACCCCAGCGCGCGATCTGCGCTCGAAAGTCTTCCGGCACGGTGCCGAGGTCCTCGCCGATCACGATGCATCTATTCTCCCGGCTTTCTTCCGCCGTGACGCGCAGCAGCTGCTCGAACGGGAGGCGCACATAGGCGCCCTGGTCGGCCGGCATGCTGTCCGGAATGAGGTAGAGCCGCTTGAGACCGAGCACGTGGTCGAGCCGGATCGCGCCGGCATGGCGCATCGAGGCCTGCAGCATGTGGCGAAAGGGCGCGAAAGCGCGGGCCGCCAGGCCGGGACCGCTGAAGCCGGCGAGGCCCCAGTTCTGGCCGGCCGTGTTGAGCGCGTCGGGCGGCGCGCCGATCGCGAGCGCGCGCAGCACGGCGACCGGATCGTTCCAGGCATCGAAGCCGCCCGCCTGCACGCCGACCGCCACATCGAGATAGAGGCCGACCGGCAATCCAAGCTCGCGCGCCCGGTCGCGGCATAGCATCAACTGCCGATCCGCGATCCACTGGACGTATTCGTAAAAGCCGATCTCCTCGTCCGCCTCGCTGCGCAATTTTTGCAACGCCGCCTCGTCCGGGTTGCGCCACTCGGGGGGCCAGGTCCACCACGGGCCATCGAGCCGGTGGCGAAGCACCTCGAAGCTTGCAAATCGCGCCAGCAACGCGCCGCGCTCTTCACGAAATGCTGCGAAATCTTGCCGTCGCGCCGGGGCCGCACGCTCGCGAAACGCCGCGTAGGCGAGCCGCAGGCAGCGCTGCTTCACTCCCGCAACGCGCACGTAATCGACGAGATCGGTGGCCCGGCAGCGCTCGACCTCGGCCGCCACCCCTGCTCCCTCTGCACCGCAGAACTCCGGAATGGCGTCGATGTCGACATAGAGCGGATTGAGAAAGAGCCGGCTGTTCGGCGAATAGGGGCTGGGCTCGCCCGGCCGGTCATCGAACAGGGCATGCAGTGGATTGAGGCCGACACCCGCGGCGCCGCGCTGCGCCGCCCCTTCGATCAGGGCCAAAAGGTCGGAAAAGTCACCGTGCCCCCAGTTGCGGCGTGACCTGATGCCATAAAGCTGCACCGCGAGCGCCCACCCCCGTCCGGCCGGCCCCTGGTAGGCGAGGCGCGGACGCGGGGATCGCGCGCGCCTTGCAAGGGAAACGGCCCCTGGGGTCGGACGCAGCGCGGGAAGTATTTTTTCCAGCACATCGGCAGATACGACCCGTCGCTGGCCGCGTCCGTCGACATATTCCGTATCGACGCCGAGCCGGGCGGCCTCTGCGAACAGGTCGATGCGGCTCTCGCGACGTCGTGCGTTTTTAGTCAACCGGCTCGCCTCGCATCGGGTTCCGGCCGCGCAAAGGCCGGCCGGGCGCGATGGAACCTTTCGGTTCCATTCGCTGTTTTCCCCACATCAACGCCTTGCGGGCCATGCTCCAAAACATCGACAGTGCAGTCGGTTCACCGTATGTGCAACGGCCGAGCCCGGCATCGATCCGCGGCCTCGCGGCCCACCGATTCCGCATCGAAAATATCTACCCGAGCATCGACTGCGGCCGCTTCCCGGTCAAACGCATCGCCAACGAGCCGATCGATGTGTGGGCGGACGTGTTTCGGGACGGCCACGACGTCACCGCCTGCGCCTTGTGCTGGCGCGGCCCTGCGGATGCGGGCTGGCACCGCGTCCCCATGCGGCACCACAGCAATGACCGATGGACCGCCGTCTTCACGCCGCCGGAGCCCGGCGTCTACCTCTGCATGATCGAGGCGTGGACCGACGAATATGCCACGTGGCGGCGCGACTTCCTGGTGAAGCGGCAGGCCGGACAAATCGGGGCGGTCGATGCGCTCGAAGGCGCCGCCCTTCTGTCCTCCGCCATCCCCGCGACCGGAGCGGCCGAATATGTTTTAGGCCGTCAGCGCGACGAATTCGTGCGTACCGGAGACGCCCAGGCCCTGCTCTCCGACGAGGTCGCCGCGGCCATGGCCGGGAGCGAGCCGCGCCGGCATCTCACCCAATCGTCCATGCTGCCGCTCGTCGTCGACCGCTCGCTCGCCCGCGCCGGCGCCTGGTACGAGATGATGCCGCGCAGCCAGAGCCGGGTGCCGGGCCGTCATGGCACGTTCGACGACGCCATCGCGCGCCTTCCCGAGATCGCCGGCCTCGGCTTCGACGTCGTCTACCTGCCGCCGATCCACCCCATCGGCCGCATCAACCGTAAAGGTCGCAACAATGCGCGGCAGGCCGCGGACGGCGATCCCGGCAGCCCATATGCGATCGGCTCCGCCGAGGGCGGACACGACGCGATCCATCCGGAGCTCGGCACGATCGAGGATTTCCGCCGCTTCGTCGCCGCGTGCCGCGAGCATGGCCTCGAGGTCGCGCTCGATTTCGCCATCCAATGCGCGCCCGACCATCCCTGGCTGACGGAGCACCCCGACTGGTTCCGCCGGCGTCCCGACGGCTCCATGCGCTACGCCGAAAACCCGCCCAAGAAGTACGAGGACATCGTCAACGTCGATTTCGACGGTCCCCAGGTCGACGCAGTGTGGACGGCGTTGCGCGACGTCGTGCTGTTCTGGCTGCGCGAAGGCGTGCGTATCTTCCGCGTCGACAATCCCCACACGAAACCCTTCCCGTTCTGGGAATGGCTCATCCGTGAAGTGAAGGCGGAAGATCCGGGGACGATCTTTCTGTCCGAGGCTTTCACCCGTCCGAAGGTGATGAAGGCGCTGGCGAAGCTCGGCTTCACCCAGTCCTACACCTACTTCACCTGGCGCACCGGCAAGGACGAGCTGCAGGCCTATCTCTCCGAGCTCACGGGATATCCGGAGCGCGAATATGTCCGGCCGAATTTCTTCGTGAACACGCCGGACATCCTGCCCTTCCATCTGCAAGGCGGCGAGCCCTGGATGTTCAAGTCGCGGCTTGCGCTCGCGGCCACGCTGTCCGGGAGCTACGGCATCTACAACGGCTTCGAGCTGCTGGAGCACGAGCCGATTCCCGGCCGCGAAGAATATCTCGACTCCGAAAAATACGAGCTCAAGACGCGCGACTGGGACAAGCCCGGCAACATCAAGGACTACATCGGCGCGATCAACCGCATCCGCCGCGCCAATCCGGCGCTGCTGCAGACCGCGAACCTCCGCTTCGTGCCGGTCGATGATCCCAACGTGATCGGCTTCGTCAAGGAATCGGCCGACCGCACGAATGCGGTCGCCGTCGTGATCGCGCTCGCCAAGGAGCCGCGGCAGTTCTGGCTGCATCTCGGGGATGTCGAGGTCGGACCGGACGATGCGCGCAAGCGCGTCGTAGCGGTCGAAAACCTCATGACCGGCGAGCGGCACGCGGTCGATTGGGGCGGTTTGCGGCTGCGCATCGATCCCGGCCGCGATCCGGCCCTGCTGTTCGCCTGCCTGGTGGCGCCATGAATTATGTCGCGCAGCAGGTCGTTGCCGCCGCCGACCCCAGGATCGACGCCGAGAGCCTCTGGTACAAGGGCGCCATCATCTATCAGCTGCACGTGAAGGCCTTCGCCGACAGCAACAATGACGGGATCGGCGATTTCGCCGGCCTGACCGAAAAGCTCGATTACCTCGAGGACCTCGGTGTCACCGCGCTGTGGCTGATGCCATTCTATCCCTCGCCCGGACGGGACGACGGCTACGACATTTCCGATTACAGCCGGATCAATCCCGAGTTCGGCAGCATGAAGGATTTCCGCCGCTTCATGCAGGAGGCGCACCGGCGCGGGCTGCGCGTGATCACCGAGCTCGTGATCAACCACACCTCCGACCAGCACCCCTGGTTCCAGCGCGCGCGGCGCAGCGGAGCGCATACCGACGCCCGCAACTGGTACGTCTGGAGCGACACCGACCAGCGCTATGTCGGCACGCGCATCATCTTCAAGGATACGGAGAAGTCGAACTGGGCCTGGGATCCGCTCGCCAACGCCTATTACTGGCACCGCTTCTTCTCTCACCAGCCGGATCTCAACTACGACAATCCGCGCGTGCTCCAGGCCATGCTGCGCGTGATGCGCAACTGGCTCGATCTCGGGGTCGACGGTTTCCGCCTCGACGCGATTCCGTATCTGTGCGAGCGCGAGCACACCAGCAACGAGAACCTTCCCGAGACCCACGCGGTCATCAAGCGCATCCGCGCCGAGCTCGACGCCTACGCGCCGAACAAGCTCCTGCTTGCGGAGGCCAATCAGTGGCCCGAGGACGTCAGCGCCTATTTCGGCGAGGGCGACGAATGCCACATGGCCTATCATTTTCCGCTGATGCCGCGCATCTACATGGCGATCGCGCAGGAGGACCGCTTCCCCATCACCGACATCCTGCGGCAGACACCGGACATTCCCGGCAACTGTCAATGGGCGCTCTTCCTGCGCAATCACGACGAGCTCACCCTCGAAATGGTGACCGACGTCGAGCGCGACTATCTCTGGCTCACCTACGCGACCGATCCGCGCGCCCGCCTCAATCTCGGCATCCGCCGGCGCCTCGCGCCGCTGATGGACAACGATCGCCGCAAGATGGAGCTGATGACGTCGCTCCTGTTCTCGCTCCCCGGCACACCCATCCTCTACTACGGCGACGAGATCGGCATGGGCGACAACATCTATCTCGGCGACCGCAACGGCGTGCGCACGCCGATGCAGTGGACGCCCGACCGCAACGGCGGCTTCTCGCGCTGCGATCCCGCGCGCCTCTATGCGCCGATGATCATGGATCCGGTCTACGGCTACGAGGCCGTTAACGTGGAGGCGCAGTCGCGCAGCCTCGCCTCGCTGCTGAGCTGGACCAAGCGCATGATCGTGGTGCGAAAGTCGAGCAAGGTGTTCGGCCACGGCACGCTCAGCTTCATCCGGCCGTCGAACCGCGCCGTCATCGTCTATGTGCGGGAATACGAAGGCGAGGTGCTCTTGTGCGTCGCCAACCTGTCGCGCTCGGCACAGGCGGCCGAGATCGACCTTTCGCCGTGGCGCGGCCGCATCCCGCTCGAGATGATCGGGCGGTCGGAGTTTCCGCCCATCCGCGACGAGCCGTACCTGATCACGCTCGCCCCCTACGGCTTCCTCTGGCTCAGCCTGTGCGCGAACGTGGCGCCGCGCGTGCAGGCGCCCTCGCTTGTGCCGGAATTCGAGACGCTCGTGGTGACGCCTGGCAAGGCGCCCCTCGCCTATCATCGTACCCGCACGATCTTCGAGCGCGACGTGCTGCCGTCGTATCTCGCGCGCAGCCGCTGGTTCCCCGAGCGCGGCAACCCCCACGTCACCACGCGCCTCAAGGCGGCGATCCCGCTCGGCGACCGCGAGGCCCGCCTGGAGCTTGCGATCATCGAAGCCAAGACCCGGCGTGAGACGGCGGAATATGCCGTGCCGATCGCGGTCAAGTGGAAGCGCTTCGATCAGGAGCGCGGCAACCCGAGGGCGCTCGCGGCCGCGCGGCAGGGCGCGCGCGAAGGCACCCTGCTCGACGTCGCCGCCGACGAGGAATTCATCGCGCTCCTACTCGACAAGATCCGCCTGTCCGAGAACATCCAATGCGACGGCAGCTGGCTCGAATTCCGCCCGGGCGCCAAATTCCCGCCCACGCCGGTCGAGCTCGGCGGCGCCGTGCGCGCGATCGATACCGAGCAGTCGAACACCACGGCGCTGGTCGGCAGCAACTTCGTCGTCAAGCTCTTCCGGCGGATTGAGTCCGGCATCAATCCCGAGATCGAGATCGGACGCTTCCTCACCGACTTCGTCGAGTTTCGCAACGCGCCCGCGCTCCTCGGCACCGTCGAACTCGTGCAGGACGACAAGCGCAGCGCCGTCGCCGTCGTCCATGCCTTCGTGGAGAACCAGGGCGACGCCTGGACCGTCACCAGCGCCTATCTCGACCGGTTCGTCGACGAGCAACGCCTGATCGCGGCCGACGACGCCGCGCAGAGCAACGAGCTCACCGCCTATCAGCGGCTCATGGCGCAGATCGCGGTGCGGCTCGGCGAGATGCAGATCGCGCTCGCCGGTCGCGACGATATCGAGGAGTTCAAGCCGGAGCCGGTGTCGGCTGCGGACGTGACGGCATGGATCCGCCAAGTCATGAAACGCGCCGACCGTGTCCACGAGGCATTATCGAACCGGCGCGATACCCTTACCGACGCGGACAAGGTGCTGGTCGATCGCCTGCTCGAGATCGCGCCGACCTTGGAGGCGCGCCTGCGCGCGTTGCTTCCCGACTCCGTCGAGGCCCGCAAGAGCAGGCATCATGGCGATTTCCACCTGGGGCAGGTCCTCATCGCCAAGGACGATGTCTACATCATCGATTTCGAGGGCGAGCCGCGTCGCGGCCTCGCCGACCGGCGCAAGAAGGCGCCGGCAGCGCGCGACGTCGCCGGTCTTGTCCGCTCGATCGACTATTCCACCACCGCGGCGCTGCAGCGCGCGCTCAAGAGCGCGCCCGACGAGCACGGCAAGATCGCGCGCGCCCTCGACGTCTGGCGCGAGCGCTCGGCCGCCACCTTCGTCGAAACCTATCGCGAGACGCTGCTCGACCACATGCTGTGGCCGAACGAACCGGCGGCCGCCGATCGGCTACTCGACTTCTTCCTGGCGGAGAAAGCCTATTACGAGATCGATTACGAGCTGTCCCACCGTCCCGACTGGCTGCGCGTGCCGCTCGCTGGAATTTTGCGCATTCTCGGCGAACAGGAGAAAGTCGCGTGAGCGCGCTCTCCCACGAAGCCTATGCCGTGATCGAGGGCCGGCATCCCGATCCGTTCCACTATCTCGGCTGGCATATCGAAAACCGCAAGCCGGTGGTGCGCGCGTTCCTGCCTGACGCCTCCGAGGTCGCGGCGGTCGACGAAGCGGGGCATGTCACGAAGCTCGAGCGCGTCCACGATGCGGGCCTGTTCGCCGGCCCCCTGCCCTCGTCCACACCGCATTATCGCCTGCGCGCCCGCTACGGCGAGAATCTGGTGGAGCTGGAGGATCCTTATCGTTTCCCGCCCATCCTCTCCGATTTCGATCTCTTCCTGCTCGGTGAGGGTACGCATCTGCGGCTCTACGAGAAACTCGGCGCCCTCCCAACGCCCGGCGCGTCAGCGTGGTCGGGGATTTCAATTTCTGGGACGGGCGGCGCCACGCCATGCGCGTGCGCGGCAACGGTTTCTGGGAAATCTTCGTTCCGGGCGCGCGCGTCGGCGACAAGTACAAATACGAGATCGTGAGCGCCGCCGGCGAGTTGCTGCCGCTCAAATCCGATCCCGTCGCCTTCGCCTGCGAGCTGCGCCCGAGCACCGCCTCGGCCGTGTTCGACATCAACTCGCTGCCGCGCACCGCGCCGCCTCCGGCCCGCGCCAATGCGCTTGATGCCCCGATGTCGATCTAAGAGGTGCATCTCGGCTCATGGCGGCGCAAGCCGGAAGAAGGCAACCGCTGGCTCAGTTATCGCGAGCTTGCCGAGGCGCTGCCCGCCTACGCGCGCGACCTGGGCTTCACCCATGTGGAGTTTCTGCCGATCAGCGAACATCCCTTCGATGGATCGTGGGGCTATCAGCCGACCGGACTCTTCGCCCCGACGAGCCGCTTCGGGTCGCCCACCGATTTCGCGCATCTGGTGGACGCCTGTCACCGCGCCGGGCTCGGCGTGATGATCGACTGGGTGCCCGGCCATTTCCCGGACGACCCGCACGGGCTCGGCCGCTTCAACGGCACGGCGCTCTACGAGCACGCCAATCCGATGCAGGGACGGCATCTCGACTGGGACACGCTGATCTACAATTTCGGGCGCACCGAGGTGCAGAACCTCCTGCTCGCCAACGGCCTCTTCTGGATCGACCGCTACGGCATCGACGGGCTGCGCGTCGACGCCGTCGCCTCGATGCTCTATCTCGACTACAGCCGGCCGGCAGGCGGCTGGATCCCCAACAGATATGGCGGGCGCGAAAATCTCGAGGCGATCGCCTTCATGCGCCGCCTCAATACGGAGCTTTTCCGCGAATTTCCGCACGCGACCACGGTCGCCGAGGAATCAACCGCTTGGCCGAACGTGTCGCGGCCGGTCGACTGCGGCGGGCTCGGCTTCGGCTACAAGTGGAACATGGGGTGGATGCACGACACGCTCGACTACATCAGCAAGGATCCGATCTACCGCAGATACCATCACGGGCAGATCGTGTTCGGCCTGCACTACGCGTTCTCGGAGAACTTCATCCTGCCGCTCTCGCACGACGAGGTCGTGCACGGAAAGCGCTCGATCCTCGGCCGCATGCCCGGCGACGAATGGCAGCGCTTCGCCAATCTGCGCGCCTACTACGGCTTCATGTTCGGCCATCCGGGCAAGAAGCTTTTGTTCATGGGCAGCGAGTTCGGCCAGGAGCAGGAATGGTCGCACGAGCACTCGCTCGACTGGCACCTGCTCGAGCGCCCGCGCCACGCCGGCGTGCAGGCCCTCATCCGCGACCTCAACCGCCTCTACCGCTCGCTTGCCGCCCTGCACGAGCTCGATTGCGACGAGGGCGGATTCGAATGGCTGGTCATGCACGACGCCGATCACGGCGTGTTCGCCTGGATGCGCAAGGGCCGCGAGCCGCGCGCGCGCTGCCTGGTCGTGGTGAACTTTACGCCGCAGGTCTATCGCGATTACCGCATCAAAGTGCCATTTGTCGGGACATGGCGCGAAGTCCTCAACACCGATTCGGCCGCCTATGGCGGCAGTGATATGGGGAACGGCGGCGCCGTGAACACGTTGAACAACCAGCCGATTCCCGAGGTCAGCCTTGTCATCCCTCCTCTCGCGGCGCTTTTTCTGGTTCCAGAAGTCTAGCAAAGGCGTATCGGCGGGCGCGCCGCATCCGCTCGGCGCGACGTGGGACGGGCGCGGCACCAACTTCGCCCTCTTCTCCGCCAATGCCGAAAAGGTGGAACTGTGCCTGTTCGACAATCAGGGCCGGCGCGAATTGCATCGCGTGCCGTTGCCGGAGCGCACCGAGGACGTCTGGCACGGCTACTTCCACGACGTCGCGCCCGGACAGCTTTACGGCTATCGCGTGTACGGACCCTACGATCCCGAGCGCGGCTTTCGTTTCAACTCGAACAAGCTGCTGGTCGACCCGTATGCCAAGGCGCTCGCCGGGCGGCTGGTGTGGAGCGACGCCCATTTCGG
>WNFA01010949.1_pt1 | contig 15053 bp, 12 predicted proteins | sample 5400481 | NCBI WGS metagenome assembly WNFA01 (sample SAMN13153340, study PRJNA577476) | soil metagenome | isolation source: 120 cm saprolite under Douglas fir tree site 2 hole 1 replicate 2 | place: USA:California | collected 2015-04-18
TTTATTGCATGTGTGGCCTACATTGATCCCGGCAATTATGCTACTAACATCCAGGGGGGTAGCACCTTTGGCTACAACCTGCTCTGGGTGATTGCGCTGGCCAACCTGATGGCCATGCTCCTGCAAACGATGTCGGCGAAACTCGGGGTGGCAACAGGACATAACCTGGCGGAGATGTGTCGCCTCCAGTTTCGGAAGCCAGTCGTGTATGCCATGTGGATCGCCTCGGAAATTGCAGCGATGGCCACCGATCTCGCCGAGTTTCTGGGAGCGAGTATCGCTCTGAACTTATTGTTCGGCATCCCATTGCTCGCTGCCACACTGATTACGGGGGTCGTCACCTATCTGATCTTGCTGCTGGAGCGTCGGGGGTTCCGTCCTTTAGAGGCGGTCATAATCGTTCTCGTTGGGACGATTGCTCTCTGTTATGTGATCGAGACCTTCTTCTCCCATCCTGATTGGGGGCAAGTGAGCTTCCATACCGTTGTCCCCTGGATAGGCAACACGCAAAGCGTGCTGTTTGCCGTCGGCATTATTGGCGCCACAGTGATGCCCCATGTGATCTACCTGCACTCCTCATTGACACAGCAACGGATTATCCCGCGCAGTGAACAAGAAGCGCGGCGCATCTTCCGGTGGAGTATTCCGGACGTGGTAATTGCGATGGGCCTGGCAGGGCTGGTCAACATGGCGATGCTCTATATGGCGGCAGCCACCTTCCACGCCCATGGACACAGTGATGTGGCCGACATTACGACTGCTTATCAGACCCTCACCCCACTGCTTGGAGGGACCGCCAGTTTCGTCTTCGCTCTCTCGCTCCTGGCTTCCGGCCTCTCCAGCTCCACCGTCGGAACCATGGCCGGGCAGGTCATCATGCAAGGGTTTGTCGGCTTCACGATCCCCGTCTGGGTACGACGTGTGGTGACGATGATCCCTGCTGTGCTCGTAGCCTGGATTGGCTTGAACCCGACCAACACGTTGGTGATCAGTCAGGTCGTGCTCAGCTTCGTGCTTCCATTGCCGGTCATCACCCTGATCATGTTTACACGCCGACGCGATCTCATGGGAACCCTGGTGAATAAGGCGATCACGACCTGGACAGCGATCGGCTGTAGTGTGGTCATTCTAGGTCTCAATCTCTGGCTCCTCTACTCGACCTTTGCCCCGCTCTTCGGCCGGTGGCTTCCCAGCTAGTGTGAGGACCGCGAATGGTTCACGCGTTGTGAAGAGAGAGGAGACATGCGCTCAAGAGCAGTGTATAAAGTCGCTGCCAGGAGCTTGAGATCCTTTGCCAGTATGGGCGGATTGGCGTAGATAGCCTGGGGGAGATAGACCTGGAGGAACTGGTCGAGGGCCTCGTCGAGCGTCATACGCTCTGCCGCCGCAACCTGGTCAGGATACTGTTTTCGCACCAGTGTATGGTGCATAGTATCACCCTCGCTCAGAAAAACTTTGGCCAGCAGCAGTTGTGTCTCCAGTTCCTCAACGGCCTTCAGGTAGGCGGCGCGTGAGGAGGCACCACGCGGAAAGCCCGCCTGTTCTCGTAGTTCGCCAGTGCTGAGCGCTCCTGCAGCGGCTTCGAGCGTTTGTGCGATACGATAGGCATCGGCAGAGAGTTGCCCTGCCTCGTAGAGTTCATCCGGTGGGCGGAGTGTTCCGTACAGCCGGAGGATGGCGGGGAGTAGAGGCCAGCGGGTCCAGGTGGGACGTCGGCGAATCAGTGCGGTGTAGAAAGCAGTGGACTGACGACCCAGCGTCCAGCGCCAGCCATAGACCTCGCCACTCGGGGGGTGGAAGCAGTAACAAAGAATTTGGATATTTCTTTACAACTCTAGCGTTTTTTGTGTAAGATTGTGGAAGGAGGAAGCAGCGGCGACAAGACGGTTCATAGGAAAAGTGAGGGCAAGGAAGTATCGATGAGCAAGAATCCCCGTTTTCGTGATCTGTGGGTCAATCAGACAGAATTGGGGCGGCATTTTGGCATGAGTGCCGTCGCCATTGGGAAAAAGCTGCAAGAAGTGAGGCTACGCACGGAGCAGAAAGAGCCGAGCGAGCGAGCGAAAAATGAAGGCTATTGTCGCTTTACTCCAATGAAAGATGGAACGCCGTTCTACCTGTGGAACAAGGACAAAGTGGCTGCCCTCTTGCGGGAGAGTGGCATGAGTCAGCTCAGTGAGCGTGAGGTTGAAGCGCGCAACACAGCCACAATGCTCATCGATCTGGACCGACAAGCCGAAGAAACCGGCATGGACAAGCTCTTGTATTTTGCCATAGGTGAAATCAAGCAGCGCGACTATTCGCTGATCAATCGCTACCTGCGCGAATTGGGGTCAGCGTTGCGATTGGGGGACAACGCGAGCAGCGAGCCGACGCCCGCGCCGCCTGGGGTCTCTAGCGAGCGCGAGCCTCAGCAATCTGGAGAGGACAGCGACTTCAATGAAGGTCTCAATTAAGGCAGCGGCCCAGGAATTGGGCCATTGGCTATGCGCGGGTGTCGAGCCAGGATCAACTTCCTGATTTACCGCGGCAGGTGGGTTTGCTGGAAATCTATTGTGCGACCAAAGGCTGGAATGTCGAGATCATTCAAGATCGGGGATCAGGTCTCAATTACCGCAAACGTGGCCTGCGTGAGTTAATTGAACGTATCTGTTCAGGGGAAGTCTGTCGGCTCGTCCTCACCCATCAAGATCGCCTGATGCGCTTTGGCGCGGCGTTGGTCTTCGCCCTCTGTGAGCACTTTGGCACCGAAGTCGTCATTATTAATGCCACCGAGGAACGCAGCTTTGAGGTAGACCTGCTACAGGATGTCTTAGAGATCATTACCGTGTTTGGTGCCCGCTTGTATGGCAGTCGCAGTCACAAGAACAAACAGGTGATGGAGCAGCCTCAAGGAAGTGGCTTGTGAGATCAGCCGTCAAAATCCCACTCCTGGTCAGTGAGCAAGGGGCCGCCGTTCTGGATAGCCAATCCAAAATCGCCAACTGGCTCTACAACAAGCTGTTAGAGCAGGCCAATGCCTTGCGTGAGCGGTATCGAGAGAGCCAGGACAAAGCGGTGGGCCAGACCCTGTACACCGAACGCGGTCTGCGGAATCTGATTCCTGCACTCAAAGAGCAGCACCCCTTTCTCAAAACCGTCTATTCCTCTGCGCTCAAGAACGCGGCGCTGCGCCTTTCGGCGGCGATCAGAGCCTACCAGGATGGCAAGCATGGCAAACGAAAGAAAGCGGTCAACTGGCCGCGCTTCCGGGCCTGGAAACGCTCCTGGTTTTCGTTGCAGTATGACGAACCCTGGAAAGGCTACGAGCTGCAAGGCCGAACGCTCACCCTTTCGTTAGGCAAAGACGCAACAGGCAAGCAACTCAAACTGACGCTGACCCTCTCCCAAGCCTTGCCCCATTGGGTCAACCACGACCATATTCGCCAGTGCCGGATTGTCAAGGAAGGCTATCTCTACTCGGTGGTCTTCACCGTGGAGCGGAAGCTGCCCAATGGGAAACCGCTCTCTGGCGCAAAAGTTGCGGCTCTCGACCCAAATCACAAGAATTTCGCCTACGCCGTTGGCACAGACGGCAAGGCGACCGAGATCCAGAACCCCTATTTCCTCAAACCGCTTGACAAGAGGATAGATCAACTCAAAGCCAAACGAGATCGCTGTCAAAAGAAAGCGAAGCGAATCACCCGCCCTGATGGCTCCACCTTCTGGCTGCCTTCCAAGCGGTGGCTGATGCTCAATGCGCGACTGCAAAACGTGTATCGGAAACGGCGAGAACAGACCAAGCAGTTTCTCTACACGGTGGCCAATCGACTCTATCACGACTACGATGCCGTCGGCATCGGGGACTATGTCCCACACGGAGGGGGCATCACGCGCAAGATGCGCCGCTCCATGAATAACCAATCCTTGAATCGACGCTTTAAGCACGTCCTCTCCTGGGTGGCGCTGCGCTCAGGCAAGCAATTTCTGGAGTGGGAAGAAGGCGGCTCTACGCGCACCTGCCATGACTGCGGCCACGTGGTCGCCGAGGGCATCCCTCCCGAGGTGCGCGAATGGGATTGCCCTGGGCCTGGCTGCACCCGCCACCACCTCCGAGACGAAAATGCAGCACGCAACGGCTTAACACGCACACTCAAGGCATTGGGGTTGCCCTGCTCGGGCCGTCGAGAGGTCTCCTTTCGGCGTGCCTGGCGGTTCAACGGGCTAGGACTCACCTCCGGGGTCGGTTGACGGATAGTGAAACAGCTATCGACTGCCAGGAAATCAAACCAGGACCATGACAGGTTCTGACCCATGTCTAGATTTCTCTAGTTTTGGGAGAGCGGTGAAGCCCACAATCGACGCTTCCCGTGCTGCAATTGAGAGTGTGCGCTTGCCACCACCTCCAATCAGGATCGGGGGATGAGGTCGCTGAACCGGTTTGGGGTGGCCTTCGAAAGCAGTCACGGTATAGTACTTGCCGGAGTACGTGAAAGGCCCATCGGCAAAGAGCCCTTTGATGATGTGCAACGCCTCTTCCATCCTGTTCACTCGGACTCCCGGCGGGTCATACGGAATACCTGCCCGCTCGTACTCGGAGCGTTCCCAACCTGCTCCTAGTCCAAACTCGAAGCGTCCGCCGGAGAGAATGTCGAGCGTAGCCGCCTCCTTGGCGAGCATGACCGGGTGCCTGAAGTCATTATCGAGCACGAAGCTGCCAATTCGCAATGTATGTGTGGCCTCTGCCGCAGCCAGTAATGCTGGGACGGGCGCAAGTTGTTCGCCTAAGTGGTCCGGCATCAACATCGTTGAGTAGCCGAGAGCTTCGGCCTTCTGTGCTGTGGCTACCCACTCTTCTTTTGACCTTGCCTGGTGAACTGATACCCCGAAACGGAATGGTCGTAGTGTGGTCATTTACAGATCTCCCTTGTTTTTCCATTTCTATCCAATCCTTAGCTTCCATGCCATCGTCTTCGTTGAGAATACCATGTCAGAGGCCTGCATGCCTAGTGTTTGGTAAGGACTCGATTTGTATGTGCGGGTTTGCGACAAAGTTGCGACAAATGGGTGATGAGGTTGCGACATATCTCTGCTATATTAGGACGGAATACACGTGATAGACCAACTCCTGAGTTGGGAAAGAGAGAAAGAAATGGAACAGCACTCCGATCAGGGCCAGGACCTGCATACACAGAGCCAATATGGTGACTATGCTGGCTCTCAACAATCGTATGAATACCAGCAGTATGAACAGCAGCACACCTCCGAACGGCAAGAGTATCCATCAACAGGAGGCTTTGAGCGATCATCGTATGGCCGACAATGGCAGGAGGTTCAGGCCGCGCCACCGCTTGACTATGCGAGCTTCGCTGCTATTCTCTGCTACGCGCTCTGCTGGTTCACGGGACTGTTTTTTCTCATCTTCGAGCAGCGGAATCGTTATGTGCGTTTCCATGCCCTCCAATCATTGATCTTCTTCGGTGGGATCAACATGCTAGATGTCGCGCTCTTGACCGTTGTAAGACATCATGTTCCCCTTCTAACTGCATTTGCTATCCTGTCCTTCCTGTTCGTAAACTTTTTTGCATTCGTTTGCTGGATCATTGCCATGATACATGCTTCCAGAGGTACGTATTTCAGATTGCCTTTCGTTGGTTGGTTTGTCGCCAGATGCATCAACCGCGGCGCGGCCTTGAAGTAGTCGTTGCGATCAATCGTGCTGCCGAGGTGGGGGAGACATGTGCCTGATCTATGGTACACTGTAGCTGGGCTGTGTACGATTTTATCCTTCTTAAATAAGAAGGCGCTAAATGATAACGATTCTATTGGTTGAAGATGCATACGACCTGGCAAAGGTGATCATCCGCGAGCTTGAAGCAAGTGGTTACCGCGTCTTGCATGCGGACGATGGCTTGAGTGCACTAGAGCTGCATGCGCTGGAGCAGCCTGCGCTGGTGGTCCTGGATTGGATGCTGCCAGAACTGGATGGGCTGGAGGTGCTGCGTCGGTTGCGACAGATTGCGTCTACTCCAGTGTTAATGCTGACGGCGCGTGGCGAGGAAACGGACCGCGTGGTTGGTCTCGAGCTGGGGGCTGATGATTATCTCACAAAGCCCTTTAGCATGCGTGAGTTCGTTGCACGGGTACGGGCATTGTTGCGGCGTGCCGAGCTGGTGCAGCAGATACTCAAGGCAGACCATGCCCATGCCGATGGGACGCTCGTCTACGGCCTGCTTTATCTTGATCCGCAGTCCCACCTGGCAACCCTCGATAGCGTCCCGCTCGAACTGAGTCCCACAGAGTTTACGCTGCTCCACTTGCTCCTGCGCAGTCCTGGGCGCGCCTTTAGTCGTGCATACTTGCTCGATACGGTCTGGGGTGAGACCTATGTCGGCGGTGATCGCTCGGTGGATAATACTGTCCTACGCTTGCGCAAAAAGCTGGGATCTCTAGGGGAAACGATTGAGACGGTATGGGGCATCGGTTACCGACTGCGGCCCGAAAGGTGAGAATTATGCGTCGGCTCCCCCTCTTTCTCAACATTCGTCGAGCACGTGCAGTCCTTGAAACGCTGCTCCTGGGGACGTTGTTGTGGTTCAGCCTGTTGATAATCCAAAGCCCTCCTTCTTACCCCATTGTGCGACTAATCATGAGTCTTTTGGTTGGTCCAAGCTGCATGCTCTTGTACGCCTTGCGATTGCAACTGCCCAAGGGTTCCAGGTGGCGGCAGAGCATCTTTGAAGTCATCACTGCCGGTGTGTTGAGTCTTGTGCTTAGCAGCATGGAGCTTGCGTTTATCTTTGTGTTGCTGCAGCACCCAGCACCCAATGCATTCTGGCGAGATAACTACAGACCTTATGAGTTGGTAGTGTTGGCGCTGGTAGCGAATTGCGCGGCATTCGTCATTTTTCGCATCGGAAGACGGCTGTGGCTGTTCTGGGATCGGCTGCGACGTACGCAGCTACAATGGGAACTTACGCATGCCCATGTAATGGTCGTGGCGCTAGGGGCTGGACTGCTTATCGTCCTGGTGGAATCGTTGATTATCGCCCATTCGCGTAATTTCTTTTTTGTTGTGCCGACGACTGTAGTTCTGATTATCTTGAGCGTGATTGCGCTGGCAGCAGTTGTGCCACCCTCTGCATTGTTCTCGTACCTGGTGGTACGCCGTATTACCGACCGTTTGAAGACGCTCGCAGCTGCCACGAGTATACTACGTAGTGGCAACTATGCGGTACGTGTTCCAGTAGTGGGTGAAGATGAAGTCGCTCAACTCCAGGCCGACTTCAATGCTATGGCTACCAACCTTGAGCGGACAATGCACGAACTCCAGGAGGAACGCGATAGAGTTGCTGGATTGCTTCAGGCACGTCGTGAACTGATCGCCAATGTGTCTCACGAGCTACGTACGCCAATGGCTACGCTGCGTGGCTATCTTGAAACGACACTCACGCACTGGGATGATCATTCACAGCAAACACTCCATCATGACTTGCAGGTGATGGAGAATGAAGTGATACATCTGCAAGGACTCGTCGAAGACCTCTTCGCGCTATCGCGGGCGGAGGTCGGTAAACTCACGTTGCGGTGCGAACCTACTGACGTGGGGATACTCGTGCGGCGCATCGTCGAAACGGCGGCTCCGTTAGTATGGCAGGCGACTGGTGGATGCGAACCGCTTAGAACAGGTGCTACAAAATCTGCTTCACAATGCGGTGCGTCATACATCCCCTGGTGGCATCGTTGCCGTAGTGGTGATGGCGGAGCCTGAGGTAGTTGTGCTGCAGGTCAAAGATACCGGCGAGGGCATTATTGACATTTCCTTCACCCCAACATACAATTTGATATATCCATACGAAGATATAGCAGCAGAATATAGGAGGCCATGATGCGTGAACTCATTACGCTGCATGTCAATGGCGAGCGCCACGAATTAGCTGTTTTGCCGCATCATACACTACTTGAAGTGCTGCGTGAAGATATGGGGCTGATCGGCACAAAGCATGGCTGTGAACTGGGGGAATGCGGTGCCTGCACTGTTCTGATAGATGGAGTGCCCGTACTTTCGTGTCTCACCTTGCCTATCGAGGTGCAGGAGAACGAGATTACCACCATCGAAGGCCTGGAAAACAACGGCAAACTACACCCACTCCAGCAGACCTTTGCTGAATTGGGCGCTGCACAATGTGGGTACTGTACCCCTGGCATGCTGCTCTCCGGTGTAGCCCTGTTGAAGACTCACCCGCAGCCCACTCGTGAGCAGATAAAGGAGAGCCTTGCCGGAAACCTCTGTCGCTGCACCGGCTACACTAAAATCTACGAAGCCGTCGAAGCAGCTGCAGAGCGCATCAATCGTAGCGATAAGGCCGATGTTGAGCCTGCAAGGGGAAATGTAGATACTATGGGCGAATTGGATGTTCTCGCTCGGACGTCTGCCCCACCCCACCCCGCGGGCGCGATAAATCGGGCCCCTACGGATTCTGCCGGAGGTGCATCGTGAGTGGACAGAACAACGGGCACAAGCAGAAGGCCCGCTCCTACAAGGTCATTGGCACTCCACGACCCAAAGTTGACGCCTACGGCAAGGTGACCGGGCGCGCGCTCTACGCCGACGATATCATGCTGCCACGCATGCTCTATGGGCGACTGCTGCGCTCGCCACATGCACATGCACGCATCCTTTCTATCGATACACGTCGTGCCCTGGAGTTACCTGGTGTTGTAGCCGTTCTCACAGGCGAAGATCTGCCGCAGAAGTTTGGCATCCTCCCATCCAGCCAGGATGAGTACGCGCTGGCCGTCGAAAAGGTGCGCTACGTGGGCGATCCTGTTGCCGCCGTCGCCGCGCTTGATCCCGACATCCTCGATGAGGCCCTGAAGCTAATAGAGGTAGAGTATGAAGTGCTCCCTGCCCTTATGAGCATCGATGAAGCTCTGGCACATCCCGAGGTGAAGATTAATGAAGATGCCCGTATCGGCAATATCCACAAAGCCGTCAACTATGAATTTGGCGACGTGGAGGCTGGTTTTGCCGCAGCAGACGTTGTTCGCGAAGATTGGTTCTACTTTGAGGGCAACAACCACGCTCCGTTAGAAGCGCACGCCTGTGTTGCAAGCTGGGAACCTAACCCGAGCGACCCCGTTGGCGGCAAACTCACACTCTGGTCCTCTACACAGACGCCACACTACGTCCACCGCGAAGTGAGCAAGGTGCTGAAACTGCCACAATCACATGTACGCGTGATTGCTCCCAACGTCGGTGGCGGCTTCGGTGGGAAGACAGACCCCTTCTCACATGAAATCTGTGCCTGCGAACTCTCGCGCCGTACTGGCCGACCAGTCAAGATCACCTGTACTCGTGAAGAAGTGTTCCTTATCCATCGCGGGCGCCACCCGGTGAAGATGTGGATCAAGACGGGTGTGAAGCAAGATGGTACACTCACGGCTATGCACTTCCGCTCATTTCTTGATGGCGGAGCTTACGGATCGTATGGTGTGGCGACGACGTACTATACGGGCGTACTACAGACGGTGACATATAAGCTGCCCTGCTATAAGTTTGAAGGTATGCGTCTCTTCACCAACAAGCCGCCGTGTGGTCCCAAGCGCGGTCATGGCACAACGCAGCCGCGCTGTGCGGTGGAAGTGCATATGGATAAGCTTGCTTATGACCTTGGCATCGACCCTGCCGAACTGCGCCGCCGCAACCTGATCGAACCCTATACCCGCACCGTCAATGGCCTGCGCGTCACCAGTTGTGCGTTGGGCGAATGCCTCGACCAGGTCATCGAACGCTCCGGTTGGAACCAGCGTGGGCAAACACAGGGGTCTCCGGTCCTACAGGAAATTGGTACCGCATCCCTTGTAGGAACTCTGTCCGGGAGACAGGTAACCCAGATCAAACGAGGTCTGGGGTTGGCTGCTTCATCGTATATCTGTGGTGCTGGCAAGCCCATTTACTGGAACGACATGCCGCACTCGGCTGTGCAGATCAGGCTCGACCGTGGGGGTGGCGTAACCGTCTACTGTGGTACAACCGACATTGGCCAGGGGTCAACCTCGGTGCTCGCCTACATCGTTGCCGAAGAGTTGGGCATCGAACCGGAGCAGATTCATCTGGAGACTGCTGACACGACGCTCACTCCTGTTGATCTAGGCTCCTACTCCAGTCGTGTCACCTTCATGGCAGGCAACGCTGCCATAGCTGCTGCGCGCAAGTTGAAGGATCTACTCTTAGAGGTAGCGTCCGAGCGTTTGCAAGTGCCCGTTGAGCGTCTGCAAGCTGAGAGTGGAATCATCTACGACGAACATGACCCTGAGGTAGCGCTGCCCTTTGTCAAAGCGGTGCAGTTGGCCGAGGCTCGCTTTGGCGCTCTGGTGTCGGCTGGCTCCTACGCTCCACCCGATGACATTCACGGCGACTATAAGGGAGCCGGGGTTGGGCCTTCCCCTTCCTACTCCTATTCAGCATGTGTGGCGCAGGTGGCAGTCGATGTGGAGACTGGAGAGTTGGTGGTTGAAAAACTCTGGCTGGCGCATGATATAGGGCAGGCCATCAATCCCTTGCTGGTGGCGGGTCAGGTCGAGGGAAGCGCGTATATGGGCTACGGCGAAGCTGTGATGGAACAGCAGGTCTTCCGCAAGGGGCGACACAAGATACCATCCCTGCTGGATTACAAACTTGCCACCACCCTTGACACGCCCGAAATTGAAACTATCCTGGTGGAGGTACCTGACAGTGAAGGGCCATTTGGCGCTAAGGAAGCCGGGCAAGGGCCATTGAACCCGGTCATTCCGGCCATCGTCAATGCTGTCTTTGATGCCGTTGGCGTACGCATTGATGAGACTCCCATCACGTCCGACAAGGTGCTCAAGGCTCTGAAAGCAGCGCAGGAAAAAGGTCCGACGCGCGGTATCGCAGTGATGCCCACCACGGCACCATCTCCCTGGCCGAGCCGTCTCATCACCTGGCAGCCTGAGGATACTAAGGTGCGTATTCCTATACCTGCGAAAGGGGGCTTTCCCTGATGTTGCGGCTGCCACCATTTCGCTATCTGGCTCCCAGCAGTCTCGATGAAGCTGCGCAAATGCTCGTGCAGGAAGGCGACCAGGCCATGCTCGTTGCCGGTGGCACCGACCTCTACCCGAACATGAAACGTCGCCAATTTACTCCGCCGGTGCTGATTGGCCTACGCAGTATTGCGGCACTTCAAAACATCAGTGGTTCTCCCGAACGGGGTTTTCGCCTGGGGGCTGGCGTTACTCTGACCACTCTTGCAGAGCACCCGGCGATGCTTGAGCATTACCCTGCGCTGGCTACTGCTGCTGGCTCCGTCTCGACGCCGCAATTGCGCAATATGGGCACCATCGGCGGAAACCTGCTCCTGGATACGCGCTGTAACTACTACAATCAAACAGAGTTCTGGCGTCAATCCATCGGCTACTGCATGAAAAAGGATGGCGATATCTGCCTGGTCGCGCCCGGCAGTCCGCGTTGTTGGGCCATTTCATCGGCAGACACCGCCCCGGTATTGGTCAGCCTGGGTGCATCGGTGCGCCTGGTCAGTGTGCGGGGAGAGCGTCTGTTGCCAATACGTGAGTTGTTTCGTGACGATGGAATGAACCCCTATACCAGGGCAACCGATGAGATACTCAGCGAGATTATGCTGCCTCCTGCTACCGGCTGGCAGAGTGTCTACTTGAAACTACGCCGTCGTGGCTCATTCGATTTTCCTATCCTTGGTGTGGCAGTGGCGCTGCGCATCGGCGGTGACGGCACCGTAGCCGATGCGCACATTACACTTGGCGCTGTTGCCTCGCATCCGGTGGAGGCAACCGATGCAGCTGCTCTATTGATTGGTCAGCGCCTCACGCCTGACCTGATTTCTAAGGTAGCCGCCGTTGCAGCAAAGCGCGCTAAGCCATTGGATAATGCTGATTTGACTATCAACTATCGCAAGCAGGTGGCACCTGTATATATCCGCCGGGCGCTCAGCCACTTCATCTAAAGGAACCACCTTCCATGACTGATTTGGAAACCGCTTCCCGTTCGCTCATCACGGCGCACCAGTTGGCCCGCCTGCAAGACGGGCTGGCACGTATTTTCCCCTATAACCACTTTTATCAGCAAAAACTCCATGACGTGCTCGATAAATCGGCACTCTACATAAACCAGCCTCCCACCATTGAGAACCTGGCAGACCTCTCACGTTTGCCCTTTACCACCAAACAAGAACTCATCGCCGATCAAGAGGCATATCCGTTGTTTGGCACCAACCTTACTTATCCTTTGAATGCATACATCCGCCTCCATCAAACCTCTGGCACCACCGGGCATCCGTTGAAGATACTTGATACCCCGGAAAGCTGGGATTGGTGGGCCGATTGCTGGACGACGGTCTATCGAGCAGCAGGCGTCAGTCGCGATGATATTGTCTTCCTGGCCTTTGGCTTTGGTCCCTTCATTGGTTTCTGGTCTGCCTACGAGGGGGCGAAGCGTCTGGGTGCACTCACCGTCCCTGGTGGTGGTATGGATTCGCTCCAACGACTGCGAACTATCCAGGAGATCGGAGCCACGGTGCTGGTCTGTACTCCCAGCTATGCACTGCGTCTGGCAGAGGTTGCAGAAGAGAATGATATGAATATGCGCGAGTCGAGTATACGTGTGACCATCCATGCCGGTGAACCTGGAGCCTCGATCCCGGCTACCCGGGAGCGCATCGAACGTGCGTGGGGCGCAAGTGCCTATGATCATGCAGGCATGACCGAGATGGGGGCCTATGGCTTCACCTGCGCGCGGCAGCAAGGGCTGCATGTCAATGAAGGGGAGTTCATCGCAGAAATCCTTGATCCGCGTACTGGCCAGCAGGTCGAGGAAGGCCAGACAGGTGAACTTGTGCTGACCAACCTGGGGCGGTGGGGGACTCCGGCCATCCGCTATCGTACGGGAGATCTCGTGCGCCATGGCGGCTATCACTGTAGTTGTGGACGTACATTTCTTTCCCTGGCCGACGGCATACTAGGGCGCGTAGATGATATGCTAATTGTGCGTGGTGTCAACGTTTATCCTTCAGGACTGGCAGATGTGTTGCATCGCTTCCCCGAAGTAGCCGAATACCGGGTCATTGTGACACAGGAAGGCTCGATGGACGAGATTGCCTTGCAGGTAGAATGCCCAGCAGAGCTGGTGGCACGTATCCAGGAAGAATTACATATCGCGTTCAGTCTGCGTGTTCCTGTTGAAGCAGTAGCACAGGGAAGCCTCCCCCGCTTTGAGTTGAAGGCCAGACGGGTGGATGATCGCAGAAGGCGAGTGTAGATGTTTATGGCCTGGGTCACACTTTTTCTGTGACAACCTCGACTGCAAAAGTCTACGGAATATGGTACCTTCCTAAGATAAATGACAATATGTTTGTGTAGTATACGCTATTAGTACTGACTCTTCCCAAGTAAGAAAGAACTGTGCATTGTTCTAAAATATTGGAGGGGTACTATGCAATATTGCAAATTTTGTGGGGCAGGATTACCAGCGGGTGCTCACTTTTGTGGTCGTTGCGGGCGAATAGGCAGTACCGCTTTAGAGAAGCCAGCCGACATTAGCGTGTTGCCCTCACTCAGCGACTCTTCTCCTACTGCTTTCACTACTATTAGCGATCCGCTACCCTTTGTTCAGGGGAATGATGGAGAGAATCAGGATGTCAGACTCAACAATGAGGATGAGGAAAAAGATGAGGAACGTCGACGCCTGATGGGACTGCCGTTGCTGGGTGTGCTGGCCAGCGAAGGGCAAGCACCAGTGGCCAACGTCCCTGTGGTGCAGGGAACCCCGCAAGTGGGTGGGGTTCCAAGGGTAGAGGATGGCTCTGCCCCTCAACACGTCCACTTCTCAACCGCTCATCTTCACCCACACGCTACCTCACCTCAAGCGTCAGCACCTCAGCACATCCACTCCTCAACCTTTCACCCACACGCTACCTCACCTCAAGCGACCGCTCCTCAAAGCATAGGCCACCGCCGTGCGCATTGGCATGCAGGAGCTCGCACGGTGAGAGGGGGATGGTTGACGATCACGGTCACAACTGTGGTGATTATTGCAGGCGTGGTCAGTGCGCTAGCCTTCCTGCTCCCGGCCAGCATTTCGCTCAGTGGCAGTAGCACTGTCAACTCCGGTGGTACCTTGCATCTGCATGGTGCGGGCTTCTTTCCAGGCAGCAGAGTCACGCTTACGCTTGATAATCGCTTGCCACTAACCGTTGTTGCGCCTGGAGCATCCGAAGAGGCCTCTGGTGGGGTTACCGTTGATGCCAGCATGCTGCAGGTACTGATGGCAGATCAGTCAACTTCGTCGGGGCAGACTATCCAGGTGAATGTGAGTGGTAGCTTTGATGTAACAATTGCTGTAAGCCAGAGTTGGTCCATGGGAGCGCATACAATTCGTGCGACTGAATACCTCTCTTCCCTCGATGTGCAGAGTACAGCAATCACGTTCATGATTGAACCGAAGCCAGCGCCACAGCAGTGTCCACCAGGGTTGATTGGCACTCCACCCAACTGTCAACAGCCAGCACCGCAGCAGTGTCCACCGGGACAAGTGGGATCGCCACCCAATTGTCATCAGCCAGCACCGCAGCAGTGTCCACCAGGGTTAATTGGCACTCCACCCAATTGTCAACAGCCAGCACCACAGCAGTGTCCGCCAGGACAAGTAGGGTCACCGCCCAATTGTCAACAGCCAGCACCACAGCAGTGTCCGCCAGGACAAGTAGGGTCACCGCCCAATTGTCATCAGCCAGCACCACAGCAGTGTCCACCGGGACAAGTGGGATCGCCACCCAATTGTCAACAGCCAGCACCACAGCAGTGTCCACCGGGGTTAGTTGGCACGCCGCCCAATTGTCAACAGCCAGCACCGCAGCAGTGTCCACCAGGACAAGTGGGATCGCCACCCGATTGTCATGTGCCGCCGCAGTGTCGGCAAGGATGGACTGGGACGTGGCCGGATTGTCAGCCGCCGCAGTGTCGGCAGGGATGGATTGGGACGTGGCCGGATTGTCAGCCGCCGCAGTGTCGGCAAG